>Ga0164293_10000378_pt1 | contig 34711 bp, 35 predicted proteins | sample GEODES118metaG_FD_111487 | JGI IMG/M metagenome (GOLD analysis project Ga0164293, IMG submission 111487) | Eutrophic lake water microbial communities from Lake Mendota, Wisconsin, USA - GEODES118 metaG | ecosystem: Environmental > Aquatic > Freshwater > Lake | place: USA: Lake Mendota...
CATCATCGTGCAATCTGTTCGCGGCAGGAAAGCGCCGCCGGCAGGGGCGGAGGACGGCAAATGAGAGCGCTTGCTGCATTAACGCTGATGCTGGCCGTCGCGGGTTGCGCAAAGCAGCCGCCGCCAGACTCCTCTGCGCCGGTTGAATCCGTTGGCCCTGATGAACCGATTGTTGGCGCACCGCGGGAAGAGCCGCCACCACCACCACCATCGCCGGTGGTCGAGGCGCGGCCACCTTCTGCCGGCCGTCCGCCAACCAGTGCGCGACCTCCGGCGGCAGCTCGTCCGCCTGCTGTCCGGCCGATGGCGATTGCCACCCGCATCTTCCTGGCCGGAAACGAGCCGATTCCTGGCCAGTTCGGCGCGATTGCCGTGGTGATCTTCCCCAACGGCTCTGATCCGGCCCGGCTGCAGCAGGTGTGCCGGGCCTTTGTTGCTGTGCTCGACGACAGCGGCGAAGTGAGCGAGCGACTGCCCGATGCGGCCCAGATGGTGACGATCTGGCCGGTCAAAAGCGGCAGCGCCGTGCCGCGTTCGGGCGTGGTATCCAGCGCGGCGGAGGCTGATCGCATGTGCACGGCGGCGGCGGCCAATTATGATTATCTGCGCGCCCAGCAGGCCATGGCCGGGCTGCCGTCCGCCGAACGCCTGGCCCCGGCCACGCGCGGGCCGCTGCTCGCGGCCTGGGCACCGGGCGCCGATTTCGGCCGCCAGCATGTCTCCATCCTGCGTTATGATCTGTCGGGCATAGCCGGCCAGCAGCGGCTGATCGGTGCGATGCAGATCTGGAAAGACAAGATCGAGCGTCAGCCCGAATTGTGGCAATCGGGCTGGAATACCACCAAGGTCAGATTGTGGCTGTCAACGCAGGTCGATGAACTGGGTGCCCAAATCGGTGCCGCAATGAAACTGGTCAACGACAGTTTCTGAAATGCCTGTGACGAAACACGTATTTGAAAATGCGCCTGTCCATCCTTATGTCGTTGTTGCGGCGGCATGTGGCACGCCCAAGAACAAGAGGATGGCCCGATGGCGGACAAGCCCAACACCTTGCAGGACATGTTCCTGAACACCGTGCGCAAGACGCGCACCCCCGTCACCATGTTCCTGGTCAACGGCGTCAAGCTGCAAGGGGTCATCACCTGGTTTGACAATTTCTCGGTGCTGTTGCGCCGCGACGGCCACAGCCAACTTGTGTACAAGCACGCCATCTCGACCGTTATGCCGGCGACTCCGCTGCAGCTGTTCGAGGCCGAAACCGAAGACTGAGAGCGATATTTTGGGTTACGAACCACCACAAGCCGGCGAACTGACCATCGGCGGCTTCGACGAAGCGCGCGGCATCCGCACGGGTTCTCGCGCACTGGTCATCCTGCCGCACATCCTTGCAAAATCCGCGAACGCCCTGCGCTCACCCGAAGCCAAGCTGGCCGAGGCGGAGGGTCTGACGCGCGCCATCGCGCTCGATGTTGTCCATTCCGAAGTGGTGAAGCTGCGCAACGTGCAGGTCTCGCGCCTGCTGGGCAGCGGCCAGATCGAGCGTCTGGCCGGCCTGGTGGCAGCGATGGAGGCCGAAGTGGTCATCATCGATGGCCCCGTCACACCGGTCCAGCAGCGCAATCTGGAAAAACTGCTGAAAGCCAAGGTGATCGATCGCACGGGCCTCATCCTGGAAATCTTCGGCGAACGTGCCAGCACGGCGGAAGGCACGTTGCAGGTGGAATTGGCGCATCTGCAATATCAGGCCAGCCGCCTGGTGCGCAGTTGGACCCACCTTGAACGCCAGCGCGGCGGCTTCGGCTTCCTCGGCGGCCCTGGCGAATCGCAGATTGAGGCGGACAGGCGCCTGATCCGCGACCGCATTGCCCGCCTGCGCAAGGAACTGGAGGAGGTGCGCCGCACCCGCGGCCTGCACCGCAAGCAGCGCCAGAAGGCGCCGTGGCCGGTGGTGGCACTGGTTGGCTATACCAATGCCGGCAAATCCACCCTGTTCAACCGGCTGACCGGCGCCGAAGTGCGTGCCGAGGATCTGCTGTTCGCCACGCTCGATCCCACCATGCGCGCCATCAAGTTGCCGGGGCATGACAAGGTGGTCTTGTCTGACACGGTGGGCTTTGTGTCCGATCTGCCGACTCAACTTGTTGCTGCCTTCCGCGCCACGCTGGAAGAGGTGATGGAAGCCGATCTGATCATCCACGTGCGTGACATCAGCCACCCCGACAGCGACGCGCAGGCGCAGGACGTGATCGATGTGCTCACCAGCCTGGGCCTGGCGCCGGGACAGCGCGAAACGCCGATGATCACGGTGTTCAACAAGATCGACGCGCTGGATGCCGAACAGCGTGACGTGGTGCTGGGTCAGGCCGGCGATGATGCCATCCCGGTGTCGGCACTTACCGGCGAAGGGCTGGATCGGTTACAGGCCGCCATGGACCTGACCCTGCGCGCCGGCGCCCGCGTGCACCGCATTACGCTGCCGATGAGCGATGGCCGCAGGCTTGCCTGGCTGCACAGCCATGGGGAAGTGGTCGGCCAATCCGGGGACGAGACCAGCCTGACCGTCAACGTACGCCTTTCAGACAAGGACAAGTCGCGGTTTGACGCGATGACATAAGAATTGGGGAGCTGAGCCATTAGGCCTTCCCCCGGCGGCGATGCTTTGGCACAAGACGCCATGCCCGCCCGCTTTCCCCTTTTGGCGCTGGCCGTGGCCCTTGTGGCCGCGCCGGTTCGTGCCGATGAAACCCCGGTCTCACCGCAGCAGCAAGCGGCGTTTGCCGATTGGCTGAACCTGTATCGCGCCGAGGCCACGGCCCGCGGGTTGAAACCGGAATGGCTGGACACGGCGTTGAGCGACGTGAAGCTGGTGCCGCGCGTGATCGGCGCCGATCGCAACCAGCCCGGCGGCAGCGCCAAACCGATCCGCTTTCCCGACTATCTGGCCAGCAAATTCCGCGGCGACCGCATCCCGCACGGCCAGCGCCAGCTTGCCGCCAATCGGGATTTGCTCGCCCAGGCCGAAACCGCCAGCGGCGTGCCGGCGGCCGTGATTGCGGCGATCTGGGGCATCGAAACCAGCTATGGCCGTGTGCTTGGCCGCTATGATCTGCCGTCCGCGCTGGCGACGCTCGCCTTTGATGGCCGTCGCCGCGATCTGTTCACCCGTGAACTGGATGCCGCCGTGCAGATGGTGGGCGAAGGCCGGGTGGCGCGGGAAGCGATGAAAGGCAGTTGGGCCGGCGCCTTTGGCCAGACCCAGTTCCTGCCCAGCTCCTATCTTGCTTATGGCCGCGATGGTGATGGCGATGGCAAGATTGATCTTTGGGGCAGCCAGCCCGACGTGTTCGCTTCCATCGGCCATTATCTGGCCAAAAGTGGCTGGCAACCGGGCGAGGCCTGGGGTTTCCGCACATTGGTGCCTGATGGCTTTGATCGCAGCGCTGTTGCCGCCGCCGAACCACCCACCCGCTGCGTCACGCCGTTGTCGCGCCATTCGGCGCTGAAACCCGCGCGGGAATGGCGGGCGGCCGGCTTCACGCCGGTCAACGGCAGCTGGCCGGACGATGATGTGGTGATGAGCCTGATCGAACCGGACGGGGCGGGGCAGGGCGCTTATCTTGTCACCCGCAGCTATCGCGCGGTGCTCGGCTATAATTGTTCCAATCTCTATGCCCTGTCGGTCACGCTGCTGGCCGATGCCATCAGCTTGGTTGGGGCCGCATCGGTGCCGGTGGTCGCCCCCGTGGTGGCAGTGAGCAGCCCGCAATGAGGCGGTTGCTGCTGCCGGTGCTGGCCGGCCTTGCCGTTGCGGCCTGTGGCGGGAAGCCCGCGCCGCGCATTGTAAATGCACCGTCGCCGCCGCCGCGATTGGTTGACGTGTCGGACGATTCAGCCGCCGTGGCCCGCGACGCCGCGAAGCTGGGCAACTGGCCAGTGAAGATCGGCAAACCGTATCAGGTCGCGGGCATCACCTATTATCCTGCCGATGAGCGTGATTACCGCGAGGACGGCGTTGCCAGTTGGTATGGCCCTGGCTTCCACGCCGGCAGCACCGCAAACGGCGAACGCTATGACCAAGATGATCTTACCGCCGCCCACCGCACCCTGCCGATGCCGAGCTGGGTGGAGGTGGAAAACCTAGACAACGGCCGCAAGTTGACCGTGCGCATCAACGATCGCGGCCCGTTTGCCCGCGGGCGCATCATCGATCTGTCGCGCAAGGCGGCGCAGTTATTGGGCGTTGATCGTGCCGGCACGGCCCGCGTGCGCCTGCGCCGCGTCTATCCGGGTGGACGAAGCGAAATTGCGCCGCCACCGCCACCGCCGCTCGTCGTCGCGTCGGCACCGGTCGCCCCTGTCACCACAATTGCCTTGCCCACGGCCAGCCGCGAACCCGCACGCGTCACAACGTCCACCGGCGCCAACTGGCTGGTGCAGGTGGCGGCGCTGGGCGACGGCGGCCGCGTTTCCTGGCTGAAGGGCTTCCTCTCCAGCTTTGGCCCGGTGTTGACCGAAAGCCTGCCCGGCGGCCTCACCCGTGTGCGGCTTGGCCCCTTTGGCAGCGAAACCATGGCCAGCGCGGCGCTGGCGCAGGTGCGCGCTGCCGGCTATGCCGACGCCAGACTGATCCCTCCCACCACATCACGTTGATTGACCCAAGGACGAAAATTCTGATGCGCCTGATTGCTCCGATTGCTCTGTTCCTTGCCGCCACGCCCGCCCTTGCGCAGGCCCCGGCCTATACCACTGCGGCCCCCATCGCCTTCCTGAAAGACCTGCAGACCGGTCGTATCCTGTTGGACAAGGATGCCGACAAGCGCATCCCGCCGGCATCGATGGGCAAGATGATGAGCGTCTATGTTGCCTTCAAGCTGATCAAGTCGGGCGAAGCCAATCTGGAACAGCCGATCCTGGTGCGTGAGGAAACCTGGAAGAAGTGGAACAACCAGGGCAGCACCATGTTCCTGGACGTGAACAGCCAGGTGAGCGTTGAAAACCTGCTGCACGGCATCGTCACCCTGTCGGGCAATGACGCCTGCGTGGTGTTGGCCGAAGGGCTGGGCGGTACCGAAGCCAATTACGTCGCGCTGATGAACCGCGAAGCCAAGCGCCTGGGCCTGAAGAGCAGCAATTTCGCCAACACCAATGGCTGGCCTGATCCGAACGAGTATGTGACCGCCCGCGATCTGGCCATGATCGCCGAAGCCACGATCCGCGATTTCCCCGATCTCTACGCCCGCTTCTATCAGAAGGAAGGCTTTACGTGGGGCAAGACCATGGGTGCCGGCCAGGCCATCACCCAGGGCAACCGCAATCCCTTGTTGGGCAAGGTGGCTGGCGCCGATGGCCTGAAGACCGGCCACACCGAAGAGGCCGGCTATGGCTTTACCGGTTCCGCCGTGCAGAACGGCCGCCGCCTGGTGATGGTGGTCGCCGGCCTGCCCAGCTTTGGGACACGCGTCTCGGCCAGCGTCGATTTCATGAACTGGGGCTTTGCCGCCTGGCAGAATATCCCGCTCGGCAAGAAGGGCCAGGTGATGGGCAAGGTTGCGATCAGCGGTGCCGCTGATCCGACCATCGATGCGGTGGCTGGCAAGGATTTGTTTGTCACGCTGCCGCGCGGTTTCGGCATGGAGCGCAAGACGAGCGTTGAAGCACTGCCCGGCTTGTCCGCACCGCTCAAGGCCGGCCAGCAGGTCGGCAATCTCGTCGTCACCATGCCCGGCCAGCAACCGCTCAAGGCACCTTTGGTGACTCCGGTCGCCATCGAGGAAGCTGGCATGTTCCGCCGCGCGTGGAACTGGCTGATGAGCTTCTTCGGCTGATGAAGACTGGCCGTTTCATCACGCTGGAAGGCGGGGAGGGGAGCGGCAAGTCCACGCAGGGCCGGCTTCTCGCCGAGGCGTTGCGAGCCGATGGCCACGAGGTGCTGCTGACTCGCGAACCGGGCGGCACACCGGGTGCGGAAGCCATTCGCGGCCTGCTTGTGACCGGCGATCCCGATCGCTGGACGCCGTGGAGCGATGCACTGTTGATGACGGCCGCGCGCGTTGATCACGTCGCGCGCGTCATCCGCCCGGCGCTGGAGCGCGGTGCCACGGTGATCTGTGATCGTTTCATTGACTCCACTCGCGCCTATCAGGGGGCGGGACGCGGGCTGGAAGATGCGGCGCTGATCGATCTGCACAACGAAGCGATTGGCCTGTGGCCTGATGTGACGCTGGTGCTGCTGCTCGATGAAGCCGAAGGGCTGGCCCGGGCGGCGGCGCGGGGCGGTGCGGAAGCCCGCTTCGAAGCCATCGGCGGCGATTTCCACACCCGCGTGCAGGAATTTTTCGTGGCATTGCCCAAGGCCGAGCCGGCCCGCTGCAAGTCCATCAACGCTGGCGGCAGCATCGACGATGTGGCCGGGCGCATCCGGGACGCGCTGTGCTGATCGGCCACCAATCCCAGATCGAGGCCTTCACCGCCGCCTTCACCGGTGGCCGGCCGCATCATGCCTGGCTGCTTGTCGGCCAGCAGGGTCTGGGCAAGGCGAGCTTTACGCGGGAGGCGGCGACCTGGCTGCTGGCCGGCGCCCCGCGCGGTGATGGCTTTGCCGTGCCGCCTGAAGGCGACGCCGCCCGCCTGATGGCCGCCGGTTCGCACCTCGATTATCGCCTGATCGAACGCACCGAAGCCAAGACCGGCAAGCTGCGCAGTGAAATCGTCATCGGCCAGATCGTGCGCCGGACCGACAGCGAGGGGCAGCCGTTGCGCGAATTCCTGTCCGGCACGCCGATGCTTGGGGCCCGCCGCGTGGTGGTGATTGACGCCGCCGACGACATGAATCGCAATACAGCTAACGCCTTGCTGAAAAGCCTTGAGGAACCATCGGAAGACACGGTGTTCCTTCTGGTCAGCCATTCGCCCGGCCGGCTGCTGCCCACCATTCGCTCGCGCTGCCGCACATTGCGTTTTTCGCGACTGACCGATGCAGAAGTTTCCCGCGTGCTCGCCAGCGCCGATCTGGAGGGCGAGGACGAAGCCTTGCTGGTGCGCTTGGCCGAAGGCTGCCCCGGCCGCGCCATCGCCCTGGCCGGCGCCGGTATCACCGCGCTGGAACGCGATCTGGCCCAGCTTGCCGCCCTGCCGCCGCAGATTGCCAACCCGGCCGCACTGATGCTGGCGCGCGGGATTGGCGGCAAGGGCCGGGAAGGGCGCTATGCCGCGCTGCTCGATCGAGTGCCGGCCCTGATCGCCGATCGCGCCCAACGCCTGACCGGCCCGGCCCGCGGCGCGGCCATCGCCGAATGGGAGGCCGCCAGCCGTCTCGCCCGCGAAGCCGTGCCGTTGCAGCTTGAGCCGGGGCAGGTGGCGCATCGTCTCGCCCTGCATCTGGCCGCCGTGCCTGCTTGAATCTGGGACCATATTGCCCCATTGGCCGTGGCCATGAGCAAGCCCCGCTTCTACGTCACCACCGCCATCGCCTATCCCAACGGCCGCCCGCACATGGGCCATGCCTATGAAGCGATCGCCACCGATGTCATCGCCCGTTTCAAGCGGCTCGATGGTTTTGATGTGCGCTTCCTTACCGGCACAGACGAACATGGCCTGAAGATCGATCAGGCCGCACGCGCCGCCGGCAAGCCGCCCAAGGCCTATGTCGATGAAATGGTGGCGCCGTTCCAGTCGCTTCATGAATCCCTCGGGATCAGCTTCGACCGTTTCATCCGGACCACCGATGATGATCACAAGGCGCTGGTGCAGGCGCTGTGGCAGCGCATGGCGGCCAATGGTGACCTGTATCTGGGCCGCTATGAAGGCTGGTACTCGGTGCGCGACGAGGCCTATTATGACGAAGGCGAACTCGTTACCGGCGAGGATGGTGGCAAGCTCTCTCCCAACGGCGCGCCGGTCGAATGGACTTTGGAGGAAAGCTGGTTCTTCAAGCTTTCGGCCTATCAGGACAAGCTGCTGGCGCTGTACGAGAGCCACCCCGAGTATATTCAGCCCACCAGTCGATTCAATGAGATGCGCGCCTTTGTTGCCGGCGGGCTTTCGGATTTGTCGATCAGCCGCACCAGCTTCACCTGGGGCATTCCGGTGCCGGGGGATGAGCGGCATGTGATGTATGTCTGGCTCGACGCGCTGGCCAATTATCTCACCGGGGCAGTTGCAACTGGTCGGGGCAGCCTCGACGGCGAATGGTGGCCGGCCGATCTGCACGTCGTGGGCAAGGACGTGGTGCGCTTTCATGCTGTCTATTGGCCGGCGTTCCTGATGTCTGCCGGAATCGCGCTGCCCAAAACTGTTTTCGGCCACGGTTTTCTGCTTAACCGCGGCGAGAAAATGTCGAAATCGCTCGGCAATGTCGTCGATCCGGCCGCCATGGTGGACCGCTTCGGCGTCGATCGCCTGCGCTGGTTCCTGTGCCGCGAAGTCGCTTTTGGCGAAGACGGCAGCTACAGCGACGAAGCCATCGTGGAGCGCACCAACGCCGATCTGGCCAACGGCATCGGCAACCTGGCACAGCGCAGCCTGTCGATGGTGGCCAAGAACCTCGGCGGTGTGATGCCGGTGCGCGGTGAGGCCGGTGAAACGGAATTGCGGCTGAAGGAGGCGTTCCTGTCCGGCAGCGAAGCCTATTTCACCGCGATGAACGCGCTGGCGCTGCACAAGGCCCTCGATGCGTTGATGGCCATGGTCGCCGCCGCCAACGGCTATTTCGCTGAGAATGCGCCGTGGGCGCTGGCCAAGACCGACGTGGCCCGTATGGCCGAAGTCCTGGCCGCCACGCTTGACGCCACCCGCCGCATCGTCATCTTGGCCCAGCCCTTCATGCCGGGCAGCACGGCGCAGCTGCTCGATCAGCTGGGCGTGGCTGCTGATGCACGAGATTTCAATGGCTTCAACATGCCGGTTAACGCCGGCACGCAATTGCCAGCTCCGGCCGGCGTGTTTCCGCGCATCACGCTGGAAGGCTGACGTCGTGCTGATCGACAGCCATTGCCACCTCAACTACGCCAGCCTGAGCGAAGATGTTCCCGGTGTGCTGGCCCGCGCCCGCAGCGCCGGGGTGGGCGGCTTTCTCGCCATTTCCTGCCGGGAAAGCGAGTGGGACGGCGTGATCGGCATTGCCGACGTGCACGAAGGTGTTTGGGCCAGTATCGGCATTCACCCGCATGAAGCTGATGAACATCCCGATACCGACGCCGCGACGCTTATCGCCGCAAGCCATCACCCGCGCGTCGTCGCCATCGGCGAGACCGGTCTCGATTATTATTACGATAAGTCGGACCGGGAACGACAGAAGACTAGTTTCCGCAGCCATATCCAGGCCGCGCGCGCCACCGGCATGCCGCTGATCGTCCACACCCGCGATGCGGAATCCGATACGCTGGCTTTGCTGAAGGAGCCGGGCGAGGGGCCGTTGACCGGCGTCATCCACTGCTTCACCGCCAGCCAGTCCTTTGCAGATGAGGCGCTTGCGCTGGGTTTCTACATTTCGCTGTCAGGCATTGTCACCTTCAAGAACGCCCGTGATCTGCAGGAAACCGCCAAGACCATCCCCGCCGATCGCCTGCTGGTGGAAACAGACTCGCCCTATCTTGCGCCCGTGCCGATGCGCGGCAAGACCTGCGAGCCGGCCTTCGTTGCACACACCGCGCGGTTTCTCGCGGCCCTGCGCGGTGTAAGCGAAACGGAACTTGCCGCCAGTACGACTGCCAACTTCCACGCGCTCTTCACGAAAGCGGCATGAAGATCACCATCCTGGGCTGCGGCACCTCCAGCGGTGTGCCGCGCATCGGCGGGCCGGATGGGGCAGGGAACTGGGGCCTGTGTGATCCAAGCAACCCCAAGAACCGCCGTCGCCGTGTCTCCGTACTGGTGCAGGCCGCCGGCAAGACCGTGCTGATCGATTGCGGGCCGGATTGCCGCGAACAATTGCTGTCGGCCCGGGTCGCGCACCTTGATGCGGTGATTATCACCCATGATCACGCCGATCACGCCCATGGCATCGATGATCTGCGCCAGGTCTTCCACGCCATGCGGCGCCCGGTCGACGTGTGGGCCAGCCCTGCAACATTCGCGGTGCTGAAATCGCGCTTTGATTATGTGTTCTTCGGCGCCGCCGGCTATCCCGCCACCTGCACGCCCCATGATTTCGAACAACCGGTAATGCTGGGTGATCTGTGCATCACCCCGTTCCCGCAACTGCACGGCGACATTGAATCGACCGGGGTGCGCTTCGATCATGACGGAAGGTCAAGTGCCTATTCCACTGATGTCAAAGACTTTGATGCCCGTGCCGATGCCGCGTTGACCGGCCTTGATCTGTGGGTGGTCGATGCGCTGCGCCGCGAACCGCACCCGACGCACACGCACCTGGAAAAGACGCTGGCATGGATTACTGAGCGCCGGCCGGGCAGGGCAGTGCTTACCCACATGGATCAATCGATGGACTATGAAACCCTGCGCGCCGAACTGCCGGCCGGGGTGGAGCCAGGCTATGACGGCCAGGTGATCACGCTATAGCGCAAGGATCGCGAACGCGAGCGCTGCCGCCAGGCTGGTGAGGCTTGCAACAATGCCAACCAACAGCGGCTTGGGCCCGGCTTTCAATATCTCTCCCAATGGTGACCTGATGGCGGTCGCAGCCACAGAAACGGCCAGCATCCAGCTCGAAACATCAGCTGCAAAACCAGAGATTTGTGCCGGAATGATGCCAGTTGAGTTGATGCCGGCCACCACGAAGAAGCCCACCACGAACCACGGCAGCAACGGCGCCGCCCGCTTGCCGCCGCTGATCTTCAATGGCTGCGGGAAGGCCAGCGCCACCAGCGCCAGCACCGGGGCCAGCAGCGCGACCCGAGCCAGTTTCACGATTGTGGCCGTTTCACCGGCCGAAGGCGAGAATGCATAGCCGGCGCCCAAAGTCTGCGCAACGTCGTGGATGGAGGCGCCGAGCACGAAGCCGGCCTGCAAATCGTTTAATTTGAACAGTTCGCAGATCGCTGGATACAGCACCAGCGCTGCGCTGCTCATCGTTGATGTGCCGACCAGCACCAGCGTGAGTTCTGCCTGTCGCAGCCGACGCTCGCCCAGTGTGGCGGACAATGCCATCGCTGCCGAGGCGCCGCAGATGGCCACGGCGCCGCCGGACAATGTGCCAAAAGCCGAGGAAAACCCAAGGCTGCGCGCTGCCAGCACGCCAGCGCCGATTGTGATGCCAACGATGGCAACCACGGCCAGCAGCGATTGCGGGCCCAGGGCGATAATCTGTTCCAGCGTGATGCGGGCTCCCACCAGCACGATGGCCCAGCGCAGCAATTCGCGGCTTGCCAGCGTCAGGCCCGGCGTGAGCCGCCGATCAGCCGACAGGAAATTCATGGCGAGCCCGATCAGCAGCGCCAGCAGCGTGAGTGGCGCGCCATAACGATCCGCCAGAGACGCCGCTGCCAGTGTGGCCAACACGGCGACCATCAAACCGGGTAGATAATCGCGCCAGCGTGTCGCCGGTGTGCGTTCAATGTCGCCGTAAAGATCGGCGGCCTGGGGCAATTGATTGGCGGGATCCATCGGTGCAGGGTTAGGCGGTTGCAGGGATTTCGCCAAGGGGGCGCTTGTAGCCTTAGTGCGTATTAAACATAATATATATTATCAGGCAATTTTATTGTCCAAAGCGCGGTAGGGCGTGGCGCTCCCCGCCTGTCTGAACCGATTGAAACCAGATCGGCACTGCGGCAGTGAAGCGGCATGGAAACGCTCTCGCTCACTCGCCTCGCCACCATCATGGCCGCCCTTCGCCACAAGGAGAATGGCTGCCCGTGGGATCTGGCCCAGGATTTCGATACGATCGCGCCATACACGATCGAGGAAGCCTATGAAGTGGCCGAAGCCATCGCGATGCGGGACATGGCGGAATTGAAGAAAGAATTGGGCGATCTGCTGTTCCAGGTCGTCTTTCACAGCCGCATGGCCGAAGAAGCCGGGCATTTCGTGCTTGCCGATGTGGTGACCGCCCTGTGCGAGAAGATGGAGCGTCGCCATCCGCATATCTTCGGTGATGGCACCCGCGCCAGGGATGCAGATACCCAGAAGGACGAATGGGAACGCATCAAGGCCGAAGAACGGGCCGCAGCCTGTGCACCGGAAAAGCCGGTTTCGGCGTTGGATGGGGTGGCGACGGCCCTGCCCGCCTTGATGCGCGCCGAAAAGCTTCAGGCCCGTGCGGCGCGAGTCGGGTTCGAATGGCACGATGTGTCCGGCGTGCGCGCCAAGCTGGACGAGGAACTGGCCGAATTCGACGCAGCCACGGATGACGCCCACCGCGCCGAAGAGATGGGCGACGTGCTGTTCGTGCTTGCCAATCTGGCCCGCCGACATGGCATCGATCCGGAAACCGCCCTGCGTGCCGGCAACGCCAAGTTCGAACGCCGATTCAAGGCGATGGAGTCGCTGGCCGGTCCGGATTTCCCCGCGCTGCCGCTCGATGCGAAGGAAGATTACTGGCAACAGGTGAAGGCCGCCGAACGGCGTTGACGCGCCCGGCCCTGCCCTTACACACTGCGACGGGGGAGAAATGCAATGCCAATCGATCGTCGTCTGTTTCTGGCCGGTGCAACCGGCGTTTCGTTGGCCGGGGCCGCCAACGCCACACTGATCGCGCCGGGTGCCAGTGCGGCTGAAGCCCGCGCACTCGAAGCCATCGCTGCCTATCTGGAAGCACACCGCCGGCATTATGGTTTGCCGGCGATGGGCATGGTGATTGTGGCTGGCGGGCGCCCCTTCACCATAAATTCCGGCACCCGCGATTATCGCGAGACACAGCCGCTGGGCGGCGATGAGCTGTGGCAGATCGGCAGTATTTCCAAGAGCTTCCTGGCGCTGGCCTGCCTGTCGCTGCAGGCCGAAGGCAAGTTGACGCTGGACGATGAGCTGCGCCAGCACCTGCCCGAAGCCCTGTTGCCGGGCGTGTCATCGGGCGGGCCCTTCACAATCCGTGGCTTGCTTGATCACACCTCCGGCCTGCCGGATTTCGCGCCGGCGCTGGGCGAGAAACTGTGGCGCAGTTTCAACGCCGGCAAGGGCTGGAGCTATAGCAACACCGGTTATGATCTGGTTGGCCAGGCGCTGTCGCGCATCGAAGGCAAGCCGGTGAAACAGATCATCGAAGAACGTGTGTGCAAGCCGCTGGGCATGACCGACACGCGCGGCGCCATCCAGTGGCGCGATCGCAGCCGCTATCCGGCCAGTTACAGCCCCTTGCGGCCCGATCGGCCGGTGTTGACCGGCATGGCGCTGGCACCGGCACCGTGGGTGGATGCCAATCTGGCGGCCGGCTCGGTGGCGGCGCCGCTGGCTGACATGGCTCGCTATCTGAATTTCCTGATCGCGGTTGGCCAAGGCAAGGGCAGCCCGCTGCTCACCGATGCACAGGCGCGGCTGTGGCTGGAAAATCCGGTGGTGCAGGATCCGGCAAACCCAGCGGAGACTTATGGCCTGGGCCTGATGCACCGCGCCGATGAAGGCCGGGCGCTGCTTCACCACACCGGCGGGATGGTGTGTTTTTCCTCGTCTTTCCATGTCGATGCGGCGGCGGGGCTGGGCGCCTTTGCCAGCTGCGCGGTGGGTGGAATCAATTATCGGCCGCGGCTGATCACGCTCTATGCGCTGCGGGCACTGCGGGCGGCGGCGGCCGGCGCTGCCATTCCCGCACCGCCGGCTCTGGGCGCCCTGCCCGCCGACGCCGGCGATTATGTGGGCAGCTACAGCGACGGCCAGGCCAAACTGGACATCTTGCCCGGCCTTATCGTGGTGCTGGATGGCGCGCGCGTGCCGTTGCAGGCGCAAGGTGGCGGCCTGTTCGTGACGGCACATCCGGGCCTGATGGAGTGGCCACTGGTGGCAGTGCGCCGCGAAAAGGCGGTGATCGCGCTTGATCACGGCAGCCGGCGTTTTGTGCGATCGGGCGTAAACGCGCCCCTGCCCGCAACCACGCCCGAAATCGCGGCCCTGGCCGGTCATTATCAAAGCGATGATCCGTGGATTGGCGGCGTCAGTATCGTGGCGCGGGGCGACCAACTCTATCTGGGCGGTGCCGGTCTCCTGCGTCGCACCGGCAAGGTGGATTTCGTACCGGCTGATCCGGCAAACAGCCCTGAACGCTTGCGATTTGAGGCACAAGTGAACGGCGTGCCGCAGGTGGTGATCTGGTCAGGCCGCCGGCTTGAGCGGCGGGACGTTTAGCGCAACGCAGCGATCGCGGCCCGCCAAATCCGGGTGCAGGCTGGCGGTGAAGCCGTGGTCAGCCGCCATGGCCAGCAGCGTCGGGCCTTGCGTGTGGCCGATTTCCAGTACCGCGAGGCCGCCAGGGTTAAGCAGGCCGGGCAGTTGCGGCAGGATGCGGCGATAATCGTCGAGGCCGTCGTCGCCGGCAAACAAGGCGCTGGCCGGTTCAAAGGTGCGGACTTCTTCCGAAAGCTCTTCGGTTTCAGCGATATAGGGTGGATTGCTGAGGATCAGATCGAAACGTTCGCTCAGCCCTTCCCCCCAGTCGCCGAGCCTAAGATTGGCGCGGCCAGCAAGGCCGGTGGACTGCGCATTCTCCTGCGCCACAGCCAGGGCCGCCAAGCTGGCATCGACACCAAGCCCGGTCGCGTTCGGCCATTCCGAGAGGCAGGCCAGCAGCAGCGCGCCCGAGCCTGTGCCCAGATCAAGGATGCGTGCTGGTGGGCGGGCGCAAAGCTTGAGGGCCACCTCCACCAGCGTCTCCGTGTCAGGGCGGGGGATCAGCACAGCGGGGCTGACCTTGAGGGTGACTGACCAGAATTCGCGGGAGCCGGTGATGTGGGCGACGGGTTCGCCATTGGCGCGGCGTTCAACCAGTTTTTCATAGTCTTGCGGATCGAAGTTTCGTTCCGGATTGAGCAAAAAGTCCCCGCGCGCGCAGCCGAGATGATGGGCGAGCAGCACTTCGGCATCCAGGCGCGGCGTCTCCCCGCCGATGCGGGCGGCAGCGGCGCCCAGGGCATCGACGGTACGGATCACCCCAAACTCGCCAGACGCGCCGCTTCATCTTCGGCGATCAGCGCGGTGACCAGTTCATCCAGCCCACTGCCGGCCAGGATTTCGGGCAGGCGGTGCAGGGTGAGGTTGATGCGGTGGTCGGTCACCCGGCCTTGCGGGAAATTGTAGGTGCGGATGCGTTCGGAACGGTCACCGCTGCCCACCATCGCCTTGCGATCGGCGGAGCGCGTGTTGGCCAGGCGCTCGCGTTCGGCATCGAACAGGCGGGTGCGCAGCAATTTCAGCGCCTTGGCCTTGTTCTTGTGCTGGCTGCGTTCATCCTGCACCGCAACCACAACCCCGCTGGGGATGTGCGTGATGCGCACCGCGCTGTCGGTGACGTTCACGTGCTGGCCACCGGCGCCGGAAGCGCGGAACAAGTCGATGCGCAGGTCCTTCTCGTCGATGGCGACGTCCACATCTTCGGCTTCCGGCAGCACGGCAACAGTGGCGGCGCTGGTGTGGATGCGGCCGCCGGCTTCGGTGGCCGGCACGCGTTGCACGCGGTGGACGCCGCTTTCGAACTTCAACCGCGCAAACACCCCGGCGCCCGACACGCTGGCGATGATTTCCTTGAAGCCGCCCACATCAGACGCGCTGACGGAAAGGATTTCCCAGCGCCAGCTATGGCTTGCGGCATAACGTTCATACATGCGGGCAAGATCACCAGCGAACAGCGCGGCCTCGTCCCCACCCGTCCCGGCGCGGATTTCCAACACGGCGGACCGATCATCGGCGGCATCGCGCGGCAGCAGTTTCAACGCCAGCGCGCGCTCGGCGGCGGGCAGCCGCGCATTGATACTGGCCAGTTCTTCCTGCGCAATGCCATGCATTTCGTCGGCAGCCGGTATGGCGGCCAGTTCGTCGCGTTCCGTGATCAGTGCCCGCCACGCCTGCGCCGCCTCCACCAACGGCGTCAGCTCGGCATAGTCTTTGGACAGCGCCACGAACTGTTCGGGCGGCAGCGCCGGGTTGCCCATGTCGTGCGCCAGGGCGGCATGGCGGCGCTCGATCTGGGCGATGCGCTCAAGCGGCAGCGTCATCCCGGCAAGTCGCTCGCGTTTAACGTGTAGCGACCTGAAATCGCCGCTGCTGCCCGCTCGAACAAGCCAATCTGCTCTTCACGATCTTCCGTCAGATAACGGGCGTAGACGTAGGGCGGGGACTCCACATTGACCCGTTTGACGAAGAAGATGCCGGCGTTGCCACGCTTCTTCGACAGCTCGATCTGGCGCTTCGTCTTGGCGACGAAGTGCCGCTCGATCGCGAAGCCGGCCTGGCGCAGCAGCGCCGAGACGATCAGCGCGTCGGTCTCCAGTTCGGGCGCATCCGCGATGACGGTGAACACGTCGTCCGCAGACGGCTCTACCACCAGCATCGCCAGACGCTCGATCCCTGCGGCCCAGCCCACGGCCGGCGTTTCTGGGCCGCCCATGTGGCCGATCAGACCGTCATAACGCCCGCCGCCCAGCACCGTGCCCTGCGCGCCCAGGCTTTGCGTGATGAATTCGAACACGCTGTGGCGATAATAATCCAGCCCGCGCACCAACCGTGCATTGCGCGTCCAGGCGATGCCGCTGGCTTGCAGACCGGCCTGCAACCGCTCGAAGAACTGGCCAGCCTCTACCGTGAAATAATCGTCGATCTGCGGCGCGTTCGCCACCAGTGCGGCGTCGCCAGCATCCTTGCTGTCGAGAATGCGCAGCGGGTTGGCTTCCAGCCGGCGCTGGCTGTCTTCGCTCAAATCGCCACGATGGGCGGCGAAATAGGCCGCAACGGCGGCGCTCCACGCGGCGCGTGTTTCGGGGTCGCCCATTGAATTGAGGCTCAATTCCACGTCGCCCGCCACACCCAGTTCTTCAAGCAGATGCTGACCCAACGCGATCACCTCCACGTCTGCCGCTGGCTCGCCCGCACCCAAAATCTCGGCATCGAGCTGGTGGAACTGGCGGAACCGGCCCCTCTGCGGGCGTTCATAACGGAACAACGGGCCCCATGTGGCCAGCTTCAGCGGCGCCAGTTGCTGCCAGCCATTTTCGATGTAGGCGCGCGCGATGCCGGCGGTGAATTCCGGGCGCAGGCACATGGCATCGCCGCCGCGATCCTGGAATTCATACATTTCCTTGGAGACCACGTCGGTCGTCTCGCCGAGCGACCGCGCGAACACCGCGGTCGCTTCGAACACCGGCACTTCCACCCGGCCAAAGCCATGCAGCTTGCGCACGCGATTGAACGTTTCGATCACATGGTCAAAGCGGGCCGCTGCCTCGCCGATCATGTCCTGCGTTCCCCGGGGTTTTTGCGGTGCCTTGCTCATGGCCGCGCCAATAAGGCAGCACCGGGATGCGCGCAACGCCCCCCCTTCCCTGCCGCGCCGCGCTTCGCTAACCAGCGGCCATGCGCACCTTCCTTCTCCTCGCTTCCGCCCTCATCGCTGCTCCGGCGCTTGCCCAACGCTCCTTGCCGCAACCACTGCCGATCGTGGATGCGGTGCCGGCGGCAAAGGATGTGCCCTTCCCCGGCACGCTGCGCCTGCATGTGGATACCGCCGATACGCTGCATGGCGTGTTCAAGGTTGAGGAAACCATCCCGGTGCCGCCCGATCTTGCTGGCAAGAAGATGGCGCTGCTGTTCCCGAAATGGCTGCCCGGCAAGCACGCGCCGCGCGGCGAGATCGAGAAATTGGCGGGGCTCGAGATCCGCGCCAACGGCCAGGTGCTGGCGTGGAAGCGTGATCCGGTTGATGTCTATGCTTTCTGGGTGGAGGTGCCGGCCGGTGCCACCGCGCTCGATGTGCGCTTCCAGTTCCTTTCTGCCACCGATGGCCCGCAGGGCCGTATCGTGGTGACGCAGGACATGCTGAACCTGCAGCCCAACAGCGTGTCGCTCTATCCAGCGGGCTGGTTCACGCGCCAGATCCCGGTGTCGCTCTCCGTCACCTGGCCGCAGGGCTGGCAGGCGGCTTCGGCCATGCGGGAAGCCAGCCGCGATGGCAGCCGCGTGTCCTACCAGACGGTCGACTATGAAACCCTGGTGGACAGCCCGTTCTTCGCCGGGCGCCATTTCGCCAAGTGGGATCTTGGCCAGAATGTCACGCTCAACGTGGTCGCCGATGATGCGCGCTTCCTGAAGGCCAATGACGAACAGATCGGCAAGCACAAGGCGCTGGTGTCCCAGGCCGTGAAGTTGTTCGGCACCCGCCAGTTTGATCATTATGATCTGCTCTTGTCGCTCACCGAAAAGATGGGCGGCATCGGGCTGGAGCATCACCGCTCTTCCGAAAACGGCGTCGATACCGGCTATTTCACCGATTGGGATCGCGGCCCCGGCCGCCGCAACCTGCTGCCGCACGAATTCACCCACAGCTGGAACGGCAAGCACCGCCGCGGCGCCGATCTGGTGACGCCGGATTTCCGCACGCCGATGCGCAACTCGATGCTGTGGGTGTATGAAGGGCAGACGCAATTCTGGGGCTATGTGCTGCAGGCGCGGTCCGGGCTGGTGAAGGTGGAAGACACGCTCGATCAGCTCGCCACCATCGCCGCCACGCTGGACAACCGCCCGGCGCGCAGCTGGCGCAGCTTGGATGATACCACCAACGATCCGATTATCACGCCGCGCGCGCCCAAGGGCTGGCTCAGCTTCCAGCGCAGCGAGGATTATTACACCGAAGGCTTGCTGATCTGGCTGGAAGCCGATGCCATCATCCGGCGGGAAAGCGGCGGTGCCCGCAGCCTGGATGATTTCGCCCGGCGCTTTTTTGGCACCGGCGACGGCGATTGGGGGGTGAAACCCTATGATTTTGCCAGCCTGGTGGCTGAACTGAGCGCGGTGCAGCCCTATGATTGGGGCAGCCACCTCGCCCGACGGTTAACGGAAAAGGCCGACGGCGCGCCGTTGAAGGGCCTGGAACTGGCGGGCTGGAAGCTGGTGTACACCGACAAGCCCAGTGCCGCCTTCACCGATGCCAACCGGCGCCAGGTCAATCTGCTGTTTTCCGGCGGCCTGTTTCTCGGCACGGCGGGCAAGGTGGAGCAGGTGTTGTGGAACAGCGCCGCCTATGAAGCTGGTCTGGCCGTGGGCGATGTGCTGCTGGCCGTTAACGAATTGCCATTCAGCGATGATGCGCTGCGCGCCGCGGTGACGGCGGCAAAGGGCGGAGCCACGCCGATCAAGCTGGTGGTGAAGACTGATGACCGCGTGCGCACGGTGGAGTGGGCGTGGACGGGCGGGCTGCGCTATCCGCGGCTGGAACGCATCGGGGCGGTGAAGCAGACGCCGCTGGAAATGCTGCTCAGCCCGAGGAAGTAGGTCCTAACCCAGCGCCTTCAGCCCGACGATACAGCCGATCAACCCGGCAATCAGCAGGCCACGCACGATCGACATCGGTTCGGCATAGAAGACGATGCCGATGATGGCGGTGGCTGCCGCGCCGATACCGGCCCAAACCGCATAGGCCGTGCCCATCGGAATCTGCCGCCCGGCCAGCGCCAGCAGTCCCATGGAGGCGGTGACCGACAGCAGGAAGGCGATCAGCGCGCCGATATTGCGGCCGCCATCGATATGGCGCAGCGCCGTGGTGAAACCCGCTTCGCACAAGCCGCCTGCCAGCAGTGCCACCCAGGGCCCGATCATCGCCATATCCGTTCCTTCCGCGTCAATTGGACCGTGGACAAGAGTGTCGCAGCCCCGTAACCCGCGCCCGAGAAGAACATAGGAGAATCCAGTCCCATGCGTATCGACGCGATTCCGATTGGCGTTACCCCGCCGCACGATGTCAATGTTGTCATCGAATGCCCGATGGGTGGTGAACCGGTGAAATATGAGCTGGACAAGGCGAGTGGCGCGTTGTTCATCGATCGCATCCTGCACACGCCAATGCGTTATCCGTGCAACTATGGCTTCATCCCGCACACGCTGGCCGATGATGGCGATCCCATCGATGCGCTGATTGTGGCGCGCACGCCGTTCATGCCCGGCTCCATCGCCCGCGTGCGCCCGGTGGGCGTGCTGATGATGGAAGATGATGGCGGCGGCGATGCCAAGCTGATCTGCGTTTCCGTCAACAAGGTCTATCCCTACTACGACGATGTGCAGGAATATACCGATCTGCCCAAGATCGTGCTCGATCAGATCGAACATTTCTTCAGCCACTACAAGGATCTGGAGCCGGGCAAGTGGGTGAAGTGCCAGGGCTTTGAAGGCAAGGCCACGGCCGAGCGGCTGATCATGGAATCGATCGAGCGCTACAACGCCGAGAAGGAAGGCCGCCTGATGGTCGAGCACAAGGAACATCCGGGCGCACCGCGAGGCTAAACCTTGGCGCTGCGTACAAGAAAGGGCGGTCCGTTTGGGCCGCCCTTTTCTGTTCGTGGTGCTACCCGGCCGCCAGCGCCGTGAGCGCTTCGCCTTCCACCCGCATCACCGTCCATTCGTCCATCAACTTCGCGCCAATCGCCTTGTAGAAGCCGATGGCCGGCGTGTTCCAATCAAGCACGCTCCATTCGAAGCGGGCATATCCGCGCGCCACGGCCAAGCCGGCCAGATGCACGAGCAGCGCCTTGCCCAGCCCGGAACCGCGTGCGGTAGGCATGACGAACAGATCTTCCAGATAGAGGCCAGGCTTGCCCGTCCAGGTCGAAAAATTGGTGAAGAACAGCGCCAGCCCCTCGGCCACGCCATCCTGCTCGGCCAGCACACATTCTGCCGTCGGTCGCTCCCCGAACAGGGCGCGGGCCAGATCGTCGTGGGTCGCCTTTACCGCGTCGGGCTCTTTTTCGTAGATCGCCAGTTCGACGATCAGGCGATGGATGGCGGGGATATCGGCAGGAGTGGCGGCGCGGATCATGGCTGCCGCATTGGCGGTAGTTCAGGCGCGGCGCAAGCCCCGCAGCCACAGGGCCAGCCCTGCGAGGCTCCACGCCAGCACCAGCGCCAGCAGCGCCTGCTGCCATTTTTCGTCAATTAACCACACCAGCGCCGCCATCTTGGCCAGGCCCACGCCCAGCCACAGACCGGCGCTGGCAAGACGGATCACAGCATCCGCCCCATCGCCTTGAACATCCACAACACGCTGAAGAAGGCGAGGCTGACCGATGGAACGGCGAACAGCCAGTAACGCGCGCCCCGGTCCACCCGATCCGGCATCCACAGCCGCTTCAGCAGCCAGGCCAGTGCGGCCGGGCCGGTGAGACCGGCGATCCAGGTGATGCGGTCGCCATCAAAGCCGAGGCCCAACGCTTCGAGCAGGACGACCAGAGCGCCCAGGCCGAAACACCAGAGCGCGACGGCATAGCCATAGGCCACCGCCTGCTGGCGCACGGGTTCTTCCACCCGGCGCGGCCGGGGCGGTCCGCCATGCATGGATCAGGCCGCTGCCGCTGCTGCAGCGGCGTTGATGGCGTCGATCTCGGCTGCCTTGGCTTCCACCAACTTGACGATATGTTCCAGCATCTGCTCGCTGTCGATCACGTGATCGCTGATGCCCGAAAGGAACACGGCGTGACGGCCATTGCCGCCGCCGGTCAAGCCGATATCGGTTTCGCGCGCTTCGCCGGGGCCGTTGACGACGCAGCCCAGCACCGAAAGCGACAGCGGCGTGGTGATGTGCGCGAGGCGCGTTTCCAGCGCTTCCACGGTGCGCACCACGTCAAAGCCCTGGCGGGCACACGATGGGCACGACACGATGCGCACGCCGCGGGCGCGGATGCCGAGCGACTTCAGGATGTGATAGCCCACCTTCACTTCTTCCACCGGATCGGCGGAGAGCGAGACGCGAATGGTATCACCCACCCCGGCCCACAGCAGCATGCCCATACCAATGGAGGATTTCACCGTGCCGCCCTGCAGGCCGCCGGCTTCGGTGATACCCAGATGCAGCGGATAATCACACACTTCGGCAAGGCCGTTATAGGCCGCGACTGCCAGGAACACGTCGCTGGCCTTCACGCTGATCTTGAACTCGTGGAAATCCTCGTCCTGCAGATATTTCATGTGCTCCAGCGCACTTTCCACCAGCGCTTCCGGGCAGGGCTCGCCATATTTTTCGAGCAGATGCTTTTCGAGGCTGCCGGCGTTCACGCCGATGCGGATGGCGCAGCCGTTGGCCTTGGCGGCGTTCACCACTTCGCGGATGCGTTCGCGGCTGCCGATGTTGCCGGGGTTGATGCGCAGGCAGGCAGCGCCCGCGTCAGCCGCTTCCAGCGCGCGCTTGTAGTGGAAATGGATGTCCGCGACGATCGGCACCTTGGCGGCGCGCGTGATCTGGCGGAAAGCAGCGGTGGCCTCCTTCGTGGGGCAGCTGACGCGGATGATATCGGCACCCACGTCTTCACAGGCGCGGATCTGATCGATCGTCGCGCCGGCGTCTTCGGTGGGGGTGTTGGTCATGGTCTGCACGGCGATCGGGGCATCACCGCCCACCGGCACCTTGCCCACCATGATCTGCCGGCTCTTGCGGCGGGTGATGTCACGCCAGGGACGCACGCTCATGCCAATCGGCTCCTTCACTCAATCGCCCTGCCCGATAGCACAGGGATGCAGCCATGCAAGACGCGGCTTATCATCGTCGCATGACTGAACCCGCCAAACCCGTTTCCATCCAGGCTGCCACCGTGATTCTGGCCCGCGAAGGGCCGGCCGGCGTGCCCGAATATCTGCTGGTGCAGCGCGGCGAACAGCTCGCGTTTGCCGGGGGTGCGCTGGTGTTTCCCGGCGGCCGGGTCGATGCCGCCGATATCCACATCGCCCGCAATGAACTGCTGGCCATGGGCTTTGATGGCCTTGAAGATCTTGACGCCGCCGCCCGCATCACCTGCGCCCGCGAAGCGCTGGAGGAAACCGGCGTGCTGCTGACCGAAGGCCCCCACCCCGACGAAGCCGCGCTGGCCCATGCCCGCTCCCTGCTCGCCGCCGGGCCGGACGACGCCGAGGCCGTGGGCTTTGCCGGCATGCTGGGCGCCATGGGCCACAAGGTGGATGCCGCCCGCTTCATCCCCTTCGCCCGCTGGGAGCCGCCGGCTGCAGCCGCCATTGTCCGCCGGTTCGACACGCGCTTCTATCTGGCCGATGCCGGCCGCTCGGCCAGTGCGGTGATCAGCCCCGACGGCTTCGAAGCGCAGGCGCTGCGCTGGACAACGGCGGCCCAGGCCATCGCCGACTATGACGCTGGCACCGCCGCCATGGTGTTCCCCACTTGGTGCAACATGCACCGGCTGGCGCAATATCAAACGCTGGCCCATCTGTTTGAACGGGTGAGCGCCCTGCCCGCGCCTTATGTGCAGCCGGCGTTTGTCACCCGCGACGGCGAGCCGTGGCTGACCATTCCCGAAGGCATCGACTATCCAGTCACCGGTGATCGGGTGATCAACATGCGGCGGGAATGAGGGATTGCACCATTGCCAGCCGTTGATAGGCTGGCTACCCAAACGGAGACTGACATGCGCCTGTTCCTTGCTCTTGCCTTGCTTGCCACGCCTGCGCTGGCGCAGACGGCCCCACCGGCCTCTCCACGCGAACGCCTGATCGCTGCCGATGCCAACAAGGACGGCAAATGGAGCAAGGAAGAATGGCTCGCTGCTGGCCGTCGCGAAATGGGCTTTGCCATGATCGATGCCGACAAGGACGGCTTCGTCACCCAGCCTGAGCTGATGGAAGGCATGAAGCGCATGCAGGCAATGGGGATGACGCCTCCTCCCCAATAAGGGCGCCCTCAGGGCCGCAACCCCCGCCCTTTCGCCCCCGGCTTCAACGCCCGCTGCGCCATATTGGCAAACCGACACAGTTCGGCCCGCGTGCTGCGCGGATCAATGATCGCCTCCACGCCGAACTTCTCGGCCGTGCGGAACGGCGATCGCACCTGTTCCAGCCGCGCCTTGATCTCGGTCAGCTTCGCCGCCGGGTCATCCGCGGCTTCCAGATCGGCGCGGTAGGCGGCTTCCAGCCCGCCAGCGATCGGCAGCGAACCCCAGTCACCCGACGGCCAGGCCATGCGCCAGCGGAAGCGATCAGCCGGCGCGTGGCCGCTGCCCGCCATGCCATAGGCCTTGCGCATTACCACGCAGGCCCAGGGTACGGATGATTGATATATGGCCGCTAAGGCCCTGGAACCCCAGCGAATTGTCGCCTCCTCCTCCGCCCGGCGCCCAATCAGGAAGCCGGGATTATCAACCAGCTGGATGATCGGCAGATGGAATGTATCAGCCAGATCGACCATGCGTTCGACCTTGCGTGCGGTCGCCGCCGTCCACAGCCCGCCAAGGCTTTCCGGGTTCGACGCGACAATCGCCACCGGCCAGCCATCCAGCCGGGCCAGCCCGGTCACCACACCGGTGCCCCACTCCCGCCCGATCTCGAACCACGACCCCTTGTCCACCACCGCTTCCACGATCGGCCGCACCGGATAGAGCCGGCGCGGATCACGCGGCACCGCATCGATCAGCCATTCCTCGGCACGGTCCGCCGGATCGCGGTTAACGGCGCGCGCCGGCAGTTCCTCCACCGAGGACGGCAGGTAAGACAAGAACCAGCGCGTGCGGGCATAGGCCTCCGCCTCGCTCGCCACCCGATCATCTACGGCGCCATTGGCGGCATGGATGGCCGCGCCGCCCAGTTCCTCCTTGGTGCGATGTTCGCCCGCAGCCGCCACCACCGGCGGGCCGGCGACAAACATCTGGGCGAGGCCATCCACCAGCAGCGAGTAATGCGCCATTACCATCCGCCCGGCACCCAGCCCGGCCACCGGCCCCAGCCCCAGCGCGACCACCGGCACCTTCGACAGGTTGGCGGTCATCAGCTCCCAACCCGGGATTTCGGGGATATAGGTGTAACCTGCGCTTTCCAGCGTGCGCACACTGCCGCCCCCGCCGGTGCCTTCGATCATGCGGATCAGCGGCAGGCGATATTCGCTGGCCAGTTGCTCGGCCGCGATCAGCTTGCGGTGCAGGCTGGCATCAGCCGCGCCGCCGCGCACGGTGAAATCATCGGCGGTCGCCACCACCGGCCGGCCATCAACCGTCGCGTTGCCAAACAGGAAATTAGCCGGCTGAAACCCGGTCATCTCGCCGGAATCGTCATAACGGGCAAAGCCAGCCAACTCGCCCACCTCGTGAAAGCTGCCGGGATCGACCAGCGCCGCCAGCCGTTCGCGCACGTTCAACTTGCCCTGGTCGCGTTGGCGCGTGAGTTTCTCAGGCCCGCCCATGCCATGCGCGGCAATACGGCGGCGACCCAGCTCATCAATCTCTGATTCCCAGCCCATCAGCCTATCAAGCCCCATCTCAATCATTGATAAGTCACCATCGTGGCAGGCCTTACCAACGGCGAAAAGCCCATGTTTGGAGAGGATGTCCCGTCCTGGGTCGATCCGGGGTGATTCGCCGCTGATCGGGATTCGCTGGGCTTGGGCAGAGGGTTTGACTCGTAAATTCAACAAGCCTTGCCAAGCCATTGCAAAATGATTTAGATCAAGTTGATTTTGGTGCCCATTCGGGATCAAAGCGTGTGTTTTGCCTTGCTTCCCCTTTGGAGAAAGGCTCATAAATCAGGTTAGTTTCTAGCGTCGCATGGGGTCGCGGCTATGTTCAGTGGTCGAATTTACAAGAATTCCGGGGGTGCGGGCGTGGCAACGCTTGACTTTGCCGCCTTCCCGTCACTGTGTTCTATTGTGGCAACACGGCAGACTCTGATGGCCCGCGCAACCCGCGTGTGACGCTGCTGACCGATACGGAGCGCGACTGCCTGCGCCTCGTTTTCCAACACATGACCAGCAAGGACATCGCGCGCCAGCTCGGTGTGTCGCCGCATACCGTTGATATGCGGCTGCGCCAGGCCATACGCAAGCTTGAGGTCACCAACCGGATCGAGGCGGCCCGCGCCCTTGTCCACACCGAAATTCTCCTCGGTATCGCCCAGCCAGTTGCTGATAACGCGACCGGCGATGCGTATCAGGAATTGATATACCAAGCTTCGGAGATTGCTGACGACGCGAAATCAGCGACGATTGGGGCACCGGCTTCTCAGGAACCGGGTGCAGCCTCCAATCGTTCCAGCGACCCCAATCAGCTTGAACATGGATCCCTCGCAAGGACGCTGCACCCAGATCTTGGCAAGCTGGATGTTGGTCCATCAGATGGCTCCCTCGCCCAACCAGTTGCACCATCAGGCAATATCGCTTCGGCGACGCTTGCAACGGATTGGCCGGGCATTGCAGCCCCCGACCCTGGCATTGGTGCCCGGCCATTCCACACCACACCGTTTCATCAGACACGGCCGTGGGGTCAGAAGAATGATCTCGGAATCGGCCAAAGGCTCGGCTGGATCATGGGGATCGCCATGGCCTCTGCGCTGAGCTTCGGCGGCATTCTCGCTGCCCTGGCTGCACTGAAGACACTCGTTTAGAACTTCCGGAACCAGTTGCGTGGCGTCCGGAAGGGCGTCTAACCAACTGGCTGCGCGTATCAGCCGCCAGTTCTTTTCTCAAAAAGGATTGTGCTATGCTGAAAGAACGTCGTCTCGCCGCGAACAAAGTTGCCGAGCAGCTGTTCGCCGCTGAAGCCGCCATCAATGCCGCTGTGTCCGCTGTGGCCCAACTCACCGCCGTGATGCCGATGGCCGCCCAGGAAGCCAATCTGGCTGCCTGCATCGGTCAGGACGCCCTGATGGGCGCCATGGAAACCTGCCAGCAGCTGGTTCAGGCCCGTTCGCGCATCATCGCCACCCACGCCGCCCTGCGCGCCGCGCAGACCCAGATCGGCCTGGATGCCGTGAACTTCATGGGCAACTGCCCGCCCGAAGAAGCCCGCCTCGACGAGACCGTCGCTCCGCGCCGCCATCTCACGATCGCAGCCTGAGAACGGCGTGATCTGGGCGCAAGCCTTTTTCAGCTGAAACTTGGTTCAAGGCGCTGATGCGCCGGAGACCGCTTCTCGTCTGGAGTATGGACGATGTTTCTTGAAATTATTGCTGTCGTCACCGTTGTCGCCGCGGCCTTGTTGGCCTTCGGTTTCGGCGGCCGTGACGAACAATTGGCCGCGATCGGCTTCCTGGCCGCCACGCTCGCCACCCGCATGATCACCGCCGAATATCAGCATGTCGAATATGGCGTGCTGGCCGTGGACTTTGGTCTGCTGCTTGGCCTGCTGGCCCTGGCGCTCACCAGTGATCGCTTCTGGCCGATGTATGCCACGGCGTTCCAGCTGGTTGGCCTGTTGGTCCACATCGCCAGCCTCACCTCTGCTGGTGGCGGCATGGCCTGGGCCTATGCGGTTGGCCTGATCTTCTAGTCCTACGCGGTGATCGCGGCACTGCTCGCCGGTACGTGGCTGGAAGGCCGCAACCGACGGTTGGCAGGGCTGTAACAGCCCACTGATTGTTCTTCGCTCTATCAACCTCTGGTAGAGTTTCGCATGGCACGGCCACCCCCGGCTTGATCGGGGGTGGCTCTGCCGCGTTTCACAGTGAATACCCCCCGCGACAGCGCCGCCCTTGCCCTCTCCGTCTGCGCCTCGTAACCCCGGATCAAGCCGGCTTGCACGGCCTGAACAAATGTGGAACATACGGGCTCATGCTGAACCATATCCAGGTGCGCGGCGCGCGGGAGCATAATCTCAAGGGCGTCGATGTCGATCTGCCCAAGAACGCGCTCACCGTGATCACCGGCCTGTCCGGTTCCGGCAAGTCCAGCCTCGCCTTTGATACCATCTATGCCGAAGGCCAGCGACGCTATGTGGAGTCGCTCTCCGCCTACGCCCGCCAGTTCCTGGAGATGATGTCCAAGCCGGACGTGGACCATATCGAGGGCCTGTCCCCGGCAATCAGCATTGAGCAGAAGACAACGAGCAAGAACCCGCGCTCCACCGTCGCCACCGTCACCGAAATCTATGATTACATGCGCCTGCTGTGGGCGCGGGTCGGCGTCCCCTATTCGCCCACCACCGGCCTGCCGATCACGGCGCAAACTGTCAGCCAGATGGTTGATCGCGTCATGGCGCTGCCGGAAAACACCCGCCTCTATTTGCTCGCTCCCATCGTGCGCGGCCGCAAGGGCGAGTATCGCAAGGAACTGGCGCAGCTGCAGAAAGACGGCTTCACCCGCGTGAAGATCGACGGCGAGTTCTACGCCATCGAGGAAGCCCCGGCGCTCGACAAGAAATACAAGCACGACATCGACGTGGTGGTCGACCGGTTGGCGGTGAAGGAGGGCCTCCAATCCCGCCTCGCCGAAAGCTTCGAAACCGCATTGAAACTGGCCGAAGGCCTCGCCTTCGTCGAACTGGCAGACGCGCCGGCCGATGCGCCCGAAGCTGAGCGCCGCATCCTTTTCTCCGAAAAGTTCGCCTGCCCGGTCTCCGGCTTCACCATTTCCGAGATTGAACCGCGGCTGTTCTCGTTCAACGCCCCGCAAGGCGCCTGCCCGGCCTGCGATGGTCTTGGCGAAAAACAGCATTTCGATCCCGATCTTATCGTCCCCAACCACGCGCTCACGCTGGAAAAGGGCGCCGTCGCGCCGTGGGCCAAATCCAACCCGCCCTCGCCTTATTATCTGCAGGTGCTGGCCAGCGTCGGCCGCGCCTATGGCTTCACGCTCAAAAACAAATGGTCCGATCTGTCAGATGAAGCCGCCCGCGCCGTGCTTCATGGCACCGGCAGCCGCGCCATCCCGCTGCGTTTCGAAGACGGCCGCAAGGCCTATGAAGTCGTCAAAACCTTCGAAGGCGTCGTCCGCAACCTGGAAAAGCGCCTCAATACCGAAAGCACCATGATCCGCGAGGAGCTGGAGCGCTACCAGTCCCCCTCCCCCTGCGAAGTCTGCCACGGCGATCGCCTCCGCCCCGAAGCGCTCTCCGTCAAGATCGCCGGCGAAACCATCTCCACCGCCGTCCGTCGCCCCGTCGGCCAGGCGCTTCGCTGGGCGCGCGGTGTCGCCGATCATCTCACGCCGAAACAGCGCGCCATCGGCGATCGCATCCTCAAGGAAATCACCGAACGCCTCGGCTTTCTTGACAACGTCGGCCTCGATTATCTCAACCTCGATCGCAAATCCGGCACGCTCTCGGGCGGCGAGTCCCAGCGCATCCGCCTCGCCTCGCAGATCGGCTCCGGCCTGTCCGGCGTGCTCTATGTGCTCGATGAACCGTCCATCGGCCTGCACCAGCGCGACAATGATCGCCTGCTCACCACGCTGAAACGCCTGCGCGATCTGGGCAACACCGTGCTGGTGGTGGAACATGATGAAGACGCCATCCGTCTCGCCGATTATGTGGTCGATATGGGCCCCGGCGCCGGCGTCCACGGCGGCGAAGTCGTCGTGGCCGGCAGCCTGCAGGATATCCTGGACAGCCCCACCAGCATCACCGGCGCCTATCTGTCAGGCCGCCGCTCCATCCCCGTCCCGGCCAAGCGCCGCAAGGGATCGGGCAAGAAACTCACCGTCAAGAATGCCCGCGGCAACAATCTGCAGGGCGTCACCGCCAGCATTCCGCTCGGCACCTTCACCTGCATCACCGGCGTGTCGGGCAGCGGCAAATCCACCTTCACCATCGATACGCTCTACAACGCCGCCGCCCGCGAACTGAACGGCGCCCGGCTGCTCGCCGCCCCGCACGATGGCCTTGATGGGCTGAACCACCTCGACAAGGTGATCGACATCGATCAATCCCCCATCGGCCGCACCCCGCGCTCCAACCCCGCGACCTATACCGGCTGCTTCACCAACATCCGCGATTGGTTCGCCGGCCTGCCGGAATCGCTGGCCCGCGGCTACAAACCCGGCCGCTTCAGCTTCAACGTCAAAGGCGGGCGCTGCGAAGCCTGCTCGGGCGACGGCCTGATCAAGATCGAAATGCACTTCCTGCCCGATGTCTATGTCACCTGCGACGTCTGCCACGGCCACCGCTACAACCGCGAAACCCTGGAAGTGAAATTCAAGGGCAAATCCATCGCCGACGTGCTTGATATGACGATCGAAGACGGCGTGGAGTTCTTCAAGGCCGTGCCGCCCATCCGCGAAAAACTCGCCATGCTGCTCGAAGTCGGCCTCGGCTACGTCAAGATCGGCCAGCAGGCCACCACACTCTCCGGCGGCGAAGCCCAGCGTGTCAAACTCGCCAAGGAGCTCAGCCGCCGCGCCACCGGCAACACGCTCTACATCCTCGATGAACCCACCACCGGGCTCCACTTCGAAGACGTACGCAAACTCCTCGAAGTCCTCCACGCCCTGGTGGAACAAGGCAACAGCGTCGTCGTCATCGAACACAACCTCGACGTGATCAAAACCGCCGACCACATCATCGATCTCGGCCCTGACGGCGGCGACAAGGGCGGCCAGATCGTGGCGACCGGAACGCCCGAAACCGTGGCCGCCTGTGAGGCCAGCTGGACCGGGAAATATCTGGCGCCGCTGCTCGCCGCATAACCGCGCGCCGTGGAGGATGAAACCGCCGCGCCCGTGAAGCGCGCGCGCAAGGCAAAGGGCTGAAGCGTCAGCGTGCCCGCAGTCGCGGAATGACAATGATGGCCAGCAGCAACAACCACAGGGCGACCGCCAGGTGGAACAGATGCCAGGCCAACGCCGGATGCGCCGCGCGCAGCGGATCCGTCGCAAGCCGCCCGATCAGAAGCACGGTGAAACTGGCGGCAACCAGCCGCGCTTGTTTGTCGGCGGCACGATACGCCAGCCATGCTCCCACCAGGGTGAGCACCAAAAAGGTCGGCACCATCGCGCCGGGGATGAGCACGGCCAATATGCCCGACGCTCCGCCCAGAACCGGCGCCAGCCAGGGGGTTCGGCCGGCCATCACGCCGACCATGCAGCCGAGCCCGAACACTGCGCCGGCCCGCGACAGGAACTGGTGAACCAACTCGAAGTCGCCCGCCAGGCCAGCACTGATCCTGATGGTGCCCACCAGGGCCGCCAGCATGAAGGGCGCGATCCCCACCGCCCACCAGTCGTTGATCCGCGCCGTTCGGGCCATGGCAAATGCGCCGGCCGCCACCACCACCGCTTCGGTCACGGCGAAATGCTGAGGCAGCAGCGCACTCATTCGGCGGGCACCGCGCTGCTGCCGGCCCGGCGGCGGGCGTCCGGGGCAAAGCCCGCCGCGGCCCGGATGGATTGGGTCGTCTCGCGCGATCCATCATGGCTCCAGCCCGGCGGCGCAAACACATAGGCCAGCCGTTGCCACCAGCGCAGATCACGCTGGCTGGCGTCACGGACAATGCCAACATATTCGTGCGTCAGCACGGTCACCGGGTTGAGTGTGTCAAGCTGCTTGACCAGGCCATAGATGGGCGGATCATCGGCGCGCTCGGCCTCGAACGTGCCGAACAACCTGTCCCAGATGATCAGCGTGCCGGCATAATTCGCATCGAGATAGCGCGCGTTGGTGCCGTGGTGCACGCGGTGGTGCGATGGCGTGTTGAAGATCGCTTCATACCAACGCGGCATCCTGTCGATCGTTTCGGTGTGCAGGAAGAATTGGTACGTCGCATTCAGCACCCCGCAGAACGTGACCATGATCGGATCGAAGCCAACCAGCACCAGCGGGATCTTGAGCATCATCGTGCCGGTGAAATGCTTGGTCCATGATTGGCGCAAGGCAATCGGCAGATTATAATTCTGGCTGGAATGGTGGACAACGTGCATCGCCCACACCCAGCGCACCCGGTGGGCAATCCGGTGGTGCACATAAAAGCGCAGATCATCCAGCACGAAACACAGCAGGAAGGTCGCCCAGGTTACCGGGATGGTGGCGATCTGGAAGGGTTCCACCGCCGCCAGCGCGCCCAGGGTGATGAACGCGGTGGCAGCATTGGCCGGCTCGCTCAAAAAGCCCATCGCGATGCTCACCCCGCTGTCCTTCAGCGGGGTCTTGCCCCTCCGGTGGAACAGCCGGATGGCGATCTGTTCAACCGCAATCATCGCCAGAAACGCCAGCGCGGAAAACTGGACGATGTTGGAACGCACGAACTCCATCGCGGTCATCTAACTCTCCCCCCAAAGCACGCTCCCTGGTTAGGTGGTCCGGTTATGGACAACAATTGAGTTATTCTGTTCCATTATGTAGATAATGGAACATGTCGCTCGATCTCGTCCTGATCCGCCGGTTTGAAGCCGTCGCCCGCCTCGGCAGTTTTTCCGCCGCGGCTGACGAAGTGGGCGTTACCCATTCAGCGATGACCAAGAGCATCCGGTCGCTCGAAGAGCTGTGGGGTGTCCGCCTGTTCGAACGCACAACCCGATCGGTGGTGCCAACAGCGGCCGGCCGGCGCCTGATCGAACTGGCGCCCGAACTGCTGACCCATGCCGAAGAAAGCAAGGCCCGCGTGCTGGCCGCCGGGCGCCGCCTGTCGATCGTGTGCGGCCCGGCCATCCTTGAAAGCTTCATCCCCGCCGCACTCTCCGCCTTCGCCCGCAGCCACAAGGGCATCGGGGTAGAGGTGGAATATCTGCCGCCCGATATGGCCGTCCAACGCCTGCACCAACACCGCGCGCAACTGCTGCTCTATCATTCGGGCTCGCTCGCGGCCTTTGCCGGCCGGCGCGACCTCAAAATTCAACCGGTGATCGAAGAACCCTATCATCTCCTGTGCGGGCCCACCCACCCCGCAGCAACCAACCGCGACGCAGACGCGCTGCTCCAGCATGATTGGGCCATCGCCGGCTTTGATCCAGGCTTTGCCGCCAATCTGGCCCCCGATCGCCGCGAAGCCCTGCAACGCTCCGGCTTTCCGCGCTTTCGCCTGTCGAGCCAGAAAGCCTGTGTGGACCTGGCGCGGCACGGCCTGATCGTGACAATGGCACCCCGCTCCGGCGCGCTGAAGGCCTGCACGGAAGGCGGCCTGATATCCTATGAAGTGCCCGGCATCGCCCCCTTCACCCTCGCCGCCATGACACTGGCCGATGTGCCCGATCAGGCAGCCGCCGATTTCATCGAAATCGTGTCAGGCAACAAATGACGCGAAAGATCCGGCAGGATTGAGCCGCATGCCCCTGCGGCGGTGGCGGAAAATACCCCCGCCCCGGTGAAGCGGGCGCGCAAGGCGAAGGGCTGAGGAAGGGAGAGAGGCCTCCGGCGGGCAGGGACGTGGTCCCTGCGCCCGTTTGTTTTTCGAAAGCGCTGGTTACCAATGAAATACCGTAGATCAGTCGGCTAAGCGCCCCCATTTCGGACGTTCGAGCCAGCTCACTCATTGCCCAAAAAAGTGGACGTAGGATGGCTCTTATTCGAATGACCGACTTTGGGACATTCCCGCCATTTCAGTCGGGGTCGCTGAACGTCCGCTATCGCCAGGACCCGACATCTGTGAGTGTCCAAGCGCAGGGTTGCCGAACGGCTATGGTTATGCGCGGCCGGTGGCAGGATCGAAGGCCAGCGTCTGGGTGCCGCGGGCTTCGCCGTTGCCGGCGAGGCGGATAAGTCCTCCACTTTCCCAGGAGTTGGACCCTGCGGCAAACCCGGCGCGGTTCATGGCCGGATAAATCATGTCGTCGGCGGGGCGCTATTGCCCAGGGGGCCTGTAATCCAGGATCTGCGTCGATACGGCACCCGCACGCACGGCTTCAGGCGTCATCACCGTCTTCTTCAGCTCGTTGGTCTCGTGCATCATGGTCTGGTCGGTCAGGTGCGGATTGCCCTTGCCCGCAGGATCGATGAACTGGTTTTGCCCGCCGGCATCGATCACCGAATAAATCGCCGGATGGCCGGGAGTGATTTCCATCAAGCCGACCCAGCCTTCGCCACCATTGTGCGGTGCCATCGTCGGGCCCAGCTTCAACACCGACGAAAGCCGCGCGGATTCGGGGCTGTCGGGCAGGCCAGGCCGATCGGGGCGCTTGGCGGCCGGATCATAATATTTCCAGAAGATCGGCGTCTTCCAGTCGGCCATGTCCTTGCCGGGAAACTGGCCGCGCAGCTGTTCGACGGTCGCCTTGATCGTCTCGGCGAGCACCACGTTGCGGTCTCGGCCTTTGAAATAATTGTGGCGCAGAGCTGAACTGGCCGCCTTGCCCTGAAAGGCGCGCAGCAACAGGCTCGTCTTATATTTCAGATAGCGGCCTTCATCCACCTTTTGCCACCAGTCCCCCATGCTGTTGCCAAACACCATCGCCGGCGCCACGGTCAGCCACTGGCGAAACAACGTCAGGCCTGCATTGTCATACAGCTGGTCCGCGTCGCTATCCAGATACAGGCCATTGAACGACAGCATCAGTTCACCGGCTTTGCGCACCTCGGCATCGGCACTGCCAGCGATCGCGACTCGAATATATGGCGCGAAAAAGGCGGGCGTTGTCTGGGTTCTGTCGCGTGCGCCCATGGCGTTGAAGATCTTCTGATTGATGGCGCGCATGTCGAGCAGCGTGATCGCATTGTTCGATGCGGCCAGCTGATTGCCCGCCCAAGTGCGGAACGCCGCGCCGATCCGCGCCTCGGTGCCTTCCGGGCTCCAGCTGGTCGCCTTGCTGTTCCAGGCGTGGAGATAGCCCTGTTTCGGATTGCGCACATGCGGCTGCTCTGCGGGTGTCAGGAAACCCGTCCACTCATGATCGCCAGTGCCCGGTATCGGCAGGCGCGGATCAACGCCGGCAGGCAATTTGGGCAGAGTGCCGGCTTCCCAGAAGGCGATCTGGCCATCCGCGCCGCCGTAACAGATGCCCAGATTC
>Ga0164293_10000379_pt1 | contig 34701 bp, 50 predicted proteins | sample GEODES118metaG_FD_111487 | JGI IMG/M metagenome (GOLD analysis project Ga0164293, IMG submission 111487) | Eutrophic lake water microbial communities from Lake Mendota, Wisconsin, USA - GEODES118 metaG | ecosystem: Environmental > Aquatic > Freshwater > Lake | place: USA: Lake Mendota...
AGCCTGTATCTTTTGCTCACCCTTGTACTGGAGGCAACGGTGGTATTCTTCCACAGGGATCTAATATTCAGTTATCATTTAATAACTATCCTAATTACACTTGGAACTCAGTAACATCTGGTTCTGCTGCTAATAACACTGCAAACGGTACTACTAACTATCAATATGCTAACTACACTTTTAATGGTGCAGGTGGGCTTAACGCTATTTTAAGAACTACTCTTTCATGGGCTACTAATTCAGCTATGCCTTATAATGGGTATAGTGATTTTATTAAGATTAAGTTTAGACTTAAGGCTGCTTCAACAGCATATACATTTAGTCCTATTAAGTTAAACTTTGTAGCAGGATGGAAAGCTGATGGCAGCTGGGATGCTACTATAATGGAAGCTCCTTTATCCACTGCAGTTACTATGAACCAAAACTTTGGAAAGTATGTATCTGCTAAGGTTGATCTAAACTCTAATTTATTTAATCTATCTAACTTAAGAGTTTCTTTTAGAGATACTCTTACTAATACAGGGGTATTATTTCCCATTACTTCTACAGGAGAGGTTGATATTAATCAAGCTTCTTTAGCAGATAATAAAGTGTATGAGGTTACTGTAATGCACGATATGGATAAGTTGTATACTATATATGGTAATGCAATCACTATATCTGATTTTACTACAGCTCAGGGTGAATTTACTTCAATGGGACTGGACGGATCTAATGGCCAAAGTATCAAAACTGGACAGTCATTATATGCCGCAGACATTAATCGTAATAAAACGATAGATGGTGGAGATCTTCCCCAATTGCTTGCACAAGTGGCAGGTATAGATACATTGTTTATGCTCCCTAGTGGTTATACAGCAGGAACTGGAGGTTATATGTCTCTTCCTACATGGAATGCTTCTGATGCAACTACACTTGCTGGCCAAGTTGAATGGGCTTATGTTACTCCAGGCACATCTTCTAGTACTCTTCGTATTGATATGAGAGAGTTTGCTAGTGGTGTAGCACCTAATACTATTAAAAGTGTACAGCTTTTTGATATCTATACAGGACCTATTGAATATGTTTCTCAAGATGGAACTTGGGCCCAATACACTGTACCTTCTACACTTGTTAAAGCAAAAGATGGTACGTCTTTATATGTATCTTCTATACGTAATGTTAACAATCAGAATGTTGATTATTCTTTAAGAGCTGAGTTTGAGTTTAATAGCTCTGTAAATGCATCTTGGGGAGCCATCACTGCAGCTAACTGGAAGAATATTACTGTGCCAAAAACTTTCTTTAAGACTGGAACTCCTGGTACTAATGCTATTTTAGATCTGAAATATCTTTTATGGGGTGATGTAAACAGATCTCACTCTTCTCAAGTGATCACTAGTTCAGGAGGTACTGCTACTGTACAAACAAATGCTGTTAATAGTTTAGTTACTAATAGTGCATTTAGAACAATGTCTATACAAGCTAATACAACTGGTAACTCTATTTCAGCACCAACTAATGTAAAAGAAATTGAAGTTAACCTTAATAATCTTACAGTTACCTCTAATACTATTGAGATTCCAGTAAGTGTAGATACTAGAGGAGCATCTGTTACCGGATTACAGTTTGAATTTACTTATGATCCAACTAAAATTAAGTTTGAAGAGCTATTAACCAATGTACCTAATACATGGTATGTGTTTGCAAAATCTAAGGACGGCAGAGTTAAGTTTGGTGCCTTAGATAAAAACAATTCTGAAGCTATATCTGGAGTCAAAGTTCCTTTTAAACTTAAGTTCACTACAATTGGCCAAGGTGTAGATATTGTTACATCTGTAAAAGTTAGTCAACTTATGGACGCTGCAGATTCTAAAGGAAATCAGTTAGGAATAAGTCTTAACTCTACACAAATTAAGTTAACCGGTTATAATAACTTTTAACATGAAAGAAACAAATAAACTATTAGCCATCTATTTGATAATCATAGGTATATTCGTAATATATTCTTGTACTAAAATAGAACTACCAGAACCAGCACCGCCTATTAATTTAGGTACTTTCTCTTTGTCTACAAAGATTAAATCTATTAGTCAAAGTGGTAATATTGTTACTGCTGAGTTTAATACAACTGAAGGAGCTAAATACTCTGTACAGATTGTACCATTTGGTAAAGAAGAACCAGTTAAAAAAGAAGGCTTTACAGCTACAGACTCTATAACTAAAAAAGTATATAACTTGACTGGTTTGGCCAAACAAGATTATGATCTTATTTTTATGGATGTAAATGGTAAAGAAGTTAAGTATCCAATAATTATAAAATAATATATTATGTCAGAAGAAGTAGAAAGTGCAAATGACGGAACATTTTCCGGATTAAAGAAAACCATCATTGGTGTAGTTACTACAGCAGTTATGGGATTAGGAACTTGGGGTGTAACCCAACTTACAGGTGGAGGTGATGAACCAGCCCCTGTACAAGCAGCTCCAGTAATTAACATTACTAATTCACAAACTCAGCAACAAGCTGCAGGTGGAGGCGGTAAGACAGTTATTATTAAAGAAAAAGAAACTGTTAAAGAACCAGCTAAGCCTGTTAAGAAAAAAGAAGGTGATGAGTTTAAAGAAGAAGCTCCAAAGTGGTAATTATTAAACAAATATAAATATGGAAAACAACACACAAGGTAGTGGTTTTAAACAACTATTAGGAGACATGATGCAAAGACGCTGGTTTATTACAGCGTTAGTATTAGGTTCATTCATGCTTATCATAGCAGGTATTTTTACAGCTATTACATATGGTACTGCTATTGCAGGAGAATGGAAAGAACTATTATTATTGTTACTAGGAGCTTTTATTGGCTCTTATGGTAAGATTATTGATTATTGGTTCTCTGATACAGACAAAGATAAAATGCTTGTACAGAAAATGGATGAAGAAGATGGAACTAGTCTTTCCCATACAAATGATATGAAAGACTCTCCTAAAGATCATACACCTTTAGTAGATCCTGCATTCTTAGCTGCTGCTGATAGAGCTAACGCTCAATCACAAGCTTCTAAAGCTGAAGCACCAGTTGTTTCTGCACCAGTTAAAAAAGGTGTAGAAATTGATGAAGATGGAGACGGTGTTATGGACGGTCTTGATTTTGATGGTGATGGTAAAATTGATGAGTACTTTGCACACCGTCAGTGTGAGCACGTTTGGGGTGATGCTGATGGGGATGGTATTGAAGAATGTCTTAAGTGTGGCAAGATAAAAGATATTGTTTAACTTAATTAACTAACATGGACCCTGATGAACAGAAGACTAAAACTAAAGAGAGTAAACTCTTTCAAAGACATAAGCTTACTGCTAGCCATGTTTTTTCTACCACTGGGATACGATTTGTTATTCAAGACACTCTTAAATGTTACTGGGAGCTTTTGGGTTACAGATATCATATTTTACTGCTTGTCAGGGGTGTTTTGGCTGCTTTACTGGGTATTATCGAAATACTCTAATAAATTAATAAGATATGAATAAAAGACATTTTGTTTGGTTTATGTTTTTTTCCGGCATGCTCCTAGTGGGGCATGCTGGTTTTTCTCAAGTTGCTAAAACTACTACTGAGAATTATAAAGCAGATTTTGAGAAAGCTATTGACATCAGTCAGTTTATGGATTATGATGGTAAGCAGATCCCTATCCAGATTCTTAAAGCAGGTATTTCTGAAGAGATGTATGAACTCTATCCTGAGCTTAAAGAAAAGCGTGTAGGATTAGGCGTTGCTAACATTTCTATGGAATACTTGGAGAATCTTAACAGGTTTAAGTTCACTGAAGATAAGACAGAGATTAAGAACAGAATGGTTAAGCAGTTTCAAGCTTCAGCTGCAGGTATCTCTGAGAATAAACTAGATGGCCGTGGTAAAATTAACTTAGCAGAATACTTTGTTACAATAGAATGCTATGACTATTCTATATCAGAAGATGAATCTGTTTATATAAAAGGGGACACTAAACAACTATTAGTTACACGTATTGGTCTTCAAGTTAGATTTACTAATGCAGAAACTGGTACAGTTATATCTGGATCTGGATTAGGTGAAGCTAAAAGTACTAAAGAAACTTCAGGATTATCTGACGCTAGTCTAGACCCTGTAAAGTTTAATCAATCTACTATTTCAATAGCTACTAAAAAAGCTCTAGATATTGCTTGTGCAAGAATCCTTGACCGTATGGTTAAAAAAGGAATCTTTGAAAAGTAATGAAAAAGTTTATATTCAGCTTATTAATAGTAGTATTACTACCTATCTATGGGTATTCTCAAACTTTGGTACAAACATTTGTGGACCCTTGTACTAAGGTTGTTTCTACGTTTGTTATACCTATTACTGGTAGCACTGTCATTGTTTTTTATAATAAGTCTCGTATTTTTAGTAGAGCTGATGTTACAAGTGGCGTATTTAACAGTTGGCTTAATCAAGTTTATGAAGAATATAGAAAGTTATCTCCCTGTTCTGTGGCTCAGGCTACAGCAACTAGCACTCAGATTACAGCCAGTGCTGTTTCTGCTGCAGTAAGTTCTGCGGCCTCTGCGGCTGCTTCTACGGCAGCATCTTCAGCTGCGGCTAGTGCAGCTTCATCAGCAGCAAGTTCAGCCTCTAGTAGTGCTGCTTCATCTGCAAGTTCATCTGCGTCTTCCTCAGCTAGTAGCTCTGCCTCTAGTTCAAGCAATTCTCAAGGATCGAGCTCAGAGTCTAGTAGCAGTAGCTCTAGTGGGGAAAGTTCTTCAAGTTCTGAATCATCTAGTTCAGAGTCTTCATCAAGTAGCTCAGAATCTAAGTCTGAGTCTAAATCTGAATCAAAAAGTTCTTCTAAATCAAGTGGATCTAAATCTAAAGCTGCCGCTAAGGGTCCTGCTAAGATAAATCCTATATTATTTAACTCTGACTTTACTGGTGGGCAAAGTCTAGATAATAGTTTCAGTATTATTATGACCGGTGGGATATCACAGTCTTCTATGACTGGGCAATCTTCCTGGGGAGTAACCGGCATGGTGTGGAGCAATCTTCAACAGTTTGCTATTAGTAGTAGATATACATTGATGCATTTTGATGCAGGTAAACTTCAGGGTATATCTAACTTTGGTTTTACAGCAGCTTACGCTTTTGGTACAAAGTTTGGTTTTGGTACATATGCGTACATAAAACCATTAGGAAAATGGGGCGTAACTGGTGTCAATTACACTTTGAGTTTTGCTGAAGCAGCGTACCAGCCGGACCCAATGATAGATGCATCTAGTCAAATTAGTTTAACTAGTTCTATTTTATTATTTTACACTAAACCATTTACAATAAGTAAAAGGTTATCTATATCTCCTGATATATACTTATCAGGTAGTCCTTTGGTATACCTTAGTAAAGAAGGTAGTTTTACAGAGTCTTCTGATATGGGTATACTTACAGGTTTTGGTTTTGATTACTCTTTTACTAAAAGATTTAAGCTCAACATAGGACTCAAGACTAGTATTTTTACTAATCCTGAGATTCCAATGTTGCTCTTTGGGGTAGTTGGTTCAAAAATTAACTTATAATATATCCATCTGTATTCACTTTATCAATTCTAGTACCGTTAAATACTACAACCTGATTTCGATTAGAATATTTCTCTATAACATCAGAATCAAAGTAGTTAAAGCTTGATCCTTCTACTCCTATAAAGAAAGCCTTCTCAGAATAGATGTGACATCTGTCCTCTGCATCGGTAATAACTAATGCATTCATATCATTCTTTACTATAGAATTAACTGCTACATCAATATTAGTACCGCCACAAGTATCAATCATAGATATACTTACTAAGTCATTCTTTGATTTTACCAAGCGGGTATCAAATAAATAGATGTCATTAAGCATATTCATTTCTTTTAGCTTAGCTAATAGAGACTTAGAGAAGTCTATCTTGCTGATATTATTACCATCTACATCTTGGACACCGCAGGTTGAGCTCATTGATCCTGATATATCTACATACACATCTATCTTACCTACTGATTTTGTTTCTTTAACCATTAGGTCTTCAGCAAATACTTTACGTAATTTAGGATGTAAAAATATGTAGTCTTCAAGTCCTGATATGTTATCAGCATTGAATAAGTCATCATACTTCACAATCTGTCTAGATGAAAAATACGATGCAGACTTATCAAGAAGTTTTTTAATCTTCTCTTTTAGTGAGCCTGTAGATAGTTTAATCTTAGCTAGACGTGCTTCAATCTTTCTCATATAGTCAGGGCTAATTTTCCCCACTTCATCACTACCTTGTGTAGTGTTTGCATTTTGGAATAGTTTTTCTTGAACATCTTGTTCTAGATTATCATCCATCATTTTACATGTTTCTTGAGCATCTTTCATCATTCTCTCTAACATGTTCTTAGATGTTTGACCATTGAACAGTTTATCTAAGGCTTTATCTACGCCATCATTATCAAAGTCAGAGTTACCATTTAATCCTTTCTCTATATCATTTTTACTATCTGGGTCTACATACTCCATTTGAGTGAGTTGTAAAAGATAGTACATCATCATGTTACGAGTGAATATACTAGACTTAAAGTTAGCATTCTCGGTCATGATTTTACCTACAGGGTTACTAGCTTTTTCTAAAAACTTATACTTTGTATAGTTTTTATCATCTCTTTCTTCAAACTCCAACTTCTCCATCTTGTTGTAATACATCTTAAATACATCATACTTAAGATGTGATGGAAACTTGCTATAGTTTTCAGCAAGCTTAGCAGCAAATGCAGGAAAGTCAGGTTTTTTATCATCATCTATTTTAGCAAAAGCAGCAGTCTTAGAAAAGTTAGTATACTCTTCTTGTATCTTCTTTTGGTTATTTGAATATGCTTTTACTTGAGAACCTACAATATTATCTATCTTACGTTCATCAATATAATGCACATAAGGTTTGATTAAATCTGCTTTCTTATAGAAGTTTAGCTTGCTAAATAGACCTCCGTCTTCATTGTTGTAGTGAGACTGTATCTCACCTTTCTTTACTTTTTCAAGAATAGTATATACATTCTTGTATTGTTTTCCGTTAGCCATTGTTACCTTCTTTAAATTGTTTAAGGAGATCCTGAAGAGAAATTACAGATGACCCAAAGGCCGCCTGTAATTCTCCAAAGGTTACATTATTGTGAGGATCTCTGCTTAGAAAGGGTTAGCAGCTTGTTGTAAAGTTGCATCAGCAAAGGTTTCAGCTTCTGATACTAGTGTATCAAATTCTTCTGAAGTTTGGTAATCTTTACGAGCAGGATGATTCTGAATAATATACTGCATAGAAATCTCAATCTCTTCCACTTGGGTTTGATCCATGATTCCTCTAGTTGTATATGTATTTACTAAACTTTCAATCTCTCCTACAGCTAGTTCAAGTTGTTCATTTGTGTTATAGCTGTGAAGCATTTCCACTTTAGACATCACTGCTTTTACTTCTGGACTCATAAGTTTGTTCTGTAATTCAGAACCTGCTGATTGTCCAATCATAATTTGTGCAGTTTTTACAAGAGATTTATCCAAGCTAATATCCCAAATATAGCTTACCGCTTTAGTTAGTTTAGGTACGAAAGTTAACGTACGATCTGAACTATGCTGGTAACCCACCTCAAGATATTTCTCTAGTTTGTTAACTGGTACTTCTAAAGAGTCAATTTCTTGACTAGTAGGAATACCAATAGTAAACTTCTCACGATAGTCTCTTGCTCCTTTAGTATAATACTTAACAAGCTCACCCGCAGATACACGGTTTACCGTCATCTTCAACATGAAACGATCCCAGAATGGAGAGTTTGCCTCTTCTTTAGGAATTTCATTACATGTTGCAATGAATAGCTTCCACTTACATGGAATCTTTTGCTTACCGTTGAATAAGAACTTCTCATTCATTACACCTAACATAGCGTTACGTATAGCTGAACTAGCTTTATCCACCTCATTGATAATTACAATCTCTGCATCAGCAATTGGTGTGTTAAGATCATAAACATTATCGGTAAATAACTTACCTAGGTCAGGCATACCCTTGATCTCTGATGCTTTAGTACCTTCATCTGTTTCTAAGATGTAAATCTTATTAGCAAAATCTTGAGCTGTCATCTTGCCATCTTTATTAAGCCACGCTTTAGCATAGTCTAATACAGTTTTTGTTTTAGCAACACCTGGTTCACCTACTAGTAGACATGGTAGTCCAGTAGATTCTGCTAATGCTAGCATTTTAAATACCTCTTCTTTATTAATTAGTGAGGTTTCAATAGTACGATTTTCCTGGGTTGTTCTTTTTGTAATTGATTTTACTTTTGACATATTGTGTTTTTTTGTGGGTTGATTACTAGAGGTTTGCAAAGGCTGTGAGTTCATCTGATTTTTCAGATAGGTTTGAGACACTACTCTCATCATTTGTATGTACTGACTTGCTGAGGTTAAATCTGTCTTCGCTTCTTGTTGGTACTTCTCCCAAAGTTTCACTAATAGGGGTTGTGTCAGCGGTACTGGTGGTTTGTCTAGTATTGGCATTTGATGGTTTACTATTATTTGTTATCACGAAAACTCTTGCAATTGTGTCTACATTTTGTAACTCAGGATGTTTCTGAATAACTTTAATATGCATATCTAATGCATTATACTTATCTTGGATGGAGCCGTAGCCTAAATCATCCTTTTTATACCAAGTGTAACCACTGTGTAATAATTCTACAATGTCTTGAACATCAATAGATACTTCTTCTTTTTGAATAGCCATGTTAAGTTGTTTTTTTGTTTTTTACCAGTTAATTGTATGAGTTTTACCATTGTTAGCTTCTATAATCTCATTAGCTCTTAAGAATATATTCTTACAATCCCATGTTGTTTTTGTATAGGCTGCAGATGCAGGATGGGATGCTTTAAGAATATAATGATTAGGACCAATTATAGATTCTAGTTCTTGAGCCTTAGCTCCTAGTAGTACAAATATGAGACCTGAGTTAGTAAAGTTTAGCATGTCAAAGACATACATCACAAACTCATTCCATATATTATAGTGACTACCAATCTTGTCCACTTGACAAGTTAAAGCGGTGTTAAGTAGTAACACTCCTTGATTAGCCCATCTTGTTAGATTGGGATCTTGATAAGTTGGAAAGCCTTGATACACAGTTTCTTCTATAGCCTCAAACATGTTACGAAGACTTGGTTGAGGTTTCATTGTGACTCCACAAGAAAATGCCATACCATCTGCTACGCCAAGTTGTGGATATGGATCTTGTCCAATAAATACTATCTTAAGATCTTTTTCTGGGCACTCTTCAAAAGCTTTAAATACATCTTTTAAAGGAGGTGTGAATCTTTTACCATCTTCTCTTTCATTATAAAGAGTTTGTAAGATTTTATCAAAGTCTGAACTCTGTATAAAACCTTTAAGTTTATTAGCCCAGCCTGATGGCTTAAGCTTTTCTATAAGTTTTTCTTTAATTTCTACCAGATTTATAGTTTGTTCCATATTTTTTGTATATTTGATACTCAAAAACCCAAGTTATGTCTAAAGTTACAATGATTAAAAATGATGCTGTCATCACTATTAGTATAGGATCAGCATTTCTACAGAAAGTCCAAAAAGTTTTAGTCCAACTTATCTCTGATAAATCAGAGGAAGAAATTGAAGACTATAAAAAAGCAATCCAAGATACTACTCTTGAAGAGCTTCCTGAACCTTGGATGGAAAATCTTTTAGTTATTAATACATTACTTAGAACAATTGAAACTGAGGCTGTGAATTCAGGTCATACCTATGAGAAGGATGTAGAAGATGAAGATATTAATTTACAATAAATCCAACATCTTCTCCAATTTCCATAGCTGCTTGTATAGCTAATGATAGCTCGTCTTTAGAACAATCTGCAAAACTCTTTGCTAGAAAATATTCTTTACCTGCTACGTTACGTGCAATACATAACCCAGCTCGGTCTTTTACTAATATTTTCATATTCTCTACAGTTTCACCAATATGCATACATAGATGTTTTATAATAACATGTAGTTTTGCAAGTTGAGGAAGCGTACCGTCATCGTGTGTCATCTCGTAGAACACTTCTACGATTTGACCATTAGGTATATGACCACAGAACACTTCAAACTGTTTTGATTGGGCCAGAGTAGAAAACTCTAACTTCCCATCTTTTTTTATATACTTACCTGTAAAGTGAATACTCATAAATTTTAAGTTTCTACATCATGAAATGTTATTTTACTTGAGTCTAGATCTTTTAAAGCTTCGCTAACCCATCTTTCGTCTACGGTTCCTTTATAACACAGTATATGTATAATAGCTGTATCATCAGGATTAAGTCTTAACAACCTACCAATACGTTGGTTGCTTTTACGCTCGTTACCATAGGCATGCATAATGATACCTGCTCTAAGATTAGGTATGTTTATACCCTCATTAAGCTGTAGAACACAAGAAAGTTGATCTATATCATCGTTCTTAAATCTGAGAAGATTTTCTTCTGCATCAGGATTACTAGAATGATAAGAGTCTTTACATATTCTATCTGCTTGTAACTGCGTATTACAAAATACAATACACTTATCTTCTATCTCATTGAGTAGATATTTAGCATATTTTTCTTTTGTCTGAAAATCCATTAAGGTACGCATTCTCATTACAGAAGCTATCTGCTCTTGCTTTTTAGACTGGGCTTCCATAAGTCTTTTAGTCCAATACTCATAGTTCTTACGTTCAGATGTAAAGAATTCTTTATCTTTCATCTTAACAGGTATTACATTGTGTAAAGACAATGGCATCTTGTGTACTATAATTCTATAGTCGTTAAGAATATCATCATCTATTGCATCGTCAGTAATATACTTGAATACAATTGGACAGTAATGATTTACAATCATACCTTTCTCACTAGAACTGTGCCTAGGAGGCGTGCCAGTTAATCCTAATATTCTACCTTTAAAAAGACTAAGGAACTTACTATGACTAGATAGTAAACTATGACATTCGTCAAGTACTAATACATCATAATCATTTGGATCTAGTTTATTAAGAGATAGATAGGTTATAAAATCTATATTAGCTCCTGATATACCAAACTTAATTCCGTCATCTTTCCAAGACTCAAATATAGATAGCTTAGGTGCTACTACTAATGTTCTAAGATGAATGTTAGCTTCTCTCAGTTTATCTATATATTTCAAACCTATCAAGGTTTTACCAACACCCATTGATATAGCTAAACCACAACGTTTGCGTTTAATAGCTATATCAAGGGCTTCTTGCTGGATTTCTTCTCTCTTAGACATGTATGCCTTCTGTTTCTACATAACAATGCTGTGAGCATATAGTAATAATTCTTATATTCTTACTACAATCTGTATCAGCTCTGCTAATAGTTTCTTTTAAATTGTTACCTACTACTGCTTGTACAAAGCTTCCGCCTTGTAAAACATTATCTCTAGTCATCATTACAGATATCATTACATCAATAATGTGCTCAGATACTTGTTCATCATATCTATTTAAGAAATGAATTACTGCTTCTCTGTATTTGTTTCTAGTTTCTTCCCACGTATTTTCCATGTTATAATCTTGTTTCTGATAAATTAAGTTCTTTGGCTTCAATCGGATGAAGCTCTATCCATGTGTGGCATGTTCTACATACCGGTAACCATGTAGCAATCTTTAGGTGATTTTCACCTCTACCTGCTTTATGATGTACTTCTGTAGCGTTTGCTGTACAGCCGGCTAGTTTAGCCTTGCATAAAGTATTTACTGTAAGATATGCGGTACGTAATTTTGAATACTGATCTACAGTTTCCTTCATCTTTTTAGACATAGGAGCTATAGACTTTGGCTTCTCAATATCATACCAGCATTCCTTACAGTATTTTTCTTTACCGTGAGACTTCCATATATGTTTCATCTGGTCGCAACCAGCACATATTTTAAGTTTCGCTTGTATCCCCATCTTTAAGGTTTTGTGATGAATGACTTCGTTTCTTAAATATTACACTGTCAGTTACAGGTTTACCTAAAATACTAATAGGTTGACTGATTCTTTCAGCTTCAATATAATTTCCTCCATCTAACACTTTTTCTAATAGGAGTCTATCTAAATCATTTTCTGGTATCAACACTAATTGTGCTATACCATTGATAACAAATGTACATTGCATAAGGTCTAAGTTAAGTTAAAAAAGTTGTCTGGCAATACACCAGTCTCTATAAGTTTATAGGCTATTTTTTCTTGAGTTAAGCCTAATTCTCTAAATGTGTGCCTATCTTTATGATGAGGCTCATACGTTGGTATCTTACACATATCTCTAGCTATAGATGAATTTGGAAACAATATGGTTAAGAAACTATTGATCTTATCATCAACAATCTGTTTCTTCCACTGGTTTAATACATTTTGAGCTTTGTTGTAACGTGATATCAATTCCATCCTTCTCTCTTTAGAGAGTTCTTTTTGTTGTATATTGGTATATACATTTAACCCATATATAACTTCAGCATACATTTTCTGCTGACACTTGTTAAATACAGGTCTTTCAAGCTTTTGGTAATTAGCTGTACCGTTAATCTGGATAGATTTAACCATTTTAGATTCATAAGGTATAAACTTGTGCTTGTTTACGTCTCTAAAAGATATAATTATACCTTTAGAGTTAGCCGATACGGCTTTGTGTGGATTGTTTGACATAAATCTGCTTTTTGTGGTGTAAAATTAAGTATAAAGAGCCCAGCTTTTACACTGGGCTCAATAGGTTTATAATTCTGCTGTTATAGCAGTGCGAGATGCTAAGCTTTGTAAGCCACTAGTCATTGCACGTTGTGCAGTTAATACTTCTTTAATCTCCTCTGTATTAGTATGAGTGATTAATTGGTCAAATGCAGTTTCATTAGTTGTATAGAATGCTTGACGATAGATAGGTTGATCATCAATAGTACAGATTACACCTGTAGTACCTGCCACCTTTAAGTCACGATCAGGGTTATCCTGGTTGAACGGTGTCAAAGATTCTACTACTACAATCTTACCTGGTAATTCCTTACCTTGTCTAAATCCAGCTTCTATAAGATCTTTTACAAGACCCTTAATTAATGCTGAACGCTTAGATGGTCTTAACCATCCTTGATCACTAATTTGAGTAGCTGTTTGTTCTACTCTTACGTATCCATATTCTGGATTGTTTGCCGATACGCCAACTACATTTCCTAGTTGGTCTGCTGTTACTACTACTTTAGTCATTTTTATTTTTTTAAAAGGTTTACTAATTTTTTGTAAAAGAAAACCCCCAGACCACTATTTAAAGTGATTCTGGGGGTATAAGTTATTTAATATAAGATACAGAGTTAACTGTCTTCAGAATAATCGTAATCTAAATCAGTTAATTTATCTATTTGAGGTATATCGGTTAGATCAGGTATTACTTCAGGAACATCATCAGCTTGAGGTATGGTTTTACTTGTTATAACTGAACCAAACCATGGATTTTCTACTAAGTCTCCATAATTGTAAGCTATTAAGTATTCTAACTCCTCATCTGACATGTCAAAGTATTGCTCTGTGCTAATCTCAATTACTCGTCCGTTAGGCAATTGGTACAACATGATACTATGGTTAGTCGTATAAAACTAAACCATTGGTATTATATTACAAAGAAGTATATAATAAAATGCGGATAATAGAGCTATAACTTAAGACTCTATGGGTTTTTTACCATTTTTATATAACTTTTTCTTCCAATATGCGTTTGTTTTGTTAATTGTTTCTTGCCTCTCCACAAGTTTCTCCTTTAATTCTTCAATCTCAGATGTTAACTCTTTTACTTTAAAGTAAGGAAATACTTTTTTAATGATATTTATCATGCGTGTAATTTAAACTTTTTATATAAGCCGGTAAATCTACCAGTTTGTTCTTTATTCCCACCACTAGCATTAAGATTTTTCATATCTTCTTGTTCTATAAGTTCTATATGATCTATAATATCTCCATCAGAAGTGACATCTTTGCCAGTTCTGTTAATATCATATATAATCATATCATCTTTAAACTCTGTTTCTATAGTAACAATCAGAACTTCTTTCTTAATAGGTAGGTCTTTCCAGTTAGTAATGGTTTGATCTTTACCAGCGGTACGTAACCAAGCTTCAGAAGCCCAGCCTACGCCTTTGATAAAGAACTTTTCATTAATAACTTTAGCTAATTCAGGTACCACTTCATCTATAAAAACATCTTTTGTTTGATCAGATTTAAGAAATCTTGGATCAATAGGTACATGTATAATAGCAGTGACAGGTTGACCATCTTCAGGTTCTTTATGTTCTCCAAATATGGATAGGTGAGAGAATAAACCTCCACTATCTACCATATATTTTTTAATATTTTCTATATAAGAGGTTTTAAGCTCTTCAAACTCTTCATTAGTCATAGTTTTACTATTTTAGTCCCACCATTCGGCAGAGTGTCTTTTAAGAATCTCAAATATTAGATCATCAGCTTTTTGTTGACGTATCATACCCATATATAAAGAAATGGTTTCTTTCTCTTCTAAACGTGAATGATGAGAATACTTTTTTAAAGCAGCTCGTTTAGCTGCTGGATACTTAGCAACATATTCATCTAAGTTTTCAGATAGTGCATCACCAAGTATATCTTCATCATTGAGAACTATATAATCATAGCGTTCTAATTGATAATATTCAGTATGCTTACGTTCTAAAAGATTAAGTACTACTGTCATCCAGTAGTTATCTCTATCTATATTTACATGTCTATTTTCTGATACTAAATGAGCTCTATGAAATTCAAGTTTCTTTTGTAAAAGCTTAGTTATATAGTAATCATCCCAATGTCTATCTTTCCAAATAGTTGGAAACCATATAATTAGACTGTATATAGATGTAAAGAATTCTTTTATACGCCAATGCATATATCTTTGCCATTTATACCTTGGTACATCCCAAGCTGTATCTTTAGGAATAGGTAATTTAGTATACTGTTTCATCATCTAAGTGTTTAGCTATTTCTCTAAGAGAATCAGCATGTTTTTTATCTAATATAAATTCGTCCCATGCTCCATATCTAGATGTATATCCAAATATGTATTTGACACCATACTTAAGACGATACCAAAAGGAACGTCTTACTAGATGTACGTGTACGTATGCTTCTGGAGCAAACATATCACCGCCTTCATCCAAATGTACAATCATTTGATGATCTGAGCTATAACAGCTACAGAGTAATAACATATGTTTGTCATTCATAACTTTAAATTTAAAAAAGATGGTGGAGAAATTTACCAAAAACTCCACCATCTTATCCACCAATTACTTTTATCGGGGCACCATTGGAAAGATTTACCGTCTGTTTATAAGTGCGTTCTACTACTCGGATTATATAAGTAGCTTCCAAACTTAGAAATTTCATTGATTACTCCTAGATATCCGGTTTTGTAATGGCTCTCTACGGTGCAATACCAAGAGGACATATCACGTGGCCGGTTTTATTGCCACTGACTTCAATCTAGTAATAACATTAAAACTAATCTATCATCTTACGACACCATCCAAGTCATGCTCTGGTTGTTCTGTGTGATTAGTCCTAAATATTTTAATGAAAGTATACTTTTTTAGTTTCTTTCCAATTATAAATGTCTTGTAATGTATCCAAATAGTCTTCAGTTTTACTAAAGTCATGGATTTCTTTACAACGTTTAGGAAGCTTTCTAAATAATCTTTCTTCACTATAATCTTTGTGATTCATCAATACAATCATTGATGATACAAAACCCTTACGGTTATAGTTTTTATAAAATACAGACATCTTTCTTAAAGTTTCAGCAATATCTTTTGCTTTAGAAAAGCTTTTGATTTTAAACTTACCAGACTTAAATATTTGATCTGCATTACCGCCTGATGCTCTTAAGTTAGATAACATAAGAATAGCAGTGCTATGTGGAAACTCTGTATATGTAGAACAGAAGTTTCTATACAATCTGTAATCTACAAGATTTTCATCAGTTGCAAAACTGTGTGCATAATCTGCATAATTCCATTTACTAGCTGTAGCTTGAAGCTGAGCTATTTCTGATGTTGACATGTTCTCGTCATCTACAATAAATACTACAGGCATCTTTAATTGCACACATGCTTTTAAACGGTGTTGACCATCTAATACCTGCATCTTTGAGTCTACTTTGATTGGGATTTTTTGACCCATTATTTCAAAGCTTTTAACCAACTTCTGTACGTTTGATTGGTTAATAGGTCTATTGTCAGCTCTAATTTTAAACTGAGAATAGTTACTTGTTTGGAAGATGTTTCCAATTTTTTTTGAATCTTTCATTTATTTTATTTTAGTTAATACTGTTTTAAAAGCTTATCTCAGGGACTACTTTTGAATCATTACGAAGTGCTACTAGGTATGACCACTGTTGGTTTGACAGAAATTTATTTTACTAATATGTCTTACTACTAAGTGACGGAACTCTTTGCGGACGAGACAGAATCTACTTATAGGCACCTGAGATCAAGCTTTAAACATAACTATTACAACAGATCAATGCTGGCCAGAGGCCATCGGTCTTATATGATGTTATTGTAATCAGTTAATATCATGGCTTGGGGCTCAAGAATTATACTTATGAGTAGCGTACGTATACCTGCCCATCCGAACTTGGCCCCGTTGCCTAAGTCTTTTTATTTTAATATAATAGTCTTCCATGTTCTACCTTTTCCCATAAACTCACGTTCTATGACGCCTTTAGTCTTAAGGGAATTTATACACCTCTTAATAGTGGATTCTGTAGTTTCTAGTTCTGCAGTCATCCTACTCATACTGAGAGTTAACTCATTAGTTGAGCTATTAGCGTATGTACATAGGTAAGAATAAAAACCTTTATCTCTTATGGAGATAGTAGGATCTCTCATCACTGCGTTAGAAACTTGTCCGAAGCCACCTTTTAATCTATAGTTGCTTACTGCCATAGTGATTTGATTATTAATAATAAAAAAGAGGAGTGTGCTATTTACACACCCCTCTTAGTTTACCAACCCTAGTCATCATCCTTAGAAAATAATCCTGATAAAAGATCATTGATATCAAAGTCTGAGCTTTTAGTACGAAAACTTTCATCATTTTGGTTTTTTACTAAAAGTAAATACTTATCAAAGTTGTATCCACTCTTTTTTACAAGCTTAATACGATTCATGATAGATTCTTTACTATAAACTTCAACTCCAGTATCCTCATCATTAGAGTCTTCTCCAGCCTCTTGACGATCTTTCAATTCTTTTAACTTTAGTATACCTTTAAGAATCTGCATTTTTATTTGCTGTTCACGAGATTCTGCTGAGTCTTCATTAGTATTTTTATACATAATATAGACTTCTTTAGCCATACGCTGAAACATCATGAAAGTTAATAAAGTGTATTCATATTCTAAAGGATTAGTAATCATAGAAATTAATCTTTCTAGATCTCCAGTGACGGTACGAAATGCTTTAGGTGCATCGTCCATATCATCAAACAGTTCTTCTGCTTGTAAAGAATTACTAAAAGTTGAAAAGAATATACGTTCTCTACATATAGTTTTAGTTTCTTCACTAATCCCCATAGCTAGATGGAAATCATCAATCTCATGGTCAAATTTTGTATCTTTTAATGACATAGCGTTATTTAATTATTTTATCAGCAATATAGGTTACAAACTCTTCTGGTGTTTTACTATCATCAGACATATAGTCTTCAATTAAGATCATGTCTTTGATACTATCTACCGAAAATAAAGCATGGTAGTTAACAGATACATTAGGTCTTGAATGATATGCAGATACGCTTACATCAGATATCTTTGTAGAGTATTTTTCTTCTATCTCTTTTCTAACATCTTGTTTTTTTTCTTCAAGCTCATTGATTTTAGCAATAGTTGATAATAGCTCTTTATATAATTTAGAAGATTCTACCTTTGTTATAAGGATTTCAGAACTTCCTTTGTGACGAGCTACTAATTCAGCTCTCACTTTTTCTGCTAATGCTTTAGCAATAATTGGTGTCAGTTTTTTCTGTGACATAGTTAAGTTTTTATTTAATAAATAATTGGTTGAAAAATGTTAGTATTATTAAGTGTGTAAACAAACATACTTAATCTTATCACCCATCAGTATAGGTACATTAACAGATATTCTGTCTGCTAACACCGATACATTGAATTGGGTACACCAGTTTTGATATTCTGGCGTTACTATCATTGGCTCTCTACGAGAGGTATAAGTTAAGCCCACTGTAACAGCAGGCTTAACGTTAAATAGTTGGTTTAATAACTTTTTCATATAATATGAGTTAGTTGTCCATAAATTCAAAGATGTAAGTGTTACTTAATGTATCATACACTACCATCATCTCTGTTGGTTTAGTTCTATCGTGTGATATAATCTTAGAGTTAAACTCTTCAGGCATATCATACTTCTTTTGAGAATTACTTAATATATTGTAAAATATCACTGATACAGATAGTAATACAATCATAATAAGTGTTACAGAAACCTTATCTATTGTTTTCATATAATGTTTTTAGAATGATTCAATAATAGGTAACAATGTTAATGCCTGCTCATATGAGTCAGCCCAAATCTTGTAGTCTTTAATGATCCACATAGATTTACCAGTGTCTGTATTAATCTCATCTGGTGCCGGATCTAATTTGTTATTCATAGATATCCAACCATTACTATTAGGTGTGTTGGTAACATGATCAACATTTAGATAAGGTGCAACCAAAGGTTTACTATCATATTCAGGTTCTTCAGCTAGTGAATATACACTAGGAGTTAAACCCCACTCTGATTCAGGATTAAGAACACAAACTTGTACGTCTACATAACCACTCTTTACCCAATTGTTAGTTGGCGTAACTATATTATGTTTAGCTAAAAAGTTTGTAATGCCCTCATTCTCAGAATAGTCTTTGATTAGCACTTCATTGTCTTCTAATAGTACATTAGGAATGTTTACACTTGCAGTCATGTAAGGTGTATATCCATGTTCTGGATCTATTTCCAGTAATTCAATAGCCGGACGTCCGTTATTATACTGACGTATATTCACTGTTACTGGAATATCTTCACAAGTAAAGGGACTAGTTAACGTAAATTGTTTCATGTTAAATGATTAAAGGATTTGAATAAATATATTTTGTGGATAGGTGTTATTAAACAGATACAATACAACAGGACATAACCATAAATTATGATCGTTGTCTTTAACTGTATACCATGCACCTGAATCTAGTTCTGCTTCGTCTAAAAGTTCAGGTGTATAACCATGATTTGAAGATCTAATAAGCTCTACATCATGATCTACAAACTCCTCGTCTGTAAATTTTAGGGTGATTGATGTCTCACCTTGGGCTAATGTAGATAAAAAAGTATCTGCACCTGCTACCATTTCAAGATTGGACTTAGTGCCCACTCCTGATTCAATGTATTCTGGTAAATCTATATACCAGCGTCCATCTTCTTCTTGATAAAAGTTCTTTACCATATAGTTTATTTAAATGTAATAAAAGTAGAGCTCCCACGTAGAAACGCAGGAGCTGATTTTAATTTAACCAGTGGAATACCACCATTTTACCATTGAATCTAAAACGTTTGTGGTCCTTTCTTAGCTTTACGGAAGTTAAATTCCACTATAAAGCATAGAAATGCTACATACAAATCTGGTTTGTCATAGCTAATACCAAATAATACTGTGTTAGGGATGAATTTTAGGGTAATTATCTTACCTCTAATTAGGGTTTTTTCCATGTGGATTGTTATTTGATTAATAATTTTGTTTATTATCTAATCACCAAGTTACATTTGTAGTTCTTTGGTGGACGTTGAGGGCTGTACGCTCTACAACTAGTTGCTATTACAGCAACAAGGGTAATGATAACTAATAATTGACTTTTCACTATATAAGTTTTAAGCGTGAATAAAAAAAAATTGAGGCTGAGTGTTGACCGTCAATTTATCATCGTTTTCACAGGATTACCCCTGCTTATACACACTATAGATTACTCCATAGTAGATGATAGTACCAGTGTTTAACTTCACTCCTGAAGGATCTCTCTCTAGACTACATAGATATTAATTTCTACCAAGCGGACTGGATGGTCCTTAGCTACATCCCTGCAACTACTTAGATATACTTTTGCCATCTCACAGTTTTCCTTACGGTACTAGCTGTGCTGTCATATTTCATACAGATAAGGTACTTTGACCTAGAGAACTAACAGACTTTTGTTAAATTAATTAGTTTAATTTTACAATAGCATAATCCAGGACGTGCCATTAGATTGCAGCTCACTCCCTTTTGAGGAATGCGTACTACAACGCCCCAGTGTAGATTACCAGTCTACGATGTATTAAGATGCTTTAAGCCACACCTTGCTACATTGAGTAACGCAGTTATTCTTTTGGTAAAGAACTCCCACATGCACCCCACAGGTGTTCCTATTGTGATTTCTCACTCAACAGTGTATGCTAACACTGTAATTGCTCAGAGATTTCCCCATTGCAATTGTTGCCCGCTTGCTTACTTGGCCAGCCTAACGCTGTAGATGTACGCTTGTTTACGCACACCTTATATACCTGTCACCAGGTTTATCCTAAAGACCATAAGCGGCCTAATCTCCAAAGGAGAATATCATAAGGTGAACCAGACCCATTACAGGCCCAGTTCACCACTAAAATTGTAAATATGCAGATTTTGTGCCTCAACCTACAAAGCCTCTATTCAGTGAAGTAGAATAGATAAACCCCTATTAATATTGTTAAAATGCGTCTGATGTAAATAATTGCATTAGCTCTTCTCTTTCTACCTCAGTCATAGTGTTCATCTTACAATAGAATTCATCACCATCTATGTCGCCTTGCCAGCCAACATTCCAGTGTGAAGCATACTTCATATACTTACAACCATCTAATTGAATAGTTGTAATGTTTGTACTACCTTCATCTTCAAAAGAAATAAACTCTTTGTTCTCTTTAACAAAGTGTTCATGAAACTCTGATATGTCAATCTCTTCTATGTCACGATTAAACATATCGTATCTAGCGTATAGCTCTGACTTTCTCATAATGATTTAATTTAATGTGGGTGAATAAGGTGGGTGAATAAAAGTTTATGACAGCTCACCAGTGAGCTCTCCTTAACATAGTAGATAAAGAGCTATTCTCTATCTACTATATTAAAGGGTTCAAATATGAGCTGTTAAAACACTTTGTCAAAATAATCCTGCTTGGATATGTAATACTCACGAGCTGGGAAGATGGCTAACCACCAACCTAAGAACATAGCATAAACCATAAACCAATTGTGGTTTGTTATAATCTCACTGTAAGGAGTAAAGAACACACCTATAAGAGATAGTAACAAGAAGAACAGTACGAATGAAACCAAGTAGGTTCCAATTAAGATGATAGACTTCATGTGAATAGAAGTTTAAAGGGTGAATAAACAAGTTATAGCTATCTTATCCGTCTGACTAGGTCAGTTATTAGGCTCTAAGAGTTAGATGAAAGAAAGCTAGGAAGTGGTTCTACCACTCTTACACTCACACATAAGTGAATGTAAATCAACGTTTTATTTAACACGGGTAACGTAGAACCGTGGACGTGAGTTACGCTTGGCGTATATCAGCAGCCACTGTTGCAGCTTCTATCATAGAAGATACAATAGTGATTGTTCCGTCTAGGAGAACGAGTGCAATCATGTTGTTAGTGTGTGGGTTTGTAGTGGGTGAATAAATATATACTGAGTTAATAAACTGATATGCGTACTGACTGAACTGATAAACTAAAAAGAAGTAAAAAAAGGCATACGAGGTTTTCCCCGTATGCCTATGCACGTTATTTAACGTGTAGCCATTTCAGCATAAGCTTCACAACTTCGCCCGAAGTAGTGTCGACTGTATCATATGGACGCTCTTCTATACGGAAGTTGTCCAATTCAAGTTCATCGACTGTACCCACCTTAGTAGGTTTGCTCAAAGCTATGAAGTATGTGAGTTGACCACTTACCTTAGTTTGACCGAGCACGCTCACTTCCTTACCTTCTGTTTTCAGAGTGTGAATGTAGTTACCATTCTTAGAAGCTTGTGTAGAACATTTGCTGACTGTTACTTTAATCTTTCCCATTTTTAATGTTTTTTAGAGTTTAATAAAAAAAAAGAACTGCTGTTGCAAAGTACCGGGGTACCCGCAACGCCACGACTGAGTCGGGGTCAACAAACTAATACCCCACTACATTCTCTAACATCCTAAATCCGTATAGGAAAGCCTAGGGGGTTGCTATTAGGTTATTAACAAGTGGGGGATAACTTGTTATTGTATTGGTATATAAAAATTATTAAATTTGCTAAGTTTAAACTTATTAGGTATATTATAGTATAGACCAAACTAAAAAATCAAATGATACACACGTGCAACATTCACTGCCACACGCTAGAAGTAGAGAAGGCAGAATTGATGGGACTAGAGGATAAAGGGAGATGGATGCCATTTGCATTCCATATAGATATTGTGATAGCTTGTAAGCTCACCTCTGATGAGGAAGATTCTTTGGTTAATGGCTGCACTACAATTTTTACAGAGCCAGGTGATACGTATATCATAGATACGCCATATGAGCAATTTATGCCAATATTTAAAACCTATTATGATGACGAACTAGATGCTACGCAAGCAAATGGTGATATAGAATTATAAACAATTAAACAAACCAAATTATGTCAGAAGAAACACAAAAAGTGAACGAAGAACAAAAAGCTCCCACTAAAGATCAAGTGATGGAGTTCTTAAAAGAGCAGATTGATGTAAAGAAGCTGCAACTTGAGCTTCAGCAGCTTAACACTGGACTTGCTACAAACAGAGCAGAAGAGTTAAAAGCATTAAGCTTTATTGCTCAATTGACTAACCCAAGACAAGAGGGAGGATCTCCATACCAAGGTGCACCAGACGGTACGCCTCATAAGATTACACAAGAAGATCTTGATAATAATCCAGAGCTTGTAGAAGCAGGTGTAGAGGTGGGGGATGATGTTATTATTCCTAACCAAGAAGGTCCACAAGAAGAAGCACCAAGTAAAAAGTTAAAAAAGAACTAGAATGGGTTCATCATATTCTATTCTTTATAGGTTAAAAGACTATAAAGAATGTCTACCCTTTGAACGTGAGCATCCTAAAGAACTACGTTGGGATGATAAGTATAAAATCTTTATGCTTACACAAAAGGAGAAATGTCAAGGAATATGGATGAAGGACGGTAAGAGTGGTTTAATAGCTGAGGCTATTGTAACATGGCAGAGTGATAATGTATTGCATATTGATAGCTTCACCGTTTTGCCTTCCCATAGAGGACAGGGATTAGGATATAAGCTTGTACAAGCTGTAATAGATTGGGCTCAAGAAATGGACTACGCACATTTAACAGGAGAAGCTAGAATAGGAGCATCGTGGCACATTTTTGCAAACATGAGTGCTGCCCCGGTGCTCTTATATAAAAACTGGAATGACACTGGAGAAGATTACATGAGTTTTAAAATAGAATTATAATGGCAATAGTAAACCAAGTAGATAAGCGAGTGAAGATGAGTGGCTGGCAAATAGTTAAATATCAAATTTTAACTCACTGCTACTTATACAACATTCAAGTGAGTGAGTCTGATTTAGACTGTCTCACCCTTCTTGCAATAGAAGGAGATCAAGAACTTACAAGTTTTTGTAATAAAGCTCATGATAAGCAAATATTCTCTAGTACCCAGTCGGTACGCAACTGTCTCACTAAGTCTGAAAAGAAAGGCTTAATTAAAAAAGAAGGAAAGAATAAGAAAAAGATATTTATTAATCCAGAACTAAAGGTGCATTCTACTGGTAATATTTTGTTAGACTTTAAATTCTTAAGCATTGCATCCACGGAAAGCTAAAGAGCTATATTCAGAAGTGGCAAAAGAAGCCAATCTATCTGAAGAAACTATAAACAATATAGTAGGTCTTTATTGGAGAGAGGTAAGAAAGAATCTATCTTCATTAAAGCATTCTAGAGTGCATATTACAAATCTTGGTGATTTTGTAACAAAGCATTGGAAGATAGATAGTAAGATTGAGATGCTTGAAAAGTTTGAAGAGAACAACAGGCAAAAAGGTTTACAGCAAATGACTGCTAGATTTAAAACAGCAGAAACATTGTTTGACCTGAAAATACTAAAGGATATTATTACAGAAGAAAAGCAAAGAGCTGACTTTATTAAAATGCATAAATCTCATGAGTCTAAAAGAAAACATAATAAAAATATGGAAGAGTAAAGGTCAGATCATAGAGGGCATAACCAATTCCATATTTAAGAAAGAAGATGTTGAAGAGATTGCTAAACATAGATTAAGTATATGTCACTTCTGTGATCTTTATACAGAATCAGATAGTGGCTGCATGGTTCCTGGCACTGATCCTTGTTGTAATAAAGAACTAGGAGGATGCGGATGCTGTCTTGCATTAAAGACAAGAAGTTTAAGTTCAGAATGTCCAAAGGGGCACTGGAAAGCAGAGTTGACACAAGAGGAAGAAGATAAACTAAACGAAAAATTAGGACTATGATAGTTTTCACAGCACAAAACCACAAGTATAGAAGTATAGATGCTACAGATGTTACAAACTGGGTTTCTGTAACAAGCTTTATATCAAACTTTAAAAAGCCATTTGAGTCAGACGTTATTGCTGCTAAATCTTCTAAGTCTAAAAAGTCTAAGTGGTATGGCATGACACCTGAAGAAATAAAGGATGCATGGGCATCAGAAGCTAAACGTGCAACAGACCTTGGAACTTGGTATCATAATTGTAGAGAAAAAGATTTGTGCGAACTAACCACGATGGAACGTCATGGGGAAGTGGTGCCTGTATTTAAACCCATCGAAACAGATGGAATTAAACAAGCTCCAGTACAAAAGCTTACTAATGGTGTTTATCCAGAACACATGGTTTATTTAAAATCTGCTGGTTTATGCGGTCAGTCAGATCTTGTAGAAGTGATCAATGGAGAAGTGCATATCACAGACTATAAGACTAACAAAGAAATTAAAACAGAAGGATACACTAGTTGGGACGGTAAGGTGGATAGAATGGCTAGTCCTTTAACTCACTTAGATGATTGTAATCTAAATCACTATACACTACAGCTAAGTTTATATTTATATATTATTCTTAAGCACAACCCTAGGTTAAAACCAGGTAATTTAATAATCCATCACATCCTATTTGAAACAGTGGGCGTAGATAAGTTTGGTAATCCAATCACTGCGTTAGATACAACCGGAAATCCCATAGTAAAAGATATAGTGCAGTATAACCTTCCTTATATGAAGAGTGAGGTGATAAACTTATTGCATTGGTTAGAAGACAATAGAGAACAGTTAAAACCTAAGCATTAATGAGAAAAGAATTACTTGTTTCTGCTTCTAAAGAAAAGAAGCTTATTGTTACACTTACTAATAAGCTTATTGAGAAATACCCTGATGTATCAGCTGATAACACTCTTTTAGTGATGGTTAGTCCTGACTATTCTGCAACAGTAGCTATGCACCTTGCTCATAATTTAAGTAAGGATGGAGATATGTGTGATATACTACCTATACACGTTCCCTATCCTGATGAAAATGAACACATCTATGTAAGGAAAGCAGACCAAGATATAGATGCATGGTTTAAGTTTTCAGAAGACAATTATGAGTATTATCTTTTAGTAGAGGGAGGAGTTATTCGTGGAGGTAACTATACATGGCTTACTAAGTTATTTAGAAATAAGGTGACTGGTAATATTATTACAGCTTCTCTATATGAAAATATAGGAAGTAGATTTCAAAGTGATGTTGTAGCAGAATACTATGATAACACTAAACAAGACCTCACCTTTTATTTTGAAAGAGAAAACAAACACTGGAACTAATGGTAAGATTATTTGATATACAGAATGGCAAGGTTGTTCCAAGTGAGCATTGTTACACTCTAAATTCTTTAAAAAAGATTATGGATGAGTATGGTGAAGAAGCAGTGAAGGTGTATGCATATTTGTTTTATATGACCTGCCCTAGTCCAGATCTTAATCCGTTCTTTGATATGCCAGAACAAGATAAGGAAGAACTTATTTTAGTTGAGGTGGATGGTGACTTCTCAGGAGAAGATGAAACAATAGTTGTTGCACTTAAGGTGTGTCAGAAAATGTATGAGACTCCTACGTATAGAGCATACAATGGAATCAAGATTGCTTTAGATAATATGGCAACGTTTATGGCAACAGAAAAACCTACATCAGGACGTGATGGATCTGCTACAGCGTTACTACGCATAGCAGAAAGGTTTGATGCAGTGAGACAAAGTTTTAAAGGAGTATATAGAGATTTACAAGAAGAGCAGCAATCTTCTGTAAGAGGTGGCCAGAGATTGGCATATGATCAATAGGGTGAGTTGTTAGAGTGGTTATATAGCGGTTTGCAAAACCGTTCACACAAGTTCGAATCTTGTACTCACCTCTATATTGTAGAGTGGCGAAATTGGGTTGTCTCAGTTATGACCTTGGCATACGCACCCACCTGTCTCGTGGGCGGTGATAAAGAAATAGATTGATGATATGGGGTAGACCACCAGCTTGCAAGCGTACTGTCATCAATTGAATCTCACCTTGGTGGTTCGAATCCATCCTCTACAGCAATATTAGGTTGACTGGAATGGCGTACTCTTAACTGTAGAAAGGGCAGTACGTGATCGGTTAGAAATGCCAGTTGTAAAAGCAGATGTCCACGCACCCATCTTCTGCTTTCCTAAACTTATTAAATATAAAACTATGGTACAAGACGTTTACACAGATTATGAAATTAAAGAGTTTGCAGCAGTTGACCCTCTATCAGATGTTGATGGTTATATGCATGATTGGGTTTTCCATTTTAATCCTTACACTAAACTATGGAATGCTATTCCTAGAGATTTGTATACTAAATATTGGGACAATTGTGAACTGGATGGCGTATTACGTAGTAAAGATTTTAACACTCTTTTACATTTACTACATAAATGTAAAGGGGATGTGATTGACATACATAAATTAACCTCAACTAAGTAATTGGAACCTAACATATTTATAGAAGTACCCACTTATAATATTGATCACTGGACAGTAACTACTTTTTATAGTAGAGAAGAGTTTAGAGATTTTTTATTATCTGTTTTTAAAGAACCGGGTGAGTATAACTTTGACGAGACTAGTCAAATCTTTAATATTGAAGCTCGTAAGTTTCATAAGCAAGGATACTATTGTCCAGCTCCAGTAAAGAGTAAAGACTTTATAACTTATTGGGATGACCAAAAAGCTAAGTGTCGTAAAGGTATAATTGTCAAGAGTGTAAATGGTACTTGGTATATTAGTAGAGACTACTACATGTGGTTAAACTTTTTACCTATATATGATAAAGAAGAAAAGAGATTTGACTTTGCTAAGGTGAGAGATGCACAGTATCATATGGCACTATATGAGCATTTAGCTGAATTACACTATAAGCATGCTATTATACTAAAGAAACGTCAGATAGCATCTTCTTATTTCCATATGGCTAAACTAATTAACCAATGGGTATTTGAAGAAGGAGCTATTCTTAAAATAGGAGCTAGTCTTAAAGACTATATCAATGAAAAAGGATCTTGGAAGTTTCTTAATGAATATCGTAACTTCTTAAATGAGCACACTGCATGGTATAGACCAGCTGAGCCTGATAAGGTGGGGGCGTGGAACCAGCAGATTAAAGTAAGAGTTAACAATCGTGATACGTATAGAGGATTAAAATCTACTATCAACTTATACTCATTTGAAAAAGATCCAACACATGGTGTCGGTGGTCCTGTAACTTATTTCTTTCATGAGGAAGGAGGCATTGCTCCTAAGATGAATGACACCTATGGATTTATGAAACCAGCACTTAAGTCTGGACATATCATCACAGGTCAGTTTATTGCAGCAGGATCAGTTGGTGATCTTGATCAATGTGAACCAATGAAAGAGTATATCTATCATCCAGAAGAAAATGGATTTTATGGTGTACAAAGTAATCTTATAGATAAAGACGGTGCTCCAGGTGTAATAGGACTTTTTATTCCTGAACAATGGTCTATGCCACCTTATATAGATCAGTATGGTAACTCTTTAGTAAAAGAAGCCTTAGAAGCCCTAGATAAGGAGTTTGAGAAGATGAAGAAGGATCTTGATCCAGGAGCATACCAGCTTACCATTTCTCAGCATCCTAGGACCCTTGAGGAGGCTTTTGCGACACGTAAGGTAAGTGTGTTCCCTCCACATCTAGTTGCCAAACAAATGCAGCGTATCCAAGATAAGGAGTATCCAGTGGAATATCTTGAACTCTCTCGTAACGATGAGGGTAAGATTATAGATAAACCATCTAGGAAGATTCCTATTATGGAGTTTCCTTTGTCTAAAAAGACAGAAGATAAAGAGGGAGTGATATGCATATACGAAAGACCTTCTAAAGATCCTCAGTTTGGCACATACTATGCTTCTGTGGATCCAGTTAGTGAAGGAAAGACTACCACATCAGATTCCCTATGTTCTATATACGTATATAAGAATCCAGTGGAAGTTATAAAAGATTCAGGCAATGGATCAGTGGAAAGTAGTATTGAGCGTGACGGTATAGTGGCATCTTGGTGTGGACGTTTTGACGATCTTAATAAAACTCATGAGCGTCTAGAGATTCTTATAGAGTGGTATAATGCATGGACTATAGTGGAAAATAACGTAGCTTTGTTTATCCAGTATATGATATCTAAACGTAAACAAAGATATTTAGTACCTAAAGATATGATTTTGTTCTTAAAAGATATAGGAGCAAATCGTAATGTGTTCCAAGAATATGGTTGGAAAAACGTAGGTACGCTGTTCAAAGGAAACATTCTGTCCTATGGAATTGAATATACTCAAGAAGAATTAGATCATGAGACAAAAGAAAATGGAGATATAGTAAAAACAATATATGGTATAGAACGAATACCAGATATAATGTTACTTAGAGAGATGCAAGCATATAGAGATGGACTAAACGTGGATAGATTAGTAGCATTTTGTTCTTTAATAGCCTTTGCAAAAGTGCAACAATCTAACCGTGGTTTCTCTAAACGTATAGAAGTTACAAAAGAAAACTTGGATAACTCCCAAAAATTTAGTAAATTAAATTATAGTCCCTTTAGACATATTGGTAATTCTAAGGGTAACGGGCCAAGTATGAGACCACCTCGTAACCCTTTTAAAAATATGAGATAAAATAATATGGAAAATAAAGACTTACATGCCCAAAAGGTAACTATTCTTTCTAGATTGATTAAAGAAAGCTCTCTCACATTTGAGGAAGCTTTACTTATTTTGAAGGAAGAAGAGCCAAAACAGTCACCTGCACAGTTTCTAACTAGTGGTAGTACTGCATACATTCCTCCTTTAGGAACTTGGAGTTCAACAGGGATGCCAACTTTTTTATCTATGACTGACAGTGGTACTAGTTCTATTACAAATACAATTGCTGATAATTCAGCAGACTTAAATAACTAAATATCATGCAGATATATTCAGCAATGGATTTGAAAGCCGGTAAAAAGGCGGAACATAATAAGATGGGTACTCTTACCCAACCTATCCAATTTTTACCTGAGAAAGAGAAAGATGATGAATGGAGAGCTTGGAATCTAGACTGGTTAGAGTGGCAGGGTATGAAGCAACTTAGACGTAACGCTCGTAGATTAATGAAAAACTACAAGCTTGCTAAGGGTATCATTGACAAAACAGATTATATTGTAGAAGAGGATAATGAGATGGCGGATCTAATAGATACGCTAACTAAAGAAGATGAGTCTGCTTTAGAACTTAAGTTCTATCCTATTATTCCTAACGTTGTAAACGTATTATGTAATGAGTTTTCTAAAAGAAGCTCACGTATTATGTTTAAGGCTGTGGATGATATCTCTTATAATGAGCTTATAGAAGAAAAACGTAAGATGCTTGAGGATGTTCTTTTACAGGATGCTCAGCAAAAGATGATGATGGAAATCATGAATCAAGGTTTAGACCTTGAGGATGAGGAAGTTCAGAAACAAGTTCAAGAACAAACATCTCCTGATAATCTAAAGAAGCTTCCTGAGATAGAGTCTTTCTTTCGTAAAGACTATAGATCTATGATTGAAGAGTGGGCATCTCACCAAATGTCTGTAGATGAGGAACGTTTTAAATTACAAGAATTAGAAGAGCGTGGCTTTAGAGACATGCTTATTACAGATAGAGAGTTCTGGCATTTTAATATGATGGAGGATGATTATGAGCTAGAGCTTTGGAATCCATTGCTTACGTTCTATCATAAGTCTCCAGATGTTAGATACATCTCTCAAGGTAACTGGGTCGGTAAGATGGATATGATGTCTGTATCAGACGTTATTGATAAGTTTGGATGGATGATGAACGAAGAACAAATGTATTCGTTAGAAGCCATCTATCCTGTTCGTTCTGCCGGCTATGCTGTACAAGGATACCAAAATGATGGTAGTTATTACGATGCTACAAAGTCACATGAGTGGAATACACAAATGCCAAGTCTTGGCTATAGACAGTTTTCGTCTTTATATGACACTAAGTTTGGTACAGGTGATATTGTAGAATGGATCCTATCTGATTCAGAGGATACAATAGATTTTGGTAAGTCACATTTATTACGTGTATCCCAAATTTATTGGAAGTCTCAACGTAAAGTGGGTCACTTAACTAAAATTACAGAAGAAGGAGAAATCTTACAAGATATTGTAACTGAGGAGTTTAAATTAACAGATAAGCCTCAATACAATACAACATTGTATAAACAAAAGACTAAAGAAAACTTAATCTTTGGAGAACATATTGATTGGATTTGGATTAACGAAACTTGGGGAGGTATTAAGATTGGACCTAACCGTCCCGCATTCTGGGGAAATAATAACGCAGGTGGTATCAATCCAATCTATTTAGGACTTAATGGTGGTAAGCCAGGAAGACTACCTTTCCAATTTAAAGGAGATGCTACACTCTATGGCTGCAAACTTCCAGTGGAAGGTTGTGTTTTTGGAGATAGAAATACTAGAAGTACTTCATTAGTTGATCTAATGAAGCCTTACCAAATAGGCTATAATATAGTGAATAACCAAATAGCAGATATCTTGGTTGATGAGCTAGGTACGGTTATCATGTTAGACCAGAACTCTTTGCCTCGTCACTCCATGGGAGAAGATTGGGGGAAAAATAATCTGGCTAAAGCCTATGTGGCAATGAAGAACTTCCAGATGTTACCGCTTGATACAAGCATAACTAACACTGAGAACGCTCTTAACTTCCAACATTATCAAGTGTTGAACTTAGAGCAAACTAATCGTTTGCTTTCTCGTATACAATTGGCAGGTCATTTTAAAAACCAAGCCTTTGAAACTATTGGTCTTAACCCACAACGTATGGGCCAACAGATTGCTCAGCAGCAAACAGCCACTGGCGTAGAGCAAGCTATGAATGCTTCTTATGCACAGACAGAGCAGTATTTTATTCAGCACTCTGATAACTTAATGCCTCGTGTACATCAGCTTAGAACAGACTTAGCTCAATACTATCATTCTAAAAAACCTAGTGTTCGTCTTCAGTATATCACTGGTAAAGATGAAAAGGTTCATTTTGAAATGAATGGTACAGAGCTACTTATGAGAGATCTTAACATCTTCTGTACAACAAAGACTAATGCTCGTTCTGTAATGGAGCAACTTAAACAGTTGGCTATAAATAATAATACTACAGGAGCATCTATATATGATCTTGGAAATGTTATTAAGTCTGAGTCTATTGCTGAGTTAACTGGTGTACTTAAGAATGCAGAAGAGAAGGTACAGTCTCAGAAAGAAGCAGAAATGCAGCAACAACAGCAAATGCAGCAAGAGATGATACAGTCTCAGGAGAAGCAAAGACAAATGGATCTTGACTTTAGAACAGGCCAAGCAGATCTTGATAGACAAACTCAGATCACTGTGGCTGAAATTAGAGCTGCAGGTTATGGAGCAGGCGTAGATATTAATGAAAATAAAGTGTCTGACTACCAAGATGCCTTGGAGACGATTCGTGGTGAACAACGTTACCAAGATCAAATGAATCTTAAGCGTGAGTCCGAGATGAATAAGAAGATGCAGGTAGATCAGAAGCTTAATATAGACCGTGAAAAGTTACAAACACAGAAACAAATAGCAGATAAACAACTTCAGATTGCCAAAGAAAATAAGAATAAATACGACTCTGGTAAGAAAGCTAAATAATTATAGCTCTATTATCCGTATCTTAGGTATATTTTTTTAGGAAAAGTAAATATTTAAAATTTAAAGTTGTATATTATTTATGTAGAGATACACAAAAAACCAAACAAATATGACTGATTCTCAAACCAGTGTACAAACAAACGTACAACAAGTTGATCTTGACATTGATAGTTGGCTAGGAGCCCCAGGTGCAGATAGTATAGTTACTCCTGCTAAAGATGAAAAACCTAGTATTTTTAGCCAAAAAGTTCAAGATTTTAGTTTCTTAGATGAAGAAGATAATGATGATTCAACATCTAGTGATGACACAAAAGATACAGGTGAAAAAAAGCTTGTAACAAAAGAAGATACAGATAGTCTTCTTAAAGAGTTAACTGATGATGAAGATGATTCATTTGAGTCTAAATCAAAAGGAGGACGTCCTAAGACAGAAAAGTCTGGATTAGTAGAGTTTCTTAAGAAGCGTATAGAGTCAAAGGAAATGTTTGCCTTTGATGACTATGATGAAAAGAAACAAAGTCTTGATGACTACTTAGGTGGTCTTGGAGATAAAGACGTTGAAGAGTTGTGGCAAGCTAACGTAGACAATATGAAGTCTGAGGTGGCAGCTAAGACTCCTCAAGAATTCTTTGAGTCTTTGCCAGATGAATTGCAATATGCAGCAAAGTATGTAGCAGACGGTGGGCAAGATCTTAAAGGTCTTTTCCAGGCTTTGGCTCAAGTAGAACAAGTTCGTGAGATGGACCCTACTGACGAGAATGACCAAGAAGGTATTGTAAGATCTTATTTACAAGCTACTGGTTTCGGTACAGCAGATGAAATTGAAGAAGAAGTTTCTACATGGAGAGAAATTGGATCTTTGGAAAAGAAAGCTAAACAGTTCAAACCAAAGTTAGATCAAATGCAAGAAGAGTTTGTACAAGCGACTCTTGCAGAACAAGAATCTAAGAAAGAACAGCAAGAGCAGGCAGCTCAAGCTTATATGCAAAATGTGTTTGAAGCACTTCGTCCAGCTGAGATTAATGGTCTTAAGCTAGATAAAAAGACTCAAGCTCAATTATATAGTGGATTGGTTCAACCTCAATATCCATCTATCAGTGGTCGTCCAACAAACTTGTTGGGTCATCTTTTAGAGAAGTATCAGTTTGTAGAACCTAATTATCCATTGATTGCTGAAGCTCTATGGTTACTTTCAAGTCCTGATGAGTATCGCTCAAGCCTTACTAAGCAGGGAAAGAACCAGGCGGTAGAGCAAACTGTACGACAACTTAAGACTGAACAGTCACGTAAGAATGTTAGTACTTACCAAGAAGAAGAAGAGACTAGATCTAGAAAAATATCTAGACCTCAAAATATTTTTAAAAGATAAATAATTTATTAACCCTTAAACTTTATGCCCTATGGCAACTCCAGTTTTAAACAATGGTATATTTCTACGAGATACCAGCTATGCAACTAGCTCACATGTAGATTCTTACCACCTTTCTAACCTCTTAAAGTCTGCTGAACCTACTGATTTAGGTCCAGTTGATTTATGGGCAATGGCACAAAAGGTAGAAATGCCTTTATACCAAATGTCTAGCTTTGGCGGTAAGAACGTTATCTCAGTAGATAATGCACGTGGTGAGTACAAATGGCAGATCCCAGTAACTCAGGATCTACCTTACGTTATTGAAGACGTAGAATCCGCTAATGCTACAAAAGGTATTGACGGACAGAGTTTCAAAATTAAGATTAACAAGCGTTCTTTTGGACATGGTGATATCATCACTTATGACAAATACAACGGTGTTGAGATGTACATCACTGCTGACGATATTATCCCAGCTGGTGACGGTTTTATCTACACAGTACAACTTGTTAATAATGACAACGCTAAGTATTTGGATAACAAATATCTTAAAGTTGGTACTAAGGTTTTCCGTAAAGGATCTGCTCGTGGTGAATACGGTGAGCGTTTCTCTGATATCGGTAACGTTAATGCAGGTTTCCGTGAATTCTACAACTATGTAGGTGGTGCTGAAGCTCACGTTCATTATTCTGTTAGCTCTCGTGCTGACTTGATGTTGAAAGGTGGATTGAAAGCTGATGGTACAGTTCCTGTAGTAGAGCTTTGGAGAAACTTTGACAAGTCTAGTGATCCTTCTATTACAAACTTAGAGGACATGGCTTCTAAAATGGGTAAAGATTATGTAAAGAAAGCTTACCAATCTGGTCAGTTGACTCGTACATTCTTAACCGCTATGGAAGCAGCTCATTTGACTAAGATTGCTAATGACATTGAG
>Ga0164293_10000381_pt1 | contig 34491 bp, 56 predicted proteins | sample GEODES118metaG_FD_111487 | JGI IMG/M metagenome (GOLD analysis project Ga0164293, IMG submission 111487) | Eutrophic lake water microbial communities from Lake Mendota, Wisconsin, USA - GEODES118 metaG | ecosystem: Environmental > Aquatic > Freshwater > Lake | place: USA: Lake Mendota...
AGATACCGCTGGAGCGTAATATGGGTTCGCTGACCCATCTTGTTTTGTAGGGCTGCCCATTGCTCCATGTTGACTATGGGTAAATGTCCTAGAACCAGTAAATATAGTTACGCCAGTTCCGTTGCCAGTAATGGTGCTGCCCAATGCCCCCGACTGGCTTCCCTTTTCCCAGCCCGTAAAGGTTCCGTCCTCAAATCCTGCGTCCGGAAAAGAAGTGGAGGTTGCACTTGCAGATCTAACTGGTGGGACAAAAGATCCTATCAAAAATAATGGAACAAAGATCCATGCGGCTTTGCGCGTAAAAGCATATTTCAATCTAGTAGTTATATTCATTTGCCCTCCGCAAATAATAGTAATGACTAGATAATAAATATTTTGATTAATCTATATCAAGAAGCCAAGAATTAAAAGAATTTTTCTTTCCTGTTTCCATATAAGAAGTTAAATCACTAAGTTCTTTTAGCGCTCTAGTTTCAGCTTGTGCCTGTGATGGTTTGCTTCCGCTTTCTGAAGAAACACCATACTTTTTGAACCAATTAACCAACACATTAAAAGCTACATTAACATCAGAGTCTTGTTTCCAAGTATTTTCTCCACCGATATTCCATGGGTTAAATAAAAATCCTACGCCCCTAACATTCCAAGGTTTGTCTATTTTTTTCATGATTGATACTTGAGGTATATATGGAAGTTGAATGTTTGTAAGTTGTTTTTCTAAATAATTAGAAGGCAAACTAAATTTAGATTTCATCATCCACACTTGATTAGCGGGTATCCTCGCCCAATCAGCTAAGTAAGACGAAGCATTCTTTCTATCAGCTATGTTGTATTCACCTTCAAAAGCTGGCGTGTTTGCATTAATCAAAGCAAGTGCAGAATTTTTAGAAGACTTCGAGGGACTAGATGCTTTGCCCTTAATGTCTTTTATAATATTTTCATTTTTTATAAAAGCTTCCCATGCGTACTTCTTATTATTTTTACTAAGATCTGCTTCTCCGCTAACAGCATAAGGAACAGACCAAAGCATCGCTGTTCCAAGCCAACCATTTTTGGGGTCAAAACTATTTGTGTCTTCTGGCTTACATCTTATTTGTAAAAACCCTAAATGTTCTGAACCATTTGCTACACCTATTCCTATTTTATTTTCAGCTAAGTTTCCTTCTCTAGAAGCAATAGCTGTAAACACCGCCGCCAAACCAAAAGAAAAGTTTCCGACCAATGGATGAACCATCATTTCAAAAAATTCATCATATGTTAAAAAATCACCCGGATCAGATGAACCATTATATGGTTTAGCTACTTTAAATATTTTAGGGGAAAGACCATCTAAATTTTTTAGGCTAGGAAGCACTGTAAATTTATTGCTAGTTACTGTTGTTTGCCTGCCAAAAGCACCACCTCCTGTTTGAAATGGTGTTGAACTTTTGCGTGCAGGAGCATCAAAATCTATATTAGAATTGATACTTTCATTGATAATATTTGGTTTTACCGAAAGATTAGTTAAGGCTGGCGTTGAACTTACTTTTTTTGTTGCGCTAACTATGTTTGGATTAACTTTATTTAAAACTTGTTTAATAGTTGAAGCCTTTTTGAGATCTTCCATTTTACTTCTAACCAATGGAGTAGCAAAAGCAACTATGTAATACGTTATATGCCAATCGTCATCTGACAAAAAATTTTCTCTTGACCAACCATAGTTTAACATATTATTAGCCATCCAATCGATAGCTTTTTTATTTTTAAAAATATCGTTATGCAAATCTACAGATATGCCCCAACCATGATTCGACATCCCGGGTGTCGCCATAGGTGGATCTCCAGCTTTAGAATATTCTCTTTTTTTATACCACCATTTTCCGCTGTCATTAGGGTATAAAGAATTTGGCCACCAATACTTTATATAATCATTACCAACAAAACTCCCACCATATGCAGAAGAAGATCGGCTGACACCATCTTCAAGTACAGGGTTAGCCGCCACTGTCGGGAACTCATGGTTGTTAATAAATAGTTTTCCGTTACGCCTCCATTCAGGTTTATCATCAAAATACGCTGGGTATCTTCTATCGTATTTTCTAGACCACGGAGTTGGTGAATACTTTTGTTTAAAGTTTTTTACTGCGTTATTTAAATCTCTAAAAGCTGAAGTGACTCTTAGTTTATACTTTGTCGCAGCAAAAAGGTCGTCTGCCATTACTTTAAAAGATATTGCAGCTGTTCCGAGACAGTTTAAAACTTTCTCCAAGACCAAAGCTTTGAAGTGTTGGGCCAAAGTGGGGAGCTACCCCATTTTCATTAGGTACGTATAGACCAGAACTCTTATCATAATGAGTCCATGTTTCAAATGGGTCCCTATCTAGTTGCCTTATTGGCCAATCATTTCTTGTTTTTAAACTCATTGTGATTTATACACTCCTCTTGCGCCATCTAAGCTAAAGCCTATGGGTGTTATAAATTTAGCTGAAGCTTTTCTTTCTTTAACATTTGTTTTTTCTGATTCAGGGCCAGAGTATCTAACATAATTTCTTGTAGCATCAATATTGAGATAGTCTGACGGAACAAAAATTTTACCTAAAGGATATGTTCTTCTTAAAGTTTTATTCCAAACCATTCCATACCACCAGTTGCCATTTATAATAAATGTATTTGGGTTATCAAATATTGCAGCCTGAGCAATGTTTAGTGTTGCAGAAGCTATTTGGAACCATTCTAAACCATTCCACATATATATTTTATCTGTGTCAGTTTCATATATTGTTTCAGAAAAACCAGGTGCCACAGGCCTTTCCGTAGACAAACACTTATATGTAACATTATATTCTTGTGTTTGCGATTCCGACAAAGAAACTCTGAATTCAAAAGAGTCACCATTCCTCCAAATTAATTTGTTCCTCAAAGACAAACCAGGACCATGATCCGTCACCCTATTCTCACACGGTGCCTGCCTGTATCTATCGACTGCTAGCTCAGGAATAGATTTCATTCCACCATACATAGAAAAGAAACATACCGCCAAAGATTCTGTTTCTCCAGTGCACTTAGGTGCGTCCCTTTCTAAACCTATTTTTCCGATATTCTTTACCACTCCCGCATCATCTGATATATTAAATTCTAAAATCCAAGAAGTGTGTGAAGCTATTTGAGATATAATTAAATCTTGTTTTAATGATTTAAACTTTGTCTCAGCGAACTCAGCATTGCGTGCCCATAGACCATCATTAGATTGAAGTGTTGTTTCATTCTTCACTGGATCATTAATAACTATTACGCCATCAGTAGGTGGTTGAACAGTTTCATTAGGTGGAGTTACCTCTGGGTTTCCAGGAATTACTGGAGCTGGCTTTGGCGGCGTGACTCCTGGAGTTGGATTTGGGTTTACTGGTTTAGGTTTTGTCGGCTTAGGTTTTGGAGCCGGCGTTGGAGAAGGTGCTGGAGCCACTGGAGCCACTGGCATATTTGGATCTGGTATAGTTGTAAACGTTATACTATCCCACTTACCTGCGTTACCAGACCAAGATTTGCCGGCAGAAGACTTAAGAACATGAGCCCCAATAAAAACACTTATATCTGTGTTATAAGGCAAAACATTTTTAGGCGTAATAGTTATACTGTTGTAATCTAAGAAAGAAACTTCAGAACTAAATATATCTATTTTAGCTAAAGCTTTAGTAGTATTTTTTTTGTAGAAGAAAATAGACCCGCTATTTCTTACCATAGACAAGTCAAATTCTAGCGTTAACTTAACATCTATATTAACTCTTTTATTATCATTTTCTGGGGTTAATGAAGTAACTGAATATGACAAAAACTTTGGTTCAGCAACTACGGGGCCTAATGGGGCGGTAGTTGTAGGTGGCGCAACACCGTCTCTTTGATCTGGGATGGTTATCTTAGGGATAGGGACTGTTGTGACCGGCACTGTTGTCACAATCGTGCTTGACGGTGATTCGTTAGCAGGAGTTGTAGTAGTAGATGGTGTAACCACTGTTGTCGTCGTGACGCCATTAGCAACAATGGTTGTTGTAGTTTGAGTGCCATCTGGGGTTACTGTTGTAGATGTACTTGGAGTGTATGGTGGTAGCACTGGAATTTTTGGTGGGAAAACAATAGTCGTAGTAGTTATTGATCCATTTGGGTTCGTGACTGTAGTTGTTGTAGATTGTTGTGCTGGCAAAGTTGTTGTAGTAGTTGCCCCAGGTGTTGTTGTGCTTGTTGTAGTGGTTGCTATTGGTCTTGGGGCCCCAATGCCAGCTGCTCCAGCTCCAGGCCTTGCACCCGGTGCTGCTGGGATATATTTAGTTACAGTTGTCGTAGTTGATGGCAACAAAGTAGTAGTCGTCCCAATTTGTATTGTAGTTGGAGTTGTTGAAGAGGTAGGCGGTACGTTGATAGGCGCAGTCGGGATGCCCGTAATTAAATCATCTACAATGTCAATATAATTAGGCGGGTGTATTCCATCGCCAGGAGCGTTAAAATCTCCAACAAATATAAATCCATACTTTTTGCAAAGCATTTCTAATTTAAGATTAAAATATGTTCCAGGATACTTATCGTTCAGTTGTTTGGATATTCCCATGACATAAACTAAAGCAATTAGTTTTCTATCTGTAAAAACTTTTATTTGGTCAAACTGCTTTTTTGCATCACTCAATGCGCTGGCAACATTGCTAGCTTGCTTTATCTGATTTGATGCCCCGGTTGAAAGCCATAATATTCTGCCGTTTAGCTGCTTGTCTTTTTGATCTATATACTTAAGAACGTTATTTATTCTCCTTGAGACTTCGTACATGTTATCCCCGACTTTATGATGATACCCATCCCAAACGCAAAACTGGCTGTATAAACCACTCGACTTAGGAAAATAATTTTCATTCTGACAAGCAGAAGGGTCGTTAAGAAAAACGTTTGGCACAACTTGTGAAGTTTCCACTCCTGGATTCAAAGAATCATATCTATCAGATAATCCTACTGCAATACTGTCACCAATTATAATTGGTACCTTATTAGTTATCGTTGTTACATTTGATGGGGTGATTGTTGTTGTTGGGGACAGACCATCTCTTTGATCTGGATAAACTATTTTAGGAGCGACAGTTGTAGTAGTAGACTTTGGCGGGACAGTTGTTGTTGTTGACTTCTTGGGTATAGTTGTTGTTGTAGTTGCTTTAGGTATTGTTGTGCTAGTTGTAGGTTTTGCCGGGATAGTGGTTGTTGGCGCAGAAGGAACAGTTGTTGTTACTGGAATATTTTTTCTAATATCCGGATTTCTTAATAACTGATCTATTTTTTGTCTTTCTATAAGAATTTTAGAATCTAAATACCCACTTATATCTTTCTTAATGTCGAAAAACCCCTCTTGAAGACTTCGTATTTGGTTCGATTCCAAAACTGTTTCGGTACCGAGAATAAACATTATGTTAAATGGAGAAACAGTGGTAACTGATAATTTTACTGGATAAACTTTGTTATCTAATCTAGTAACACGAGCCCAATGATTTGCTGGCTTATTATCTGGAGTCGCCATTCCTGAAGGCCATTTCTCGACTTTTTTAAATGCGTCAACAGTATTTTTGGCTCCGCTCCCTCCGGAATTAAATGGGAAAGTATAATCTGGCTTAATTGAATAATAAGAATTATTAAATGTAAAGTTTCTAGTCACAAGTTTGTTGTATACATAATCTAGGTCATTTAAAATTACAACTTTTCCATTTTGCATTAAATCGGCCAGAGCACTGTGCGCTAACTTTAGATTGTATGAATACAGCGAATCTCTTTGTTCTATTTCCAAAGACGACGTGGCTATCATTCTGCCATTAAGCTTATTCAACAATGGAACAAAATTTTTTTCTACATAATTTTTGTATTCTGGCAAATAGTATATTGTAGACTTGTAGGGGGGATTACCTGGAACATACTCGACGATGCGTAGTGGGTTGTCGCCCGTCACAACATTCACTAAATCTGATAAATTTACCGCTTGAACGTTTGTAAGTTTCTCTACGGCTAAACCTCCTGGCTGCTCATTTTCGAGCCTAGATATAGAAATTTTTAAATTTTCTGGGTACAGTGCATTATTTTTTTTATTTGATATTTCTTTTCTAAAACCCCATAAGTAATTATAATTTTTAATTTCATCAGAAGTGGTTGCTGGTTGTTCTCCAATACTATCTGTTCTAACAATTGTTTTTTTTGTAATAACTGCTGGACTTTTTATTCCAATATAATTTAATGTATTAGCCATGATCCCAGCATAACCATTTACGGCGGTTGGGTTAACTACTAAAATAGTTGGTCCATTAATTCTTGGAACAACATTATTGTCCCAAGGAGAAGATCCAATTGGCTTAACAGGTGTGACCGTAGTGGTCTTTGTTGTCGGCTCTACAATAGTTTGCCAATAGCCACCACCTGCACCTGGAAATATTGAGGGAATTTCAACATTTTTGCCAGACCCGGTCAACACCAGTTATTGTGTTACCCCCCTTGTTCCCTGGGTCTGGGACCCATACTCTTTTTGGCGTGGTAGTAGGTACGGTTTTTGGCACAGTTGTTGGCACAGGCTTAAATTCATCTACTTCTTCCGTTGTTCTATCTGTGTATTTACTTGGCTTAGTTTTTGCCGCGTAATAAACTAATGTATTTTGAAAATCTGGATCAGTTTTAGGCATATCGCTACACCAGCTCCACCCATAGCTTGCGCCATTAGTTTTAATGAAATTAATTATTTTATCATTATTGTTTTTTATCTGGATGCAAAGACCAGTGCCAAAAATGTTAAATCCAGGAAGGGGGTTGTACTTTATTATAGTTGTTGGGTACCACTTCACCCCAGCATAAATTCTTCCGTTTTTTACTTCTGGAATACCAGAAGCTTTAGAAACATTAGTCGGAGTCTTGCTGTTTATTGCTTTAAATTCTTTTTCTTGAACAGATAAAGTTTTATATACAGTTGTATATTCTATTTTTATCCCTTGTTTTTTTGCAGCTTGCACCATGTCGTCCAGTGTCCACGCTGGTGCGAAAGGAAGCTTAATAGATGATTTATAAAAATCTTTTTCCGGCAACGTTCCGTTATATGCGCCATAACTTTTTGCTTCAGTGGTATAAAGATAACTTAATATTTTGCCAAAATATATAAATTTTGGTCGTGACGTAAGTTGCGGTACTATAGGGACACCAGTTGCATCAAACCTCCCCTGATCGCCAGGTAGCTTATACTGAAGCGGGTTAGCCGGCAAACTATTTACATCTACTCTTGTTACACCCATAGAAAATAAACCTTAATTTAATAGTTTAGATATACTAATAGTAACTAAGAGAAGCTTATGCTATCTAAAATTCTTACGAACCCAATCAGGATATGTCTCGTCTACCTCATAGTATTTTAGCGGGAACCTATCAAATGGATCCATGCCCTCGTTTATTCTGCGAAATATCTCTTTATCATCTTTAAATTCTTCTAGATTGTATTCGGTGTGAGCAAAAGATTCTATCTTATTTTTTATGTTTTCAATGTCTGTGAAAAAAGAGAAATGCCATCCAGCATCGGGTATTGTATACCAGGTTCCAGCTCTCAACTCTTGGCAAGATTGAGCCTCTACATCTTTAAATCTAGCAGCAATTGGTCTAGCTCCCTGATTGCAGTGTTCCGGAACTTGCCAGTTATAATTCCAAAAATATTGTTTAACATCTAATCTAGCCGGGGTTTCAACTAGCTTTAATTGATTAATAATATTTGAGCTGATTATTTCATCCGCGTCAGAAATGATTACAATATCATCTGCTTCGGCTTTATCTAGGCCAAAGCGAATAGCGTTGCGTTGGTAATGTTCTCTTTCCCAAGGCGATTTAACCATGGATAAATCTGGAGAATTAAAATGTATTCTAATTTTAATTATTTTATCTTCCCATTTTTTAGCCCAATCAGGAAGTTGGTCAAGATGAAATGGTTTTTCTTTTCCAGTAAATGTTTCGGAAGCTTCGACTATAACAAAGTGGTCAACAATATCACCTAGTTCTTCAAACCTTACGCGAAGCAGGTCTTCTTCGTTAAAATATGTAAAGCAATCAAAAATTTTCATATACGTAAACACTTTCATTTTTAAACATTGAATATCTTTTAATTTCTTTTTCAATCTGTGTGTCTGGCATTAGCTTTGTTCCGAGATGCGAAGCCCAAGTCCCAGGATTCACTACGAAAGCAAAACCTCCTGGTTTTAAAACTCTTTTGATTTCTTCAGCTACCTGTTGATAATCATTATTGAATACTTCTGGATCATAACCAATAGAGATGAACAGATCAAGACAGCCATCAGAAAAAAACATTTGATTTAAGCCAGCTGGCCAATAGTAGTTATTCTCATTGTCTTCTAATGGTGGTTGGAATGAACTCCATAATCTTAATGCGCCAATTCCATGCTCATTAGTATATAGAGTGTCTGATAAACCAGTGTCTCCTTGATAGCAAACGGTAAAAGAATTATTTTTAAATACATCCCTTATTATGTGTGCTACATGATTCCAATTCATTTATTTGACAGGCTTAACAGCGTCTACTTTAAGCCAACCCCATTCGTCTCCACGTTTGACATCTAATACTTCAAAACCCATTCTTTCAAAGTCGTCTTGTAGCATTCTGTGTGTTAAGCCCACGAAATGAAAATCAAAAGGATTTAGTTGCTCTGCAAAAAAGATCTGTTGCATTCTTCTATCGCCGTCAAGAGAATCCATTTCAAGTATTTGGTTACACGCCAATAAAAAGTCTGGAACTTCAATTCTAATCATTCCACCAGGCTTAACTATTCTGCACCATTCAGCCAAAACAGCTTGGTATTCTTTCCAGGGGAAATGCTCAAGACACTCTGAGTTATAAACTATATCTGCAAAATTATCTGGAAGATTGATCTTGCGAGCGTCACAGACTACATCGACTGGAACATAGGTTTTATTAGCGTGATCATACAGTGGCGTTGGATCTATATCAATATGAATCCAGTCTGGACCAAGATATGTTCTAGTGCCAATTACGACTTTTGTGCCTGCACCCTTAGGTATTGTCTCTAGTCTCATTTAAATTATTCTTCCTTTATAAAAATCTTTGTATCTTGGAACTTTTATTAGATCATACTCTCTGCCTTCTAAGACTACAACCTCTGGATTAGCGTTTAAGTCAGGCATTCTTATCTTCCAGTATTCTTCAAGATAGAGTGCATTGCACGGCCAGTCTTCAAATCTTAAAACATTAGTGCTATGGTAATTCATCCCTTTGCCGCAGAAGTACGGTACCCACTTGTTCATCCATTCGACAACGCCACGGCCTATTCTGGCATGAGCCTCAGGGTCTGTTGTTTGCTTGGCGAGGTGATGGACTGCCACCTCTTTAGCTACGCCCATTTTCCAGCCGGCAAGACGCATTCTAGTTTGGTAGTCAACTTCATTTTGGTGACCGATCTCTTGGTCAAAATACCCTACGTCAGCCATAGCTAATTTTTTTAACATCCAGAAGCAACCAGTGCCCCACAGGCACTCTGTGTATTTATCTCTTTTTATTTCATAAGAGTTATACCCGCCACTAAAAACCATCCCTAATTCTAGATTTCTAGCAAGATATCCCCACATGATTTCATCCCAGCCCTTGGTGTGAACGGTGGCATCGTTGTCCGAATAGGCAACATATTCTGTTTCTGCCCATTCTAATATTTTATTAACCGCACCGGAATACTTTATGTTTACATCTAAATGCATCGGAATAATTCTAGAATCTTTTGCAGCGTAGTATCCTAACAGCTGTCTAACTCTAGGATCCTCTGATGCGTTATTGACCAGGAGAAGTCTCCACTCTGTTGTAGAATTTAGAATAATATTTTCTACTGCTGCTTGAATTCCTTCAGGGTTGTTATAGCATGATATGCCAATATCTAGTCTCATTTTTTAATCCACCATGAATTGTTTTCGTGTCTAACAAAACCCAATTCTACCAGCAATGGATTCCAATCCCACTCAAATCTGTTATTGACAGAAAGATGCATTGGTATAGAATTACCGTGTTCTGCGTCACCTATACCAAAAGCATTGAGGGGGATAAAAACTCCATCTTTTTTCAAAGTGTCGTAAACGGCTTTTGCCCATTCTTCGACATTTACAACGTGCTCAAAGAAATCTAGTGCAACTACCGCATCAAACGCTCTATCGCCAAGTTTAGGTTCGAAGCTACTAGTGAATAATGTATTGATAACAAGCTTTTCTTCCAGACTAAATCTATACTGCGCAAAGTTGGCTGTTTTGCCACCTTCCAAATCGTGATAAGTTGCCTCTAAGCCTTCTTCGGCCAATCTTATGCTTAAAGAACCAATACCGTCACCCAACGCAAGAACTTTGTTTTTATTTGAATTTCTTAAACCAAGAGCTATGCCTTCGCACATACCAGAATAGTTAAAACCTTGATCTAGATGATAAGCTGATAATTCCCAAATATACGTATCTGTATTTCTATACCAATTTAGAAGAGACTAAGAATTGTTGACATCTGTTCTTCCATCATTAAAGTCATTTGCTACCTCATGATGGTTATAATGAAATCCTTTTTCTAATCTTTGTTTAGCGTATCCTTCAGGTACTTTTAGAAATTCTGATATTTCTTTTGCGCGCTTATCTACACTCATTTACTCTCCATCATTGATCAGACACAATTTAATTGTATCATCTTTTATTTTAATTTTTCTATATAGGGTAAAATTGGGAAAAAAATTTTAAGGTCAAATTGGTTTTTGACTTTTTTCTAATAGCCGGAAAAAGTAGTTGTAATAATTCTACCATCTCTTTGATCAATTGGTGGTAATTCTTTTCTTACTAAAACTCTTTGTACCCACCTATCAGTCCCATCATATCTTGCCTGAAAAGGTTTTCTGCCATGAATTGTTTTTCTATTATCTATGACTAATAGGTCACCTGTTTTTAGAACTATTTCTTTTATGCTTTTTTGGATTGCAAGTTCAAGTTCCTCAAGAACCAATCTAGCCAGATAGTCATTCGGCTTCATGACAGTCGCATCGTAAGTAAAGGTTAACATTCCATCAGCTTCTCCAATTATAGAAGTAGGTATCTGCTGGTCTTCTTCCCCATTTGTCCTAAAGCTAAGATCTATTCCTGTTGTAAACATTTTTGACTTCAGTATGTTTTTAGTTTCTGGGCTAATATGTTTGAGTATGTCAGATAAATTGGCATATGTGGTTACTGCCTGAGGATCCCCCCTAAGGCAAAACAAAACTACGTAATCTGGTTTGTAAGGATGAAATGCGGTTTCTGTATGAAGAGCTAATTCAGTTTTAGATGAAGTAGATATCTGCTGATACTCAGTTTTATGAACTGGAACTATGTTCTGTATTATCTGACCGTTTTGTTCCTGAATATAGCCAATCGGATAACCATATTTTTCAGCGTGCCTAAGAAGAACTAGCGTACTTTCTTTGGAACTAGCGTGCTGGGGCGAACTGACGATTGGTGTAGCTGGAGTTGGAGGCACATATCCAACATCTAAATTCTCGTAAAGAAAAATTCCCATAAAATATTTTTAAGACGACAAAACCTTTAGTATTAAAAAGAATACTTTGCTTAGATTGTCAGGAGCAATACTAAAAACATGTTCTTTTTCAAGGGTTTTAATTGTAACACAATGTACGTCTACTAAATCTCCATTTGAAGTTATAGAAGCTGTAGGTTTAGATATGGAAATATCAGTGATGGTTGGCATAAAGCCATCGAACATACCATTATTTTCCATGCTACATTATAGCACAAATTACTTTTTTTTCTTCGCTGCTCTCATATTGTCTATCAAGTTTGGATAGGGGCGACCAGCAGCTTTTGCAGACGCTTTAGCTGAAGCCTTGGCCTTAGACGAAAGCTTCTTTGGCTTCTTACTTGGACTCGGGCTGTCCCAAACGGCTACTTTTTTTGCAGCCATTACGATATCTTTAATATGAGATATATTTGGACTGCGTGAAGAGCGAAGTAAACACAGTTTAATCCCCAGCCCTTAAAAGAATTTTTGTTTATATGCCAGTGCATGTCGTGAGGGTTGTGGCCTTGACCCATATTAGCTCCAGAAGAAGCATTATTACATGAATCCCCGTTGTCAACGTGATGATTTATATTTGTGCAGTTCATAATTATTTTTTCCTGTTAATCTTTCTAAGTGTTTTAGCAAGGTTTGCTTGTTTTACCGTTAAGGGACTATATTTATCTGGATTCTTGGTAACAGCTGATGCCATCCCAGCCACAGATTTGCCGGCTTTTTTAGCTTTTGCGGTAAAAGCTCCAGGCCTTTTGATCGCACCCTGTATCCATTTCTTATCTTTTTTTGCTGCCATTATTATTTCGCACTGCTTTAACTTTTTCTCCTGTTTTAAATTTTAGATTTTCTAAATTAAACTGGTTAGTAATATGATTATTAAGATGTGTGTCTATCTTAGCTTCTATATGCGATATATCATCATCTATATCTGCAATGTCTTCTTTTATAGAATCTAAGCGATCTTTGACAAAGCCGTGGTCACGAACATTCTCACGACGCCCCTTCTCTATGAGAAGCATCAAAACGCCAAACGCGCCAGTAACAGCGGAAGCCCATACGATTTCCATTAAAGACCAAGCAGTTCTTTGACCTTTGGTCCAGCAACTGAATCGGCAGGGAGTTTATTGGCTACCTTGAAAGCTTTAACTGCTGCGTCTGTCGCCGCGTCCTTCTTCCCATTGATTTCGCCCTTGTAAAATCCTTTTGCCTTAAGTGCTTCCTGGAGCTTTGTTACATCATCGCCACCGACTGCAGCGGGAGCAGCAGAACCTGCTGGCTTTTCCCAGTTGTTCTTTGCCATCCACTCAGCAACTGCTGGAGGAGGTGTATCACCATTTACATATCGGATATGCCATGGCTCTGAAGGAACAACCTCCCATGAGAAACCAAACTTCTTTACATTCGCAATCATCCAGTTAAGACGCTTTGGCTCTGATGCTGAATGAATATCAACAGCCAAGCCCAAATTATGCTGACTCTTACCAGGAGTAGCCAACATGGCCATACCCTTCTTTAGATACCAGGTCTTGCCTTCGAAAGACTTTGTACTCGTTCCAGCAACTGGCTCAAGCTGATATCTTTGCTTAAAACCAGCAAGCTGGCTCTCATAAGTCCTATATGTATCACCCGCTGAAGTAGGTTTTAGTTCCAAGCCATCAGCTTTTGCTGCTTCATCCATTGCATTGTAAGCAGCTGCTGCAAGCCAATGCATTTTGCCGCCAGCCTCAATAGGACGCAAAAGGTGTGCAGGCAACTTGCCTGGCTCAATGCCCTTAAGGTCTTTTGGCAACACTACTGGAACTATATAATCCCAAGCAAGTTTACTCATTTTAGTTCTCCTTAGTTTTTTTGCTAGCTTTTTTTGGGGCAGCTTTTTTAGCTGCCTTTTTAAACGGCTCTTGTTTTGCAGCAGGCGATACATTTTGTACGTACTTAGACATAGTAATAATAATCCTTGATTTATTTTATTTTTCTATTTTGAGTTTTTCTTAGGACGATTTTTTTTTCCGTCAAACATTGGGGTAGTCATACCATTTTGTATGAAGCCAGTAACCTTTTGCTTCTTGGAAGCAGCAGCTGTTGGGTCTCCTTTACTAGTCTTTTTTTTCATAGCCATTATATTATTTCTTCTTCTTCTTTTTATCTATAGCTGCCTGGATAAATGGTGGAAGCTTCTTTTGAGCGGCGGTCATGCCAGCTTTTGCTGCTGCTGGTGCTTTCTTTTTCATTGCCATTGTTTTCTCCTATTTTGATTAGTTGATTTATTTATTAACAATCCCATTTACGCAAAGACAAAGCTTTGCGAGTGGGACGACCTTTAGAATCCTTCATTGGCCCCGGCATACCGCCCATGCGAGCACAAAATGATTTGCGTCGAGCCGCTGCTTTAGGTGACTTCTTTGCCTGCTTGGATGACACTGGTGGCTTTAAGGTCCCACCTGTTTGTGCCTTGTATGAAGCACGGCCTTTAGCATTCAAGCCTCCAGCAGGGTTCTTGCCCTCTTTGCGTTGCCACGCAGCAGTCTTAGCCATTATTTTTTCCTTTTAGTTTTACTATTGTTTACTTTTGCAGACTTACGAGGCTTTGGGGCGCTCTTCAGTTCCACACCATGTAAAAAGTTATTTTGACCCATCCTGGGGCCAGCTATATAAATGCTTTTTTTCATAACCATAATTAAATTATTCCTTAAAAAGTTTTAACTAAATTTTCAATAGCTATATTTCTTGGCATTGTGTTAGAAATCAGTGTGGTTTTTTTAAACCATTTTAAAACGATATTATATCTAGTACCGCTTTTTACCTGATTTACAGCATGTAAGTACATAGAATTTGTTGGAAACGTAACAACTTCTCCAGCCTTAGGGCTTATCGTCAAATCGTATTCTGGGAATACAATCTCCCCACCTTCATAGTCATCATTCAAATAAACTAAAGAAGAATAATCAGATAAAAATCTAGGTATGTGCGTATGCCAATGAGGGTCTGAACCGTTTATTTCTAAGGCCAATTCAGAATTATTATACTCACTGTCAGAATGCATAGTTTGAAAATCTCCGATAGACCAAACCCTACCCCATATTTGGGGATCACAAACCAATCTTTGCCCATACTTATATTCAAGCCTATCTTTAACTTGATTAATTAAGTTAAATAAAACTGGTTTAAGATCATCAGAAATAAAAAAATATGGCACTGCTTTCACAGTAACAGGATCGCCGTTTGGATAATAATCACAACCTAAACCGTTTGGCATAAGATCGTCCCAGTCATCAGGACACTCCATGTGTCCCAATAAACTGCGAACGTCTTCGGTTGATAATACATTATTATTAATAACAATGTTGTCTACAGAACCAATACCCATAGCAACTATTTCTTCTGTCTCTTCTCCAAAGCTTCAGCTATATCAGACAACTTAAATATTATCTTCCAAAAAAAATCAGTTAGACTAAAATATTTTTTACTCATTATTTTTTTTCTTTTGGCTTATCTGACGGAGGTTCTCCTAGAACCTTAACTGGAGCTGCGTTACCTTTAGAAACTTTTCTAAATTTAGCTAAAGACATTTATTTAGCAGACTTTTTTGGACGACCCTTTTTTGCCTGTGTTGATTTTGCTGCGCGAGCAGCGTCTTCTGGACGAGGACCGACCTTGCTTGGCTTAGGAGCAGTAGCTTTCTTTGCAGCTTTTGCAACTTCTTGCTTTGCATCTGCAACTATATTCTTAGCTGCATCTTTGGCTATTTCGGCTACAGCGTCTGCTTGGTTAAGAAGATCATCAATGATCTTAGCTTGGGCTTTTGCCATAGGTCCGTCTGCTTGTATTTTTTGTGCCTTAAAGATTACTTGCTTTATTTTGCTTGCCATTTTCTTAAACATGTTACCTCTGTTTTTGTCTTGTGATAATAATAGTAATATTATATATTATATAATTATAATTTGCAACTAGCTCTTACTTGTTACCCTGTTGTGATTCTTTAATTAAAGAATATCTGTCGCCAGTTTCCTTAGAAACAACAGAAAACCCGTACGCAGCTGCGTCTTCTATGGCCAACCTAAGACCTTCTTTATCCTCAAACGAGGCGTTTGGCAGTGGTATTGTTACCGCGGCGTAGACGTCAATGTTCTCAAAGTTCCCAATGTTTATTTTTCTGTTTACCCCACAAATAAAGACTGGCGATGTTGTGATAGCCAAGTCTGCGGAAACAGAATTCATTACATTGTCTATCGGAGAATCAAATGAGGATGATTCTTGGGCACTTTTATTAATCTTAGGCATTGCTTTTGATTCCTATTCCGAGGCACTCTAGTGTTGCCGCAACTTGTTGTTCCAAATTCATATTGTTTGTATCTATAACGGCAGAGGCTACTTGCTTAACTTCTTCTGCTTCCATCTCTGAACTATGTCCAGACTGTTCGCCACTCATTATAGCACCATCTCGCTTCAAAATGCGTTGATCAAGAATTTCTTTATCTGCATCAAAACTTATGACAAATCCATTTGGCTGCTTAAGAATGTTCTTGGCTTCGTTTAAATAACGCACATCAGACACTATAATGCACAGGGGATTAACACTGTCCTCATCATGATTCTTTAAATAATTTCTATATATTTTATTTGCTTTTATAATCGCCCAGTTTGCAAAACAGTTTTCGTCGTACTCTCTACAAATATCACCGGCTTTTTGCAGGAACGTTCTAGGCTTGATGCCCTCTTCTTCCACTGGGGTATTGTAGATCTGCTTTACTTTTTCGATAAGGGTATCGTAGTGAGGCATGTTGCCTATAGAGGATCCTCCATAGACCTCATATAAAACTTCGTGAAGAGAAAAAAGTTTTCTTGATTCTTCATTAAAGCCTATTATGTTTTTCTTTATTGATGCCATCTCATAAAGTGGAAGAGCATAAAAAATATGATCCCAATTTATTCCAAACTTTACAGTTTCCATTGAACCTTTTGGTATTATTGATTCCGCTACAGAAGTTTTTCCACTTCCAGCTTTACCGGATAGGCCAAGTATTATTGGTTGGTTGTTAACAAATTTTTTCATTCAACAAGTATAGCAGAAAATTATTGCATTTTTTGATTTCTGATTTCTAATTCGTCCAGAAAAGCATTGGCCAACGCATCGGGTTCCCAGACAAAAGATCTTGGGACTTGAATCACTCTAAAATTATACTCTGATTTTATTTCCTCTATAGTCATCAACAAGGGTAGCAAGAGCCTATTCTTGCATTCCCACTTGCCATTTATTTGGTTCGCGACCACAGCTGAATCAGTATAAATAATAGGATCAGATAAATCAGCCATAGCGGATATTAACAAGCCAGCTATAACAGCTTCGTATTCAGCTTCGTTATTTGTTCTTGGGCCAAGACCCCTAGAAAATTGTGCTATTTTTTTTCTATTCTTATACACAACTACTGAGCAGGCGGCTTCACCAGTTTTCTTTTGCCCTTGCCCCCTTGAGGCCCCATCGCAAAAAACTTCAAAGTTCATTAATCTACTTCGATATCATAGGGGATGCCCAATTCAATGGCTCTATTTTTAATATTGTTTTCCTGGCTACCCCCAGAAATAGTATGAGTAGATACTAATAGGTATCTTTCTTTCTTATATTCAACTTGAGTAGGAAAATCTAATTTTTTTCTTTTATTAGAATAAAATTCTTTAGCTTTATCGACAGCTCTGTAATGGCCTATAAACATATTTGCCTCCTTTAGTAGGTAGTAAAATCACTTTCAAGATAATGACCTTTACTTTCTCTGGATGCAGCGATCTGCATAGACTGCACTTTGTCCATTAACTTTCTAGCTGACTCTGAAGATATTCGAGCAGCACTCTCCATTGACTCAGCTAGGCTCATGACGGCTTCGCATGTGATTAGGGCTGAGTATTCGTCCTCTGCTGCCTCCATGGCTGCTGCTTCTCTCTCCGCCTCATTCTTGCCAACCCTAGAAGACTTATACTTCTTTTTATATTTACCTTCCATTATTTTATAGTTGGCTCGGGCCATGCCAGCAAATCTTGCTGCTCTACCGTACACGTTAGATGTCTTGGCTACAAGTGAAGCCATGTTTTCGATGCCCAAGTCGACAGTATCTTCGTCCGGTATCTCTATAAAATATTTATTATTTTTTGTTACATCAACATAAGAATTAATTACTTCTTGGATTTGTGGTCCAAGAAAGTCTGAAAGTAGTTGTTGGAGTTTTTCTAAACTCTGATTATTCATTTTTATCCTTTTTGATTAAACCAAATTGTTTTAATAGTGGTTGCAATTCTTCATCAGTTTTAATTATTGAAACTATTTTTTCTCTTATTAGCTTTAGATGTTCCCTAACAGTATTGGGATGTTCATTGATTTTTAATGATATATCGCTGGACCTTTTGCCATCTACATACCTCCATTTTATCAGCTGCCTCTCCTGTATTGTCAACTTATCGAAAGGAGGAAAATTATTTTCTCCAACTACCCAAGCTTCATCAATATCCTCTGCAGACAAAATTGATTCTAAAGAATACTCTCTAGGTTCTGCCTTAAATCCTGTTTCAAAATTTTCACTTTCCGGGTCAGTGTCTGCGTCATCATCTATTAGTGGAAACGTTTTTCTTCCTAGCTGATCTATTAAAAATGTATCAACGTTTTTCTTCAGCAAATAAAAAAAGTAGCTATACAAGAATCCGGCTAAAAGGTATTGGCCCCTTAGCTGACTCCTTCTTTTCGTACCTGGCAATGCATTGAAAGAATGTCGTGTCTATCGTTTGGCGTATATCTTCTTCGTCTCCATATCTTTTGGCCATGTAAACTATGCCGGCCCATTATTTCTGATACATCTTTATGATCTTTTTTTACTAGTTTATTTTTCATTAATGCCATACGAGTATAGGGGTTTTTAACAAACAACCCAATAAACCTTCTTATGTCATAGTCAGCTAGATTATATCTGCCATGGTATATCAATGCTACGTACTTGCTTAAAAAATTATTAAAAACTTTTAACAACTCCTGCTTTGCGGCGTGGCTTCCAGACTTGGATTGAGCTATTAGCTCTTGCATTTCATTTTCTTCTAGATTATAATATTGTTCTTTATAAGCGGCCATTATTTTCCTTCCCAGTAAATTATATTTTCTGAGTATTCTGATCTTATGTCTTCGTAGTAAACTATATTAGGTACACCTAATTCGTTTAAGAATTCAACAGCGTCCTTAGCGTACTTGCTGATAATGCACGTGAACTTTTCAAATTCTTTTGGATAATATCTTTTAAACCTTTTTATTTTTGTTTTACTTTTTGGGTCTAAGTACCCTTTCATCTCAACCCATTCATCAGTTGCACATAAATAAAAGTCGGGCGTATAACCTTTAACTCCTTTTTTAATTGGAAAAGAAAAAACAGTAGGTTCAAATTCATGTTTAATTTTATATGCATTTAAGATGCGTACAAAATTAGCTTCCCAATTAGATCTTACATTTAAATCAATATCTTTTCTGTATCCAGTTTTGGTATGCTTGTAAGCATTACCTGTCCTCGTAGGTTTCTTAACCTCATCCGAGATTATTTCTTCCGCAATTTTATTGCCGTTAATCTTTTTAAAATTTGGATGGTTTTTCATTTTTGATCTAGAAATAAAAAAGTCTGCGGACTTGACAACGATGCTCTTAACCATGTAACCTCTACTCTGTTATATCCACTAAGTATATTATACTTTAAATAAATGTAAAAAACAAGCAGCTTTAAAGTTGCAAAACCACAGAGGAATAGGTAGAATACAATTATGACAAATACAACAACAACAAGAACCCTATTGGACAGCATGCACCAGGCAGCTAATGAAGAGGCGATTGATGCCTTGGTTAATAACTACGGTTTTAACCACGAAACAGCTATCAAGCTCGTAACTGAGTTTGACGGCAATGACTTCGAACTTAGCTCTGAAGCTTCTTTCTAATAGTTAAATATAAAAACCCCCCCGTTGGTATATCCAGCGGGGGGGTTTTTTGTATACCTAATAAAGCTTTATGCGCTCCAATGATTCTTTTTATTTCTAAACACACCAACGCCACATTCGCCAGACTTAGCGTGATCACAGTATGAGCAGGCTCTTACGTTGCTCGTAGCCGCAAAAGAATTGTCATTGACTATATCTTTAATTAAAGACAACAATCTTACCTTCACATCTTCCAGATCTTCTTTAGTAAAGAGGTGACCTTTTCTTTTGCCAGATCTTAGGTAATGTAGCTCGGCATAGATTTCTTTTTCTGGCATCATTATAGATGCAGCTAACGCATAGATCCCTAGCTGTAGGTTTTGCGCTATACCCTTTTGGGTGACTTCCCATTTGCCAGTTTTATAGTCAATAATATTGACTCTGTCTCCGACGACATCTATTCTATCTATATAGCCTATCATTGAATAGTTACCTATAATAAAACTAAAGGCATGTTCTTTATCGTATACGTCAAAGGTTGTGTCTAAGTTTTGATCGTAAAATTCATTTATAAGATTTCTTCCAACAGAAATTAATTCCTGAGATATTTTATTATCTGGATCTAACTTTTGTTTACTTACTTCAAACTCATCAACCATCTCTTGATGGTCTAGTGGCTTTTCTTTATCAACTACTTTTTCTAATACTGCGTGGACTATATTCCCGAAGCGTTGCGGCTTCTCCAAATAATCTAGGTTCTTTTTGTATATAAGAATAAAAATATTTTGATGGGCACTGCGCGTAAGTATCTAACCTTGAGTAGGAAAAATCCAAGAGCGATAGCTTTTGTAGCGGATCTAAGTCTTCTATTTTTTTTATAGCTATTGACATTTATTAATCTTCCGTGTTATGTTCTGTGACAAGCAATCCGTTTGGATCATATTCTTTACCGTCTTCATCTATCGTGTGACCAGTTTTAACATTGATATATCTATCATGCCCAACTGAAACCCAACCGGTCTCACCCATCTCCATAAAATCACCTTCAATATAAGGCCAAGGCATAGCAGTCTCCTATTCTACAGATATAACTGTATTGTTTATTGAGTCTATATTAAAATAGTAATTTAGTAAACCGTATATATCACGTAGCTCTGCCTTAGAGGCGTTAAATCCTACCATGCCAAGCTGGATAAAAAAAGTTTCATCAAACCCAGGTAGGGCCTCATACTCTATGATCTGTGCATCGTTGAGCAGCATTCTTCCATTTTCATTCTTAAACATTTAATCCTCATCTACTATTGTTATAGGGTTCCATGTTGGGTCATTCATCTTTTCTCTCATATCTGAGACGTATGAATCCCAATCTCGTTCATCTTCTGATTTTTTTTCATATGTTACTTTTGCTTTAAAAGGATTGCTTTTAAATTTTACTATAAAACTTTTTCCACCATTCTTAGGCGTCCAACGAAGATTGCCATTCTTGCAATCGCAATAATCATCATTGTTTATATCTATCATCCCCTTTGGGTCAAATCTACCACTGCAACCATTACACGCTGTATAGCGTCCTTTGTCAGCGCACCTACTGCACGATGAACAGTACGACCAACATGGTCTTTCTGCGGGGTTCTTATAGCTTCCTGGCAGGGCCATTTATATCTCCAATTCTAATATTTTATTAAGAGAATCCACAATTTTTCCTGATGCAAGTATATCAAATTTGTAAACAAATTTTCGATTATTATCAATAATTTCTAAAAATACTGGTCTGTTTCCTTTATTGCTAGAAACCAAATCATATATCTTTTCGAAGGTACCCTGTGACAAACCGTCTTTAACAGTTAAGGATATTGGTTTGCCACCGGAAAATATTTTAGAATCTATTTTTTCAGATGAATTATAAAACAATTTAACAACAGAATTCTCATCGTCATTCTCTCTGTTTAAAAATGCGCTTACTACAAATATATCTCCAGAGTTAAAATAATCGTCACTTATATCTTTTGCATTTTTAGGAAAGATTATAACTTCTATGCTAGAGCTGATGTCTTCTATTTCTAGCTTGTACATCTTTTGACCTTTTTTAGTGGTCATCTTTTTGTTTGACACTATAATGCCACCAACCTTAACTGCTGTTCCACCTGGGCAGTCTGAAAGGTCTATTACTTCGTGAGTAATTTGATTCTTAAGTATATCCCAGATACCAAGAACTGGATGGTTGGTTACATAAATTCCTAGTTGTTCTCTCTCTTTTTCTAGAACTTCTAATTCTATTCTTCTGCTCAATTCCATATTCTGATCTTCAACTAATTCATCTAAGGCCCCAGAAAAACCTAAATTTTCTAAAGTAGATTTCTTTAACACCGATGGATCACATCTTCTATAAAAATCATACAGAGAGGTATACGGCTTATCTTGGTCTCTGCAGTTGACTATAGAGTCTGCGATAGACAAGCCGATCCCATCTATAGCTGATAGACCAAAAATTATAGAGTTTGTATTAACTACTTCAAAATCAACCCCAGAATAATTTACTGAAGGAGGAAGAACTTCTAGGTTTAACTTTCTACAGTCTGAAAGATACACAGCCTGCTTATCTTTATTGCCAACTACCGAGGTCATTAAAGCCGCCATATACTCAACCGTGTAATTAGCCTTTAGGTATGCAGTTGTGTAGGAGATCATTGCGTAACTTGCAGCGTGTGCTCTATTGAAACCATAACCACCGAAGTATTCGATGTCCGAATAAATCTTATTTGCTTTATCATCAGTTATATCAGAAACTTTTACGCAGCCTTCTACAAACTTTTTTCTGAATAAAGAAATCTTGTCCATTTGCTTTTTACCAATGGCTTTACGCAAGTCGTCTGCTTCAGCGGAACTAAACCCAGCAAGCTCTCTAGCAACACCAAGCACGTCTTCCTGGTATAACATGATACCAAGTGACGGTCCCAAGACTTTTTCAAGCTTAGGATGATCATATGATACTCTGGACTTTCCATTTTTTCTGTCTATATAAAGCTTATCCATCCCAGATCCCATTGGGCCAGGTCTGTACAAGGATATCAAAGCCATTATGTCTTCTATGTTTTGCGGCTGCATTTGGACCATCAACTGTCTCATGCCAGAAGATTCTAACTGGAACACTCCAGCTGAATTTCCCTTACATAATTCTTCATAAGTTTTTGGGTCATCTAGTGGGATAAATTCTATGTCGATAACTTCTTTTGTGTTTTTTTCTATAAGTTTTAAACATGAATCTATGACACCAAGGTTTCTTAAACCCAGGAAGTCAATTTTTAATAGGCCACACTGTTCTACTCTACCCATATCCCACTGTGTGACTAGTGGAGCATCAGCGCCCTTCTTCATCACAGGTAGATAGTCAGTCAAGGGACCCTTAGATATAACCACACCAGCTGCGTGTATGCCAGTCTGTCTGACTAAACCCTCTAGCCCAATAGCGGTGTCCACTATAAGTTTTGAATCACTATTTAAAGTGTACTCTGTTTTAAACTCCTGGACTTCCATGCACTCTGCTAGATTTTTTGATATCCCCAAGATAGGAGCAGGAACAAGTTTCGCTATTTTATCCCCAGATATAAAATCGTAACCCAAAGCTCTGGCTGCATCGCGCAAAGATTGTCTGGCGCCAGTTCTATTGAATGTGCATATGTGTGCGACTCTATCATCGCCATATTTAGTTCTTGCATATTCGATAACTCTATCTCTGTGTCTATCGTCAAAGTCAAGGTCGATGTCGGGCATTGACTTTCTTCCCTCAACCAAAAATCTTTCAAACATCAAACCAAATCTAATTGGATCTAGATTAGTAATATCAAATGCATAGGATAGAACGCTGCCAGCCGCAGATCCTCTACCCCATCCAACTCTTATATGATTATCCTTCGCCCACTTAACTAGATCAGAAACTACCAAGAAGTATTCCGAAAATCCCATTTCTTTTACCACTTTTATTTCATGGTTAGCTCTATCGACTATATTTTGCGGAAGAGGATCTCCATATCTTTTCTTTAAGCCATCCCAAGCTAATCTTTCAAAGTAATCAGTTGAGTTTTCTTTTGTCGGTATAGGAAAATCAGGGAAGTGAATCTCTCCAAAGTTTAAGTTAACATCTATCATATCGTTAACATGCATGGTGTTCTTTAACCATTCATCAGAAAATACAGAAGCCATATCTTCGTATGATTGAAGATAAAATTTATCGCCTGAAAAAGAAAATCTATTAGGAGTATGTACGTTACAGTTTGTTGCTACGCATAGCATTATGTCATGAGCCTTGGCGTCATGTTGATGTACATAATGGCAGTCTCCGGTTGGGATTATCTTAGCGCCTATTGTATTTGCTATCTTAATCAGATCTGGAATAATTTTCTTTTGCTCGTCTAAATCATGATTTTGCACTTCTATGAAATAGTTCTCTTTGCCGACTATTGACTGCATGGTAGCAGCATGCTTTAATGCCGTGTTGTAATCATTTCTAAGCAGGGCTTGAGATACTTCACCGTTCAGACACCCAGACAGCACTATAACGCCCTCTGAGTGCATGGATATGAGTTCATGATCCAATCTAGGCTTAACATAATACCCATCTATAAATGATTCAGAAGACATCTTAATAATGTTATGATATCCAATATTATTTTTAGCCAAAATAGTTATATGATAAGGACCTCTTTGTTCCCACTCATTTTTAGATGGGCCCGATCTTTCCTCTTCGTCTCTATCAAATCTAGTTTTTCTAGCTTGATAAAATTCAGAACCCAATATTGGCTTAACCCCAACAGCTTTACCAGCATCATAAAAGTCTAGCCAAGAATGTATGTTACCATGATCAGTAGTGGCTATACCAGTCATCCCTAACAGCTTAGCTCTCTCTAGGTATTCCTCGACTCGCCCATGCCCATCGAGCATAGAGAAGACTGTGTGGTTATGAAGGTTAGTCCAGTTTTTCATTATAATTTACTAATCAAATTCCTCGTCTATTATCCGAATCGTCAAGAGAACTATCTCTGTTCTCCCTATAAACAATTGCTACAACTCCTCCGCAATACTTACACGGAACCGATTTACCCTCTTGAGCAAACGGGCTATTAAACATATAGGCCATAGGCTGATCGGATTTACACTCGGTGCAAACCCCAATCACATCATCTTCATTTTCAACTGGCATTTTTTTTGTCTCCCTTTTGTTTATACGCGAATCTTATTGGTGACGGGGAAAGCTCTTCAGTGCTCTCAATATATTTATTGCCAACAGTAATCCATTTTTTCTTCTTTTCCAAGTGACAATCCCCACACCCAACACCGGCAGAATTAGCTCGGTCACAAGTGTACGGTCTTCCACCTATGCCTATTTGTCTTCTTTTTATCCAATCATTAATGTGGCTCGTAGATTTTTCATAATTAAAATCATCACACAGACTAAGTATACTATACAAAAACTTTATTGATTCTTCATCGTATGTAAGTATTGAACAAAGAAATAGTCTAGCTTCGTGCTCTAGCTTCTTATTAACTTTTGCCTGCTCGATAAGTCTTGTAATGGCGCTACAATTTTTTAACAGTTCTTTTGGAGTAAACTCTTTTTCATTTAAATTTATCTCTTTAAAAGCGGAAGCACCGTGTTTGTTGAAGTGTTCAAGGAAGTTTGAAGATCTACCTTTATCTAGTTCCATGTCATAAGTGAATTCCCTAAACCACTCATTAGCTTTTAGATTAAACTCTTGATCCTCAACATTGTTATCTGCTTCCATTTTGCAAAACTCGAGCACAGCATCAAAGCTCGAATCAAATATGTGTCTAGGAATAAGGTTTTTGTACAAACCAGTTTCCTGGTGCTTACTGCCAGCAAGGCGCCACATTCTTCTAGGATCGTAAACACTAAAGTCTATTGATTCTATATCTAGATTTTTTTTAATCTTAGTAGCTATGTATCTAAATATATTTGGCAATGCGTTAGACGGGTTAATACCCAAAGCTATTGCTTCACACTCTATGTGGAAACCCTTCTTGCCAGTAAAGTAAACCAACAAAGATTTTTCAGGGACGTACTCTCTCAGGTAGCCCACCAACTTTTTGCATTCTTCATAAGATACATTCGGATCTTTATTGTCCAAGTCAAAATAAAGAGAACCTAATCTGACAGCTTTTTCAATATCCATGGAATTATAATGCCAAATAGAAGTATACAAACCATTGTTGCTATGTTGCTTTCTAAAATTTTCTATATTAAATATAGAAATAAACTTAGGATTGTCCCCATCTTTGTCTCTTATGATTCTAGACAAGGAAGGAACATATCTAGCCGTCTCAACTAATTGCCAAGAGTTTAGATATTTTTCTGTATCATTTGGTATCTTCATAAAATAACTTTTTTGTTTTCAATATTATTAATATTTCCAATAACTACTTTATCCGACTCTACGATGTTCTTACTGTTGTTTCTGTAGTATACAGATTCTGCTATTATTTTATCTATGTTTTTAATTAGATAATATCTTTTTTTAATTCTTTGTTCCAGATCCATCTTTTCTCCATTTTGGATTTATCAAATCACTATCTTCAATAATCAAATGTACTTTTGAAGCAATGTTGTCAGATAAATGAACTATATAATCTAAATAAGTTATCGGATAAGTTTCTGGTATTGGTGACCACGGGCCAAGATGGCATCTAACCAATCTAAGTATTGATTGAACAATGTCTTCTGACAAGAATAGGGTAGACGATTCTGATTCACTAGCAAACTTCTTATCTTTTTCTTGGCATGAGGAAATAAAATTGCCTACCGTGTATGGGTGCATTGGGTCGTACCTACAATCGTCGGAACCACCTTCGTGCACACCCTTGCACAGGTCATGGAGAAGACACGCAGCTATGACTATATCTTTTTCCTCTTGCGAAAGAGAATATGATTCACTCATATACCATGCTATTCTAACCACTCTTTTAGTATGGAGAACATTGCCACCTTCTCCATGCTCATCTGAAGGATGATACTTTCCAGAAAAACTTGATGGAATTTTCCAAAATAAATCATTCCTAATTAAGATAGATCTAACAAAAGATTTTATAGATTCATCAACTATAAGATTAATTTCATCTAGCAATGTAGAAAGAACTTCATTTTCTTTCCCCATTGAAGAAGCGTTCTTTTCTTCTATAAGAATATCATCTAATATACTTTTACCCATTTTTATCTTCTTTCTTCCAGTCGTTCCAATTTGAACAAGGTTCATCAAACGGACATTTTTTACAATAAGATATCAGCCCTCTTTTAGGTACTAAAACCTCAGTGTTTAACATTTTGTTGCACCAGTAATCGTAATACTGGAGATCTTCATTTCTTATTTGGAATTCATTAAAGCCTATATTCTGACTCAATGGATCTATGAAACCAAATTTAGTATTTGCCATTCTTTCTGGGTGCCTATTGCGGTAAGCCTTATACAGGGTACAAAAATCTGTTCGATACAGATCTCTATTGCTAAACTTATACCCAAATATAATTTTGGTTACAAAATATTGTTTCTTATAAAAGAATATAATATCAAAAGTATCCTGTAGATTAAGATTACCTATCGGCATGTTGTACTCTTCGCTTATGGCCACAGGTATATATGGAGATTCCGAATAGGTTTCGTGGAATGCCAGTAGGATGCCAGCTGCTTTAGAGGTCAAGCTGGCAGTGTTCCCGTATGCGGTCTCGTGTTGTTCTGTCACGATATCGTATGAGTTAGTATTCTTAGGAAACCAAATCTTTTCCCATCTATTTAATAGAGATGAATAAGATGGAATTATCCCACCTTGTTTTTTGAAAAAGAAAAAATACATTATACTCTTAATAGTTGATTCAAACTTTTCGGTATGTATGTCTCTTGCGTATATCTTTTCTGGCAACTTTTGCTGATGCCTATAATCAAATAGGCGTTCACATAGTTGAAAATCTTTTAAAGATTGTACTGATACAGGTTCCATTAATGAAAATCCTTTCCACTTAATAAGTCATCTAATAAAGATGATGAAGACGTATACGAGCTATCGGTAACTGGATCATAATCTTCATAGGTTTTCTTGTAGTCAACATACTTAACTAAAGGCGGATCATACAAAAATGCTGAACCAGTAATTCTATTCTTAGGAATCTGAAGCTGCATTATATTTTCATCTTCAGTTTCATCGTTTGTTGCTAATCTTTTTTCTGTAATAAAAATTGTTACTGCACACTTTTGCTGAATAGCTAAGGAGCCACCAGTGTCAGACTGTTGGACTACCTCACGCTTTTCCTTCATTCTGTTTGAATTTTCCTGTGCTGTAATTATTAAAGCGCAATTCATATCTCTTGCAAGCTTTTCTAAACGCACCATCATTTCTTCAAACTCACCCCAACGTGGCTTGCCCTTACCCCCACCCTTAGTAAACATAGACTGGATTGTATCTATTATAACTATGTCTGGCATGTTGATGTTCTGCCCAATTATATCTCTTAACCAAAATTCTAGGTCTTCAAAGTACGGAGTATCCGGGTCATGTCTAACCATGAGACGGTCACCCCACTTAGCCAGTCGGGCCTTAAAGGTATTCAGGTGTTTATTCTTTTCTTCTTCTGACCACTTTGATGACTCTAGGTAAACATTCTTTTCTATTATCTGTGTCATTAAGATTCTCTCCCAGTGACCAGTAGCTTCTTCAAAGTTTACATATAAAACTCTATAACCGTTATCTAACCAGTTGTTTGCTAGGCACTTGACGAACGTGCTCTTGCCCTTGCCTGATGCGGCGATGACTGCGTGTACAGCCCCCCTAAAAAAGCCGCCCTCATCTGTGTACCCCATGGCCCTATTAAGTGCCTTAAATTGAGTAGGTAAGAAGTTCGGTATATCTAATAGTGAATCTACTCTGCTAGCTATTTCGTCAGCAGTTGTTATTTTATCTAGTGGATTATATCTTATTTGATTTTCTAATTCTCTTATTTCAGAAGTAAGAGTTTGGATTCTAGATATATCATCTTCAGTCTTTTGTCCCTTTTGAGATATTATAGATTGAAGTTCTTGTAAATAGTTAATCTGTTTTCTTTTATTAGCTTTATACTTTACTAATTCAGAAACAGATTCTTGCGTTGACAGTTCGGCAGACATTAATAAATCAACCATGACGCCGACCCCAGCGTTACCACCAAGAGCTTCGTGTATATCCGTTTCTGTTTGTAGCCAAGACTTAAACGCTATTGGGTCAACAATATCAAGTTGTGTGGCATTCTCAAAAGCTAGAAGAGCCTTATAGAATTCATTTATTCCTTTTTCCCCATGTATGGAACCAACAATTTCTTCTGGAAGATTTTCCTTGAAGTAATTAATCGCTCCATTTTTTCTAAGTGAGAGAGCAAAGATCTGGTACTCTAGTGGAATGTTATCCTCTACCTTTTCATTTGCTTGTGTCATTGTTTCTTTTTCTCTTTTATAGATCGGTAAATCTTTTTCTTGTACTCTGAATTTTTCTTCTTAATACTTCTGTAAGCTTCGGAGGACGTCGTAGTATTTTTCTTCTTCTCTTTGGGCTTATAAGGGTTTGATCTAATCGCTTCGAGCAATCTGTCGAACACTGATTGTTCCGTTAAGCTATCATTATAGCGGAAGACAATCAATGCCACACCATTATCTATGCACCATTGTTCTTTTTTTTCGTCTCTCTTAATAGCTTCTTCAAAATCATATTTAGATTCAAAAAATCTACTGGTGTAATAATAGTGCTGTCTTCCATGAAATTCTGCAGCTATCTCATACTTAGGGCAGTAAACATCTAGCTTTAATTTATCGCCTATATGATATTCGTTTATAATTTTTTCTCCTGGAAGGAGCTTTTGCAGTGCTGACGTTAAAGCTGTCTGACCTCTAGACATTTTTTTTCTACTGTCTTTTAACCACGTTAACCCAATAGAGTTAATCTTCTTATTTACTTGTGGTATAGTCCAGCCTAATTCTTTTGCTATTTCAGAAATAGATAAAGAAGTTTCCAATAATAGATCTTTTAGAAAATCAATATCGTCTTGGTCTTTGTCTACTTTTTTACCATGCATTTCACTCAGCCGTGTTATATGTTTTTGAATAACTAATAGTTTTACCCAAATCTATAATCGACATGTTTAGCTTGTTCCAAATTGAATTTGATAAAGCTAATCCCAAAGAAGAGCAATCTAAAATACAATAATCTATCTTACCTTCTAAGGCAGCAATTTTTTCAAACGTATCTTCTAGTCTAGAAAAATAGTTATTAAAAGGAACGCTAATTACATTGGTTTTAAATCCCATAAATTTATATATAGTTTTTTTATCATGGAAAGATACAACCGCAGTATTAGTATTCTTAATATAAAAATTAAAAATTGAGTTATATACTTCTCTATTATTTTCGTAGTAGTATTCAAAAAGATTAGGGCTATAGAACTTGCCGTCATCAACTAAACCAATGCCAGAATGCTTTGAGGCAACCACTTCATCAACAAGTGATTCCGGTATGCTCTTAATAATTCTATTATCAGATAGATTAATCGATCTAATAATTTCTTTATTAAAACGAGAAGGTGTACCATCCGCATTTTTCTTGCTTAGAGAAACTATTGAAGACTTTGCTATATTTAAGAAAGCAAACTTTTCCTTTGAGTTCATCAGCTTAGTTAATTCTATTGAAGCTTGTATTTGATTTTTCATTTGTACTCCTTAAATTCCAAAGTTCCCCCAGTTAATTAAAACTGGGTTTGGATCTACGATTGAATTGATATGATTTAACGCGTGGAATTCTCCACCATCTATAGTTGAATATCTCTCATACTTTGATTGCTTGTCTTCATCTTTTATGTATCCAAGATGTTGCATGATCAAATTTGAATTAACAAAATAATTTCTTTGGTTTATTAAATCTAAAACATACGTTGGTTCAGATCCACAAGCTAGTGCTCTATCTCTAAACATAGCACCAGACATAAATCTAAATATTCTACTGCTGTTATTTGGTGCCCAAAGTTTGTCCACTCTATACTGAGTATCATTCCACATGTGGTAGAACCTAACATTAACAACATCTTTTTCTGATGAATTTAAGATTTGTCTAATATCAGTTTTTGTTATATCAGAAGAATCATAAAGCATCTCGTCACAATCTATGGCGATAATCCAATCCCCTTCTGTGGCATGATTCTCAAGATTCAACCAAGCGTATCTGCGTAGTCTTCCTTCATGCGTGGTGAACATTGGCTTAGGCGTCTTGTAAACATTAGCATACTTAGACGCTATTTCTGCGGTGTTATCATCAGAGCAATCGTCTGTAAAAACAATTTCATCTACTTGGCTTTTTAATCTTTCCAACACCTCTGGAAGATATTTGTTGGCTTCATTTCGGCCTACCATTTGGGCTATTACTTTTGGTTGTGACATTTTTACTCACTTGTATAAGAAGAAGAACAACGGCAGGGAGGGCCTGCCGTTGTTCAAATGGATAAAACTATTTATTAACTCTCTAGTTGTTCGCGAGCTTTTACTGCTGTAATTCTTTCAACATCAACATCTTTGAAAAGAAGTTCTCCAGATACCCCAGATACTGTTCTGCGATTACCACTAGCAATCTTCTCTGCTTCTGTCATATTTGAAGCTTTGACAATTGATGTAGTTGTAACTGTAAAATACTTGAATTTATTTTCAGCCATTGTATTCCTTTTTTTAGTGGCACTTTGCCAATTTATGTAACACACTTATTATATCATGTGCGATATGCTAGATCAAACCTGGTAAAGTTTATCTTTTTGAAGGATAAGTTTTAGCTATATATTCAATAGCCTCTTCTAAAGAAGAAGTTATTTTTGTTGACAAGAAATTAAGATAGACTCTTGACTGATATGAATCGTCTGCGAATACAACTACTGGTTGGTTGTTAAAATGAGCCCAGGTTATTTCAAAATCTGTACCGATATAAGCTCTACCCGGTATCGTATACTCTACTAAAAGTATGTCACAATTTTTTTGTAAAAATATATTCTTATCTACTATCTCTTTTGGTTCACAATCGGTTTCTTCCAAAGCGTAATCCATTGGATTGACAGCTTCAAAACCCCTATCGGCTAATAGTTTTACGGCTTTATTTCTCCAACCGTGTGCGAATATGCCAACTTCTTCTATTGCTCCAGATAAAAAAACTTTAGTTTGCATTGATTATTTCCTTAGATGGCCAATAATATTCCAAATTTATATCTTCATCAAAATATTGAGAATAGTATGCGTAGTCTTTGCGCAGTAGATTTGATCTATGCGACCTATGAAATTGATCTAAGCCAAACCATGGTGGCATAACCACTTCAATTGGATCAAACTCTTCAAAAAGCATTGTATTTTTATAACCTCTATCTATCCATTCTTGGATAGTATAATTCTGATACACTTGCAAGGCCGGCTCGTACCCAGCCCACATTAATGTGACTGGATGATTACGCCATCCCTTTGTAGGGGTCCTATCAAGCAAGATGTTCAAGACCTGGAAAGTTTCTACTCGTTGCTTCCCAAGTCTGCGGTAATCTAATACCCGAACTGATTCCTTAAGATCTGGATATGGTAAGAATGTTTGCATTACGCCTTCTTAAATTCCTCAAAAGTTTTATCACCAACACCAAAGTATTCTCTAGCTAATCCAGCCTTAACGATTTCTGTGTTAAGGCATTCACCAGCTTCATTCCATACTCTAGCTAAGATTCTACCGTACTTCTCATTCTTGTCTAAAATAGTTTCTATCTTTACTTTGTTATTAGCTTTCTTGATCCATTGATCGGTAAACTCTTTTGCAGCAAGCCCCATCTTCTTTTCCTCTAAGTTTGTGGTGCGGCTTTCTGGTGTATTAACACCGTATAATCTTACGCTCTTTGGCCCAATGTGGACTTCGAAGCCAAGATCTATCTTAATCTTGAATGTATCTCCGTCAACTATCTTAACTACTTCTGCATTGTATAAGTAAACATTAAATTGATCTGACATTTTAATCTCTTTCTATTCCTATGAAATCGCAAGCATTGCGAAATATTTTTTGGCTTACTGTGAATTGTGCGTCCGCGTGGCTATAGCCCTCGCCTGGCTTAGGCGAAGAAGCATGCCAGCTATGGCCTATCGATACGCTACCATCATACACTACGTTGTACCCAAGATGACGCGCAAAATATGAACACCAAGTTTCCTCATAATAATGTGGCGTTGGCAAGAAAGCACCTTCTGCGTCTGGATACATCTGTCTATACTTCTCGTCGTTAGTCATTGCATTCCATACTTCTCTTCTTATAAAATAAGCTGAACCAGAAACTGTAACACAATTAACTCTATCTTTATAGAGCACGTCTTCTGGGTCACTCTCATTCCACCCCCTATGCTTAGGAGCTATATTTGTGCCAACTATACCAGCATGTTTTATGTTGCCGTATTCGTCTCTTTGCTTTGGCCCAAGAATATGTATGTTTGGGTTATCGTCAAATATCTTTTGCACTTTGATTAGATCGCTAGTTGTCATCCAAACATCAGCATTAAGCAGGCAGATTATGTCAGAGAAGGAATGCTTAGCCATCATGTTGCAGGCAGCAGAGTACCCTACGTTCTCATTCTTCCAAGCTCTAGTAATACTATATTTGTTTATATTAGCCTCTAGCCATTCCCAGCTATCGTCGGCCGAGCCATTATCGCATATGTTTAAATGCCAAACTTGATCAGTCCCAGCAAGATCACTGTGCAAAACATCAAGAAATCTTTGAAGCATTGATCTAGTATTATAGTTGACTACACATAAGTCTATCATTTTTAAAATCTTTCTATACTTGATTCTTGTATGACCATTGCAAACGCATCTTCTGCGTTAATTCCATGGTCCATGAATTCACACATGTCCTGCATTTTTCTATTAATATTTTCTTCTAAAAAAAATTCTTTTAATCTATTTTTATATTGATCAAGAGAAGTTTTGTTTTGAATCTGTTTTATGCTTTGCCTATTAAAAAAACAAGAGGCAGCGGCGATAGTCAATAGCCCCAATATAAATGGTTTCATATTACCATTCGTCTTCATCGTTTGCATCTCCCGTATACTTGTTTTCTGCAATAGCTTTTGCTGCATCTTCGCTTATCTTTAAAATCTCTAGACGTTCTTTATCGTCTTTAATGATTGAAGCAAAGTGTATCAAGGCTGTTGACACCTGAAACATTTGTTTAGCGTCCAACACTAAATAAGTTTGTCCAGACAAAAGCTTAATGTTAATCTTTTTTTTATCTATTTGTTTCTTAGCCATATTGTTATATATCTTTTTTTGCTACTCTTTTTGGTTTGTCTGGTTTATCGTCTATATCATAACCGCCTAATTCAGAATGCGAACCAGAGTATTTATACAAACAAATGTTATCTGAATCTGGTTCAAAAGTCACAAAAAATATATTTTTATCTTCTTCAGTTAAGCCTTCTGGCGGCGATGATTCTAAAGCTATCTTAGGGTTAGAGCAACCGTAAACTTGACTGTGGTTTTTGTAAACGACAATATAATTTAATTTAGAAGCTGGCATTACAAACCTAATATAACTATGTAGCCAGCAGCAAATGCTGATATAACTGCTACTACACTAGAAATAATCTTTACCTTTTTACTTTTTGATACCTGGTTTAGTACCTGCATACCTATGCTCCAATTAATTAGTGCAGAAAAAATAATACAAAAAATTATGTTCTTAAACATTTCTAATATCTACCAATCCACCAATGCTAATAGGAAATTCTGGCTGTATCAATGATAACACAGCTCTAGCGTAATCTCTAATCTCTACTTGCGAACCTTCATCTAATCTTTGGTTTAGAAATAATGCAATGGATTGTAGGCTGCAAGTCCACCTATATACAACGTACATCCCATAGGCCGGCAAAAACAATCTCGCCTGCTCTGCGGCGACGCCATTG
>Ga0164293_10000382_pt1 | contig 34448 bp, 28 predicted proteins | sample GEODES118metaG_FD_111487 | JGI IMG/M metagenome (GOLD analysis project Ga0164293, IMG submission 111487) | Eutrophic lake water microbial communities from Lake Mendota, Wisconsin, USA - GEODES118 metaG | ecosystem: Environmental > Aquatic > Freshwater > Lake | place: USA: Lake Mendota...
CGGCGCCATCGAGACCCGCTACTCCGCCCGGTTGGAACTGGAGAGTGCGGTCAAGCAGGCCGACCTGGTGATCGGCGCGGTACTGGTGCCCGGCGCCAAGGCACCCAAGCTGGTCACCAATGCGACTGTGGCGCAGATGAAGCCAGGCTCGGTACTGGTGGACATCGCCATCGACCAGGGCGGCTGCTTCGAGGACTCCCGTCCCACCACGCACGACGATCCGACCTTCAAGGTCCACGACAGCGTGTTCTACTGCGTGGCCAATATGCCCGGTGCGGTCCCCCGCACGTCGACCTTCGCGCTGACCAACGCGACCATGCCGTATGTCCTCAAACTGGCCGACAAGGGCTGGCAATCCGCCTGCGCCGCGGATCACGCTCTGGCGAAGGGGCTTTCGACACACGCCGGTGAACTGCTCAACGAGCAGGTCGCCGTGGATCTGGGTCTGAGCTACACCGACCCGGCAGGCCTGCTGGCCTGACCGGCCAGAGCGGCCACGATGTCCGCGGCAGGTCCGCCGGCGATGCCGCGCCAGGCCGTTCCAGCCCACAGATTGGTGCCGTGCGGATCGCCGGCGGCTGTTGCGGCCGCCCGGATCGGTGCGGTGATCTGGTTGACCTGCGGGTAGCCCGGCGGCGCCGCCTCGCTGTAGTCGGCGGTGAACGCATTCGCCAGGCTGCGCGCGTAGCGGCCGGAGAAGGCGCGGGTCACCACCGTGCCGGTGAACTGCTTGTCGCGCAGTGCCCGGCGGTGCACGACACAGGTGCCCGCTTCATCGCTCAACAGCAGCGCCGTTCCGACCTGAGCGGCCGCAGCACCGGCGGTCAGCACGGCGCGCACCGCGGCGGCGTCACCGAGACCCCCTGCGGCGATCACCGGCACACCCAGGCCGACGGTCTGCGCCAGCAGTGCCGATAACCCCTGTTCGGGAGCGGGCGCATCGGCGGCGAACACGCCGCGGTGCCCGCCGGCGGCGGGGCCCTGAACCGCCAGTGCCCCCGCCCCGGCGGCCACCGCCATCTGGGCCTCGGTCCGACTGGTGACGGTGACCATGCTCAGAACACCGCGGCTGCGTAGCCGGGCCATGACGTCCGGTGCGGGGCAGCCGAAGGTGAAGGAGACGACGTCGGGCGCGGTGTCGGCGACCACGTCGAGCTTGGCCTGCCAGGCGTCGTCATCGGGCCGCGGTCGGCCCGGTTCGACGCCGTAGCGCCGCGCCAGCGGCACCAACAGCTCCCGGTACTCCTCGAGTTGCACAGGGCCAGCCATACACGGTTGCGGCACAAAGAGATTCACCCCGATGGGCCCGCTGGTCATCGACCGCACCGCGGCGATATCGTCGGCGAATCGCTCGGCGCTGAGGTATCCGGCGGGCAGACAGCCGAGACCACCGGCGTTGGAGACGGCAGCGGCCAGTGCCGGGGTGCTCGGCCCGCCGGCCATCGGCGCCCCCACGATCGGGACTGCCAGGTCCTGCAGGTGCAACGGCACCGGTCAGCCGGCCATCGCCCGGAGTCGGTGCGGTAGGGACCGTTTGGAGCGGTGCGGGCCCAGCACCGCTCCGCCGAACCGTCCGGTGAGCACCTTGGCCGCCGCCGCGTTGACGTCCTCGACACGCACCTGCTCGATGTTGCGCAGTGTGCCGGCCAGACTGCGGTACTGCCCGTAGTTCAGTTCGGTGCGCCCCAGACGGTTCATCCGGGAGGCGGAGTCCTCCAGACCCAGCAGCAGGCCGCCGCGCAGGGAACCCTTGGCGATGCGGCACTCGTCTTCGGTGATACCGTCGCGGGCCACCGTCTCCAGCACTTCGGCGGTCAGTCGGACCACTTCGTCGAACCGTTCCGGCAGACAACCGGCGTATACCGAGAACGCCCCGCTGTCGGCGAAGGTGTCGATCGCCGAGTAGACCGAGTAGGCAAGCCCACGGGTCTCCCGGATCTCCTGGAACAGCCGCGAACTCAACCCCCCGCCGATTGCGGTGTTGAGTACCGACAGCGCCCACCGGTCCGGCCAGTGCCGGCCGGGAACCCGGACCCCGAGGGTCATGTGTGTCTGCTCGCAGTCCCGGTTGACCAGCGTCAGCGAGGGCGGCCCGGGCAGCCGACTGCTTCCCGTGCGCATCGGCTGCGGCTTGCGGCCCCGGACCAGCCGCGGGCCGAAGAACTCCTTCGCCAGCGCCACCACGTGGTCGTGGTCGATGTTGCCGGCGACCGCGAGCACCATCCGCTCGGGGATGTAGCGGCGCACATGAAAGGAGCGCAGTTGGTTGCGGGTCATCCCCGACACCGACTCGACGCTGCCGATCACCGGTCGGCCGACCGGATGCTCGCCGAACATGGCCGACAGGAAGACGTCGCCGAGCGTGTCCTCGGGATCGTCGTCGCGCATGGCGATCTCCTCAAGCACCACATCCCGCTCGAGTTCCACGTCGTCGGAGGCGCAAACACCGTTGAGCACCACGTCGGAGACCAGGTCGATCGCCATTTCCAGGTCGTCGTCGAGGACGTGGGCGTAGTAGCAGGTGTGTTCCTTGGAGGTGAATGCGTTCAACTCCCCGCCCACCGCGTCGACCGATTGGGCGATCTCCACAGAGGTGCGCGTCGGGGTGGCCTTGAACAGCAGATGCTCCAAGAAGTGTGCGGCGCCGGCGACGGTGGGCCCTTCGTCGCGGGAGCCCACGTTGACCCACAGCCCGACCGAGGCCGAGCGGACCGATTGGACGTGCTCGGTGACCACCCGCAGACCGCCCGGGAGGACGGTCCTGCGGATGGCCGGTGAACCCTGTGAGCCCGGGGCGGAACCCGGGGCCCTAGCTGCCGGCGGTCGCGGCATCAACCGGTGCGGGTGCAGCCTCTGCGGGAGCGGCCGACTCGGAGTCGTCGGCGACCGGGATCAGCGAGATCTTGCCGCGGTTGTCGATGTCGGCGATCTCCACGCGGAGTTTGTCGCCAACCTTGACCACGTCCTCCACCTTGGCGACCCGCTTGCCCTGGCCGAGCTTGGAAATGTGCACCAAGCCGTCGCGGCCGGGCAGCAGCGAGACGAAGGCACCGAAGTCGGTGGTCTTGACGACGGTTCCGAGGAAGCGCTCCCCGACCTTGGGCAGCTGCGGATTGGCGATCGCGTTGATCCGGTCGATGGCCGCCTGAGCCGATGGGCCGTCGGTGGCTCCGACGAACACCGTGCCGTCGTCCTCGATGGAGATCGAGGCGCCGGTCTCTTCGGTGATGGCGTTGATCATCTTGCCCTTGGGTCCGATGACCTCGCCGATCTTGTCGATCGGAATCTTGATGGCCGTGACGCGCGGCGCGTACGGGCTCATCTCGTCGGGGGCGTCGATGGCCTCGGCCATCACCTCAAGGATGGTCATCCGGGCGTCCTTGGCCTGCGCCAGGGCACCGGCCAGGACGCTGGACGGAATGCCGTCGAGTTTGGTGTCCAGTTGCAGCGCGGTGACGAACTCCTTGGTGCCGGCGACCTTGAAGTCCATGTCGCCGAAGGCGTCCTCGGCACCGAGGATGTCGGTCAGCGCGACGTAGCGCGTCTCCCCGTTGACCTCATCGGACACCAGGCCCATCGCGATGCCGGCGACCGGTGCCTTCAGCGGCACACCGGCGTTGAGCAGCGACAGGGTCGAGGCGCAGACCGAGCCCATCGACGTCGAACCGTTGGAGCTCAACGCCTCCGACACCTGCCGGATGGCGTACGGGAACTCCTCGACGCTGGGCAGCACCGGCATCAGGGCACGCTCGGCGAGCGCACCGTGGCCGATCTCGCGGCGCTTGGGCGAACCGACGCGGCCGGTCTCACCGGTCGAGTACGGCGGGAAGTTGTAGTGGTGCATGTAGCGCTTGGACTTCTCCGGCCCCAGCGAGTCGATCTGCTGGGCCATCTTGACCATGTCCAGGGTGGTGACGCCCATGATCTGGGTCTCGCCGCGTTCGAACAGCGCGCTGCCGTGTGCCCGCGGGATGATGGCCACCTCGGCGCTCAGCGCGCGAATGTCGGTGATGCCGCGCCCGTCGATGCGGAAGTGGTCGGTCAGGATGCGCTGGCGCACGAGTTTCTTGGTCAGCGACCGGTAGGCGGCGCCGATCTCCTTCTCGCGGCCGGCGAACGCCTCCCCGAGCTTGCCGAGAACCTCGTTCTTGATCTCGTCGGTGCGGTCGTTGCGCTCCTGCTTGCCGGCGATGGTCAGCGCCTGCGCCAACGACTCGCCGGCGGCATCGACGACGGCGGTGTAGGCGTCGTCCTGGTACTCCGGGAACAACGGGTAGTCGGCGACGGGCTTGGCGGCCCGCTCGGCGAGTTCGCGCTGGGCGTCGCAGAGAGTCGCGATGAAGGGCTTGGCGGCCTCCAGGCCTTCGGCGACCACTGTCTCGGTCGGTGCCTGCGCCCCGCCGGCGATCATCTCGATGACCTTGTCGGTGGCCTCGGCCTCGACCATCATGATCGCCACGTCATCGCCGGCTTTACGGCCGGCGACAACCATGTCGAAGACGGCCTCCTCGAGTTGCTCGACGGTCGGGAAGGCCACCCACTGGGTGCCGATGAGGGCGACCCGCACGCCGCCGACCGGACCGGAGAACGGCAGGCCGGCGATCTGGGTGGATGCCGACGCCGCGTTGATCGCCAGCACGTCGTACAGATCGTTGGGGTCCAGGCTCAGGATGGTCACGACGACCTGGATTTCGTTGCGCAGACCGGAGACGAACGTCGGACGCAGCGGCCGGTCGATCAGCCGGCAGGTCAAGATGGCGTCGGTGGACGGACGTCCCTCGCGCCGGAAGAACGACCCGGGAATGCGGCCCGCGGCGTACATCCGCTCCTCGACGTCAATGGTCAGCGGGAAGAAGTCGAAGTGCTCCTTGGGAGCCTTACTGGCGGTGGTCGCCGACAGCAGCATGGTTTCGTCGTCAAGGTAGGCGACGACCGATCCGGCGGCCTGCTGGGCAAGCCGTCCGGTCTCGAATCGGATGGTGCGGGTGCCGAAGCTCCCGTTGTCGATGGTGGCGGTTGCTTCGAACACGCCTTCGTCGATTTCAGCGACAGACATACGTCCGTACAGCCTTTCGTTCACTGTTGTTTTAGCGCCGCACAGTGACGAGACGATTTGGCTGACGAACGGCTACGGTCGTCGATCGAAGCTGCCGGGGGGTAGTCCTCCCGGCAGCCACTACCGAAGACCGCCCGATCGGACCAAGTCTCGTTCCGACAGACGCAGGTCGCAGGCCGCGGCGCGGCCGGAGACTCTCTGATGGTACCGCAGAGCGGGCTGCCGACGGCCGCCCGTCCCGCGGCGGGGTTGGGTCGGGGCCGGCATCAGCAAGCCGGCGTCAGCGGCGCAGGCCCAGCCGTTCGATCAGCGAACGGTAGCGCTCGACGTCGACCTGGGCGACGTACTTGAGCAGCCGGCGACGACGGCCGACCAGCAGCAGCAGACCGCGCCGGGAGTGGTGGTCGTGCTTGTGGGTCTTCAGATGCTCGGTGAGGTCAGAGATGCGCTTGGTCAGCATCGCCACCTGGGCTTCCGGGGAACCGGTGTCAGTCTCGTGCAGGCCGTAGGAGCCCAGGATTTCTTTTTTCTGCTCGGTGGTCAGCGCCACAGGACAACTCCATCTGTTTCAGTGCCGCGAAAAAAACATCGGCGTGGCCACCGCGGACTGCAGCTACACGCAGCCGAAAGTCTAGAACGAGGGGTGTCCAACGGCGAAATCGACGATGCCGTGAGAACTGCGGTGAGAACTGCGCTCAGCTCTGCGCCGCCAGAATCGCCTTGGCCTTGGCGGTGTCGCGGCCCATGGCTTCGATCAGCGTGTCCACCGAGTCGAACCTCTCCTGGCCGCGCAGCCGAGCGACGAAGTCCACCGCGACGTGCTGCCCATACAGATCAGCCTCGATGTCGAGTACGAAAGCCTCCACAGTGCGGGTGCGCCCGGAGAAAGTCGGGTTGGTGCCGATCGACACCGCCGCCGGGTGCCGCCGGCCGGGCAGCACCGAACCGGTGCCCGGCCCGGGGGCGAGCACGGTGAACCAGGCGGCGTAAACCCCGTCGGCGGGGATCGCCGCGTACATCGGCGGGGCCACATTGGCGGTCGGGTAGCCCAGACTCCGACCGCGGCCTTCCCCCCGTACGACGACGCCCTCAACCCGGTGCGGGCGGCCCAGCGCCTCGGCGGCGGCCACCACGTCGCCGGCGTCGACGCAGGCGCGGATGTAGGTCGAGGAAAAGGTGACCGTCTCGGTCTGGTGATGCTCGGTCACCAGCGACACCGACTCCACCGCGAAACCCAGCCGTTCACCGGCCTTGCGCAGCGTCGCGACGTTGCCGGCGGCCTTCTTGCCGAAGGTGAAGTTCTCCCCCACCACCACATCGAGTGCGTGGAGGCGCTCCACGAGTAGCTCATGGATGTAGCGCTCCGGGGTGAGCTTCATGAAGTCGGTGTTGAACGGCATCACCAGAAAGACGTCGACGCCCAGTTCCTCGACCAGTTCGGCGCGGCGCGGCAAGGTGGTCAGCTGGGCCGGGTGGCTGCCCGGGAAGACGACCTCCATCGGATGCGGGTCGAAGGTCATCAGGACGATCGGCACGCCGCGGGCCCGGCCGGCTTTGACTGCACGGGCAATGAGCTCGGCGTGACCGCGGTGCACGCCGTCGAACACGCCGATGGTCAGCACGCAACGGCCCCAGTCGGACGGGATGTCGTCCTGCCCGCGCCAGCGTTCCACGCTGTCAGCCTACGGTCGAGGCGCGCGATGACCCAAGAGGCGGATCGCTGCGCGGCCTAGAGCGTCGCCGGGCGGATCACCACCACCGGCTTGGTGCGCGAACCCTTGTCCGCCAGCAGTGCGATGACCTCACCGGCGGGATCGGTTGCGGCATAGACCCCGTCGACACCTGCTGCAGGCAAGGTCCGGCCGTGGCGGGCATCGGCGGCCTGCTCCTCGGTGATGTCCCGGCGCGGGAAGGCCAGCAGGCACGCCTCATCGAGGGTGTAACTCAGCGTCGGACGCTCGGCCAGGTCATCGAGGGTTCGGGCCTGATCCAGCCCGTAACCGCCGACCCGGGTCCGCCGCAGCGCAGTCAAGTGGCCGCCGACGCCGAGGGCCTCGCCGAGATCGCGGGCCAGCGCCCGGATGTAGGTGCCCGACGAGCAGTCCACGTCGACGTCGACGTCGACGAACGGTCCATCCCGGCGGACAGCCAGCACGTCGAACCGGTCGATGCGCACGGTGCGCGCGGCTAGTTCCACCGACTGGCCCTCCCGGGCCAACTGGTAGGCCCGCTTGCCACCGACCTTGACCGCGCTGACCGCCGACGGGCGCTGGGAGATCTCACCGCGCTGCGCCGCGACTCCGGCCAGGATCGCAGCATCGGTCACGTCGTTGGCCGGAACGTCCTCCAGCACTTCACCTTCGGCGTCGTCGGTTCTGGTGGACCGGCCCAGCCGGATCGTGGCGGTGTAGGACTTCGACGTCGCGGTCAGCAGGCCGAGGATTTTGGTGGCACGTTCGATGCCGACGACCAGCACGCCGGTGGCCATCGGATCCAGGGTGCCGGCGTGCCCGACCTTGCGGGTGCCGAACAGCCGCCGGCACCGGCCCACCACGTCGTGGCTGGTCATGCCTGCCGGTTTGTCGACGATCACCAGCCCCGGCCTGGGCCGGTTCATCCCCGAGTCGCCGCGCTCCTGCCCGCCGGAAGCGCTCACAATACGATCGCGGCCAGCGCGAGGCCATCGGCCACCGACCAGCGCCCGGTGAGTTCGGTCAGCGGCGGCCCGGACCGGGCCTCCGGGTCGATCAGGATGCGGGAGACGAAACTGCCCGACCCATCCGAGCCCGCGTCGATCGCGAAGCTGATGTGGGCGTCCTCGAATCCCAGCCACCGCTCGGTCAGCGGGAACCAGGCCTTGTAGGTGGCCTCCTTGGCGCAGAACAGAATTCGATCCCAGTACATCCCGTCCGGGAGGGCCGCGATCTCGCGGCGCTCGACCGGCAGGCTGATGGCGTCCAACACCCCGTCCGGCAGCACCCCGTGCGGTTCGGCGTCGATACCCACCGAACGCACCGCCGAGGCGCGGCCGACGACCGCACCGCGGTAACCCTCACAATGGGTCAGGCTGCCCACCACACCCTCGGGCCAACGCGGTTCGCCCTTCTCCCCCTTGAGGATCGGTGACTCTGGCATGCCGAGCCGGCCCATCGCCAGCCGGGCACAGTGCCGCACGGTGACAAACTCGTTGCGCCGCTTGGGCACCGATCGCGCGATCAGCGGTTCCTCCTCCGGCAGCGCAACCAGATCCGGCGGATCGTGGTAGAGCTCGGCGTAGAACAGGTCGCCGAGGTCGGGCAGCACGGCACGCATCAACTCACTCATCGGCGCCGACTCTTCAGCTTCTCCCGGAACGCCTCGGCGTGGGCGCGCATTTCCGGGGTGACCATGAAGTGGCCGCCGAATTCGTTGAGATAGCCCGGGGCGTAATCGGGGTCCGGCAGCACCTGCCGCAGCCACCGATACGGTTTGCGGCGGCGCCACTCCCGCGGATAGCCCACCGACACCTCCTCGAAGCGCACTCCGTCGTAGAAGGTGGTGCGCGGAATGTGCAGGTGGCCGTAGACCGAGCAGAGCGCGTTGTAGCGGGTATGCCAGTCAGCGGTCGCCGTGGTTCCGCACCACAGCGCGAACTCCGGGTAGAACAGCATGTCGCAGGGTTCGCGGACCAACGGGAAATGGTTCACCAGCACGGTGGGAACCATCCAGTCCAGATCCTCCAACCGGGCCCGGGTGTAGGCCAGCCGGTCGGCGCACCAGGCGTCGCGGGTGGCGTACGGCTCGCAGGACAACAGGAACTCGTCGGTGGCCACCACGTTGTTGTCCCTGGCGATGGCCAGGCCCTCGGACTTGGTGGTCGCGCCCGGCGGGAGGAAGCTGTAGTCGTAGAGCAGGAACATCGGCACGACGGTCGCCGGGCCGCCCTGCCCGGTCCACACCGGAAAGGGATGCTCGGGGGTGACGATGCCCATCTCGTCGCACATCTCCACCAGGTAGTCGTAGCGGGCGCGGCCGAAGACCTGCATCGGATCTTTGCCGGTGGTCCACAGTTCGTGGTTGCCCGGCACCCAGATCACCTTGGCGAACCGTCCCCGCAACAGGTCCAGTGACCAGCGGATATCGTCGGTGCGTTCGGCCACGTCACCGGCCACGATCAGCCAGTCCTCCGGGGTCGCCGGGTACAGCGACTCGGTCACCGGCTTGTTGCCGGTATGCCCGGTGTGCAGATCGCTGATCGCCCAGAGCGTGGGTGCCACAACAGACCAGCCTACTGGCGGTCCTTATCCTGTTTTGATGACGAGCACCCGGTTCGGCGATCGCGCGGTCAGCCGCGCCCTGCATCTGCCTGCCCCGACCACCGGCTATCAGGTACATCGCCGACTGGCTGTCCCGATGCGCGACGGCGTGCAGTTGCGCGCCGATCATTACGAGCCGCTCACCGACCAACCGCTGGGCACCATCCTGGTGCGCTGCCCCTACGGCCGCGGATTCCCATTCTCCTTCATCTACGCCCAGGTGTACGCCGCCCGCGGGTATCACGTCGTGTTGCAGAGTGTGCGGGGCACCTTCGGCTCGGGTGGCACCTTCGTGCCGATGGTGCATGAGGCCGACGACGCCGCCGACACCGTCGTCTGGCTGCGGGAACAGCCGTGGTTCACCGGTACGTTCGGCACCATCGGGCTGTCCTATTTGGGCTACGCGCAGTGGGCGCTGCTGTCGGACCCGCCACCGGAACTGGTGGCCGCCGTGATCAGCGTCGGACCGCATGACTTCCACGGAACATCCTGGGGCACAGGGTCATTCGCGCTCAGCGACTTCCTCGGTTGGTCGGATATGATGGCCCATCAGGAACGGTCGCACTATCACCGTCTGACCCACCAGTTCCGGGCCGCCCGCCGGTTGGCCTCAGCCGTGCACGACGTCCCGCTGAGCTCCGCCGGCCGCAATCTGCTCGGCGAGCGTTCGCCGTGGTACGAGTCCTGGATCGAACACCCCGACGTCGACGACCCGTTCTGGGAGCCGATGCGGATGACCCACGCCTTGGACCGTTGCGCGGTGCCGGTGCTGCTGATCAGCGGATGGCAGGACATCTTCATCGACCAGACCATCACCCAGTACCAGCACCTGCGCCGGCGCGGGATGGACGTGGCGATGACCGTCGGCCCGTGGACCCATGACCAGATGGTCACCAAAGCTAACGGCAACACCACCGCCGAGACGCTGACCTGGCTGGGGTCGCACCTGGCCGGCAAATCCGTTCGTCGCCGCTCCCAGCCGGTCCGGGTGTACATCACCGGCGGGGCCGGTCGGGGCTGGGTGGACCTGCCCGATTGGCCGCCGCTGACCACGGAGCGCACGTTCTACCTGCAACCCGGGGGCGGGCTGGGGGCCGGCGTGCCGGCGGCTGCCACATCGAGCTTCCGCTACGAACCGGCCGACCCCACACCCACGGTCGGCGGGCGTCTGCTGTCCCGAGCGTCGGGCTACACCGACGACAGCGCCCTGGCCCAGCGCAGCGACGTGCTGAGCTTCACCAGCACCCCGCTCGACGGCGAGGTCTGCGTGTACGGCCATCCAGTCATCGAGCTTGACTACGAAACCGACAATCCACACTTCGACGTCTTCGTCAGGATCAGCGAGGTCGACCCGCGGGGACGCTCGCGCAACGTCAGCGACGGATACCACCGATTCGACACCGCCGGCGCGGGCCCGATCCGGCTGGAGTTGGATCCCATCGGACACCGGTTCGCGGCCGGGTCACGGATCAGGGTGCTGGTCGCCGGCGGCTGCCATCCCCGGTTCGCCCGCAATATGGGCACCGGCGAACCGGCGATCTCCGGCCACCGCATGGTGCCGTCCACCCACACCGTGAAGCACGGACCTGCGACACGGTTGGTCCTGCCGGTCGGCGAACCGCTCTAGGGTCGTGTCGACGTCGACGGCGCCGTCGACGTGACCTCGCTGTAACCCGAGTCAGGGTCGTGGCTGATCACGACGATGATGGCGATGGCGGACAACAGGAATCCCACCACAGCGGCCACCGCGAGTAGAACCTTGGGATTAGCCACCTGCTCGTTGTCCACGGGTGCAGCCTTGCAGCCTCCGGCGTTCGACGCACAGGGTCTCGTGGATCCGAGGCGGACGGATACGGTGTCGCTATGGCCACCAAGGGTTCTGAGATCCTGCTCACCGACACCACCGACCGGGTACGCACCCTCACCCTCAACCGGCCCGAGTCCCGCAATGCGCTGTCCACGGCACTACGCAGCAGGTTCTTCGCCGCGTTGCGGGAGGCGCAAGCCGACGACGCGGTGGACGTGGTAATCGTCACCGGCGCCGACCCGGTGTTCTGCGCGGGTCTGGACCTCAAGGAACTCGGCAACACCACCGAACTGCCGGACATCTCCCCGAAGTGGCCCCCGATGAGCAAGCCGGTGATCGGGGCGATCAACGGCGCCGCGGTGACCGGAGGCCTGGAACTGGCGCTGTACTGCGACATCCTGATCGCCTCCGAGCAGGCGCGGTTCGCCGACACCCACGCCCGCGTCGGCCTGCTGCCCACCTGGGGGCTGTCCGTGCGACTCCCCCAGAAGGTAGGGGTGGGCATGGCCCGGCGGATGAGCCTGACCGGGGATTACCTCTCGGCCGCCGACGCGCTGCGGGCCGGGCTGGTCACCGAGGTCGTGCCCCACGAACAGTTGATGACGGCGGCGCGGGCGGTCGCGGCATCCATCGTCGGCAACAATCAGAAAGCGGTCCGCGCTCTGCTGGGCTCCTACCATCGCATCGACGAAGACGGCACTGGTTCCGGGCTGTGGCTGGAGGCCGAGTCGGCGCGGGCGTGGATGCGCTCGGCGACCGGGGATGACATCGCCGCCAGTCGGGCCTCGGTGATGGAGCGCGGCCGGGCGCAGGCCCGGCAATAAGAGTGAGCCGGGCGCAGGCCCGGCAATAGTTCTCCGCCGAGGCTGAAACCTGGGCGGGGAATCTGCGGACTTCCCGCCCACGTTTCAGTCTCGCGCAGTCGGCGTCGGGATCCCCGCAGCCGGATTACCCGAGGGCCCCGGCGAGACCGGCCACCACCTGATCGACCGGCCCGGCCGCCGAGTACCCGGCCGCCAACGCGTGCCCGCCACCACCGAACCCGATGGCGACCGGACTAAGATCAATAGTCTTGGCGCGCAACGACACCGACCACTGATGCGGACGGACCTCCTTGAGCACCGCAGCGACTTCGGCCTCCCCGACGGTGCGCACCAGGTCGATGATGGACTCGACCTCTTCGGATCGGTGGGATACCCAGTCGGCGTGACCGACGACCGCATAGACAAGTCCGGCGCCGCCGACCGCCTCCGGCAACAGCACGGCTGTGGACAGCACCCGGGACAGCAGTGGCAGCCAGCCGAACCGGTGGGTGTCGTGCAGCAGCCGACTCATCTCGGCGTTGTCGACGCCGGCCTCCACCAGTCGCGCCGCCAGCCGCAATGCCGGTGCAGATGCCCATCGAAACGAACCGGTGTCGATGCTCAGCCCCGCATACAGGCACCGCGCCACATCGACGTCGATCTCCTTGCCCCAGGCATCGAGCAGGTCGGCGATCAGCATCGTGGTCGAATCACTGAGTGGTTCAACGAAGTTCGCCGTCCCATACAGGGTGTTCGACCTGTGGTGGTCGATGACCAGGACATCCCTGCCGACGGTCAGCCGAGCGAGTTCACCGAGACGGTTGGCACTGGATGCGTCGACGGCGACCACCAGGTCGACGTCGCGATGCAGATGGGATGGAGCCACCAACAGATCACAGCCCGGCAATCCACGAAGTGACTCCGGCAGTGTATCGGCGGCGGTGAAACTCACCTGAACCTTTGCACCGCCGCGGGTCAGAACCAGTCCCAGTCCCAGTGCGGCACCGATGGTGTCGGCGTCGGGCTGGACGTGGCACAGGATGATCACCGACTCAGCGGCGTCCAGCATTGTGACGGCGCCGGCGGCATCAACCCGCTTGCCGGCCCGCTCAGTCGTCGGCTCGATCGCTGTCATCGGGGTCCCGGTCATGTTCTGCGGCAACACGATAAGGGTCGGGCTCACCGGCCGGGGTAGCCCCGACACGGATCCGGGCCACGTCGGCGTCGGCGGCGCGGGCCTGCGCCAGCAGTTCCTCCATCCGGTGCGCGGCATCGGGCACGGTGTCGCGCACGAAGGCCAGGGTCGGGGTGAACCGCACCCCGGTCGCCGCCCCGACCTTGGTGCGCAGCACACCCTTGGCCTTCTCCAGTGCCACCGCGACCGCGGCGTAGTCGGGTTCCTCGTCGATCGCACGCCCCATCACCGTGTAATACAGCGTGGCGTCGTGCAGGTCGCCGGTCACCTTGGCGTCGGTGATCGTCACCCCGGCCAGCCGCGGATCCTTGATCTCATACTCGATCGCCGAGGCGACGACGGTGGAGATCCGCTTTGCCAGCCGCTTCGCCCGTGCGGGGTCAGCCATCAGACCCTGGCCTTCTCACTGGCCCTCTTCACTGGGTCTAGACCCGCTCTTTCTCGACCAGTTCGTAGGTCTCGATGACGTCGCCCTCTTTGATGTCGGAGTACGTCACCGTCAGACCGCACTCGTATCCCTCGCGGACCTCGGTGGCGTCGTCCTTCTCCCGCCGCAGCGAGGAGATGGTGAGATTCTCGGCCACCACGACGTTGTCGCGCAGCAACCGGGCTTTGGCGTTGCGGCGCATGATCCCGGACTGCACCAGGCAGCCCGCGATGTTGCCGACCTTGGAGGACCGGAAGATCGCGCGGATCTCGGCCCGGCCCAGTTCCTTCTCTTCGTAGATCGGCTTGAGCATGCCCTTGAGCGCGCTCTCGATCTCGTCGATGGCCTGGTAGATCACCGAGTAGTAGCGGATTTCCACACCTTCGCGATTGGCCAGTTCAGTGGCCTTGCCCTCCGCACGGACGTTGAAGCCGATGATGATCGCATCTGAGGCCGAGGCCAGGTTCACGTTGGTCTCGGTGATGCCGCCGACGCCGCGGTCGATGACGCGCAGTTCCACCTCGTCGTCGACCTGGATGCCCAGCAGGGCCTCCTCGAGCGCCTCGACGGTGCCGGAATTGTCGCCCTTGAGGATGAGGTTGAGCTGGCTGGTCTCCTTCAGTGCCGACTCCAGGTCCTCCAGGCTGATCCGCTTGCGAGCCCGGGCTGCCAGCGCATTGCGCTTACGGGCGCTGCGCCGGTCGGCGATCTGGCGAGCGATGCGGTCCTCGTCGACGACCAGGAAGTTGTCGCCGGCACCCGGCACCGACGTGAAGCCGATCACCTGCACCGGACGCGACGGGTACGCCTCGGTGACGTCCTCGCCGTGCTCGTCGACCATCCGGCGGACACGACCGTAGGCATCGCCAGCGACCACCGAGTCGCCGACCCGCAGCGTGCCTCGAGTGATGAGAACGGTCGCCACCGGGCCGCGGCCCCGGTCCAGGTGCGCCTCGATGGCCACACCCTGGGCCTCCATATCGGGGTTGGCCCGCAGGTCCAGGGCAGCGTCGGCAGTCAGCAGCACCGCCTCCTCCAGCGCCTGGATGTTGACGCCGTTCTTCGCCGAGATGTCGACGAACATGGTCTCGCCGCCGAAGTCCTCGGCCACCAGTCCGTATTCGGTGAGCTGAGAGCGGATCTTCTGCGGATCGGCGCCCTCCTTGTCGATCTTGTTGACCGCCACCACAATCGGCACATCGGCAGCCTGGGCGTGGTTGATCGCCTCCACCGTCTGCGGCATCACACCGTCGTCGGCCGCCACCACCAGGATGGCGATGTCGGTGGCCTTGGCGCCACGGGCACGCATGGCGGTGAACGCCTCGTGGCCCGGGGTGTCGATAAAGGTGATCAAACGCTCGACGCCGTCGTGGTTCACGGCCACCTGGTAGGCACCGATGTGCTGGGTGATGCCACCGGCCTCGCCCTCGCGAACCGACGCCTGGCGGATGGTGTCCAGCAGTCGGGTCTTGCCGTGGTCGACGTGACCCATAACAGTGACGACCGGCGGACGCTGCTCGAGGTCCTCTTCGCTGCCCTCGTCCTCGCCGTAGGTCAGGTCGAAGGATTCCAGCAGTTCGCGGTCCTCGTCCTCGGGCGAGACCACCTGGACGACGTAGTTCATCTCGCCGCCCAGCAGTTCCAGGGTCTCGTCGCCGACCGACTGGGTCGCGGTCACCATCTCGCCGAGGTTGAACAGCGCCTGGACCAGTGCCGCCGGGTTGGCGTCGATCTTCTCGGCGAAATCGCTCAGCGATGCGCCCCGGGCCAATCGGATGACTTCGCCGTTGCCGTGCGGAAGGCGCACGCCACCGACGACGGGGGCCTGCATGTTCTCGTACTCGGCGCGTTTCGCCCGCTTCGACTTGCGGCCACGCCGGGGCGCTCCGCCGGGACGGCCGAAGGCGCCGGCGGCACCACCGCGCTGGCCGGGACGGCCACCGCCGCCACCGCCGCCGGGACGACCTCGGAAACCTCCGGCAGCAGCACCGCCGGCAGGAGCGCCACCGGTGCCGCCGGGGCGGTAGTTACCGCCGCCGCCTCCACCGGGACGGGCACCTTGGCCGGGACCGGGCCGGGCACCGCCACCTGGACGCGGGCCGCCGGGACGCCCGGGGGCGCCGGGACGGGCACCGGGCGGCCGCGGCGGCATGTTGCCCGGCGTGGCACCTGCGGGTCGAGGACCGCCGACTGGACGCGGCGGCATACCACCGGGCCCGGGACGCGGCCCTCCCGGGACCTGCGGACGGGGAATCGGGCGCTCCACCGGCTGGGCCGAGGAGAACGGGTTGTTACCCACCCGCGGTGGGCGCGGTCCGCCGGGCTTGGGCGCGGCCGGACCGGGACGCGGGCCGGGTGCGGCATCCGGCGCAGGAGTGGCGACCGGGGGCACCGGTGCGACCACTTGGGCGGCTGGGGCGGCTGGGGCGGCCGGGGCCGCCGGAACGGGGGCAGTCGGTTTGGCAACCGCGGGTGCCGGCGGCGCGGTGGCCACCGCGCCGGCATCAGCGGCGGCTTGGACCGGCGCCGGCTTCGCGGCGGCTTGCGCGGGAGCCTTCTGCGGCGCCTTGGCTCCGCCGAAGGATTCGCGCAACCGGCGCGCGACGGGCGCTTCCACGGTCGACGACGCCGATTTGACGAACTCGCCTTGTTCGCTCAGGCGAGCGAGAACATCCTTGCTGGTGACACCGAGTTCCTTAGCCAACTCGTGCACGCGGGCCTTACCTGCCACTACATCTCCATCTCTAGAGGCGACAGCGGTGGGTGGGCCGCGCCTCGGGTTTAGCTATGACGCATGGTCATCGGGACTTCACGGTGTGCTCATGTTCTTCGCTACCTGTTCTCTCCCGGGTGGACGAGCACCGAAATGCTCGATCACCGCGGCTGGGTCCGGTGTACCGGCGATGCGCAACGCTCGACCGAAGGCCCGCCGCCGCAGCGCTGCCGAGAGGCAACGCTCATCGGGGTGCAGCCAGGCACCCCGGCCCGAGTGTGAGCCTGTTGCATCAACGGCGACGGCAATTGGACCGTTCCCCGACGACACGGCCACCACTCGGAGCAGTTCGACGGCCAACTCTCGCTTCCGGCAGCCGATGCACGTTCGCACCGGCGTGGTGCGTGCGTCAGCGGCCAGACTCTCGCGCTGGATCACAGGTCAGTCTACGTCACCGCAGAGCGCCCCAAAACCAGAGCGCCCCAAAACCAAAGTCCTGCTCACGACTGGCGGGCGCGGACGACTCAGGTGGCCGCCGGGGTGTCCGGGGCGGCGGCGTCGCTGCGGATGTCGATGCGCCAGCCGGTCAGCCGGGCGGCCAACCGCGCGTTCTGGCCTTCTTTGCCGATCGCCAGCGACAGTTGGAAGTCCGGCACGATCACCCGGGCCGCCCGGGCGGCGGCATCGACCACCTGAACCGAGACCACCTTGGCCGGGGACAGCGCGTTCCCGACGAACCGGGCAGGGTCTTCGTCGTAGTCGATGATGTCGATCTTCTCCCCGGACAGTTCGCTCATCACATTGCGAACCCGCTGGCCCATCGGCCCGATGCAGGCGCCCTTCGCATTAAGCCCGGTGTTGAGACCGCCGGGCTTAGCCCGCACCGCGATCTTGGAGCGGTGCCCGGCCTCACGGGCCACCGCGACGATCTCCACCGAGCCCTCGGCGATCTCGGGCACCTCCAGGGAGAACAGTTTCCGGACCAGGTTGGGGTGGGTGCGCGAGAGTTCGATGCGCGGCTCCCGCATGCCACGGGTCACGCCGACGACGTAGCAGCGCAGCCGGTCGCCGTGCCCATACGATTCGCCGGGCACCTGCTCAGCGGGCCGGATCATTCCGTCGGAGCCCTTGCTCTCGCTGCCCAGTCGCACCACCACGTTGCCCCGCGCGTTCTCCCGGGCGTCGCGTTGCACCACCCCGGCGACGATGTCGCCCTCCCGGGCGGAGAACTCGCCGTAGACCCGCTCATTCTCGGCGTCGCGGAACCGCTGCAGCATGACCTGGCGCGCGGTGGTGGCCGCAACCCGTCCGAAACCCTCGGGAGTGTCGTCCCATTCGCTGATCACGTTGCCGTCGTCGTCGGTCTCGCGGGCCATCACCTGCACCGCGCCGCTCTTGCGGTCGATGTCGATGCGGGCGTCGGGTTGGTGGCCCTCGGTGTGGCGGTAGGCGGTCAACAGCGCTGTCTTGATGGTGTCCACCAACTCCTCGACCGAAATCCCACGGTCGACCTCGATCGCGTGCAGTGCTCCCATGTCGATGTTCATGCCCCGGACTCCTTCGGATGAGCGCCGCCGACCAGTTCGAGTTCCTGGGCGCTTGGCGGGGAGAACTCCACTTGGACAACGGCTTTGCGGATATCGGTCAGCGGCAGCCGGCGGACCTCGAAGTCCCGGCCGCGGCGCACCACGATCTGGACGACACCATCGGCGGTGGGACCGAGCCTGCCGGTCAGATCGGTGCCGTCATTCAAAGAGACCTCGACGCGGCGGCCTCGGGCCCGGCGGAAGTGCTTCGCGGCCGTTAGTGGCCGGTCCACGCCCGGCGAACTGACCTCCAGCGTGTACGGGGCCTGGCCGGTGTCAACGGTGTCAAGCAGCGCCGAGGCGCGGCGGGACAGCTCGGCGACCGCCTCGAGGTCCAGCGGGGTGTCCCCATCAGCGATGACGCGGATGCGCGGGGGTTTGGCATGTACGTCGAACAGTACGTCGTCGATCTCGTAGCCGAATCGGGCGAACTCGTCAGACAGCAACGCGCTCACCTGCTCCGGCGTGGGCAATCCCGGGGAAGAACTCTGGGTCCGCTGCGTCACGGCGAGCTCCTCATCTTGAATTGTTCTGGCCGGCTACCAACGATACGCCAGCGATTGGGGAGGCAATGGCAGGATGTTGGCGTGCTCGACCCCGAATCCGGCCCCGCTCCGGTGCCCGTACTCAGCCGCCGTCGCATGCTCGCCAACAGTGGACGTGGACTTTTGGCGCTCGCCCTCGTCGGCAGCGCCCCCGTCGGTTGCGGGCCGTCCCGGCCGCCGGGACCCGACCCACTGGAGGCGCAACTGCAAGCCGCCCGCCAAGACAGCGAACTGGCCACCGAGGCCGCCAAGGCCGCTCCGCCCCCGACGGCGGCTGCCCTTCGCGAGGTTGCGGCCCAGCGGGCCCGGCACGCCGACGCTCTGGTTGAGGAGTTGGCGCGCGCGGCCGGCGAGCCCATACCGACCGAAACCACCACCGCCACCTCGGCGACCCCCGTCCCGTCGGACAAGCCCGCCCCGCCGCCGACAGTCGCCGACGTCGTGGGAGCACTGCGCAAGTCCGCCGATAGCGCCGCCGAACTGGTGCCCTCACTTTCGGGCTACCGGGCCGGACTGCTGGGCTCGATCGCCGCGTCGTGTACGGCGGCGTTCACGGTGGCCCTCATGACCGAGAGGAAGCAACGGTGACGTCCCCCTCCCCTACCCCCTCGCCCGATGAGTCATCGTCGTCGGCCGAAGTCACCCCCGACCCGGACCGCCCCAGCGAGGCCGGACCCGGTGCCTGGTTCGACGCGGTGGCTGCCGAGCATGCCGCGATCTACGGGTACGGCCTCGTGTCGGCACACGTCATGCCCGACGACAACAAATTGGTCTCCGAATCGGTAGCCGAACATCGGGACCGGCGTGAGGCTGCGGTGACTCTGATGACCGGGCGCTCGATCACGGTGCCGATGCCGGCGGTGGGCTACCAGTTGCCGATAGCGGTGGACAGTCCCGCCGCCGCCGCCACACTGGCCATCCGGATGGAAAGCGACTGCGCGGTGGCTTGGCGGGCCGTGCTGGAGCAGACCTCGGGGGACACCGCCGAGCAGGACCGTGCCTTCGCCGGCACCGCACTGACCCAGTGCGCGGTGCTGGCGGCGCGCTGGCGGGTGGTGCAGGGCGGTTGGCCGGTGACCGAGGCGTTCCCCGGCGGGTCCGAGTAGCGCTTAGTTCTCGGCCAGCGCCGCGGAGATCTCCTCGGCCGCACTGTGGACGGCGATCTCGCGGGTCTGGCCGCTGAATCGGTCGCGCAATTCCGCGGTCCCGTCGCCCCAGCCACGGCCCACCACCACGATCCGGGGCACGCCCAGCAGTTCAGCGTCTTTGAACTTGATCCCCGGCGAGACCGTCCGGTCGTCGAGCAGTACCTCGATGCCCCGGCGGTCCAACTCAGCGGCAAGATCCTCGGCGCCGGCCCGCGCTTCGGGATCTTTATTGGCGATCACGACGTGAATGTCGAATGGCGACAACGACGCCGGCCAGCGCAGCCCCAGTTCATCGTGGTGCTGCTCGGCGATCACCGCCACCAGACGGGACACTCCGATGCCGTAGGACCCCATGGTCAGCCGGACCGGCTTGCCGTCCTCGCCGAGCACGTCGACGGAGAAGGCGTCGGTGTACTTGCGCCCCAGTTGGAAGATGTGACCGATCTCGATCCCGCGGGCGCTGACCAGCGGCCCGGCGCCGTCCGGTGAGGGATCGCCGTCCCGGACCTCGGCGGCCTCGATCACCCCGTCCGGGGTGAAATCGCGTCCCACCACGAGGCCGACGACATGCTTGCCGGTTTCATCGGCGCCGGTGATCCACGACGTCCCCGTCGCCACCCGGGGGTCGACCAGATAGCGAACCCCGTTGCCCAAGAGCGCTTTCGGTCCGATATACCCCTTCTGCAGGAATGAGTGCCGGGCGAAGTCCGCGTCGTCGAGCAGCGCGTACTCAGCCGGGTCCAGCGCTGCTCCGAGTCGCTTGTCGTCGACCTCACGATCACCCGGGACGCCGATACCCAGCAGTTCCCAATCCCCTCCGGGGACACGGACTTTCAGCAGGACATTCTTCAGGGTGTCGGCCCCGGTGACCGCGCGGCCGGCGAACTGCGCCAAGCCCGCCCCGTTGGCCCACTCCACCAGCGAGGTGATGGTGGGCGTGTCCCCGGTGTCATGCACCACCGGATCGGACAGGTGATCGGTCGGCAGCGGGGCGGGGGTGGCGGTGGTGACCGCCTCGACATTGGCGGCATAGCCCGATTCGAGGCAGCGCACGAAGGTGTCCTCGCCGACATCGCTCTCGGCGAGGAACTCCTCGGAGGCGCTGCCGCCCATCGCGCCGGACACCGCCGAGACGATCACGTAGCGAATCGCCATCCGGGAGAACATCTTCTGATAGGCGTCCCGGTGGGCGAGATAGACCTTGCGCAGGCCGTCGTCGCTGACGTCGAAGGAGTAGGAGTCCTTCATGACGAACTCCCGGCCGCGCAGGATGCCGGCCCGCGGGCGGGCCTCGTCGCGGTACTTGGCCTGGATCTGGAAGAGCAACACCGGGAAGTCTTTGTAGGAATTGCACTCCCCCTTGACGGTCAGGGTGAACAACTCCTCGTGGGTCGGGCCCAGCAGGTAGTCGTTGTCGCGGCGGTCCTTGAGCCGGAAGACGCCGTCGCCGTACTCGGTCCAGCGGTTGGTGGTCTCGTAGGGTGCGCGCGGCAGCAGAGCCGGAAAGAGGATCTCCTGCCCGCCGATGGCGAGCATCTCCTCGCGCACGATGTTCTCGACCTTGCGCAGCACCCGAAGGCCAAGCGGCAGCCAGCTGTACAGGCCCGGTCCGATCGGACGGACGTAGCCCGCCCGGATCAGCAGCTTGTGGCTGGGAACCTCGGCGTCGGCCGGGTCGTCGCGCAAAGTGCGCAGGAACAGTTCCGACATGCGAGTGATCACAGCGGAGTAGCTTATCCACCCACCGCAGACCGGCTGGGACCGCTACAGCTCGCCGGCCTCGACGGCTTCGCGGGTGTGCTGCGCGGCGGCGATCTGCTTAGCGGTGTATCCGATGAACAGGGCACTGGCGCCGACCAGGACGGCGACGGCCGCGATCCACAGCAGCGAGTAGGTGTAGCCGGCGTCGAGGGCGTCGAGTTGGGCGGGCGTCATCTCGGCGACCGGGCCGGTGGTTCCGCCCAGATACAGCGTGCGGGATATCTGCACGGCCTGGATGATCACCAGCACCATGGGGCCGCCGAGATTCTGGGCCATCAGGGTGATGGCGCTGATCGGACCGATCTCCCGCGGCCCGACATTGGCCAGCGCGCACAGCGGCAGAACCACCGAGATGACGCCAACGCCGAAGCCACCGATGAGGATCGGCAGCAGCAAGTCCGGGAAGTACGGGATGGTCCGGGTCAGCGTGGACCCGAAGATCATCGCGCCCAGCACGAAGATGCCGCCGCCGATGATCAGCCAGCGCGGCGCGATGTAGGGCGCCAGTTGTGCGGTGCACACGTTTCCGAGGCCCAGGGCGAGCGCGAACGGGATGAACCCGACGCCGGCCTGCAGCGCGGAATAGCCCAGGACGTCCTGGACGTACAGGCCGATCATCACCGTCAGTGCCAGCAGCACCCCGCCGGCCATGAACAGCGAGACGAACGTCGCCACCCGGTTGCGGTCCCGGAACAGCCACAGCGGCACCAGCGGATGATCGGCCTTACGTTCGACCATGAAGAAGGCCAGGAACAGCAGCACCGCGGACGCTCCCGCCGCGATCACCCACGGGTCCAGCCAGCCGCGCGCGGGACCCTGGGTGAACACCAGCACCGCCGCGGTGCAGCCCAGGGTGGCCAGCAGCGCGCCGGTGATGTCGAGCTTGAGCCGCTCGTGGCGGGTTTCCTCCAGGCGGGTGACGGCGATCCAGACGATCAGCACGCCGATCGGCAAGTTGATCAGGAAGGCCAACCGCCAGGAGATGACGGTTAGCGCACCACCGACCACCAGGCCCAAGACCGAACCGAGGCCCTGCATGGCCGCCGATATGGCAATGGCCTGGTTTCGGGCACGGCCGGGGGCGTAGGTGGTGGCGATCAGCGCCAGACCGGTGGGGGCGGCCACCGCTGCGCCCATGCCCTGAACCGCGCGCGCGGCGATCAGCAGCGGCCCGTCGGTGGCCAGGCCACAGGCCATCGACGCGATGGTGAACACCCCGACACCGGAGATGAACGCCCGTTTGTGCCCGATGGCGTCACCCACCCGGCCGCCGAGCAGCAGCAACCCGCCGAAGGTCAGCACGTAGGCGGTGATCACCCAGCTCTTGGCTGCGTCGGAGAGGTCGAGGTCGGCCTGCATGCGCGGGAGGGCGACGATGACGATGGTGCCGTCCAGCGTGGCCATCAGTTGCATGCCGGTGATCGCGACGATCGCGATGCCCAGCACGCTGGAGGAAAGTGTTCTGGCCGGCGGTTCGGGAACGCTCGCGCCAGCCATGGGTGCCTACCCTACCTAGGGTCGGCGGGCCCGGTTCAGGGTTGAGCCTGAAGAAGTTGTCCAGGCGCCGTCAGGCCGGGCTAGATGTCCCCGGCGTCGAGGGCTTCCTTGACTTCCTGGGCATGCGCGACCTGCGAAGCGGTATAGCCGATGAACAACGCCACCGCGCCGACGATGACGGCCACACCGGCAACCCAGAGCATGCCGTAGGAGTAGCCCTGGTCCAGGGCGTGCAGCTGGTCGGGGGTCATCCGATTGACTGGACCGGTGGTGCCGCCCAGATAGAGGGTGCGGGAGGTGATGACGGCTTGGATGATGGCCAGCACGACCGGGCCGCCGAGGCTCTGCAGCATCAGGGCGATGGCCGTGACCGGGCCGATCTGGTCGGTGCCCACCCCGGCGATTGCCGAGACGGTCAGCGGCACCACGATCATGCCGATGCCGAGCCCGCCGATCACGATGGGCCCGACCAGGTTCGGGAAGTACGGGATGTCGGCGTTGAGGGTGGAACCGTAGATCATCGCGCCCAGTACCAGCACGCCGCCGGCGATGACCAGGACCCGGGGTGAGAAGAACGAGACCAGTTGGGACGAGACACCCAGACCGATGCCGAGGGCGATCACGAACGGGATGAAGCCGATGCCGGCGCGCAGCGCGCTATAGCCCAAGATGTCCTGCACGTACAGGCCGATCAGCACGGTCAGGGTGAACATCACCCCGCCGGCCAGGAAGATCGCCGAGAAGGTGGCCAGCCGGTTGCGGTCGCGGAACAGCGCGAAGGGCACAACCGGGTTGACGGCGGTCCGCTCGACGGCGATGAACGCCACCAAGGCCAGGACCGCGGTCAGGCCGGCAGCCAGCGAGGCCGGCGACGTCCAACCACTCTCCGGAGCCTGGGTGAAGCCGAACACCGCGGCGGTACACGCCACCGTCGCCAGCAGGGCTCCGGCCGCGTCCAGCTTGAGCCGCTCACGGTTGGTCTCCCGCAGGGTGGTGTGCGCAAGGTAGATCACCAGCAGGCCGATCGGCACGTTCACCAGGAACGCCAGCCGCCAGGACACCTCGGCCAGCGCACCGCCGACCACCAGACCCATCACCGAGCCGATGCCGGTCATCGCGGCGAACACCGCGGTCGCGGCGTTGCGCGCCGGCCCCTTGGCGAACGTGGTCGCGACCAGTGCCAGACCGGTCGGAGAGGCGATCGCCGCGCCGACGCCCTGTAGCAGCCGGGCGACAACCAGAGTCGTTTCGTCCCAGGCAATTCCGCACAGCACCGAGGCGATGATGAACAGTGTCACGCCGACGATGAAGGTGCGCTTGCGGCCGATGGTGTCACCGAGCCGTCCGCCCAGCAGCATCAGGCCGCCGAAGGTCAGGACGTAGGCGGTGATCACCCAGCTTCGGCCGGCGTCGGAGAGTCCGAGTTCCGCCTGGATCTTCGGCAGCGCCACGATCGCGATCGTGCTGTCCATGGTGGCCAGTAACTGCATACCGCCGATGGCGACCACCGCGGCGAGGAACCGGGGCGAGGGCAGCCAGCCCCGGCCAGTCCTGGCAGCGACCGGTCCATGGTCGGTCGTCGCGGGCAGCCGGACCGGAACGGACCGGTCGCCGGCGGCATTCCGATGGCCTGCGTCGCTGCCCGCCCGTTGAAAGGGAGCCGTGCGCTCGGCATCGTCAAGAGCCGTCATAGCGGCCAACCCTACCCCAAAATTAAGAAGACTTTAAAGTCTCGATAACGTCTCGAATTCGGCCACCGGGCCGATCACGATGATTGCCGGCGGCCGGATACCGTCGGCTCGGATCCGTTCGGGCACGTCAGAGAGGGTGGCACGGAGAGTCCGCTCGGCCGCGGTAGTGCCGTGCTGAACCACCAGGACCGGTGTCTGCGCAGGCCGTCCGCCGGCGATCAGGGCCTCGGCGAACAGTTCGATGCGTTCGACCGCCATCAGCAGCACCAGGGTGCCGGTCAGCTTGGCCAGTGCATCCCAGTTCACCAGCGACTCCGGGTGGTCCGGCGACAAATGCCCGCTGACCACCACGAACTCGTGGTTGACCGCCCGGTGGGTGACCGGAACACCGACCATTGCGGGTACCCCGATGGCGCTGCTCACCCCGGGCACGACTGTGACCGGGATCCCAGCCTCGGCGCAGGCAAGGACTTCCTCATATCCGCGGGCGAAGACGAACGGATCGCCGCCCTTGAGTCGAACCACGAACTGGCCGGCCCGCGCCCGCTCGATGAGCACGGCGTTGATGGCCTCCTGCGCCATCGCCCGGCCGTACGGGATCTTGGCGGCGTCGATGATCTCGACCTGCGGCGGAAGTTCGGCCAGCAGTTCCGGCGGTGCCAGCCGGTCGGCCACCACCACGTCGGCGTGCGCCAGCAACCGTCGGCCGCGCACGGTGATCAACTCCGGATCCCCGGGTCCGCCACCGACCAGGGCAACCCCACCGGGCACCACGTCGGAGGCGGTGCTGGCCACGATGTCGGGGGCGATGCGGCCCTGCTGGAAGGCCTCCCTGATGGCTGAGCGCACCGCGGCGGAGCGGCGGTGCTCCCCGCTGGCGAGCACCCCCACCAGCAGACCCTCGTAGTCGAAGGAGGCCGGCGTGACGGCGCTGCCCTCACGGCCGGCGTCGGCGCGGACACAGAAGATGTGCCGCCGTTCGGCTTCGGCCACTACCGCGGCGTTGACGCTCGGATTGTCGGTGGCCGCGATCGCGTACCAGGCACCGTCGAGATCGCCGTCGCGGTAGGCCCGTAGGTCGAGGGTGATTCCCGGCTTCTGCTCCGCCAGGGCCTCAACAGCCGGGGTGGCGACCAACGCCACGACGTGCACCTGCGCACCATGGGAGATCAGCACCGGCACCCGACGCTGGGCCACCGTTCCGCCTCCGACGACGACGACCTTCTTGCCGGCCAGTCGCAGGCCGACCAGATAGGCGTTCTCGGTCACTGGCCGAGCCTAAAGCGTGGGATGGTCGCCCACGACTGCGCAGCCCGTTCGACGAACCGGCGCAGCGACTCGGGGTGGGCAGCGGGATGGGTGTGCAGGTAGGAGGCGTGGACGCCGTCCTGAATCACCCCCTCACCGGCCGGCAGCCAGGCGGGCTGGACAGCCTCGGCGAATTCGACTGTGGTGCGGTGGAATTCATGACCGGTCACCCGCTGACCGCTGCCGTAGAGAGCCGAATCCGCCGCGGCGACCGCGTCCCGATAACCCAGGGTGAGCCGATCGGTGAAGACCGCCGATCCGGCCAGCACCCCGCACATCGAATGCCCGTCGAGATCCGACATCAGGTACGTCAGCCCGCCGCACTCGGCGTGTATCGGGGCTCGGCCGGCCAGCACCCGGATCTGCTGGTGCAGTTCGGTGTTGGCCGACAGCGCTTCGGGGTACTGCTCGGGGAAACCGCCCGGCAGCACCAGCGCCCCTGAGCCTTCCGGCAAGGTGTCGGACAGCGGGTCGAAGGGCGCCAGCTGCGCGCCCGCCGCCTCCAGCAGTTCGTTGTACTCGGTGTAGCCGAAGGTGAAGGCGCAACCGGCCGCCACCGCCACCACCGGGCGAGCGGACCCGGCGCCCCCGACTGGCTCCCCCACCGCGTGCTCCGGCGACCACGGCTGACCCGGCGCAACAGAGCGGGCCACCGCTCGCACGGCGGCGACGTCGACATGCCGGGCGACCAGGTCGGTCATCGCGGCCACCGCCGCCCGGGCCGACTCGCCGTGCTCGGTGGCGGTGACCAGCCCGAGGTGTCGGGAGGGGACCGCCAAGTCCTCGCACCGCGGCAGCGCCCCGAACACCGGCACCCCGACCGATTCGCAGGCCTGCCGGAGCACCTGTTCGTGGCGCGGCGAGCCGACCCGGTTGAGGATCACCCCGCCGATGCGCACCTCGGGTCGAACCGTCGAAAAGCCATGCAGCACCGCCGCGATGGTCTGACTCTGTCCGCGGCCGTCGACGACCAGGATCACCGGCGCACCCAACAGCTCGGCCACCTGCCCGGTCGATCCGCGGGCCGGCAGCCGGAAGAGTTCCTCGATGCGACCGTCGAAAAGGCCCATCACCCCCTCCACCACGGCGATGTCGGCACCGCCGGATCCGTGTCGGTACAGCGGTCCGATCAGATCCTCGCCGACCATGACCGGGTCCAGATTGCGCCCCGGCCGGCCGGCAGCCAGGGCGTGGTAGCCGGGGTCGATGAAGTCAGGGCCGACCTTGAACGGCGCGACCCGGTCGCCGGCCCGGCGCAACGCCCCCATGAGACCCGTTGCGATGGTGGTCTTTCCACTGCCTGAGGTGGGCGCGGCAATCACGACGGCGGGTGCGACGGCGGGTGCGGCCCTCACCATTCGATGCCCCGCTGACCCTTACGGCCCGCGTCCATCGGGTGCTTGACCTTGCTCATCTCGGTCACCAGGTCGGCGGCATCCAGCAGCGGCTGGGGGGCATCCCGGCCGGTGATGACGACATGCTGGCGGCCGGGCCGGGTGCCCAGCACCTCGAGCACTTCCGCCACGTCGACCCAGCCCCACTTCAGCGGGTAGGTGAACTCGTCGAGGACGTAGAAGTCGTGGCGTTGCTCGCCGATCCGGCGCGCGATTTCAGCCCAGCCCTGTGCGGCGGTGGCGGCGTGGTCGTCGTCGGAGCCGTCTTTGCGAACCCAGGACCAGCCCGCCCCCATCTTGTGCCATTCCACCGCGCCACCGATTCCCTGCTCGGCGTGCAGTCGGTCGAGTTGGGCGAACGCGGACTCCTCCCCGACCTTCCACTTGGCGCTCTTGACGAACTGGAACACCGCGATATCCATCCCGGCGTTCCAGGCTCGCAGCGCCATACCGAAGGCAGCCGTGGACTTTCCCTTCCCGGCGCCGGTGTGCACCGCCAGCACCGGCGCGGAGCGCCGCGCCCTGGTGGTCAGGCCGTCGTCGGGTACGGCCACCGGCCGGCCCTGTGGCATCGCGGAGTCCCCTCTCTCAGGCCGCGCGGCGCACGGCCTGCGCCAGACAATCAGCGCGCAGATGCTCCAGGCGCAGCACCGGTGCCCCCAATCGAACCGCGAGTTCGACGGCCAGACCCAGCCTGACATAGGAGGTTTCGCAGTCGACCACCACCGCGGCCGCTCCCTCCGCAGCGAGGGACTCCGCGGCTAGGCGGCTGCGGCGCAACGGATCTGATCCGGCGGTGGCCCGCCCGTCGGTGAGCACAACGACCAGCGGCCGGCGGGCCGCGTCGCGCGCCCGTTCCCGGATGACGACGTCGCGGGCCGCCAACAGACCCTCTGCCAGCGGAGTGGTGCCGCCGGTGTCCAGCCCGGCCAGCCTACGGGCCGCAGTGTGCGCAGAGTTTGTGGGCGGCAACACGACTCGGGCCCGATCGGCGCGGAAGGTGATCACCGCCACCTTGTCGCGGCGCTGATAGGCGTCACGCAGCAGCGACAGCGCCGCACCGCTGACCGCGGCCATCCGGTCCCGGGCCGCCATCGACCCGGAGGCGTCGACGACGAAGATCACCAGGTTGCCCTCCCGGCCAATCCGCACCGCGCGGCGGACGTCCTCGGCGGCCGGTCGCAGCGGACCAGGTCCGGTGCGGCGTTCGGCGGCGGACAGCACGGTGCCGAAAATGTGCACACCGTGCCCGGCCTCCTCGACGCCTGCTGCCCGCACGGCCGCGCCGGCGGAGTTACGGGCTGCTGAGCGCCGGCCGGCATGCCCCTCCCCGATACCGGGCACCGTCAGCGCGCGGGTCCGGAACGGGGGCGCAGGCGGAGCGGCCGGCCTGCTGGCACCGGAACTGCGTTGCGGGGCAGGCGATTCCGCCGGTGGATCCTCCGGGTTCTGCCCACCGCCCGGTGGCTGAGGATCCTCATCGGGACTACCACCGTCGGCGCTGGCGGACAGTGCCTCGTCGAGTTGAGCAGGATCAATGCCGGGCTCGTCGAAGGGATCGCGGCGGCGGCGATGTGGCAGGGCCAGTTCCGCTGCCGCCCGGATGTCCTCTTCGCCAACCGTTTCGGCTCCGCGCCAGGCCGCGTGCGCCACGGCGGTGCGGGCCACCACCAGATCTGCGCGCATCCCGTCGACGTCGAATGCGGCACACAGCGCCGCGATCCGGCGCAACTCGACGTCATCGAGCCGGACCCGGTCGACGAGATCCCGCGCGGCAGCGACCCGCCGGGCCAATTCGGCGTCGGCGTCGGCGTATCGGGCGGCGAAACCGGACGGGTCGGCTTCGTAATCCAGCCGGGCGCGGATCACTGCGCTGCGCACCGTGACGTCGCGGGAGGCCGCGATGTCCACGGCCAGCCCGAACCGGTCCAGCAGCTGCGGGCGCAGCTCGCCCTCCTCGGGATTCATGGTGCCGATCAGCACGAATCGCGACTCGTGGGAGTGCGACACCCCGTCGCGTTCGATGTGCACCCGACCCATGGCGGCGGCATCAAGCAGGACATCGACGAGGTGGTCGGCCAGCAGGTTGACCTCGTCGACGTACAGCACGCCGCCATCGGCCCGGGCCAGCAGTCCAGGTGAGAAGGCGTGTTCGCCGTTGCGCAGCACTTTCTGAAGATCCAGCGAGCCGACCACCCTGTCCTCGGTGGCGCCGATCGGAAGTTCCACCAGTGCAGCTCCGGGATCAACCTGGGTGAGCACCGCGGCCAGCGCCCGCACCGCCGTGGACTTGGCGGTGCCCTTCTCGCCGCGGATGAGCACCCCGCCGATCTCCGGCCGCACCGCGCACAGCAGCAACGCCAGTCGCAGCCGGTCGTGTCCGACGATCGCGCTGAGCGGGTAGGGCGGATTCACCGGACCCCGGCCCGCTGCATGGGGACGGCCGTCACACCACTCCCGCGGGTTCCGCCTGGCCCGGGGCGCGGCGCTGCAGGCCCAGCACCTTGCTGCCGTGGTCCCAGATCTCGGTGAACAGCCGCGGTTCCTCGGAGAGTTTGGAGCCCAGCGAGGGCACGATTTCCTTGATCGTGGGCTCCCAACCGCGGTACTCCTCCGGGAAGCAGCGCTGCATCACCTCGAGCATGGCCGGCACCGCGGTGGACGCGCCCGGGGAGGCACCGAGCAGTCCGGCGATGGATCCGTCTGCGGCAGCCAGCACCGTGGTGCCGAACTCGAGGATGCCCATCTTCTTGGAGTCCCGGCGGATCACCTGGACGCGCTGGCCGGCGATGTCGAGCTCCCAGTCGTTGCTCTTGGCGGTGGGCGCGAATTTGCGCAGTGTGTCGACGCGGCCCTCGAAGGACTGCATCAACTCCCCGACGAGGTACTTCACCAGCGGCAGCTCGGTGAGGCCGACGCCGATCATGGACATCAGGTTGTCGGGTTTGACCGACAGCGGCAGGTCGGTGACGCTGCCGGCCTTGAGGAACTTCGGCGACCAGCCGGCGAACGGCCCGAACAGCAGCCAGTCCTTGCCGCTGATGACGCGGGTGTCCAGGTGCGGCATCGACATCGGCGGCGCGCCCAGCGGCGGCAATCCGTACACCTTGGCGTGGTGGGCCCCGGTCAGGTTCGGTTTGTCGGTGCGCAACCACTGGCCGCTGACGGGGAACCCGCCGAAGCCTTTGGCCTCTTTGATGCCGGCCTTCTGCAGCAGCGGAAGCGCACCGCCGCCGGCGCCGATGAACACGAATTTGCTTCGGATCAGTTGCCGTTCGCCGGTGCGCCGGTTGACCACTTTGACCGCCCAGCTGCCGTCGGACTGCTGGTCGAGGTCACGGACCTCATGGCCGAACAAGGTGTTCATTCCCCGCTCGGTGCCGAAGGCCAACAGCTGGCGCGACAGCGATCCGAAGTCCACGTCAGTGCCGGCTTCGGTCCAGTTCAGGCCGACCGGCTCGGAGAAGTCCCGGCCCACCGACATCAGCGGCAACCGACGGGCGAACTCGTCGGGGCCGTCGATGAATTCCATCGAGGCGAACAACGGGTTGCGAACCAGTGTTTCGTGCCGCCGACGCAGGTAGTCGACGTTGTCGGCGCCGGCGACGTAGCTGACGTGCGGTACCTGGTTGAGGAAGCTGCGGACGTCGGTCAGGATGCCGTTCTCCACCGCGTATGCCCAGAACTGGCGGGTGACCTGGAACTGCTCGTTGACGTTGATCGCCTTGGCGATGTCGATGGTGCCGTCAGGTTTGGCCGGGGTGTAGTTGAGTTCACACAGCGCCGAGTGGCCGGTGCCGGCGTTGTTCCACGGGTCGCTGCTCTCGGCGGCGGCGGCGTCGAGGCGCTCGACCAGGGTGATCGACCAGTTCGGCTCGACCAGTCGCAGCAGGGCGCCGAGGGTGGCGCTCATGATCCCGGCACCGACGAGGACGACGTCGGTCCTGGCGTCGGACTTGGTGTTGTCAGCCACGGGTACGTCCTTCCGAAGGATCCGCCCCCGGAGATGGGGCGGTGGTGAAGCTAGGTTATCCCGCGCTAAGCCCGCGGCGACCGCGGTGTACGCGGCGCCACAGATCGTTAATCTTGTGCGGTGGCGACGGCGCGTATCGACTGGTCCGACGACATCCTGGCCGGTTACCGCCAGACCACCCTGGCGCTGGGCCCCGATCCCGACGGCGAGGGTGACCTGTTCGCCACGGTGGTCACCCGGGCCGACCCCGGCCCGTACGCCAACGCGGTTGTCGCGGTGCACGGTTTCACCGACTACTTCTTCAACACCGAACTGGTGGATTTCTTCGCCGCCCGGGGTTACCGGGTCTACGGCCTGGACCTGCACAAGTGCGGCCGGTCGTGGCGTGCGGGCCAGACCCCGCACTTCACCACCGACCTGTCCCGCTACGATCGGGACCTGGAGTGGGCGCTGGCGATCGTGAACTCCGACACCGCCGCCTCGGGTGCGGCCGGTCCGGCTACCGGGGGCCGCAACACCGTCGTGTACGGCCACTCCACCGGCGGTCTGGTGGTCTCGCTGTGGCTGGACCGGGTCCGCCGCCGCGGCGACACCGCTGCGCTGGGTTTATCCGGTCTGGTACTCAACAGCCCGTTTCTGGACTTGCACGGTCCGGCGATCCTGCGCACCCGGGTGACCTTCGGGGCGTTGGGCGCGGTGTCCCGGGTGGGCAAGACCCGGGTGGTGCGCGCCGCCGGTAACGGCGGTTACGGCCTGACTCTGCATCGCGACTATCACGGCGACTTCGACTACAACCTGAAATGGAAGCCGGTGGGCGGGTTTCCGATCACGGCGGGGTGGATTCACGCGGTCCGACGCGGCCAGGCCCGTCTGCACCGTGGGCTCGACGTGGGCGTGCCCAATCTGGTGCTGCGCTCCGATCACAGCGTCGGTGAGACCGTCGGCACCGAGGAGATGCAGCGCGGGGACGCGGTGCTCGACGTGACCCACATCGCCCGGTGGGCGGGTTGTATCGGGAACCGCCAGACGATCGTGCCGGTGCCCGACGCCAAACACGACGTGTTCCTGTCGATGCCGGCCCCACGGGCGAGCGCCTATGCCGAGTTGGACCGGTGGCTGGCCCGGGAGATCAGCGGCTGACGAAGCTGCCGTGGAAGCCCTGCGGGAGGTGGTGGGTCAACGGCGCCGTGGCGACCGGGCCCCCGGCGAGGTCTCGGGCGTCCAGGACGATCAGTCGGGACGTGTGGGTGTCGGCCTGATACTCGACCGACAGCAGCCAGCCGTCGTCCTCGTCGGTGGCACCGGGCCGCGGGGCGAACACCGGTTCGCAGAAGCTGTTCCCGGGGGTCTGGGCCGGGTAGCTGGTTTCGGTGTTGCCGGCGAGGTCGAGTTTGGTGATCTCGTCGAACATCGTCTCGAGTTGGTGGCGGGTGTTGAAGTAGGAATAGCGGTGCGGGCGGCCTTCGCGGTCGGGGTGGTGCCGCGGGAACTCGCAGGACCGGTCGCTGAGTTGCTCCCGGATCACCTTGTCGCACGGGGTGATCCGGAACCGGGTGAATTCGGAGGTGGCTTTCGTCAGCGGGCTAGTCCGGAACCGGGCGACGCATTCCAGCAATTCGCCGCCGTGGTAGGTGATCACGTCGAGGACCACGTCACCTCGGTCGTCAAAGGCATTGCTGAGGTGGAACTGCAGGACCGCGTCGTACTCGATCCGCCGGATCTTGCCGCCGTCGCGCGGGATCAGCACGAACGAGCTGCCGCGTTCGGGGTGGTACTTCATGCCGTCCCCGAATGACTTGAGCCCCAATGCGATAGAGACTCCGTCGGGGATGATCGGTGAGACGAGAAACACCAGATAGCGCTCGGTGATCGCGAAGTCGTGCACCATGGCCACGTACGGCAGCGACACCGAGCGGTAGTGCTTCAGTTTGCCCTGCCGGTCGGTGCGATACACCCGCAAATGCGGGTTCGGGATGAATTCGACACCGAAGTTGAACATGTCTCCGCTGCTCGGACAGAAGCACGGATGCGCCGAATACGAACCGATCCAACGTAATTCGCCGCCGAAGCGGCGCACACCCTTGGTCTCCAGGGTGGCCGGATCCAGTTCATAGGGTGGCCCACCCTCCCAGAGGGCATACAGGTGGCCGGCGTGTTCGACGACGTTGGTGTTGGCAAGGTTGGTGGGCAGCCTGCCGATGTTGGCCAGGAAGCCGCCGGCCGCATCGGTCCCCATGTGACGGGTGCCGGACCTGCCGCGGTAGTGCTGGGTGCGCACGTAGCGGTTGCGGTAGTGAACCTTGCCGCCCCCGATGGTGAAGGCCGAAATCATCCCGTCACCGTCGAAGAGGTGGTGCAGTGGTCGGCCGGTGTGGTCTTGCCACCGGCCGGGTCCGTTGCGGTAGAGCGTTCCGGCCAGGTCGGCCGGCATCTCGCCGCTGACCTCGACGTCGTAGTCGTATTCGTTGTGTTGCGGTTCGCTGACGCCGAGGCTGCGCAGTTCGACGTCGCTCATCGCGGCCATCCGGGCAATCGCCGCGGTGCGCTCGACGACGTCCAGCGAGCCCAGGTATTCACTCAGCGCCGGAAGGTCCGGCACGTCGAGCACCGATGGTCCGGCCGCCGGGCTGACCACAGGCGGTCGAGGCGCCAAAACTCCTCCTGAACTGGAAAACTGAGCCGTCTTTCGACGCTAGCCCCGGCGCGCGAATGGCGTCAACCAACCACGCCGGGTTCCCCTTGGCGCCGGAAGGGCTGCCGTGACGGATCAGCGCTCCGGTTGAACCGCCCACCTCTCCTCGATGCGGCCCAGCCGCCACACCAGTACCGCAACCAGCCAGGTCAGCACGAAAAGCCCGACGATTACGAAGCCCATGACATTGAGGTCCAGTCCGGACACCCAGTCCCAGAATGTTCCGTGCCAGCCGAACTGCACGGCAAACAGGCCCAGCAGCTGGGCGGTGCCGATGATCAGCGCCGCCGCGACCGACAAACCTGTGACGGTCAGGTTGTAGTAGACCTTGCGGACTGGCTGGGAGAACGCCCAGCCGTAGGCGAAGTTCATGAACGAACCATCGATCGTGTCCAGCAGGGTCATCCCCGCGGCGAAGATCACCGGCAGGCACAGGATCGCGTACCAGGGCAGGCCGACGGCTGCGCTGGTGCCGGCCAGCACCAGCAGGGCGACCTCGGTGGCGGTGTCGAATCCGAGCCCGAACAGAATCCCCAGCGGGTACATCTGCCTGGACG
>Ga0164293_10000383_pt1 | contig 34416 bp, 62 predicted proteins | sample GEODES118metaG_FD_111487 | JGI IMG/M metagenome (GOLD analysis project Ga0164293, IMG submission 111487) | Eutrophic lake water microbial communities from Lake Mendota, Wisconsin, USA - GEODES118 metaG | ecosystem: Environmental > Aquatic > Freshwater > Lake | place: USA: Lake Mendota...
ATCTCCTGCTCCAGTCTTTTCATCATATTTATCCTCATCATTCGGATTCTCATCACCAGGATCAGGAATAAAATCACTCTTAGTTCCTTGAGCAGTAGTATCTGCACCAAATGCCACATAGAGTGTAATTCCAGGATCCTTTGGTTTTTTGGATACTAATACTGTTACCTCCATAGGATCTTCGTTTATATTAGTATAGGCATACTTATAGTAATCTCCGTACCCTAAATTCTTAGATGCTATCTTATCAAACTTATAAGCATCTTTTGGTTGTGGTACATTTAACTCTAGAGTAAGTTCTTCAAGTAATTGTCTTAATTTCATCCTGATCTTTTATATAAATATCTTTATACCTTACTATCTAAATCTCTTATCATCCATTTGATCTTGCCTATCTCTTCTAAGATCATATCTAACTTGGATTCTATACTTGTAGTCTTGCATTCTTTAATATCTGTAACAGCATAAGCAATTCCGTCACTATATTCTATTTGATAATCTACCTTCTTACCTTGAGTAGGAAAGTCTGCCATTTGATATTGGTGCATCCAACTCCTACATTCATTCGGATGAAGTGGAATACCGTCAGACCATAAGCCATCATAATAAACTGTATAGACAATCCACTCTCCTTCATCATATCTTAAAAATCCTGGATGTATTTCATACAATCCGTCTTGCTGATCTTGATTCATCATATCTATTAGAATTTGTTTTTGTTCTTCTTTATCCATCTTTATCTATTTTTCATTCTTTCCATTTGTTCCATATATTCCTCGAACCAAAAGTCCCTGTCCTCATCCCAGTTACCTGTCAATTGAGGATAGAACTCATAGAACATTCCACTCTTTAACAGAGTATTGTATGCAGTCTTTGCTTTGTCTAAATTTTCCATATTATAACTTTTCTATTTCTTGTTTTACTTCTGTCCAAAATTCATATCCGCTATGTGTGCCCATATATCCTAATACTTCGACACAACATTCAATTGCCTGTCTTTTGGCAATACCTTTACGTTCTTTTACATTTAATTTATGTCCTGTTTCTGCCAATACAATTAGCTCAGACATTGAAATTAATTTGGTTGCTTTTTCTTTTGCTGTCATAACTTTTATTTAATAAGATTCATAAGACTTCTCTTCTACTATACCTGAATTGGTTAATAGGTTTATCTCCTTCTTAATCTCGGCCCTTCGATCATTCTTAATATACACAGATCTGGCCAATTGGATAAACTTATCTCCGAAGTCTTTTTGCCTCTCGCATTCTCGGATATCATCTTCTATATCCCAAAGTTCCTTGTTCACTACTGCAAGATCAAGGTACTTATCATAGACTTCTTTCTTCTTAACAACCTTCAAGAAGATAGGAATTATCCAGTCTATTTCTTTCTCAACGTTATCTAGCTTGGTATCGTCTTTGATATTTGATCTCTTAATGAGTAGGATAGAGAACTTGTCTGCGATTTCTCCATTTGATACTTCTATTTTCATACGACCTCCTTTTTTTCTACTTTCCAAGTATTACCTTCACTGTCTTCTGCAATCAGATTAACTCGATTGACTTTAGTTACTGTACCACGATAATATGTGGTCTCATAAGATCTTCCGTCATGGAAATAACTACTCCACTTAATTGCATCTCCGACCTTAAATTCTCTTACGGCCTTTTCAGCCTTTTTAATTAGGGTTGCCATAACTTTATATTTTAATTTTATTGTTTAAACGAAAATGATTCTTGCTCCCACTTTCCACTGATAGGACACAAAGTCTCAAGTGTATAGTCTCCATTGTAAGCACGATTCTCACGGTAAGTCAACCACACTTTTTCGTCTCCTGAGTCCAGGACTAGCTCATCACCATCCCAAGCCTGTTCGATTGATTCAAGTACAATAAGATCTGAACGTCTGTAAATTCCTTCTCTAAACATATATAATAATTTTGTTGGTTAATTAATTTTGGTTGGAAATTAGGCGGCATTCATTACGAATGCTTTACACGCCCAATTCTTAGCATTGACATACGCATACTGTTTTTGAGAATATAGATTCGTGTCAATCCAATAAGAGTTGATAGTACCGACAGTAAGATCTTTAAGTATCTCCTCATCAATCACGACAACTTTTTTACCTTTTCTAGCGAATACAGTAAGCCAGTGCTGTCCGCCTTCTGCCATGAATTGGATAGTTTGAAGTGAACCCTTTTTCCAGCTAGACAACAGTTGAGCAGGTCCAAAATTATTAGCCATGTCATCGTTATATTTTGCTTCCGCAATACTCATGAACCCGGCTTGACATTTGTAGACGATCCTGTAAGATCCTTTTTGTTCTCTGATAAAGTTACAGGTTCCGAGTCCGAGGGTGTTGATAATCTTGTTCATATTCATTATTGATTTGTTACATAGTAAAATTAAGACATTTCACTCAAATAAAAAAATTTATTTTAGTCTTTTTTAAAAATTTTCGATTGAAAACCAATCAGTTATAAGTGGTTAAAAACCAATCAGTTATAAAGTATTGATAATCAACCAGTTATAAAAAAGAGGCCCGGATAGATATCCAGGCCGAAATAATCAATAATGATAGAGGTTATTAAGCCTCCAAGCTAGAAAGCTTGTACACATTAGACTTACGTCCACGTGTCATGTCGTAAGCTTCATTAACGATACGATCGTTGAAGTACTTACCTGTTAGTACGTCAGCCACATGAGTGGTAGAAAAACCGGTTGTCTCAGCAACTCTAGTTACATCTCCAAGACGGAGCTTTCTGTTTACACGACTAACTTTCTGAATGTAGCTCAATTTAGTGTAAGAGCTCGGGCGATTTGAATTTTGCATAACTGTTTTTTTGTTGTTTTTTAATATATATGTAAATTAAGACGTTTTTCTGTATTATAAAAATCTATCTTTAGAGTAGATAAGTTTTTTTTAGAACTCATCTTCAAATAGATCTTCTCCAAAGTCTTCAAATACCGGCTGATTCATTTCAGCATTCACTAAGTCTAAAGTTTGTAGTGCAAACTCTTTACTAACCCAAGGACTACCGTCTACGTCTACAATATCTGCTATGTAGTAAAGTCCGTCCATTTCTTTTAAGTCGCTCAATTTCATTTTGTAATTCATAACCTTTATTGTTTTAATTTATTTGTATCACCATATTCTAGTTTATTTTTATTCCTATATTGGTAATATTAGTACTAATTTTGGAATAATTCTAAACTATTTGTAGTCAGGGCCGGACTCGAACCGGATAAGCAACTCATTAAGAGACTTGGGACCATCCCGCATTACACCCACCTGACTAGTTGTTTAATCCCAACAACCTGCCATGACTTCTAAATGGTGGTCGATAGCAATTTGAGTGGATCTGAAAGAGTCATAGTCATACTTAAACTCTGGCCACCTACTATCATCATCCCATCCTTTAGGGAACATAGGTTCGTAATTAGGATTCTGTTGCATGTATTCTTCTTGGCTCATGCGGACCATTTTTTCTAATTCATTCTTACACATATTATAAAATTTTAATTGTTACTAAAGATAATCTTGGATGTCGTATGAATGTTCTGTCTGATAGATCTTGACAATACTATCTCCATGAAATTCAATACTCTTTTTTAGAGCTTCACGATTCTTGACAGGATAATCAAGTATCCCACCGTTAGGATGTCTTAATTCGACCCTTACGCAATCGTAAGACTCAATGTATCCGGTAAATTCTGCGTCAAACTGTTCTTGTTCTGTCTCAAAAGTGAATTTAAATTCTGTCATAGTCATTATTGATTTATTGTTATTCAAGATTAGGCTTCGATATGGACACCAAAAATGTAAGAAGTAACTTCGCATTCAAGGTTTAGCATTAAGTCGCCAGGTCCGATATGACGCCTAACAAATGATTTGTCTATGTACAGACCATCTAGAGTGACAGTATCGTCATTCTTAAAAGATTCAAAATAATCCGCAGTCCTGTTCAAGCATCTGCTTCTGAGGGCGGCTGTCAATTGCGGGAGGTTCATCCTGTAGTTACTAAGCATATTCATTATTGATTTGATACATAGTAAAATTAAGACATATTTTTGACATAAAAAAATTTATTTTAGTTTTTTCCAAAAGTTTTTATTGGAAATCAATAAGTTATAACTGATTGGTTATCAATTACTTATATAAATGGTTGAAAATCAATAACTTATGCCTATATTTTGTATTCTGATTCCAAATGGTTCCAAAGTGACTCTAAATCATAGCAAATAGGACTGTCATCTTTATCCCATGCACCAGGATCATCCTTACTATATTTGCTACCAAAATCACAGTCATAACAAAACCAACTGAACCAGTCATAACCTTCTTCTCCATAAATCTCTTTAATTAGTATAGTAATTACTGATTCATAAGGATCTGCAAACTCAACTAAATCTATATTAAGTTTGTACAGTTGATTAGTTACTTCACTTTGATTCTTTAATGTCGCTACAATCTTAGTAAATGTTTCTAATTTCATAATTTAGAATTTACCCCATTGACTTTTCTTCTTAAGTTCTGCTGCTATTTTAAAGCCTAAGAAAATATCCTTAAAAAACTTTATTATTTTATTTTTCATTTTTTTTCTTTGTCCATTTAGAATTAGCCATTAGATCATCCCAATCTTTATATCCTTCACTACGAGCGTACTCATCATTCTTTTTTCTACGGTATGCCGCTGATGCCTCAGGTTCTCTCATCTGATCACTATCAGTAAAGCCAAGTGACTTAGCACATTCCTCTTCACACCATTCATGTGAACCTATCTTTATTTCAATTGGTAGATCTGTTTCAATTGATTCAATAAAGTCTTCAAACTGTTTTGCAACTTCATGAGGTAGACTATAGATTCCTTCATCTACTTGATATCCTGATTCAGTTTGTTTATCAAATATTTCAATCCTACCCATTCTGTATTTCTCACCAAATAAACTAAATACGCCGTAACCTACAGTTGAATAATAATATCTACCACGTCTTGCTTTACCATTTACATCAATACAACCTGGGTTCATCTCAATGTAATTAGCAAGATGATCAGCAAACTCTTCAGGAGTTGAGTTAGGATAGTTGTACTTAACGTTATCTATATACCATTTAAGATCTTGCCTATTTACTTTCATAGGTTATTTAATTTTAACTTCACCTTTAACTAACCAAATTATTGGAGCAGACAACAAAAACCATAGTCTCCATAAAAAACCACCTCGAGTATGTAACTCAAACACATGTTTTAATCTACCATTTTCTACCTTAAACCAATCTTTTTTTGGATTATTAATAGGTAATTTATATCCATTATCTACTGGTCCAGATGCAAATAGATAAGGTGTACCGTCTTGCATTATATCTTGTTGTGTCATAACTTATTATATTTACTATCACTTATTTTAAGTCCACAATATAAATCAAGGAAAGCCATTTCACGAGAAGCTATTTTAGAATAATAACGTTTCTTCTTTTTAATATGCTTAGTTCCCCATTCTCTCCACTCCTTATTCTGTTCTTCAGTCATGGTATACTGTTGGAACCAATTATCCTGTCTACCTTCTACATCTTCAAACTTAAGATCATGGCCTGCTATCTCAAACATCTTATCAATAAGTTCTTTAAGGAGAGTTCTTTCTTTGTTTGCTTTTATTTCATGCCTTGTCATTGTAGTATAATTTTTCGAATCAACACAATTTATATATATATCAAATATACAACATTTCCCGGACCAGAGAAATTCTAACTTTTTAGTGAATCAATCTCTTCTTGTAATTCTAGTAGAGACTTTGGATCTAAATCTGTTTGTAGTATTACACCTATTACATACCTAGTAACTATCTTAGACCTTTCTAGTAATACGTGTTCTGGTTCTTTACAACTCGGTTCTGCAAATCTGTTTTCAATTATAAATCTAACTGCTTTTATTATCTCTGTTGCTTCTCTTTTCATTGAATATTTATTTGTATGGTAAATAAATTTAAATATTATCTATTAAGATATTGGGTAAGCATATCTTTTCTTATTTTAGCTTTTTACTTTTATGAGCCTACGCAATCTACAATTCACTGTTCACCGGATTCTATTCTACAAGATACAAAAGTAAAAACATTACTAGGTCTAAATGAAATGACTTTAATGTGGATCTTAATGGCTGTAGCTCATGGTGCTAACTCATGCTACTGCGATATCAAATCCCTATTAAAGAAAGGTTAGTCTTTTAGTCTATGTGTTACTGTAATGATATTTACTTGTGTTACTGTATTTGATTCTTCTTTATCGTAGTTCACACAAATAGCAGATCTAATTACACCTTGAATATCAACAACTCTTTGATCATACATCTTCTCTGTAATTTTAGGTGACTCATCTTCAATACAACAAGGTCCACCACAATTTTTAAACCTAACTACTTTAGATATAGTGTATATGTTTCTAGTATTGGTTCTTGCTATTGCTTTCTGAATTATATCTATATGTTCTGGCAGATAAAAGTCAAAGCTATCTAAATAGCAAATCTGTTTTAAGTCATCATTTAATATAGATTGTATTGCTACGTCTATAGAGTCGGGCGTAGTTTCGTATACTTTGAAGTCCTTATTAGTTTGTTGTTCTAAAGAGTCTAAACATATTTGTAGATGTTCTGCTTCTCCGTCCTCATGCTTTATTAAAAGTACTGCAATCATATTTTGTTTTATTTAGTATTGATTCTGGCATATTTGTATTTATGGTATTTTTTAGGCCCTCTCGGAAAGTGCCCTACCCGCGGCCGCGCTTACTCATATCCTTCTACATTACGTAGTCCTGAGTATTCACATATGTTTGCTCCTGTTATTTGATACGCATCCCAAAGATTCTTCATTGCTTCATCTATAAGTTTTTTAATCTCATCATTAGAAGCCGGATGATCATAACAGTATTCATCTATATTACCCATGATAACGCTTAGTCTATCTGCTAATTCTAGATAGTGTCCTGAGTTGAATTCTTTATAATTTTTTTCCATTGGTGTTTAATTTCTTTTTGTTTTTATCTATTTGAATTTGTCTATACCATTTACCCAACCAATTTGTGGCTTGATAGTTTTCCCAATACTTAATCTCTGTTTCTATCTTTTTCTTTTTTATCTTTTCCATAACCTTAATATCTTATTTCTTAGTGGAAAATACCATTCATATTTTAGAAAGATGTGTAATTTAAAATAATTATCTACATCTTGTCTCCATTGTTTTATATATCCCATTAGTTCTTGCATTTCAGTTTCAGAAGGTTTCTTTGCTTTGAACTCTTCTGTATCTGTCCAATAAAATAACCTTATGTCATCCCATATTTTACCCATACCTTTATTTTGAAGGTCTCCATATGAAATTATATAAGTAGGATAGTCATGGATCATAAACATTTGTTTCCTTTTTTCTTTTCTAGTAGGAAACTTTATTCCTGATCTATAATCTTCGTACCAATAAGTATACCAACGACTGGATCCGAAACGACTATACGCCATAACTTTTTATTTTACAGTTAAATACATTTTTAACTTTGATAGTTTGTTTACTTCTTCTATTAATTTATTAATAGTTACTTTCCACTCTTGATATTCTACCTTCTTTCTTTTATCAGGCATATCAATAAACATTTCTTCTATACGATCTACTAGATCAACTACATTAGGCATTAACTTGTTTTTTATTTGTTATAATCTCTTGACATGTTTCAAGTACATCTTTCCAATAAGATACGTGATTTGTTTCTATAGTGTCTTCTAATAAACTATTAACAACCTCAATACAATTCTCCCCATATCTTTCTACTAAAAAGTCTGCTCTTTCTTTTATAGTCATAAAATTTATCTTACTGATCCTACACTTAACTTACCTTCTTCGATTATTAGATATTGTCCTGAAGTTTCCATAGTGTCTATGAAGTAGTATCTACCACCTGTAAACTTATCGCTTTCGTCCAAATTTAATCTACGCATTTGAGTATGGCCTACAATTTGAATGTAGTCTTTCTTTAATCCTTTATTATGTTTCTTATTTGCAGACATTAATGATCTAGGCCTAATCCAAATTGGTGTTTGCGTTGTATTATCTCCATGAGCATCAAAGCCATTAAAGTCAAATGCTCTAGGTTTATATTTAAACAATTCATTTAGATCAACTACAACATTTTCTTTACTCCAATCATTTTCACCAAACACTTGATCCATAAATACAGGACTTACACCTGCATGAGTGAATAGATACTCACCAAAACCATAAGCCATTTGTAAATGATGTCTATTCTCATCTACTACTTGCATAATAGAAGGCGCGATACCAGTTTGAAAGCCTGATGTACCTGTGTATCCTACTTCTGGGAAATAATGATGATCGTGATTACCAATCAACATTATAACCTCAACTTGTGGATTTGTTTCTTTATAGTGGAGGATTTCTTTAAAGTTATTAATCTGCTCTATTCCACTAAGTTCAAATGAGTCAAAGTAATCACCAATGAATATAACTCTATCAGGCTTTTCTTGATGAATAGCAAGTTTCCAATTAGATCTTCCGTGAGTGTCTCCTATTACAATAGTTTTCATTTCCACAATATTTGTATCAAAATTATAACTAATGCAAGAAATAAACAAATTGAAGTCTTTAGTGAGATACCTTCTTTAAACAAAAACCAAGTAAGTGCAATAAAGACTACGACTCCAATCCCAAAACCTAATAGTCTTGAAGGCCAAGTCTCTCCATTAAATGCTATGATAAAATTTTGAACACTCTTCATGAATGCCCAACTAATAGGAAGTCCGAGTAGCATAAGAGCCCAACTATATTTCTCAGTCCAACCCCACTTGATACCTCCTTGTAATTGAATAAAAGATAAGACTTGTCCTATAACACCGTAAAGAACTCCGTAAACTAAATTTAACAAAACCATTTTATTTCTTTTTTATTCCTCTTCTGTACTTAAATACAAGTTTGAGGAGTTGTTACCACCAATTTCAGCAATGGCATCTTTGTTAATTAATTCATGGATCTCTTTCTTGATCTCTTTATAAGCAGCAATATATTCTTCAAGTTTCTTTTTATCATCAGGAGAAAGGTTAGATACTCTTTCTTTCATACTCCTATTACCTTTAACTGGAATAGTTTCCTCTTGAGGCATTGATTCATCTTCCATTAATGATAAGATTGCTTTGCTATACTTAACTGGATCTACGTAATTCATTTGATTCTTTTTAATAAATATTTGACATCTTAACAAGTTCTTTGGCAATCTTACTATCTTTAATAACATGAACTTCAAAGTCATTTTTAGATCCTGCTGCCACTATACCTGTGTATCTCTCGGCAGTTGAATGCTTTACACAAGAAGTAGAATATCCTAATGCTACACGTTTTGGGTGGATCTCAGTTCCACACACTTTACAATATTTTTTCATAACTCTTGAATTTGTTTTAATAATTCTGTAACTTCATCAGGTGTTAAATGTCCTCTAACGTCTCCATTGGCTACTGGATTGTCGTAATGTAGCTTTCCATTCTCATCTAATACAGCAAGCTCATAAAGGCCTTCTTTTCCTCCATAACTAAAGTTGTGTCTAACTATGCTGGCTCCGTATCCGTTGCCAAATTGAATTCTACACTGCACTCCATTATAGAATAGATCTTTCATTTCTATAAATTCTAAGTCTTTAAATGTCTTCATGTTTTTATTTTTACCAACTTGATGAATAATAATAATCTCCGTCAGGATCTGATAAAGCCTCGTCTATTATTTTTACGGTTTCATGTAGATCATCAAAATAATATTCATCATATTCAGTACCACCAAAAAAACAACCACTAGTAGTAGGAAGTAGTTCAGGAGCTTTATTACCGTCTTCAATTACTTGAAGGCAAAGATCTTTAAGTTCTTGAAGTTTATTTGGAAATACAAAATACTCTCCACAATCATCATGTCCTTTTTGAATATTATCTACGAACCATTTATGAATAGCATTTGCTTTACGCCAATATCCTATTTCTTCAATTATATATTTAACGCGACTACTTTTAATTGTAGGATGATCTTTGCCGCCTTTAGTAACAGAGACCTGATCTCTATACTCTTCTTTAAAAAAATCACCTTGAGATATATAAAGTTTTTTATACATGTACATGTCTAGTCCCATAACCTTTAATTTTTTGATATGATATAAATGAACATTATAATTAATCCTATTAATGCTAACAATGACTCGTCTTTTAAATACTTAACGTACTTCATTATTCAGCATTTTGTTTTTTAGCGTATTGCCTATTGTATCTATCGGTTGTATATCTACTATCACTTTCAGATCCACCATTCTGCCAATTAAATACATCTTCGACAAAATCATAGAACCTCTTAGTAGTTACTGTAATTTCTTTAAGTGAATGACTATCATTAGAAATCTCTAATGTACATTTGTACTTGTTTAATTCTTTCACTTTGAAAGCACTTACATATACATAATCCCATTTGCTTCTACCTATTTGCAATTTCATTTGGTGTTTCACATCTTCCAAAGTAACTTCACCCGTATCATAATTTCTATTGATATACTTCTTAGTGTTTAGTTCACATGAGAAGCCAACTTTTTTATATTGATTCTTTGCTTCATTAGCAATCTCGCTCTTTGTATTACTAATCGTAACACGCAACTCTGAGCACTCTCTTTCCATTTTATTGGCTTCACGATATATCTCTAAGAATGCTGGACTCCACTCATGCTTGAACTTGCTTTCTATCTCTTGAAACTTAGCAGCTACAGCTCCGAATATCTGTACATCGGCTAGAACAAATCCGTCTTTTGCCGTAGCTCTAGAACTATACCAACTGAATTCGGCATACTTAGATCTATTTTCACTTCTATAGTCATGCATTAGAGAAATGGTGCATGAATTCCAACGCGCATGCTCTTCGAATTTCATTATCTCAATCCTGTCACTAGTAGCTACTATTTTTTGGATTAAATTAGATACGTTTTCTTGGAACCAAGATAAGATAGCGGCATTTTGTGCTTCATACGCTGGCTTGACTACATTATTTTCGTAGACTTCAACTTCTGATTCTTTTGTCTTGAGCTGTGCTTCTAGAGCCGAGAGGATAACTTGCTTATTCATAACCTTTATTTGTTTGATATATAGTAAAATTAAGACATTCCGTCGAAATAAAAAAATTTATTTTGATCTTTTTTAAAAATTCTCGATTGAAAATCAATCAGTTATAAGTAGTTGATTATCAATAAGTTATAAGTGATTGAAAATCAATCAGTTATGAGAGGTATACTTCAGGATTAGTTGGTCTATGATCTGTTTATCCGATTGATCAAATGACTTTTTATTTTGAATCTTTTTTACATAGTCAATATGCTTCTCAACTACTTCTAATTTAATCGCATAATTTAAATGCTTGACTTTATTCTCTGTTGCAAATTTATATTCTTGAGTGAGGATCTCTTTTAGTGTTTGTACTTTTCTAATGTAGTTATTTTCAATTTCTTTTTTATTAAAATGTTCTTTAGCTTCCATCGCCTTAACTAACTTATCTCCCATTTTGCCTAAAGAATATTTCTTATAATCCACTAGTCACTATTTTTAAACATATACTTAAATATTGTTTTCTGGAGTTCTCTTAATGCTTCGGTATTATCTTTAATAAGTTCTGCTAATCTATCTCTCTCTTCTGCTATTAGTCCCATCATTTCATCTTGAAGTCTATCTACTTTTTCTTCAAGGATATCATTCTTTTTAACAAGTCTTAGATATTGCATCCAAGCAAAATAACCAAGCAAAAAAGCTAGCATCCCCAAAACCCCGTATTGTAAAAAATACTCTTTTATGTGTTCTGATTCTGCTATCTGAAGTAGGGTCATACTTTGTAGTTATTTATTATAACAATAAATATTAATAACTCGATTAAACTATAGAGTATCCATCAAGTATTTTAAACACTTTTTTGTGTCCCTATTAGCAATTTTTGATGCTTCAATCTCCATAGGGTTTTTATGATCGGGTAGATACATTGCAAGTATCTGGTAGTGTTTCATATTTTGTTTATAGTGTATATACTCGTGAATGATACTATTTGTTAAATCAGTTAAATTATCGTTAGCAATCTTATCTATAAATATAACTGCATCAATCTCATCGTAATATGCAATACATCCCTCTGTATAATAGTCTGGTTTCTTATACTCTATTTCTGGAAATGGTCTATTAAATTTAGATTTGCCATAAGTCTTTATACACCAATCAAGTATTTGATTTACGTGTTTTTTTGTAGGCTTTATTGTAGAATCCATAACTATAAGTTTTCTTGTATAAATACTTTTTCTATTCTTTTAGGGGTTATTGAATAATCTGCTTTGAAATATCTTGGCATCTTTTCTATGATCCTCTGATTGCTATATGGACTATTGTTTGGAGTAGCCCACTTTCTTGTAGCTAGTAGTCTGTTATAGAAATAGACATAAGCATTTGCTTTCTTTATATAATTATCTATATCTACATCTAGATTAAACTTTTTAATAATTCTTACAGACCTTTTTTCATTATCTAATTCCAGTTCTCTAGATACTGCTAAATGCTTCTTGATATTAGGAACCTCTTCACCTTGAAGCCACTCATCTACTAAAGGCATACTTACCATGCACTTCTTCCATATATCTATTTGCTCTACCCATTGAGTGAGATGCGAAAATTCATGTGCAAGAATCTCTATCCAATCTTCTCTATTCATTGAACAAACAAGAGCTGGCGTATCTTCGTCAAAGTATCCTGAGCACTTTATATTTCCTGATAGTCTGACATGTTTTGTTTTTCTGAGGTCGCACTTGACTCCATACTTTTTACATTCAGACTTTACGTATTTGACGAACTCTTTTTCCTTCTTGTTCATATAGATAGGTTTTAGGTCCTATGATAAATATGAACCCTTTATATCCTCTATATGTTTACAGCTTCTTTTATTTCCAGAAAATTTGTATGAGTGACAGTTACACTCCCAGGTTTTTCCTTTTAGTGTCACTAGATACTTCTTACCTTTTGCACCTTCCACATCCCATTCAATGTCTCTTTCAAATGCTGGGTTTTTTCCACCTTTGTATGGCTTCTTAAACCATAGGATCTGATCTCTTGTAGTATCTTGAGGCAAATCTCTTCTTCCATTATCATCTATTAGATATGGACCTTTCTCATCTTTCCAAAAGAATGGAACTATAAAAGAGTGCACAATTATCATAGGAACTTAAATTTAACCAATTCTAGGATATTTTTAAAACTAAACTCTTCAGTCTGGGGAATTAATCTACTAAAGTCATAGTGATCATTTAAAGAGTGCTTCCTAGCTTTCTCTTTAGTAAGATCATAAGCACTTCCAAAATTAAATTCTTTTAGCCATTCATTATACTCTAAAGAATTCTTAGGCGTAATTGTTTTCCGTATTCTTAATTTATTCATAGTATTATTTTTTATAACCAAATGTTTTTGACATATCATATCCACGCAAATGATAATTGACTTCAACTACTGACTCTAAAAATGCCTCTGTAATTTGGCCAGTCAATCTATCTTCAATCATGACATGTCCTGTGCCGTAACGATGATCAAGATCTATTGTATTAAAATATTCTTCGGCCTCTTCATAAGTGTCAAAGACTTCTATTGTAGAATCTTCATCAGTATATCCGTCAATAAGTTCTGAATTATGATCTCCAAATTCGTCAATAGTTGTAATGTAAGGACTTACCATTACAAAAAACTTATTAGGAAGTTGTCCGTCACCAACGATCTCTGATGCCAATGTTTTAATTTCTTTCTGAGTCATAACCTTAATTTAAATGAATTGTTTGAATATCTTTTGGAAAATTTGGATAAGTAATAATCGGAACTGTGAGTACCATAACTTTTATTTTATAGATTTTGAGAATAGAATGCAGTGTGAGCCATGTCTTCATAGTCAGGCATATCGCTATCGCTTTCTAATGCACTGCCTCCGTGCCATTTAGTCACATACTCGTTCCAAGTCATACGACCTTCATTATAAGCGGTCTCGTCCTTTTCTTGATTAATAGGCGGAGCAAAGATAAAGTTATCTTGGTCGATAACAAAGTTAACCTGGCAGTCAGGATGAACTTCTCTAAATACCTGGTGGTTAGCCTCGGCAGTTGCAAAGTCGCCATTAACTGTAATTGTATTGTCAATGACTGTCTCGTGGGTAAGGTAGTTAAAAACGAAGATCTTGATGTCCATATTCATTATTGATTTGTTTCATAGTAAAATTACGACAAATTTTTGACATAAAAAAATATTTTTAGTCTTTTTTTAAAAATTGTCGATTGGAAATCAATCAGTTATGCAAGCGATTGAAAATCAATAAGTTATATAGTATTGGAAATCAATAAGTTATATATATAAAGAAACTATATATATAAATGGTTAGTTTCTGATGTCTATAAATTCGGATCCGTCATCCTGATCTTTGTAGTCTATAAGATCTTCGTCTTTGAATAATACATCTCCTGAGTTATCTAGTCCTAAATTTTTTAGATGTTCATAATAGAAGTCATCGAGTTGATATATCTCTTGTACTTCTTCTTTTATTTCAAGACTATCAATAGGAACCGACTCTACTCTTTGTATCATTTTACTTGTAAACGGATCTCCTACATAAAGGAAGTAGCAGTTATAACATTGCCATTGTAAATTCTCAAGTCTCCAATCACTCTTCTTTCCATTTTTAAAACTAAGTAAGAGTGGAACTTTCATGTCTGTTAATCTTTTCTCTGAGAACTTGCACGATGAACATTGGTATCCAAGTCTACCATCTTTCATTAAAGCTTCTTTGAGCTTCGCTATTCTCTTTGAATTAATAGGTTGGCTCTCTTTAAGCATTTCATCTAAGTCAACTTTCCATTTAGAACCTGCAAGATTTTTAGGTACTCCTCTACCAGGAATATTCTTGTGTATTTCAAATAAAGTCTTTCCTGTTTCTTCATCTATATAAGACTTAGCATATTTCTTATATGTTATATCTGTAATGCCAAGCCATCTAGCAGCTTCTTTATTACTACGACTATTTGCCATAGCTTCTCTAAGTTGCTCTTCTGTTAATTGAAGCCCTTTATTCCACCAAGTATCTGGTCTGGCTTCTCTAGACATGTTTTCTTTTGTAAAAAAAGCTTTAGGCATCTAATTTAGGATTTATTTTACACATTAAATGCCAAAGATCATAAGGTGTTTCAAGCATGAGTTCATTCTTATCATTAATTATTATTGGATTTAATGTACCATCACTATTCACTCTTTCATACAAATAGAAACTAATTACTTCTGTACATTGTTTACCAAAATGCATATAGATAAGAGCATCTATAACTGTAAAGAACTTCTCATCATAATCTGCGAAGTCTAAATTAAGATCTGCATACATAATGTTTTGTCTAACATTTAATTCGTCTAGATTATTCATCATGTTAAAAAATAACTCTCTCTTCTTATCTGTCTCAGTCTTCTTCTTTCTTCTTATTATAGTCTTAGTTCCAATTATAGAATCTATTCCTAATTGAATTTGTTTAAAATCATTCTCCACTGGCTTTAGTTTTAGTTATAAATTTTCTGGCCTTATTCTTATCTTGAATTGATTGAATTATATTTTTAATGTGTGTGCACATTTCATAGTTCTCTTCTTCAATATACCAAAGTAAACAGGTTTCTAAAGCCTGTATCCAATGGTTTTTATGGATCTCTAAATATTCATTAGTTTCATTTATCTCAAAGACGCAAGCATAAATCTTCTTATTAGTTATAGCGTACTCTATAGAATTAGGTACATGTATCTTTAATAAAGATTTAAGTATTTCAGACTGAGAAACGTCTGCTGCGGTAATGTGTTCCGGATTATCAAATAAAGCTCTAACAACTCTTCTTCTTACCATAACTAATTTGTTTTATTTTAAGCTCCTCCTTTCATGGCTTTAATTAATAACATTGCCACAGAATTTAAAGGTACAATAAAGCCTATTACATTTTTATATGGATTGCGATCATCGTAATCAATCATAACCCCAGAAGCTCCAAGCTTTTTCTGTAATGCTACACTAATTTCATTAGCCAACATTTGCTTGTCTCTAGGATCTTCAAGTTCTTGATCTAATACGAACTGCATTTTAACTCCAAGTTTAGTTGGATTGTCATTTACATCAAACCTAAGTTTGTACTTCTTTCCTGCTACGGTTATATCGAATAATGGATTAACTGCCTTTGCCATTTGTTTTTTATATAAATATTACTCTATAGTCAATAATGAATAGTCGAACGGTGGATTAGTTACAACAATTTGATCCTGGGCTAAATCTACCATGTTTCTGATCTCTATTTTAGCAGATCCTAATTCATATATTCCAGGTTCAGAAGCTTCTAGGATGTCACCCAAGCGCGTTATATTTTGTAAGAATTCGTCTTTAGATGGATCTACGTTTGTAAAGTTTACTTCTATTTTTATATTATAATCTGTAGGTTCTCCCACTTTATAAATTGACTTAAAATCTGTAGTTCTAAATAAATGCTTAGCCTGTTCCCAACCTTCATTAGTATATCCTAAAAGTGTATTAGCTGGTTCTTGTTCATTACTTAAGGTTCGAATCATGGCATTTACCTCTTCCTCTGATCTCAGCCACAGTCTAGAACAGTAAACTTCTAATTGCGCTAAGAACATTGGGTTTAATTGTTTATTGTCTTTTACTACAAGATCTATATCTAATTTTTTTAACTTACTTTCTCCATGATTAAAATTTCCCCACTTTTTTAAAAATCTTCTAATCTCTATTCCGTCTGCAATCTTTTGTAGTTCTACTCTTTCTTTTGCTTCTTTATTGTTTTCGTCAAACCAATTTTTTCCTCTAGAACTTACACAAGTAAAATGATAAACAACTGGTTTAAATGTTTGTTTTAACTTTATTCCAGATTGAACACATCTTTGTACAAAATCTGAATCCTCTCTAGATCTTCTAAATATAGTATCATAGCCTCCGATCTTTTGCCATGTTTTTTTATAAAAAGTATATGGAGCAAAAAAGTATTCAGCTACTTTATTTTCCTTTACAGTAATAGAATATGAATTCCAATCTTCTATATTGAATTGTAAAGGATCTACGCCAAAATCTTTTATTATTACAACATTAGATGGACCATGAAGTGGTGGTTCTACTCTAGTTGAACTTATTATACAATCATCTTCTATTTCAGATAGTATGTCTATATCATAATTTGGTGATATAACCATATCACTTTGAAGATAACTAACTATATTATGTTTAGCTATATCAACAAGAAGATTGGAGTTCCTTTGATATCCTACTGGCCCTTTAAGTTTATGTGTTACTATTTTTAAATCGTAAAAATCTTTTTTAATACTTTTAAGATATTGATATGTTCCATCATTATCTTTATCTATAAAAACTATAATCTCATGTTCTTTACCAACTAAATTAATTTTTAAAGATTCTAATAGTAATTTAGTATATTCTAAAGTGTTAGCTCCTGTGTTTGTTATAAAACTTATTGGTTCCATTTTAATTTATTATACGTGTTTATTATTCCTTGTTGAAGTCCTACAAATGGTAATTTTAAATCTTTATTAAAACTAGTATACCCTTCAATTGGAAATTCCGATCCATTTATTTTTATGTCTACTTTATAATCATTTAAGGTATTTATAAAATCGGCTATATTTTTTAAGGTTAAATTTTCTTTATAAACGCAATTTATATATTTTGGAGGACTTTCATTTTCTATGCAATAATTTACTACTTGTATTAAGTCTTGCATATAAAAAAAATCCATATAGTTATTATCATCTATTTGCATTGGTTCTTTATTTATATACCTTTTTAAATTAGACTTAATAAATCTTCTATCTAATTCAAATTCATCAAATAATCCATATATTATTAAGTTATAAAAATTATCTTGGCCAGATATTGATGAGCTTATTAATTTTTTACTTAAACCATATGGAGTCCACCATCTATGAAATTCAGCTCCTGATCCAAAATGTATTAATTTATTAAAACATTTTTTATTGTATAATAAATTATAGTACATCATTAGATTAGAGTCTATAACTTGAGAGTTTTCTGGTTTTAATCTGTTACCTCCAGATACTGCACAGTGTATAACTACATCAAACCATTTATTTTTAAAATATAAATTAACACTATTTTGATCTGTTAAATCACAATTTTCTCTAGTTATAGTAGAAACTTCATGTAAATCTTTTAAAGATCTATATAAAGAATTTCCTATATATCCATTAGCTCCTGTTATTAATATTTTCATTGTATCCATTTTATATCTTGTAAATTACCAGGAATAAATTTACCATCGGATCCTAACTTAGCAACAACTTTAGGTTCGTGGAATTCTTCAGGATCGGTAAACACTTCTAATACTGCAGGACCTTCCAAAGAAAGAAATTGTTTTAAAATATCTTTCATCAAACTATGATTTTCTATAGACATATATTTAAGATCATAAGCATTAATAAGCTTTTTAAAATTAGGGAATGAAACACCGCTATTCTTTTCTGATGCTACAAACTTACCATTAAAGAAAGCTTTTTGTGATATCTTTATAGATGTATATCCATCATTATTAAATAGAATTATCTTTATTGGTAAATTATAATGTTTAACTGTTTGTAGTTCGTGTACATTTAAATGTAAACTTCCATCTCCTTCTATACAAACTACAGGTATTTTTGTTGATGCCGCACCAATTGCCGCAGGAAGACCATAACCCATAGGAGCATTTCCTGTATTTGTTATTAGTCTCTGATCTCCTTTCAGTTTTAATACTTGCATAGTCGCAACATTTGCTGTACCGTCACTGGTAACTACATGATCTGTCGGTTTTAGTAAAGGCCCTAAAGTTTCTACAAAATGATAGTGACTAACAAAGTCTTTCTTATCTCTATGCCTTTGTAAAACAGTGGGTGTTTCTTTATACTTGTTAGAACAATAGTTTAACCATTCTTTATCTATAATGTTTATATCTCTATCTATCATTTGTTCTAAAAAGAACTTAGCATCTGAATGTACAGGAATATCTGGATAGAGTGTTGGTTTGTTTAATTCATTGATGTCTACATCTACATATATCTTACATGCATTCTCTGCAAACCCTTTAAAGTTATAACCTGTCTGTCTTACATACAATCTAGAACCTATAGATAAAACAAGGTCTGCTTCAGATATAAGATTGTTTGCACATATTTGTGCGTGAGTTCCAAACCTACCAGCGTATCCTTCATAATCGTCATTGATCAGATCATTTCCATTCACTGCAGATATGACAGGTATTTTTATTTTGCTAATAAACTTTTTAAGTTGATCTATACCACCTGAGAGTCTGATACCATTACCAACTATTAAGAGCGGTTTTTTAGACTTGCTTAATTCTTCTGCAACTCTATCTAATATATTATCAGCACACTTAACTTGTTCTGTATCTTTTACTAAATCATTACCTACTAACTTATCTGGATTTATGATTGCTGATTGTACATTTAAAGGTATGTCTAACCATACAGGACCTGGTCTTTGTGAGGTTGCTAGTTTACATGCGGTATCTAAATGGTATTTTATATCTTCTGGATCGTTGACTTGTACAGCATACTTTGTCATATGCTTTACAGTTTCAATTATATTAAACTCTTGATCTCCTAATTGTCTTAGGTTATATAGATTATTGTAATTAGTAGTCATCTCCTTATTCACTTGGCCCGTAATAACAATCATAGGAATAGAATCTACCCAAGCTCCTAATACTCCAGTAATTGCATTAGTTCCACCAGGACCACTAGTAACTATACAAGCTCCTAATTTATTATGCATTCTAGAATATCCTTCTGCTGCAATAGCTGCGGCTTGTTCGTGATGCGTAGCTATATAATTAACTCCCCCTATATTAGTTAAAGAGTCTACTAAGAATATACAACCACCACCTGAGACTGTGAATATTGTATCTACTTGATAGTTATCTTTAAGATATTTTATTACATAATCTGATAGACGCATAAATATTTTTTAATGCTAACTGTAATGTTTCTTCTAATTCTATAGGAACTATTTTAGGATCTTCATCTGTTAGTAGAGCCATATTTATAGTACCTGTATTTTTCTTATCGTGTTTTATAATAGAAATAAGATCATCAAAATTAAACCAATCTTCTTGTATTTTTTGATGTTTTATATATGGATAAATTAAATCAAATAATTCTAATTCTTTATTTAAACTTAAGAGTCCTAAAAAATTAGATACTTTATTTGCTATTAATATACCGAATAGGACTGCTGTTCCATGAGGAATATTATAATTAGAAGTAGACTCTAAAGCATGACCAAATGTATGACCAAAGTTTAAAAACTTCCTTTCCTTTTTATCAAATTCATCTATTTGTATGATTGATGCCTTATATGAAAGTCCATCATATATTAAATCAATTAGATTAGTATTGTTCTCTATATTCTGTGTAGTATTTTTTAAGATGTTGAACTTGATCAGTTCTCCCATTCCACTTAAACGATCTTCATTAGTAAGAGTATTAATAAACTCAGGACATACTAAAATAGAATTAGGAGGATAGAATGTTCCTAGTATGTTCTTTACTGATTCAAAATTTATAGAAGTCTTTCCTCCTATACAACTATCACATTGAGACAATAGAGTGGTTGGAACTAAATCATATAGTATTCCTCTACAATAGGTTGAACAAACAAATCCAACTATATCTTGAAGTATTCCTCCTCCTATAGCAATAATCTTACCATTAGACTTTACTTTTCTTTTTATTAATTCTCTGAATATAGTTGTAGATCCGTCTAATGTTTTATTCTGTTCTGTACAATCAAATAAAATAGAGTCAGATGGAAGATAGTTCTTATATAATTCATAAACTTTAGCATCTACAATTACAACTTGATCTTGTATGTATAATTGTATATCAGAAACTTTATCATAAAACTTAACATCGTACTCTCCAAATCTAGATTTTATATTTAAGCTACGCATGAATAACCTCCATCAATTATTATGTTTTGTCCTGTTATATATGAATTCTTTGTAGCTAAGAAGTAAATTAAATCAGCCACATCATTTACAGTCCCTAATTTATTCAAAGGTATATTTCTCTCTAATTCTTTTATCTGATCTTCTGTATTATTCTGTCTTGTAAGATCAGTTAGAATAAAACCAGGTGACACTGTATTTGCTAATATACCAAATTTTCCATATTCCGATGTTATTGATCTTGCTAGTGATTCTAAAGCTGATTTACTTGCAGAGTAAGCGGCTCTTTTTTCTTTTGATATATTAGACCATATAGAACCTATGTTTACTATACTACCAAAATTTTGGCTAACCATATATGGTAAACATTGTTGGATTATTTTTAAAGGAGAATAATAATTTACTTTCATAACTAATTCTTGATCCATGTCCTCAATAGTATTTAGAGGATTGATACCAGCATTATTTATGACAATATCAAAATCTGTTCTATTTAATTTAAAATCTTTAGAGAGATCAATCTCGTTTCTATTAGGACCATATACATCATGACCATTAATATTAAATAAATCAACTATTTGTTTTCCTATTCCTTTTGATGAACCTGTTATTAATACCTTCATTATTTAAAATCTATAGACTGATTAATTCTATCTTGAATCATTTTAATTCTATTAATATCATAATTAGCATTCATGGTATAGTATTCATGTTTTGCCATTAACCATTCATATTCAAACATCTGTGCTTTTGATAATGCTCTTGATAGGTTTTTAAGTGTTATTGCTGGATCAAATATTGCATATCTAGTTTCAAATTTATCTAATAATCTTTCTGAATTCAACTTTTTAAGAAAGTCTAATGACTCTGTAGACACGGCACCGCCTAAACAAGCTTTCAATCCTTTTTCTTTTACTTTCATAAATACTGTTTTTGTCATTTCAAAAACCTCGTTACTATTTACATAAGATCTATCTTTTCCCATAGAAGAAACTAAATCAACTCTACCTACTGTAATAGCGTACAAGCTATCTGCCTCTTTCATAGATAGAATAGAATCTATATTTTCTACTGCTTGTTTTGTTTCTATATTAATAAAAAGTTGTAATGATGATATAATATCTTGAGGAAGAGTTTTATTAATAGAATCTACAAACTTCTTTAATGCAAATCCTGATTCTACCATAGGTGCAACAACTCCTTTAACTCCTATAATCGATAAGTCTTTCATGTCTCTTATAGCTTCAGGACCGCCTATCTTAAGATTCAATTTTACTTTAGATTGATTACAAACTTCTTTTAATCTAATAGTCTCATTAAAGGTAGCACCTTCATCTTCAAAACTGGTTTTGATTCCTATTAAACCTTCATTCTCTACAAGATCTGTTAATATCTTGGAACATTTAAACTCTCTAGTATTCATAAACTTATTTTTTTTCTAAAACGGTTAAATAATTCAAATTATTCTTATCCAAATATAATTCTTTTATTGTAAAATTAGATTCTATTTCGTCTAGTAAAGTTTTATCTATATATTCAGTGGGAATTTTATTGGTTAAACTAAAAAATAGCATGTTTATTAATATATTAGAGTTATCGTATCCCCAGTATCCTTTACTTGTTTTTGGATTTTGTATATCTTCCATAAAATAAATTCCGCCTGATTTTAATAACTTTATAGATCTATATAGCGTATACATCATATGATGTGGATAGTGACTTCCGTCTTCAATTATAAAATCAAGAGAGTTACTAGGAATGGTTTTTTCTATTTCATCCCAGTCATTACTACTATTCTGATCTGCATATATAAAATTAACTCCTACGCTATTTATATACTCTATTTCTTTAGATCTATTCTCTAACTTATCTCCCCAAAAATTATCAACAGCATACAAATCTGCATTTTTAAAATAAGATGCCCACATTTTTGGAGATGCAAAAGGACATCTATGATCGCAAACTCCAACTTCCAATAAACTTACTTCTTCATTCCTATATTTTTGCATATAGCGTTCATAGACCGTGGTATATCCCCAGGTATCTAAATACTTAAATTCGTTTTCTGATTGTGCGGACCAATTGCCCCATGACAATTGCATTTTATCTGCTGTACCTTTATCAGTTTCAAATTCATTCGCTAATTCAGAAAGATTTTTATCTGGATTAAATAGGTCTGTTTTTTTGTTTTTTTGAAAAAAAATCATATGTATTTATTTTTTATGTATAATTGCTGTTCTATATGCATTTTGAATATCTTGATGTATTTCTATTTTACTTATATTTTTATTTAGATAATCAAGTTCTTCAGGAAATATAAACTCACAAGATACTGTATCTTTATTTTGAAGAGCTTTAATTATCTTTATAGTTTCATCATTTCTTTGGCAGCAAGCATGAACTCCTTCTTCAGTAATATCTTCTAATATATAATAACCTCCTGATTTAACATACTTAAATAAGTAGGCTAAGGATATCATTTGGTGATTATGTATATGTGAACCGTCTTCTAATATAAAGTCAAATTGTTTTGATCCAAATTCTTTATACATAGTTTCAAGATCTGGTCTACTGCTTTGATCTCCTTTATAGAATTTTACTCTGTCTCCTAACTCTCCTTCTAAATGTTTCATATCTACAATATCAAATGTATATATAGAAGCATTTTGAAAGTACTCATGCCACATTCTTACTGATTGTCCTCCTTTTGTATATTCCATGCAAATTCCAACTTCTAAAAGTCTAATAGGTTTGTCTCTCCATTTAGATAGATAATTTTCATATATTGGAGCATATCCATGAACCGTGTTATGTTCATATCTAGTTCCCTTATCTGTATTGTGTTTATTAGCTAGTTCATCTAAAGTTACCATATAAATTTATTTCTATAATAATTAATTATTTTTAAAATTTGTTCATCAAACTTCATAGTAGGTTTCCAACCTAGACTTTTTAATTTAGAATCATTTAATGCGTATCTAATATCCTGTCCTATTCTAGAATACGATAGGTCTAAATATTTTTCTATATCAGCATCTTTATTATAATTATAGATAATTTTTTTAACTGTTTCATAATTAGATTGTTCAAATCCTCCAGCTATATTATAAATTTCATTCTGTACACCCGACTCTATGATTGTAATAATTGCATTTGCTGTGTCTTGTGCATGAAGCCAATTTCTTATTGGAGTTCCATTGTTATGCAAAGATATCTTTTTTCCTAAATGCAACATCTTACAAGATTTTGGAATCAACTTCTCTACATACTGTCCTATTCCATAATTATTGGTTGGTCTTACTATTATATATGGAAGATTGTATGTTCTAGCCCAAGCTAATACTAACATATCTCCAGCAGCTTTAGTTGCTGAATATGGATTAGACGGTTTTAATAAATCCTCCTCTGTATGTGCACCTTCATCTATATCTCCATAAACTTCGTCTGTTGAAAAGTGGAGTAAGATTGGTTTTCTATTAGATTCTAATCTATAATTCTTTATTAGTTCTAATATATTATGAACGCCATCTATATTTGAATGTATAAACTCATCGCTACTTACTATAGAATTCCCAACATGGGTTTCTGCTGCAGTGTTTATGACATAATCACATTCATAAAGAAACTTCATGTCGTTAATATCTATTTTCTCAAAAGAAAATCTATCTGGATACTTTTTTGTGAATTCAAATAGGAGATCTTCATTGGATGCATAAGTACACTTATCAATACCTCTTACATACCAACCTTTTTCTAAACACGCTCTAGTTACATAAGACCCTATAAAACCAAAGCAACCTGTTACATATACTACTTTCATCTTTATTTTTTATAATGTTTAACTAATTTTTTAATAATTTCCTCAACAGGATATTTTATTTCAAAACCATAAGATTTTAATTTAGTAATATCTAAATATGAATCTTTTACTTGTACTACATCATGAAAATGTGGTGGTTGTATAATATTAATTTTAGAATTAGAATTAGATAGATCTTGTGCTAAATAAATAAGATCTCTCAATAAAGTTCTTTTCCCACTACCTATGTTAATAATTTCATTAACAGGAGCTTTATTAATACAATGCATTATAGCATCACATACATCATCAACGTATATATAATCTCTAACAGCATTTCCTCCATCATATAAAAATATTTCTTCATTTTCACATAAGCATTTAACCATATGTTGTAAAGCATTTTTCTTTCTGGATATCTTACCATCGCCTTCACCTAATACATTTGCTAATCTAAATATTCTATACTTAATTCCAAAAGTTTCACAAAAACTAATTAACATTTGCTCCGCAGCTCTTTTAGTTATAGAATAAAATCCAGTAGGATTACATACAGAATATTTTTCATTGAAAGGAAGAATATCATTTTTACCATATACAAACCATGAACTTACAAAATTAAATACTAAATCTTTATCATCTCTATTTATTCTTTCTAGTACGGACATTAATACATTTAAATTTGTATTAATATCTAAATGGAGATCTTTATGAATGTTATAATTATCGACCGTACTTATAAAATATAAAATCTGATTCGTTTTTGGTGTATAGTTTTCTCTCTCTTGAATAATACAGAGGTCATCATACATTTGACTAAATCTATTTCCTATAAATCCAGATCCTCCAAATACATTAATCTTGTTCATCTAGTATAACTTTTTCAAATTTAGCTACATTGTGTTTATTTCTTTTTACAAACATCTCATAAGGATATTGTTGAAAATCGTCTAGTACTTTTTTAATCGGTACTGGAGACATTCCATAAATACCTAACGGATCTTGTTTATATTTTAAACCTGCGAATTCTCTATTGAATCTTGGTTTATTATCTATATGAGTTTCTATATTTTCATTTCTCAATTCATAAGATGCTTTATTATAAAGCCCTTGTATTTGTATGTCTGGCATTCTACTACCATATATTTCAATATGCCTATGAACTATATCTCCATCTTCCTCACCAAATCCTATAAGTCTTTCATCAAAATATCCTAATGTATGCAATCTAGTTTTACTTAATACAAAATGAGAAAATTGATTATTAATAGTAAAAAACTCTGATTGGGTTTTATTAATATACTCTAAAATGATATCTAATGAATTAGGATTTTCATATACTACATCATCACAAATATAAAATATGTATTCTGTTTTACTAAATATAGCTATTGTATTCCATAGTTTACATAAGCTTTTAAATTCAGGACATATAATAGGATACACAGACTCATATTTAGCTGATAGATCTAGCATTGATTTTCTATATTCTTCAGACATTAACTCTTCATTATTTCCATTTACTGCTAAGATAATATCTACTGATGGATCTATATGGGATCTTATTTGTGAAATTAAAGATTTTACAAGTTCCTCTCTCTGCTTAAATGTCACTATTCCTATAGATATATCTTTTTTATTCATCAAATTTATTTTTATATTTAAAAAAATATGGTGAGTTTAAATATTCTTTATTTATGTTTATGTCATCATCATATAATAATAGCCAAGTTCTTTCCATAAAGTACGCTATAAAAGTATTTCCTTCCCAATCAAGGTATTCAAATAAATCCATCCAAAATTTTTTTGGTTTAGATTGTATATTTTTTTTACACACACAATATTGAGCTCCAGATGGGAAATTTATACCATTAAATTTATAATCTAACATACCCTCAACAAAAATATCCGTGCCTTCTTTTGGAGGAATATAAATATAATGATCAGTTAAAGGTTTATATCCTATATAAGTTCCTAATTTAGGTAAAGAAGTTTTTTCATATGATTTATTATTTATAAATTCTAACATATTTTTATAGTGATCAAAAGGATTTCCTTGAGAAAATATAGTGTACTCACTTAATTGATCATAAAATTCAGATATATAATAACAAAAAGAATTATCACAAACTCCTACATTTTTTATAGTTATACATTTAGCTTTATGATGACTTTCATGAATTCCTTTATTTATAATTACTATATCAATATCTTCGTTGGTTATATTATCTAACCACGAAAGATCTTCTTTATAAGCTGCTATAACTAAAGTTGCCTTATTATTCATCTAGCACTACTTTTTTAAATTTAGATATATTATTTATTAAATCCAGTTTTATCTTTATGAAATCCCTGATTTATATCTGAGAACAGGTTTCTATTTTGTGCACATATACCAGGAAAAATTTTATAAATGTTATGTCCTAATTCAAATAATCTATGAATGGTTCCATCTCCCCAATACTGTGCTCCATCTAAAATATATAACCAATCTAAATAAACTTTTTTATTCACTGCAATACCATGGGATCCTGCACAGTCTCTCCAATCAGAAACTTTTTTATAAGTATAATCTTTACTACTACTAATTACAGGTTCTACATTTCCAAATATTATAACATCCCAATTATCAGGAAGATTATCTTTTATACTATTAAAATTATTTTCATTTTCAAAATTTAAAAAATAGCAATCATCATCAAAAATCATAAAACTATTAGAATTATAATAATTTATTTCATTTAATAATATTACAAAAGTTGATATTTGATTACCTACAAAACCAGCTGATGATGGATATCCTATATTAAATGTGCCGTGATTTATAATCAGGCTTTGATTTGTGAACTTTTTTCCATCATATGCAGGAAATATATCATAGTTCATTTTTATTTGATCAAAACTATTCTTTACAAAAGAAAGTCGTTCATTTGATCCAGGAACATTTTTTATGCGGGCATTTCCAAATACATCATTTAAAGTTCCACCTAAAGTTTTTATGTTCATTTTTAAAAATATTTTTGAAACAACCTTTGTTTTTCTTCTTGAACTTTATCTTCCTGTTTTTTACTTACCGTATTTTGATGATCTAAATAAATGCACAATACTTCTGGTAATAACTTAAACTTTGCTTCTGCTTTTGCAAATCTAATCCACATCTCCCAATCTCCTATAGTATTAAAATTTTTAAAATCAAAATATCCTACTTTATTATGTAAAGCTTTTTTCCACATTGGATCTGGTCCTGCCATGCAAGCCGATAAAACTTTATCATGATAATCATCAGGATATTGAATATATCCTTTTTCTAACCAATTATCACTATAAAAGTTTATAGTATCATCATTTACTGCTGTATAATAATTGTATACTAAATCTATATTATTTCTACTTAATAGATCATATTTTATTTTTGTATTAATTGGATGTCTTATATCATCTACATTCCAATTAGTAACATATTCTGTTGTTGAATTTTGTATACCTATATTCCAAGCATTGTAGACTCCTAAACTTTTATCTTCTTTTATAAGAATAAAATTGTCATGTTTTTTAAACTGTTCAAAAAAAGGATGCCATTCTGAATAAACTATTATATGTTCTGTTTGTAGAAACATATGCTGATCTAAGACGCTTTCTAAGTATCTAGAAAAATACTTTGAGTAAATTTCATTATTGCCTATAGCTGTTATAACAGATATCTTATAGGGATTTTTAAATTCTTCTTCTTTTATATCTACAATATTTAAATTCCAATCTCCTAAATTTGGAATATTATATTTTTTAGTATTCTCTTTTATGTAAGACAATCTATAATTTTTATGAGTAGATGTCTTTTCAAATATAAAAGGATTTATTTTAAGTGTATTATATGTATACTCTTCTTCCCAATTAAAATTATTTACAGATTGATCATATGCTTCATTACCAACAGTTTTTACATTATAAACTTTATTGTTTACGTAATCAAATACTTTCCAATAATACTGTTTTATTGCTGCATATAGTTTATCAACCCACGCTAAATGAACTATGTACAAATGATCAGGATTTAAGGTCTTGATATTGATCTGTGGTAAATGATGGGAATGGGATTGTGCGTATTCAAAATTGTATTGCTTTCTATAAATGCCAATTCTATCTTTAAAATTATTTTTCCAAGGGCCATCTACTCTTATTGTATTAACAGAAGTATACTGCTTCCATTGAAGATACATAGTAGAATCATCAGATTCATTTAAAATATTTTCTAAGTCTTGTTTAGATATATTTCCATCTAAATATTCATCACCATCTAAACAGATTATTTTGTCTGAATACTTGAGTCCTTCATTAAAAAGTCTTTGTCTTATATCTGTTTCTACTTTTAATTTTTCTGAATTTTGATTTTCTATTATACTTAAAATATTGTATTTGTCCTTTACAGAAAGTAAATATTCTTTAGTCTCATCTGTATTTGAATCAAGACAAAAAACAAATCCATCTGCATATTTAGTCCAAACAGGCAGCAACTCTTTTATTAAAGGCAGTTCATTTCTTACTAATGATACTTGAACTATCATAATTTATTTAATATTTGATTCATATCACTTTTCCACTTATCTAAAGAATAGTGTTCATGATAATTCTGTTTAGCTTCCTTACTACACTTATCATAGAAATTTTTATTGTCTCTTAAAGATATTGCTAATTGTCTAGCATAATTAATATCTGAAACATCTACTGATAAATCTGGGTGGCATATATTTTGAGTATCAACTTCAGCATTTCCAATACAAGGAATTCCAAAATACGCACAGTTTAAACTAAAAGTACCTGCTGCAACTGTAGGCATAAGATGGACTGCATACTTAAAACTAGATAGTGCTTTCATCCAATCAGTCCAAAATAATCTTGGTAAATGTTTTATTCCATCTACCATCTCTTCCCCAATTCTTTTAGCATGAGATTCTTGAGCCCATATTTCTGTATCAAAATTATTTGCTATAATATAACTTTCAAAACCTCCATACCATCTTGCAAAGTTTCCACCAATTATAGTTTTATTATCTTTAATTGGATTTATATCTTTAACAAGATCATTTATCATTAAAGTTCGAATAGTATTTATTTCTTTATTAGGAAACAATCCCTTATAATAATTAATATCAGATAGATTATGACAAAATATAGAATCACAAGAGCTTATCATATTATAGTAGTAGATCTGATCTGGTATTTCATAATCATTCCATAACCAATGGGGTCCTTCTTGTATAAAATGAACTTTTTTATTTGATTGTTTTAATCTACCTATAAGATCTATTCTTAGTAGGGGAGATATTGGATTTTGTTTATCTATTAATTTTCCTCCTACCGCATTTAAATATACTTCCCCTTTTGGAAAAATAATGAATACATGATCATAATCTTTTATATCTTGAAACTTAGTTATGTTAAAATGATCTGCATTCAGAATATGCATCCAAGCAAACTCAGTTCTCATGTTAGGATAGTTGTCAGGTACCTTACCATGTAAAGGAAGTTCTGTAACAAAAGCTATTTTCATTTTCTAATATTTGAATAGGTCATTAATTTTTTAATTAGAATACTTTATTTAGCTCAAACTTCCAATATTCAATCATTTCATCTAGCATAGTTTCAAAAGTGTACTTAAATTGCCATCCTGTTGATTTAATTAATTTAGTAGCATCTCCTTTTAAATCATTAAGTTCTTCAGGTCTTAAATATTTTTCATCTATTTTTACATAATCTTGATAGTTCAATCCTAAATAAGTAAAAACATATTCACACAAATCTTTAACTGAATGAGAAATTCCTGTAGCGCAAACAAAATCATCTGGTTGTTCTAGTTGTAATATTCTCCACATTGCTTCAACATAATCTTTTGCATGGCCCCAATCTCTTGTTGCTTCTAAATTACCTAATTTTAATTCATTAGATTGTCCATAATATATTCTAACAGCTTCTTTTACTACTTTATTTGTAACAAAATTAGTACCGCGCCTTGGAGATTCGTGGTTAAATAGAATTCCATTTGATACAAATAAATTATATGACTTCCTATAGTTTTTAGTGATATTGTATCCAAATAATTTAGCACATCCATAAGGAGATACTGGGTGCATTGGTGTAGATTCTCTTTGAAAACCATCTTGATCAATAGAATTACCAAACATTTCTGAAGATGATGCTTGATATACTTTAGCAGAAGGTAGAACTTCTTTAACTACTTCCATTAAATTTAATACTCCAATACCAGTAGCGTTAGCTGTATAAATAGGTTGATCAAATGATATTCTTACATGGGATTGAGCAGCTAAATTATAAATTTCATCTGGATTTATTTTATTCATTACTCTATACAGAGATGATATGTCAGTCATATCTGCATATTCTAGATTATTTTTTATTTTAGAATATATTGTATTAAGTCTTGATGTTTGGTTTTCAGAAACAGAATTACGTTTTAATATTCCATATACATCATATCCTTTTTCTAAAAGAAATTCTGTTAGATATGCACCATCTTGTCCATTAATACCGGTAATTAATGCTTTTTTATTACTCATAATTGATTAATAAATTTATCAAGGATAGTTTCTATATAATCAGTTTTTTCTTTATTGATTACTGGAGATGTTCCTAAAAAGAATGTATCAGTAGTAACCTTTCTTGCAATAGGAAACTTCTCAACAACTTCTTTTGGATCCATAAGTCCTTCATAAGCTGGTTGTAACATAATATTGCCAGCAAAGTAAGGTCTTGTTTGAACTTTATTTGCTTCAAAAAATTGACAAATATCAGATCTTTTAAATGGTATATTGTCCTTTAATGTTACTGGGAATGCAAACCAATCTACATCAGCTCCTTGTTGTGCTTCATGTAAATGGAAATACTGCTCATACTTTTTAAAGGCATTAAATAGATTCTTATAGTTTTCTCTTCTTTTAATTCCTATCTCTTCTAACTTTTCCATTTGTACTAATCCAATTGATGCCTGAAGCTCAATAGGTTTTAAATTATAACCTATCTCTTCATAAACATATTTGTGATCAAACAAATCATTTGGTAGCGATAGTAGCCATGTATTGAAGCGACAACCGCAAGATCCCTTCTCTAATAGGTTTTGTTTACCTATACAATAACAACCACGTCCCCATTCTCTAAAGCTACGTATAATCCTTTCAGTGTTCTCATCTTTACATGCAACAAATCCGCCTTCAGCCATTGTCATATGATGTGCTGGATAGAATGAACAACTTGCTAATTCACCAAAGGATCCTAAAGGCTTACCTTCGTAGTATGATCCTAATGCATCACAGCAGTCTTCTAATAAGATTAGTTTATACTTCTCAACAATCTCCATCAATCTATTCATATTAGGAGGGTTGCCAAGCACGTGTGCAAATGTAATAATCTTTGCGTCAGGATTATTTATACATGCTTGTTCTACTTGATCAAGATCTAGATTAAGAGTTTGTAGTTCGATGTCAACAAAGATAGGTGTAAATCCTACTTGTAGTATAGGATTAATAGTAGTAGGAAAACCAGCAATAGGAGTAATTACTTTTGTGCCTTTAGGTAAGTTACGGCCTCTTTTAGAAGTCATAGCTAACATCATTAATAAGTTTGCACTAGATCCTGAATTAGCTAATAGTCCATATTGTTTACCAAACTTTTTAGGAAACTTTGTCTCAAACTTATTTGCATCAGCTCCTAATACCAACCACTCAGTCAATAAACTTTTAACAGCGGCTACATATTCTTTAGAATCAAAATAAGGTCCTGCGTATTGAACCCAATCTTTTCCTGCTTCCCATTTCTTCTCTGCATGTTTTTCTTTAATATACTTTTCTACTAGCTCTAATATCTCTTTCATAACTATATTGTTTCGTATAAAGCGTTTTGTTTTTCTTGTCTTAATATATCTTTAGGATGAAATAAACAATATTCTTCTGATTGTGGTAGTACTGAATACTCTTGAAAACCATCTAGTCTTTCATGTACTTTATTTATCCACTTGATATTATTCTTATTCCTCCATATCCTCCATTGATAATCTGGGAAATTAACCCAACCTTTATCATCAACTTTCCATCCCCATTTTTGAATATGCTGCTCAGTTAATTCTGATACCGTATTTATCCTAGGTACTAAAAATACATCAATTGTTTGATTGTATTCTAATATATCTGCCAAGTTAGCAATTAAATATGGATGGGGATATTCATCTGCATCTATTTGAAAGATATAGTCTTTAGTACAATGCTTACTAAGGTTATTTTTAAATGACGCGAAGTCTTTATTAAGAGGGAACTCTATATAGTTTTTGGCAATGGTCCTAACTTTTTGAGTCGCATTAGAGTCTAATTGGATCACGATTTCATCTTCTTGACGTATATTATTACGTAGAACTTCTAATAGCAAGGATAGTTCTCTATGCTCGTTACATGCGGTTATAGCATAACTAATTGATGGCATAACATTTATTTTACATCAAAGAAGCCAATATAATCACAGGCTTCAAAATAATCTTTACCAAAACTTTTTAGTGTCTTAGAATCTGACTTATACTTCTTTCCTTTAAATTTAGGAAGTTCTTTATCTTCTTTAGTAAGCTTTATACTTTTTATAGAACTCCACTCCCATTCATCTTTTGAAGCACCGTTAGCAAATACAGTTCCTTTACCTTCTATGTTAATTACATTAGGATACCAAACTCTACCTTCTTCATCAGTTTGTTTAATATCTCTGTAAAGTTCAGGAAGCTCATTCTCGTATTCTTCAAAGTTAAATTCACTTTCACGCATTAAATCATTTGTTTGAAAACCACAAGATAGACAAACGTAAGCTTTGTGAAATTCATTTACAGGCTGGGTGTAACAAGATTCAGGAGCTTTACATTTTGGGCAAGTTATTAAATTATCAGTCATTGAGTTGATGTTTAGTAGTATAAGTTACATTAGTGTTGTTAGGTAAATTAGTTGCTGTTGAATTACTAATCCCAGTATTTAAAACTCCAGTACTACCTGATATTAACCAACTTGGCGGTGTTCCATTAGGCGTAAAAAGATTAGTACCTGGTTTATTATACCAATCGTCTATTTCTACATCTATACCTGGATTGTCATTATAATCTTGTACTTCATTCAATACTTCTTTAATACGATCCCATTGTTTTGGTGTAGGAGTAAAATCATTACACGCTTCTGTAAAACCTTTAAGCCATACTATAAATTCACTTGATGTCATTAGTCTACTTTTTTGAGTTTAGGAAGTTCTATCTTCTTTAATTGAGGAAGTTGAATAGGAGTTTGTTTTGGAATTCTATCTAAGTAAGTAGCAAGTAAATTTTTCATTTCATCAAAACAAAATTTAGTTCTTGATATGTGAGATTGTCTTTTTGCAGTCTCTTCATAGTTAGAATACTTTTCATATACCTTTTTTAAATATGTACTTGCTTGATTGATATCAGGACTAAACCACATAGATTCTGCTAATATCATATTTTGTACTTGTGCCGA
>Ga0164293_10000385_pt1 | contig 34301 bp, 45 predicted proteins | sample GEODES118metaG_FD_111487 | JGI IMG/M metagenome (GOLD analysis project Ga0164293, IMG submission 111487) | Eutrophic lake water microbial communities from Lake Mendota, Wisconsin, USA - GEODES118 metaG | ecosystem: Environmental > Aquatic > Freshwater > Lake | place: USA: Lake Mendota...
AGGTGGCCGTCTTGGTGGAGGCGGTGAATGATTTCGAGGATGTGTGGAGGGAGGATCACGAGGGAGGTGAGAGTTTGGAGGGAGGGAGGGGAGGGGGCAAGGCGGGTTTTTCGGTGGATGCGTTTGGAGAAAGGGTGGGCGAGAAGTAAATGGGGCGTAGGTGATTCAGGAGTTGTTCTTACTCATTTGTGCATTAGGAATAGAGGAAGATTGATTCCATATGAATAAGGCGATGATTCAGAACGCAGTGCGGAGTGGCTTTGTGATTGGATTGTTTGGGCTGAGCAGTTGTCAGGATGAGGCGCAGGTCCGGTCATTGGGAGATCAGATTCGTGGGTTGGAGACGATCCAAGCCCAGGCGAAGGCGGAGATGGGGAGGCTGCAATTGCAAATGAAAGCGGTGCAGGCCGAACGAGACAAGCTCAAGGCGGAGCGGGACAAGTTGCAATCGCAGATGGACGAGGCGGCGAAGGCTTTGGAGGCGATCAGGAAAGATTTTTCAGATTACAAGGCGCAGTATAAAGTTTCGATTCGGAAACGGGCGCCCGGAATGGAACTGGAGATGGTGGAGATTGATGGGAAGAAGTTTGAGCGGGTGAAAATTCGGGAACTGACGGAATCGAATCTGACTTTCATGCATCAGGCTGGCACGATGAGTGTGCCACTGAATCGGTTAAATCCGAGTCTGCAGACACGATTGGGATTTGAGCAGGCGGTGCCGGTGATGGCGGTCAACAAGGCGAATGCTCCGATCACTCAGGGGGTGGGGCTTGATGAGCAATTGGAGGAAGCTGATTACGAAGTGGTGCGATTGAACGGGCAATTGGGAAACATGAAGAGGGCCTTGGCTGAAGAAAACAACTTGGTGCAGAGTGCCATTCTGGGTGGAAATTCAGATCCGACGTTGCATCGGCATGCGGCGGCGGCCTTGCAGGTGAGGATCAATGAGGGGGAAGTGGCGTTGGCGCAGCTGTTGAAGAGAAAGGCTCAACTTGAGGCGAAGGTGAAGGGCAAGGGGAGATAGTAGGGTTTTCAGCACAGGGAACCGATCTGGCATTGCACCTGCTTTATGCAGGGTGTCGAGTGATGGGGCTTTATTTCAATGAACGAGATTTCACGCAGGAAGCATTTCATTCCGGTATCGGAGGCGATGCGGGAGTATTTGGTGAGGTGGGACCGACAGTATACGCTGCCAGCCACCTACAATGATTTGCAGGGGTTCTCGGAGAGTTATCCGTTGTTTGATAAGGAGGACCGGCCGACCCATTGGTCGAGCGTGCTGTATCCTGGGGAGATTCAGCAGGAGCTTTATCCGCGATTAACGAGTATTTATTCGCTGTTGCGAACGGGAGATGTGGAGGCGGTATCGCACTTGTTTGTGGAGCGGGTGGACTACTGTGAGTTTGGGAATTCGAAGCCGTTTCGGATTCGGGTGGTGAATCAGTACAATGACAACTACGACCATTTCTATGTGAAGGTGGCGGATGCGTCACGGATTTATGGCCTGGAGTTGGAGCATTTGCTTTCGCCGAACCGGATCAATTATTTGTATCACGAGAACTCGCTGATTGAGGAGCATATCGCGGGCATTCCCGGGGATGCGTTCATTCGGGATTACCTCGACAGGGAGGACACGAATCAGGTGCGGATCGCGAAGGAGTTTGTGAAGTTTAGCGAGCGGTGTTTCATCCGGTTGCTCGGGGACATGCGGAGTTACAATTATGTGATCGATATCACGCCGGATTTTGAGGATGTGCAGTATCGGGTGCGGGCGATTGATTTTGACCAACAGAGCTATGAGGGGCGGAAGACGCTTTATTTGCCGCAGTTCTTCAAGGAGAACAATCAAGTGGTGGGGCTGTGTGCGAAGTTGCTGAACTATCCGACGATGAAGCAGTATCAGGAGGAGGAGCGGAGTTTGATCGCGCGGCGCTACACGTCGGAGATTGACCGGCTGAGGCATTTGATCACCTGCATGAAGAAGGATCGTGCGGAGCCGTTTGATAAGGTGGTGCAGCTGAGGCAGGAGTTGGGGGAGTTTCACCAGACGACGCGGTTTGATGCGTGCAATTCGATGGGGGAAATTGTGGAGCGAAACTTAGAGTTCACGCTGCATCGGCATTTTGATTGAAGCGAAGCGGGGCTACGACCATTCTTTGAGCCGCTCGGGGAAGGGGCAGTCGGCACAGGAGGAGTGGTCTTCGAGGCAAAAGTCCTGGTAGATTTGCAGGAGGCCTTGGTGGTGGAAAAGTTTGCGATTGAAGCTTTTTTGGAGAGTGGAGTCGCCGAACAGACGCAGCATGGCGCGGCGGACTTTTTGATTGTCGAGGAGGGCGGGCAGTTCGAGGTATTCGGCCCAGAGGCGGGTGCGCTCGGGGACGAGGAGGGGGTAGACGACGTTGGCGAGCATTTCGTGGATGCGGGTTTCCCCGATTAAGGAGACGGGGTGATCTGACGGGGCGGCTGCGAGGGTGTAGTGGGTGGACCAAAAGGGGTGTTGCAAGGAGAGGAGGCTTTCCCGCCAGGCGGGCAGGCTCCAGCGGGTGGCGTCGATGAGGGGGGCGGAGACGAGTGTCCAGTGGTCGAGCAAGGTGGTGATGGCACCGAGGCGGCGCTGGGGATGATTGCCGGGGCGGACGGCGTTGAGTTTCCAGCGGAGGAGGTGTTGGGGTTCGAGCCAGCGCAGGCAGGAGTCGCGGAGTTTCCACCAGCGGGACCAGAGTTGCTTGAGGTAGGAGCGGGTGGCGTCTTCGTTGCGGTCGGGATGGAGGTCTTCGAGGAAACCTGCGGTGCCGAAGAGGAGGGTTTGGCGATTGAGGGAATCTTCTTTGAGCAGGCGTTTGACGGGTAGGCGCTGGGTGAGGACCGTGAAGGGGCGCTGGTTGTTTCGGTAACCGAGGGTTTGGGCGAGGGCTTGGAAGATGGCCTGCTCCCTGCCGTGAGAGGAGGCGAGGGCGTGAAGGCGAGTGGATTTGAGGCGGAGGCGGTGTTGGGCGGCGCTTTCGATGAGATCTGAAACGCGTTTGGGGTCCATGTCGCGGAGGGGGGCGGCACAGCGGCCGAGGCGCGCGGCGGCGAGGCGACTTTTGGGGGCCGCGTCTGCGGCGAGCATGGAGCGGGAGATCTGGGTCTGAGCGACTTCAGTGTGCTGGTGGGTGCGGGTGAAGAAGCGCTGGTCGGTGGGTGCCTCGATGAACACGTGGAGGATGACGTTTTGGTAATCGGGATTGGCGCCATGGTGATGGCGCTCCCAATCTCGGACGTCTGGGTCGAGTTCGATGTCGCCGGTGAGGAGTTGGTCGCCTATGCGGATGGCGCAGTCGGTGAAGTCCGGGCCGGCGCCGGCATTCCAAGAGCCGAAGTCTTCGATGGTGACGGGGCGGTTGTCGGTGGTGGTGAAGGAGGTGCCGAAGGCGCCCGAGAACCAGAGGCTCTGGAGATCCAGTTCGCTCATGGGTGGCTCCATGCCGGGGAGTGTGGGGGAGTCTTCGACACCTGCGAAGACCGAATCACGAAAGCGTTCGTAGCGGTCAGCGAGCGGCAAGACGAGGAGGCTCATGCGACTGGGAGCGGGTTGAGGTCTTTGAGGGATACTTCTGCGAGCGAGGTGACTCTTTTCAATGCACCGGGAAAATGGAGGTGCTGAGTCATGGGGCCTGGGGCGACGATGCACTGGATGCCGGCGGCTTGAGCGGCGATGAGGCCGTTGAGGGAGTCTTCGAAGATGATGGCTTCGGAGGTGCTGACGTTGAGGCGCTGGGCGGCGAGGAGGAAGAGGCTGGGGTCGGGTTTGACTTTGCCCGTGTCGTCGACGGTGGTGAGGTGGTGGAAGTGGTGAATGAGGTTGAGGTCGTTGAGCCAGCCTTCGACCCACCAACGGGGGCTGCTGGAGGCAATGGCGCAGGGAAGTCCAAGGGACGCGGCTTCGGTGAGGCGATCGACGACGCCGGGGAGAATGGAGAGAGATTTGCGGAGCTCTTTCTCGCGGAGGGTACGTTGGGCTTCGAGTTCGGCCCAATCGAATTGGCGACCGGTGCGGGTTTCGAGATCGACACGGGGGTCATAGTGGGCCCCGAAGTCGGTGCCGATGACGGCGGCGTAGGTTTCGATGGCGAGGTCGAGGCCGTGGGCTTCGAAGATTTCGCGCCAGGTTTGGTAGCCGGTGCTTTCGGTGTCGACGATGAGGCCGTCGAAGTCGAAAATGACTGCTCGGAGGGAGGGCATTGGGAGGGAGTTAGCCAAAGGCGGTGATAAAAGTGACTTCGAGGGCGAGGCTTTCGTTGACGTTGGTGCGGAGGAGTTGGTCGAGTTTGCGGAGGGCGGCGATGCGTTTGTGGAGCTGGCCTGGGGTCCAGCGTTGGGCGAGGGCGGCGGTGGCGTCCTGGTAGGGGAGGATGTCTAGCTGGCCGCCGCCGACCTGCTGGCGAGCGACGTCGCCCATCCAGGAGAGGAGAAGGTCCATGAGGGCGTCACGTTGTTGCTGGTAGTTGGCTTCGATCTGGGCCTCGATTTGTTCCTCGCGCTGTTTCAGCCAGGAGCCGTCGGTGGTTTGCTTGTAGTGGTCCTGCTCCTTTTTGAATTCGTCTTCGAGGTCTTTTTTGATGTCGGTTTTGAGTTGTTCGAGGATTTCCTGGAAACCCGCTTTGAGTGCGAGGGCGCCGGAGATGCCGGCGGTGGTGCGGGTGCTGAGTTGGCGGAGTACGGTGAGGAGTTGTTCTTCGTAGGCGGTGAAGATGCGTGCGCCTGGCGGTGGGAGAAGGGCGATTTCGATGACTCGGGAGCGGGTGGTAGGGAGGAGGGCGCGAGGGTTGTGGGTGAGGAGGAGGAAGAGCGCGCCGCCGGGGGGTTCCTCCAGGGTGCGGAGGAAGGCGTTTTGGGCGCTGTCGTTCATGCGCTCGGCGTCCTGGATGAGGGCGGGTTTGAGGCGGCCGCCGTTGCTCATCTGCATGTGCTGGATGAAGTGGCGCATGGTGTTGGGGGCTGCGCCGGTTTGATCTCCGACGACGATACGGCGCGATTTGCCTTCGGGAGAGAGGACGTAGGCGCCTTCTTTTTGGAAGTCTTCGATGTTGTAGCGCGGCTTGGCGGTGACGAGGCGGAGGAGATCGAGGGCGAACGTGTTGAGATCGGCTTCGCGCGGGCCGGTGATGAGGTAGGCGTGACCGAGGCGGCCCTGCTGGTTGGCCCGGTCGAGGAGGGCGAGGGCGTTTTCGGGCTTAAAGGGCATGGAGGCGGGGGGCGACGAGGCTCCAGATGTGCTGGTGAAGGGTGTCTTGGGTGAGGGTGGCGTCGAGAACGTGGATCCGGTCTGGTGCGGTGGCTGCGAGGTCGAGATAGCCTTGACGGACCTTTTGGAAGAAGGCTAGGGGCTGGCTTTCGATGCGGTCTAGCTCGCGGCCGGCTTGAAGGATGCGACAGCGGGCGGTGTCGGCGTCCATGTCGAGGAGGAAGGTGAGGTGAGGGAGGGTGCCGCCGACGGCGAAGGCGTTGATGGCGGCGACGCTTTCTTTGGGAAGGCCGCGGGCGATGCCCTGGTAGACGGTGGTGGAATCGAGGAAGCGGTCGAGGAGCACGATGGTGCCGGAGGAGAGCAGGGGGTGGATTTTTTCGCGGACGAGTTGGGCGCGGGAAGCGGCGAAGAGGAGGAGTTCGGTTTCGGAGGACATGCTGGCGCCTTCCGGGGCGTGCTGGAGGAGGTGGCGGATCGATTCACCAATGGGGGTGCCTCCGGGTTCGCGCATGAGTTCGGTCGGGTGGCCGTCCTGTTCGAGGCGGGAGCGAAGGAGACGGATTTGCGTGGATTTGCCACAGCCTTCTGAGCCTTCGAAAGAAATGAGGATGCCGGGAGCTGACATGGGCGTTTCAGGCTAGCGATGGGGGCGGATTTGTCGAACAAAACCCATTTTGTTTTGGCGTGGTGGGGAGTTGGGGTAAGGTAGGGGATGTCAGAGAGTGTTGAAATTGCTGGGGGAACGTTTGCGTCCCGGGAAGGGAAGTCCGCGATTGAGGAGGGGCTTGGTTTTGCGCCGAAGTTCGATGCAGATGGATTGATGCCGGCAATGGCAGTGGATGCTGACACCGGGCAGCCTTTGATGTTGGCCTACATGAACGAGGAGAGTCTGCGGATGACCCTGGCGTTGCGGCAAGCGGTGTATTGGAGCCGCAGTCGGAAGGAGATTTGGCACAAGGGGCGGACGAGCGGGGAGTTTCAGGATGTGATAGAAATGCTGGTGGATTGTGATCAGGATGCCTTGGTGCTGCGAGTGAAGCAGCGTGGGGGTGGCTGCTGCCACACGAAGCGGGCGACTTGCTTTTATCGGCGGGTGGCGTTGGGGGCGGGAGAGGGAGTGGTGAGGTTGGAAGGGGCATGAAAATTTGACCCTGGGAAGGGCTTGGGAGGGGCTGACGGGCCGATGGGGCGGACTTTGTGAAATTTTTCACAAATTCGGGTTGCCGGACGGCGGTCTGTTCTGATAGTGGCGGGTCCCTTCTTTTTTGGATGCAATCTATTCTGGCCAGTTTTGATCTCCCGCTCCTGATCGCTTCATTGATCAAGATCGTCTTTTTGGTCTTTTTGGTGATTTTGCCGATGGTGGCTTACTCGGTCTATGCTGAGAGGCGGGTTTCGGCGATCATTCAGGATCGGGTGGGCCCGAACCGGACTGGGATTCCGTTGACCCTTTTAGGTTTCAAGAAAGACATTCAGATTTTCGGGATCGGCGGGTTGCTTCAGCCGATGGCGGATGGCTTGAAGTTCATTTTGAAGGAGGATTTCACCCCAAGGTCGGTGAACACGTTTTACTACTGGCTGGCGCCTTGCTTGACGATGGTGCCGGCGCTCATGACGGCAGCGGTGATGCCATTCGGCAGTGAGTTGGATTTGAGTTGGGCGGGCCTGGGGGCGCCGTTCAAGATGGTCATCGCGGATTTGAATGTGGGACCGCTCTACATGTTCGCAATCTCGTCTCTGGGGGTCTATGGGATTGTGCTGGCGGGTTGGGCTTCGAATTCTAAGTATCCGTTTCTGGGTGGTGTGCGTGCAAGTGCGCAGATGATCTCTTATGAGATCTCGCTGGGGTTGTCGATCATTCCGGCGATTATGATTTTCGGGGAGTTGAATTTGGGTAAAATGTCGGCTTACCAAGATGCGAATGGGTGGTTGCTGTTGCCGTTATGGGGGGACGGGTTGAGTTGGTCGCGTTTGGTATTGTTGGTTCCGATCGTCATTTCTTTCGTGGTATTCTCGATTTCCCTGTTTGCGGAGACAAACCGGACGCCGTTTGACCTGCCAGAATGCGAGACGGAGTTGGTGGCGGGGTACCATACCGAGTATAGCTCGATGAAATTCGCCCTGTTTTTCCTGGGTGAGTATGCGGCGATGATTATTGGGTCCGGGCTTGCGGTGACGCTTTTCTTTGGGGGCTGGAGCATACCGTTTGGGCCATGGCTGAGCGAATGGACGGGTTTGCAATTCCATTATGAGGCGGGGAACACTCCGTTTTACACGGGGTTGCTGCACATTGGGACGTTTTTTGCGAAGATCGTTGGATGCATTATTTTCTTTGTTTGGGTGCGGTGGACGTTGCCACGGTTTCGATTTGATCAACTCATGAAGCTGGGCTGGCTCGTATTCTTCGAGGTGGCACTGCTGAATGTCTTTTTGACCGCGCTTTTGCTTTGGTTGGTGCCACTGAAATAACCCTCAATACGCACCGAACACGCTATGCCTACTATTGTTGTCCAACGCCCCAAACTTGCCTGGCACGAGAAGATTTTTCTTTCCGGATTCTTGAATGGAATGCGGATCACGCTGGGCCACGCCATTCGAACTTTCAAGACTTTGCGTGGCAGCAAGACCGTGGTGACGATGCAGTATCCGGAACAGAAGTGGGATGAGAGCTTGCCGGAGCATTATCGTGGGGCACCGACCCTCGTTACGGATGAGCATGGCCGGGAGCGCTGTGTGAGTTGCCAGTTGTGCGAGTTCATTTGCCCACCTAAGGCGATCAAGATCATTCCGGGCGAGATCCCCAGCGATGATCCATGGGCGAAGGTCGAGAAGCGGCCAAGAGAGTTCGAAATCGACATGATTCGCTGTATTTATTGTGGAATGTGTGAGGAAGTGTGCCCCGAGCAGGCCATCTTTTTGCGTAAAGACTATGCGATCACGGGGACCAGTCGGGCTGAGATGGTGCACGACAAGGAGAAGCTTTATGAGATTGGCGGGGTGCGCACGGGGCTGGTGAACAAGTGGAACGACCTCAAATAATCATCAGTCGAGTTTGAATTTAAGCCGATATGCCTAGCTTTTTGTTTTATCTATTCGCAGCGATCACGCTGGGCTTTGGTTTGAATGTGATATTGGCGCGCAATCCAGTGACGAGTGCGCTGTCTTTGGCGGTTTCGTTCGTTGGTTTGGCAGCGCTGTTTATCAGCCTGGATGCTTACTTCATCGGTATCATTCAGATTTTGGTCTACACGGGCGCGGTGATGGTGTTGTTTTTGTTCATCATCATGCTTCTAGACATCCAAAAGGAAGAAGCAAAGAGGGCCAACACAGCGGCGGTGATAGGTGGAGTGGTCCTGGCGGTGGTATTGACGCTACAGGTGGCTGCGGTGTTGGGCGTGTTCAAGGAGGGTGCCATAACGACTGAACAAAGGGCGCTTTCGATGGAGATTGCGTCGAAAAGGGAGGATGTGGCGCAGGTGAAGACCATTCAGAAGGATTTGGCCGCTGGAACGCTTCCTGACGCCAAGTTGATGGGGATGACGCTTTTCGAACAATACGGGTTTCACCTGCAGGCGATCGGGCTGTTGTTGCTGGTGGGCACGGTGGGTGTGGTCGTGCTAAGCAAGCGCGAAAGTCCTAGCAAGCCTGTTGTTTAAAACCTTAGATTTCCGTCCTTCCATGATTACCCTTAACCATTACCTGTTTGTCAGTGGTGCGCTCTTTGCGCTGGGTCTTGCCGGCGTGGTCGTACGACGGAATATCATCATCATTTTCATGTGTCTGGAGATGATGCTAAGCGCGGCCAACCTAGCTTTAGTGGGGTTCTCCCGATTCCGAGTAACGGATGGGCTGCCGGATTACGCGGCGCAATCTTTGGTCTTTTTTACCATCACAGTTGCCGCTGCAGAGGTGGCGGTGGGGTTAGCGGTGATTGTGGCGCTATATCGGACTCGTCAATCGGTGGAAGTGGATACCATCACGCGAATGCAGGGGTAGGATCCCACGGAACTGTCTTTTTTGAATTTCACACGCTATGCCTCCTGCTCCCGACATCGTCACTCAATCGGCACCGCTGATGAACATTTTGCTGTTCCTGCCGCTTGCTGTGGCGTTGGTGATTCTGATGGGTCGGAAATTGTTGGGAGTGAATGTGTGTGTCTTCCTGGCGGTAGCTTCGTCTGCGATTTGCCTTTTGTGCGCCATCATGAACTTGGGAGTGGTGGGGAGTGAGACCATTCGATTGATGCCCTTTTTGATGCTGGATGGAGGCAAGTTGCTCAACATTGGGATCGACGTTTTGCATGATGGACAGAGTGCTGGGATGATGTTCATCGTGACGCTGATCGGATTTCTGGTTCAGGTTTTCTCTGTCAAATACATGGAGGAGGACGATGCGAAGCCACGCTACTTTGGGGCGCTGTCACTCTTTTTGTTTTCGATGACAGGGATTGTGCTGGCTGACAATCTGGTGATGATGTTTGTGTTTTGGGAATTGGTGGGGCTAAGTTCCTTCTTACTGATCGGACACTGGTTTCAAAAGCCATCGGCGGCCGAAGCTTCGAAGAAAGCTTTCTTGACGAATCGGATTGGGGATTTTGGTTTCATGATCGGGATTTTGCTATTGTTTGGGGTGAATCACGGGGATGTGACGTTTGCGGGGCTGAAAGAAAGTTTGTTGATGGGTCCGCTCAAGGCGACTTCCGAGGGCCAGGGGTGGTTGATGACCGCTGCGGTACTTTGCTTATTCATGGGGGCAGTGGGTAAGTCGGCACAGATGCCGTTGCATGTCTGGTTGCCGGATGCAATGGAGGGCCCGACGCCTGTATCGGCTTTGATCCATGCGGCGACGATGGTTGCGGCAGGGGTCTACATGCTTGTTCGAATCAGTTTTTTGGTCGCGGCATCCGAGATGGGAGCAACTTGGATTGCTGGCATCGGTGGCATTACTGCGTTGATGGCGGCTTTGATGGCGACACAGCAGGGGGATATCAAGAGGATTCTGGCTTACTCGACGCTATCCCAGTTGGGCTACATGGTCATGGCCGTGGGATTGGTTGGGATGAGTGGCGAAGCGATGGGTGGCAATGCGGGGCATCCAGCCATGTTTCATCTTTACACACACGCCTTTTTTAAGGCTATGCTGTTCCTGGGTGCGGGCGCTGTGATCTACTCGTGTCACCACGAACAGGACATTTGGAAAATGGGAGGGTTGGCGAAGCACATGCCTGTAACGACCTTTACTTTTGCAGTCGGAACAGCGGCTTTGATTGGGGTCCCGGGATTGAGCGGTTTCGTGAGTAAGGAGGCGATTCTGGGTGTGGCTTGGGAAGAGTGTAAGTGGTTGTTTGCTGCTGGAGCGTTTACTGCCATGTTGACGGCATTTTACATGACGCGGCTCTTCATTGTGGCCTTTTTGGGTAAGGCCCGGTCAGAATCTTCAAGTCATGCCATGGAGGTCAGGTTGCCAATGTTGGTGCCGTTGTTAGTGCTCGCATTCCTGTCAGTTTTTTCGGCTTACCATTTTATGGAGGCTCCATTGAAGGCGATGGCGGTGCATGGCCATGGTGAAGGGCATTACACGGTCATGGGGATATCGATTGCAGCGCTATTGATCGGTGTGATCGCTGCTTTTGTCATTTACCGGGGAAGGGAGAAGGATCCATTGAGCATCAAGCTGTTCGCCAATAAGTTTTATTTCGATGAGATTTATGCGGTGCTGATCAAGGTTTTCCAAGATGGATTGGCGTGGCTTGTCACAGGGGTTGAGCATGTTGTGGTCGACGGCTTGGTGGCGCGATTACCTGCAGCCGTGGTCGCCAAAGTTGGGCAAAAGGCTCGGTTGCTGCAGGCCGGACAACTTCAGGGTTATACATTCTTACTGGGGGTTGGCGTACTCCTGGCCATCTATGTCATCGTTTTCGTTTTGCCCGGTGTGGGCCATTGATGGGAGGAACGCATTCTTAGACTGGCATGAGCTCGCTCGAAATCATCATTTTAATTCCTTTCCTTGCCGCTTTGGCGATATGGATGGGTGCCCCAGCCCGCCTGACTGCGGTGGTTGCCTCAACTGTGAATCTATTGTGGGTTTTGGTTTTGGCGGTGCGTTTTCCAGCCTTTAAGAGCGCTACAGATTTAGCGTTTGTAAACAAGCATATGGTGCTGGACAACCCATCGATCGCATTTGCCGTGGGCGCGGATGGGGTGTCGATGATCATGGCATTGCTGACGGTGCTGGTGACGTTCGCTGCGGTTTGGCAAATTGTTGATAAGCCTTCAATGTATCATATTGCGTCGCTTCTGATTTCTGGAGGAGCGCTTGGGGCATTCTTGTGCACGGATTTGTTTTTCATTTACGCGTTTCATGAGGTAGCTCTGATTCCTACTTTCCTCATGATTGGGATTCACGGGCGTGCGGAGAAGGATCAGCGACTGGCGGTGGCTTGGAAGACGACGATCTATTTGGGCGCAGGTAGCCTTGTCCTGTTGGCGGGTTTGGTCTGGGCGGTGATTGAGTTCAGTGGAGGTGGCAAACTGACGTTTGATCTAGTTGCTTTGCGCGCCCAAGCGGCAATGAGTCCGCTCCCTGCAACGGCCCAAGGCCCACTATTTTTTCTGCTTTTGGTGGGGTTTGGAACGTTGGTGAGTCTTTTCCCATTTCATAGCTGGGCTGCGCCAGCCTATGCGACGGCACCAACGCCTGTGGCGATGTTGCACTCGGGGGTGCTCAAAAAGTTCGGGTTGTATGGACTGTTTCGGATTGCTCTGCCCTTGTTGCCCGCCGGCGCGCAGGTGCCTTGGGTGCAGCAGGCTTTGCTAATCATGTTGTTGGGGAACATTTTGGTGGTCGGATTGGTTACCTTGCATCAGAAGCGATTGGATGACATGCTTGCCAATTCGAGCGTCATGCACATGGGGTATCTTTTTTTGGGGCTGGCTGCGGGTACGGAGATCGCGGTAAAGGGTGCCATACTGTTGATGTTTGCCCACGGGATTTCGATCGCGCTGCTGTTTGCGATCTGTGGAAGGATGAGAAACCAATTGGGGACACTTGAGATGGCTAAATTGGGTGGAATTGGGAGCCATGCGCCGTTTTTGACGGTGGTATTTGCGTTTGGGGCCTTTGCATCGATCGGACTGCCAGGGTTGGCAAATTTTGCCGGTGAAGTGATGATTTTCATGGGGGCCTTCGCTAATGGCAATCCGTCATCGACGTTCATTCCGGCGCAAGGACTGACTTCACTGCACTGGACGGTGATTTTGGCTCTTTGGGGAGTGGTGATTTCGGCGGTCTATATGCTTCGGGGGTATCGTGCGATTTTTCAGGGTACGCCTCAGACGGGCTTGTTCATGAGTGATCCTGGCTCTGGTCAGTGGCTTCCACTGGTGCTGTTGGCCGCAGTATTGTTGGCGGTGGGTTGTTTTCCATCCCTCTTGCTAGATTTGATTCAGGCTCCCTTGGCCCCTATCGCTACCCCGTGATTCTTTAATTCTCTCTCTCCGACCCCATGTCTGTTTTTAATCTCGAAGCTCTGTTGGCACTGCTCGGCCTGTTTGTGCTGTTGCTCGAGGCCTTCGTGCCATCCGTTTCGAGCAAGGCACTAGCTGGAATCTGTGTGGCAGGTGTGGCGGGTGTCCTTGTGCTTTTGGTCACCGTAGCAGGGGGGCAGGAAGCATTACCTGCATTCGTTGGAGCTTACCATCAACTGGATTCGCTGGCAATGTTCTACAAGGCATTTGCCCTTGTTATTACATTTTTCGTGCTCTGGTTAACGCTCGAGGCTTCGCCCTATCTGAATAAATTCTCACTTGATGGGAAACTGGGCGAAATGTTTAGTTTGCCGCTATTTGTTTGTGTGGGGATGATGTGGATGGCATCAGCCAAGGATTTGGTGACAGTGTTCGTGTCACTCGAGTTGGTGACCGTTTCATTCTACGTGCTCGTCGCCTATACCCGGAAGAGCGCTCTAGCGCTTGAGGCGGGAGTGAAATATTTGATCTTGGGTGCATTATCTACCGGGGTATTGGTGTTCGGTGTGGCTTGGGTCTATGGGGCCACTGGGTCGTTGAGTTTTGAGGGCATTACGAATGCAGTTCAGGGGGGAGAGGTGAACAAGACCGCGCTTTTGTTTGGAGTGTCGTTTCTGCTTGCTGGGCTTGGATTCAAGGTCGCAGCGGTTCCTTTTCAGATGTGGGTGCCTGACGTTTATCAAGGTGCTTCGACGCCTACGACGGTGTTTCTCTCGGTTGGTTCGAAAGCGGCGGGTTTTGCGGTGTTAACACGAGTGATTGAGGCATTGACCGTATCTGGCTCAATGGTGAGGGAAGAGTTCATAACGGTTCTTAGCATTGCGGGTGCCGTGACGGTGGTTGTTGGGTCTCTGCCTGCCTTGTTCCAGACCAACGTGAAAAGGCTTTTGGCTTACTCGAGTATTTCTCACGCAGGTTTCCTGCTGCTGGCACTTGCCGCACGGGATAGTGTGCGCGTGGATTTGTCTCCTGGAGGCACCGTGGCCTTCTATTTAGCGACCTACCTTCCGATGACGGTGCTAGGATTTGCGGCGTTGATACAAATGCGATTGAATGGAAGGGGCGAAGAGCTTGATGACTTCAAGGGGCTAGCCCAGAAGTCTCCATCTCTTGCGCTTTTGGTTACCTTGGCGTTTGCCTCATTGGCAGGATTGCCTTTGACAGCGGGTTTCTTTGGAAAAATGTGGGTGATCCTTGGGTTGGTAGATCAGCAATTGTGGTTTGCGTTGGCCTGTGCGGTGATTGGGGCGGCTGCAGGTTTTTATTACTATTTCCGAGTCATCCTTGCTATGTTTACCCCGGAGGAGAGCACGGAGCCATTTCGAATGGGAGTACTCGCTAGGGCTGTGTGTATGGTGCTTGGATTGACGATTGCGGTGTTGGGTGTCTACCCCAAACCTTTGCAAACGCTACTGGCAAAAGTGCCTGCTGCGGGGACGAGTGCTTCGGGGCATTAGTCTGGTGGCTCGTTAGGGCTGCGGAGGTTTGGAGTTGAGCTATGGCCTGTGCGTTCGTTTGCTACTGGAGCTTCTGCGCGGAAAGCTGGAAAAAGCGTCGGACTCCTGAATAGGCTCATTCAGCAGTTTAACTTTGAGTTTCCTGCTGAGACTGGAGTGAAGGGTAGAATTTAAACCAAGTTCGTCAGTTGAGGGAGACTATTGAGTCAGGAACAAGATTTTGAGGGGCGTCACAGAGTGGTTCTTGGGACTACATTCTGCACGATTTTTGGCGCTCTCGGTAATTGAAGGCCCAGCCGTTGCAGCAGTTCGGCAACCCGGTGGTTGAGGCGGGCGACTGCGCGGAGGCGCAGGTGGCGGCTGGTCTTGGCTCTCCACCCTCACCTGCACCACCACGTCCGTTCTGCGCACAGTGGCCACTTCCTTGAGTAGTTGCCCGGCTCAATCGTACAGCCCTTTGCCCCGCATCCACATCTCCAATGTGCGCCACAAGGCAAGGGTCAAAAGCACACCAGAATGTGCGCTTCTACCCGGCGCTGCCTTTGATGGAAGACAGGCCGCAGTTGGAGGTCTCTTTTGCTGATTTTGATGCATTCCTCGGCCTATGGCAGAGTTATGTACCAGCGTCACAATTACGCGGAGTCTTTCTCGGGGCAGTTGGTGCGAAGTAGGTAGGTGTCGTTCGCGAGCTGCGCCCAGCTCTGGCGTCCGCTTTCCCGGTGATTGCCAGGCTGTAGTCGCGTCCTTGGGCCGTCACGCTCCACGGGGACTTCGATGAGTTTCTAAGCGCTCGGATAACGCTCCAGCCAGTGGCCAATGCAGTGCTCTACTAGGCCAGCGTCTTTGACGGGGCGCTAGCGCAGTAAGATGTCGGTCTTTCCCAACAGAGCCCTGGCTCGCTGCCGCAGCAGAACTAGCATGGCGGCTTCCTACTGCCGACGATACGGCGGGGCGTGGCACGCGCGCAAAAAGTCGAGATTGCCCACGTTGGCCATCCTCGAACCATGACCCAGATGCATTTGGCCAGACCATACTTGACTTCCATCATCTCGACCATGTCCTCCACTGAGGTCACGTCAGCTCGGTTGCCCGCGAAGACTTCACAGCCGGTGGATAGACCTTCAAGGGCGGACCGATTGGCTCTGTGCAACCGCTTGCGCACGCCGCGGCGTCCCCGTTTTGAGCGCGAGCACGCGGCGCGCGGGATGGTTTGGGACAGCAGATTGCTCCCAGAGTGCTTGGTGGCTAAGTGCATTTCCTGCTGCGTTATCGACAAACGTGACCTTAAAGTAAGCTTGAACAGTTTCTTCCGCAACTTGCCAAAGGTAGCCCGAATCAAGCTGCGAGGCAGTATGGTCCACTAGTCAGAACGTTCCGAGGACCTGATGAGCAAAGTTGCTGCTGAGTAATCGTCAGAAAGCGGCGATCGAGTTCCAGCGTAAGGTAGCTCGAAGCTTGCAAACCTGAGAGAAAACGCCAAACACAACGGAAATTGTGTCAAAATGGGGAACGAGAAGCAAAAAAATTCAGTCCAAGAGGAAAAATCCCTTGCGACATCTCCAGGAGAAGGCATTATCCCGGCCCCCGCGACCTCGGCCTTCCCTGAAGGCTGAGCGAAATAACCTGATTCTTCAGGCTTTTGCTATCGGTGCAGTTCCGGAAAAGACTGTGGAAACCACTCACAAAGTGGTCTTTCACGTCCCCCCCGGAGCAAGCCGGCAGGTCGGAAAAGTAGCGCTTCTCCTATCATGCCCACAATCAATCAACTCGTTCGACACGGTCGCAAAGACAAAGCGGTCAAGTCAAAGTCGCCGGCTCTCGCAAAGTGCCCCCAGCGCCGTGGAGTCTGCCTGCAAGTGATGACACGGACGCCAAAAAAGCCGAACTCGGCTTTGCGTAAGGTTGCCAAGGTCCGGCTCACCAATGGCTTTGAAGTCATCGCCTACATTGGCGGAGAAGGTCATAACTTGCAGGAGCACTCCATTGTTCTTGTTCGTGGTGGCCGGGTGAAGGACCTTCCTGGTGTTCGCTACCACATCGTCCGTGGGACGCTTGACTGCCTTGGGGTTGATAAGCGTCGTCGTGGCCGCTCGAAGTATGGTGCAAAGCGCCCGAAGCCGGGTCAAGCTGCCGATACGGGCAAGAAGAAGAAATAATTTCCACCCCTCGTCGAAACCTCTCTAACTCTCTTTTCAAGTCATGGCTCGCAGGAAACGTGTTTACGAAAAACCGGTCGTCAAAGACTCTCGCTACGATAGTGAACTGGTCGGGCACCTCATTAGCCGCGTGATGGTGTGCGGCAAAAAGTCGATCGCGGAACGAATTGTCTATTCGGCCATCGAGATGCTGAATGAAAAGTCTGAAGCGGTTGATCCGCTTGAGTTGTTCAATCGGGCTGTTGAGAACGTAAAGCCTCGCGTTGAGACGAAAGCTCGGCGGGTAGGTGGTGCCACTTATCAGGTTCCTCTTGAGGTTGCTCCGGCCCGCTCTGAGTCGCTCGCAATGCGTTGGTTGATCAACTATGCACGGACTCGCCGTGGGGTTCCGATGCATCGTGCTTTGGCCAATGAGTTGAAAGATGCTTCCCAAGGGCAAGGAAACTCGGTCCGTAAACGCGACGATGTTCACAAGCAAGCGCAAGCAAACCGCGCCTTTGCGCACTTCCGCTGGTAGGAAGAGCTACTGCAATCACCCACTTTTCGTTTAGACAATGTCGAACCCTAACTCCCCCAATCGCGAATTCCCACTAGAGCGCACCCGTAACATCGGGATCTGCGCCCACATTGACGCTGGCAAGACGACTCTGACCGAGCGGATCCTGTTCTATACGGGAATGATCCACAAAATAGGCGAGGTTCACGATGGTGCTGCGACGACGGACTGGATGGAGCAGGAGCAAGAGCGAGGGATCACCATTACTTCAGCGGCTGTGACTGCCTCCTGGAAGCAGCTGAAAGAAGAGGGTGTCTTCAAGTTGCGGGAAGGTGAAAACATGCGGGTGAATATCATCGACACACCCGGGCACGTTGATTTCACTGCTGAGGTTGAGCGTTCCCTGCGGGTTCTTGATGGTGCTATCTTTGTTCTTTGTGGTGTCGCGGGCGTGCAGCCTCAGTCTGAGACGGTTTACCGCCAAGCTGAGAAATATGGCGTTCCCCGGATTGCGTTCGTAAACAAAATGGACCGCACGGGTGCGAATTTTGAGAACGTAGTGAAGGATGTCCGGGAAAAACTTGGAGCCAACGCCTGGCCGGTTCTAATCCCGATCGGTGCGGAGGATAACCTTTCTGGGCAAATCGATGTGATCAACCAAAAGGCTGTGATCTATTCGGATGACGACAAGTTCGGATCCACCTACACAGTTCGTAGTCTTGAAGGCGCTGAGGTTGCGAAGGCCAAGGAGGCTTACGACGATCTAGTAGCCGCGATCTGTGATGTAGATGATGAGCTTGGGATGATGTTCCTTGAGGAATTGCCCATCAGTATTCAGGATGTAAAACTCGCCTTGCGCCGGGCGGTCATTGCAAATCGCATTGTACCGATGGCGGGGGGATCTGCATTCAAGAACAAGGGGGTTCAATACCTGGTGGACGCCGTCATCGATTATCTTCCTGGTCCGCTCGATATCCCACCTCAAGAAGGGCACTCGGTAGATGATCCAGAGGTGAGAATTGCGGCTCAACCTGATGACTCCGGAAAGTTCTGCGCTTTGGCATTCAAGCTTTGGTCTGATAAGTTTGGCCGTTTGGTTTTCTTCCGTGTCTACTCTGGATGCGTCAAAAAGGGTGATGTCATTTATAACCCTCGCACAAGGAAATCAGAACGGGTTGGTCGTCTGATCCAGATCCAAGCCGCTGTGCACAAGGATATTGATGCCTGTTACTCAGGTGATATCGCAGCACTTGTCGGTGTGAAAGACGTTCGCACCGGAGACACCCTCTGCGACGAGAGTCGTGAACTCCTTCTTGAGCCTCCAACTTTCCCTGAGCCTGTCATTTCTATGGCTGTGGAGCCAAAGACGAAGGGCGACCAGGAGAAGATGGGCAATGCCCTCCAGCGTTTGTCTGAGGAGGATCCGACATTCTTTGTTAAGACTGACGAGGAAACCGGCCAGACAATCATTGCGGGAATGGGTGAGTTGCATTTGGAAATTCTCTGCGACCGACTCAAGCGCGAACACAAGGTTGAGACCAATACAGGCAAACCCCAGATTGCCTACCGTGAAACTCTCACTATGCCAGCCGATGGGGAAGGGAAATTGGTCAAGCAATCCGGTGGACGGGGTCAATATGGACACGTGATTTTGAAGATCGCGCCAGGCGAGAAGGGCAAGGGTGTGACGGTCGAGAACAAGGTCGTAGGCGGAACCATCCCCAAGGAATATATCAACGCTTGTAAGTCAGGCTGTATCGAGGCGACTCTCAATGGAATCATTGCTGGCTATCCAGTCATCGATATTCACATCGACTTGATCGATGGATCGAGCCACGATGTGGACTCCAACGAAAATGCTTTCAAAATGGCGGCGATCTTTGCAGTAAAGGACGCGCTAAAAAAGGCCAAGTGCGTTTTACTTGAACCAATCATGGCAGTCGAAGCATCGACGCCAGAAGACTATCAGGGCGACATTATGGGTGACTTGAATCGCCGTCGGGGTCGGATTCAGGGTATGGATACCCGCGGTGCGACCGCCATCCTCCGTGCTGAGGTTCCGTTGGCTGAAATGTTTGGATACTCGACCGCCATTCGGACTCTTTCCTCGGGCCGAGCCTCATATTCGATGCAGCCATCGCACTTCGAACAGGTGCCTCAACAGATCGTCGAAGCAATTGTTGAGCAGCGTGGTGGAGCTAAGTAACAAACCCTTTAATCAACCGTCTCACGGAACAATCAAATGGACAATCAACGAATCAGAATCCGCCTTCGGGCCTACGACTACCGAGTGCTTGACAAAAGCACTGCCGATATCGTGGAAACCGCGAAACGCACTGGCGCCAAAGTCGCTGGTCCGATCCCATTGCCAACTCGGATCGAAAAGTACAGCGTGAACCGGTCTCCACACGTCGATAAGAAGTCGATGGAGCAGTTCGAGATCCGGACCCACAAGCGTCTTCTTGATATCGTTGATCCAACCTCACGCACCGTGGATGAGTTGAAAAAGCTCAACCTACCCTCCGGCGTGGACATCACCATTCGCATTTAGTTTATACGCACCCCGCAACCCCACTAGGAGGACATCAATATGAGTCTCGGACTGATTGGAAAAAAACTGGGCATGACCCAAGTCTATAATGAAAAGGGCGATGCCGTTTCAGTTACGGTCGTTAGCGTGCAAGGCAATGCCATCGTGCAGGTCAAGACGACTGCGGGAAAAGATGGCTACTCAGCGGTTCAAGTTGGGTTTGATGATCAGAAGGAGCACCGGTTGAATAAGCCTCTTCAAGGACACTTCAAAAAGGCGGGCGTTTCTGCCAAGAAAGTTTTGAGAGAGTTTCGGATCGAAAGTGATGAGAAGCTACCTTCGGCTGACACGTCATTGACCTCTGATTTATTCGCTATTGGCCAATATGTTGATGTAATTGGAACGACCCGTGGTAAGGGTTTCCAGGGTGCGGTTAAGCGTCATGGATTCTCTGGACAGATGCAAAGTCACGGTCACATGATGCACCGCCGGACTGGTTCGATTGGTTGTCGGTCAACACCTGGTCTTGTGTGGAAGGGTCAAAAGATGCCGGGTCATGACGGTCAAGTGCGTCGCACGACACAAAATCTTGTTGTTGTTCAGAGCCGTCCCGAAGAGGGGTTGCTCCTGATCAAGGGAGCGATTCCTGGCTCGAAAGGCAGTGTTGTCATCGTTCGTCCTGCCAAGAAGAAGCCAATCAAGGCAGCCTAATTGACCAACGAATTTTATTCACCTCAGCAACATCAATCACATGTCCGCTACCCAGCTCTCTATTGAAAGTGCCAAGAAGGCTAACCTGAACCTCGTCGAGGGGCGGCAGGGCAGCCAAGCGCTTCACCAAACTGTTGTTGCCTACCGTGCGAATCGTCGTTCGGGCACTGCGTGCACAAAAAACCGCTCAGAAGTCTCAGGCTCCGGGAAGAAATTGTGGCGCCAAAAGGGAACTGGACGTGCACGGATGGGATCCGTTCGTTCTCCGATCTGGCGTGGGGGTGGTGTTGTTTTCGGACCCCGTCCGCGGGATTACTCCAAGAAGATCCTGAAAAACGTTAAGAGGCTGGCTTTGCGTACGGCTCTGACGGCAAGAATTCGCGATGGGGCGGTCTACAGTGTTGGCGCCTTCTCGATTGCTGATGGCAAAACGAAAACCTTTGTGAGTAATGTTTCCGGACTTACTGATGCAAACAAGGTGCTTATCGTTGGTGCCTTCGATGAATCCACCTTCCGCGCCGGTCGTAACGTGGCCCGTGTGCAGCTCATTTCCGCCGAGGACGTCAATGCTGAGCACTTGCTTGGTTACGAAACCGTCCTTCTCACCCCAGACGCAGTTGAAACCCTTGCAAGGAGGACAGCATGAAAGATCAGTATTCCGTCATCAAAACCATTCGTTTAAGCGAAAAAGCGACCCGACTTGGGGACACCAACAATGAATACGTGTTTATTGTCGACCCAAAGGCCAACAAGCTTGAAATCAAGGGTGCTGTTCAGCGTCTTTTTGGCAAGACTGTTGAAGCGGTTCGCACCGCAAACTATGCAGGTAAAAAGAAGCGCGAACGCCGTGCTGACTCAGGCCGCACCAACCATTGGAAGAAGGCATTTGTCCGCTTGAAAGCGGGTGAACGCATCGACCTCGTCTAATTAACCTTTTCCAGGAAACCGAACCCTTCACTTCTCGACCGCCATGGCGCTGAAAACCTTCAAGCCCAACACGCCGTCCAACCGGTACAAACAATGGTCATCCTTTGAGGATGTCACCAAAGACACTCCCCAAAAGAGTCTCACTGTCGCACTACGCCGCAGTGGTGGCCGGAACAACACCGGACGCATTACGACTCGTCACATTGGTGGTGGTGCACAGCGGAGATATCGTCTCGTCGACTTCAAGCGTGACCGTCACGACGAAGCTGCTAAGGTGATCGCCATTGAGTATGATCCAAATCGCTCCGCTCGGATCGCACTCATTGAATATCCAGGAGGACAACGCAGTTACATTCTTGCGCCTGCACAACTTGTCGTTGGTGCTTCAGTCATGTCAGGTGAGAAAGCGGCCCCAGATGTTGGAAACGCGCTACCCCTGCGCAAGATCCCTCTTGGAACGGCCATTCACAACATCGAGCTCATTCCAGGTCGAGGCGGCAAGGCTGCGCGCGCAGCTGGTCAAGAAGCTGTATTGTCGAACCGCGAAGCAGGTTATGCGTTGGTTCGGATGCCCTCCGGTGAGATCCGGCGGATCCATGCCGATTGTTATGCCACCATTGGAAAGGTCGGTAACAGCGAGCACATGAACATTCAGGGAGGCAAGGCCGGACGGACTCGCTGGCTGGGCACACGCCCGACCGTCCGCGGTATGTGTATGAACCCTATTGATCACCCCAATGGTGGTGGTGAAGGTCGAAGCAAGTCTGGTGGTGGACGCCAGCACCTGAAGAGCCCTTGGGGCCACGTGAAGGGTCAAAAGACTCGGAACAAGAAGAAGGCTAGCGGCAAACTCATTGTTCAAAGCCGGCACGCCAAGAAATAGTCCAGTCTGACCTCACACAACTAAAACACTCATCCTCTTCACAACATGGGACGCTCACTCAAAAAAGGACCTTTTGTCCAACAAGCCTTGCTCGAAAAGGTGGACAAAGCCAACGAGACCAACAGCAAGAAGCCAATCAAGACTTGGGCGCGCAGCTCAATGATCACTCCTGATCTCGTGGGTCACACATTTCTGGTCCACAACGGCAAAGACTTTGTCAGCGTCTACGTGACTGAAAACATGGTGGGTCACCGTCTTGGGGAGTTTGCTTTGACTCGCGTGTTCAAGAGCCATGGTGGCATTACCGTCAAAGTAGCCAAGTAGGTTTAAGGTATCCCAAGAAGAACATCAATCCAATGATCAATCCGGTTACAGCACTCAAACCCTTTGCCCTTCGGTTCGCCGTTGTGGGTGTGGTGTTGTGCTGTTCGGGACTTGCCAAGGGTCAAGATGCGCTTGAATTTGAGGAACTGCAAAACACACTCAGGACAGCCTACGCCAAGATCAAGGTTCTGGAGAAATCCGAAAAGGCTGGTGGCGCCCCCTCAGTGGCTCTCCAGGAGTCAGCGGCGACTGCACAAGCCGAGGCAGCTGAGCTCAAAGAGCGCTACTTGCAATTGAGAGGGCTACTGGACGCGCTCGACATCAGCGCGATCGAGAGCGGTGGTGATGAAAAAGCAGATCGTTTGATCGCTGCTCTTAACGACCTGCGGTTGGTCAAAGAGGAGCAAAAGCGACTGGCCGATGCACTGTTCAGCTTGCTTGAGGCATCGACCGAATACAGCCAGGTGGCTACACCAGGGAATCCTGAGTCTGTCCAGAAGCTTGGAATGGCAATGCAAAGTGCCGAGACTGCATTGAAGTCCTCAATAAGCCAAGCAGGGGATCCAATCAAAAAGGACCTAACCGAGGCCAGTGTTGTTAGCATTAAACCCGAACTAGCTGTGGTCGTTCTAGATGTGGGCACCAAAGATGGGGCCAAGCCCGGGATGCCCTTCAATATTTTTCGTGCCGACAAACCCATCGCAAGGGTTCTTGTCACCGATGTTAGGCCCAACGTCTCAGGGGCCGTCGTACGCGAACTTTTCAGCCCGTCAGATAAGCTCATGATAGGTGACCGTGGACAAGCGGACGCCTCACAATCCTTCTAAAATCGCACACTATGGAAGTCCGCTCTGTTCATCGCTACGCACGCATCTCTTCGCAAAAGGCCCGTCAGGTCACGCGAGCCATTACTGGAATGCCCGTTTCTCAGGCACTTAACGTGCTGGACTTTACGCCCAAGAAGGCTGCACAGCTGATTGGCAAGGTCCTCCGCACTGCCATTGCGAACGCTGAAAACAACCATGAGCTCGATACTGAAGACATGGTGGTTCGCAGCGCAGTCGCTACTCCTGGGCCGACGCTGAAGCGCATCACACCTCGTGCACGGGGATCCGCCGGTGCTATTAAGAAAAGGCTTTGTCACATTACCGTTGTACTCGCGGCAGGCAAAGAGGAGTCTGATGAGGGCAGTTCGACATCCAAGGTGGCTGTTAAAAAGGCCGCACCACGCAAACGGCCGGCGGCCAAAAAGGCGGAACAAGCATAAGGCATTCACAATCGAAAACCGAAACACTTATTATGGGACAGAAAGTAAATCCGATCGGCTTCCGTCTGGCAGTCACAAAAGACTGGCGCTCCAAGTGGTATGCTCCTGAGAAAGAATATGCTGATTCGCTGCATAGTGACCTGGCGATTCGCAAATACTTGAAGGACAAACTTATGACGGCCGCGGTCGCTAAGATTGTTATCGAGCGTGCGTGGAACCAAGTCCGTGTGACCCTTCACACGGCGCGTCCTGGTCTTGTCATTGGGCGCAAAGGAGAGGCCATTGAAGAGATGAGCCAAAAGATTTCAGGCATGTGCGGTGGACGCCAAGTCAAGATTGATATTTTCGAAATCAAGCAGCCTGAATTGGATGCTCAACTCGTTGCTGAGAACATCGCAGTTCAACTCGAGCGGCGGATTTCATTCCGTCGTGCCATGAAACGGTCGGTGCAAACCGCTATGGATATGGGTGCCGAAGGCATTCGTATTCGCTGTGCCGGTCGTCTTGGCGGCGCTGATATCGCCCGTGCGGAGCAATACCGCCAGGGTAAAGTTCCGCTCCAAACATTGCGTGTGCCTCTTGACTATGGCTTCGCTGAGGCACGGACCGTTTATGGTCTGATTGGCGTTAAGGTCTGGTTGAATCGCGGAAATGCTCCCGAAGGCTCATCCGCCCGCCCGAATGATCGTCGGCGTGAGCGCCGCAGTGGGCCTCGGCCTGGTGGTGGTGATCGTCAGCCCTACAGCCGTGGCAATGATCGTACCAACACTCCAGGATCGGTTTCTCCGGCACCTGTTGTCCCAGCCGCATCCGAAGCTGCTGCGGAGTAAGCATCCCAAATTTTTAGAATTTAGAACCCCTACTTATTTCATCTCATGGCCCTTCTTCCAAGTCGCGTCAAATTCCGTAAGTCACAGCGTGGCAGCCGCAAAGGCACTGCATCACGTGGCAACAAACTCGACTACGGTGAGTTCGGCCTCCAAACGCTTGATCGTGGTTGGGTGAAGAACAACCAGATCGAGGCCTGCCGCGTGGCGATCACACGTTTCCTCAAGCGCAAAGGCCGTGTGTTCATCCGGATTTTCCCGCACAAGCCGGTAACGGCTCGCCCACCTGAGACCCGGATGGGTAAAGGGAAGGGAGCTCCGGAATTCTGGGTAGCAGTTGTGCTTCCTGGTCACATGCTCTTTGAAGTTTCTGGCGTCAACGAGGCAACTGCCCGCGAAGCCTGCCGATTGGCTGCAAACAAATTAGGTATCCGGACGCGTTTTGTGTCCCGCACCTCAACGAACGCCTAGTTCCAAACCCTCAACGCACGAATTGAAATGAAGATCAAGGAACTCCGAGAACTGACCGTAGACGAGCTGAGCGCGCGTCGGAACGAGCTCAAACAAGAAATCGTCAATCTCCGCATCCAGTCACAAGTGGGTCAGCTCGAGAATCCATCCCGCGTGAAGATCATACGCAGAGAGGTTGCCCGTATCGAAACCCTGATCAGCGCCCGCCGCTTGGCAAGCGCCTAACCGTTAAAAATTTTGGCCTAAGTTTACCCATCCCCTTAAACCCCTCATGAGCGAAGAAACCGCAACCCCAGCCCCAACAACAGGGGAATCTGTCGAAGATCGCGATAGCCTGCGTAAAACACGCGTCGGTGTCGTGACATCAGACAAAATGAACAAGACAATTGTGGTCGAGGTTGAACGCCGCGTGCCCCATCCACGGTTCAAAAAGATTGTTCGTCGAACCAGCACGTTCCACGCTCACGACGAGAAGGAAGAGGCGAAGATTGGGGACAAGGTTCGCATCATGGAAACCCGTCCGTTGAGCAAGACCAAGCGTTGGCGGCTCATTGAGGTCCTGGCCCACTAATACTGGCTCCGGCTGAATTTTAAAAACAAACAAGACTAACAAATTTAGGAGGAATCGATCATGGTCCAGATGGAATCAGCCCTGGTGGTGGCAGACAATACGGGAGCCCGGAGCGCCAAGATGATTGGTGTTCTAGGGAAAAAGAACACGCGTCATGCGTATGTGGGTGACATCATTACCGCACACATCCGCGAATCGACACCCACCGCTGCGGTGAAGAAGGGCGAGGTTGTTCGCGCAGTCGTCGTCAGAAGCGCTTACCCGATCCGCAGGGCGGATGGTTCCGTGCTTCGATTCGACACCAATGCAATCGTGATCATCGATAAAGATAACAATCCAAAAGGAAGTCGTATTTTCGGACCCGTTGCCCGCGAGCTTCGGGACAAGAACTTTATGAAAATCGTTTCCCTCGCCCCAGAAGTTCTATGAGCCGCATTAAAACCCACGTCCGCAAAGGAGATCTCGTCGAGGTCGTAGCTGGTGCCCACAAAGGTGCCCAAGGAACGATCCTTGAAGTCCAGCCTGTCAAGGGCCGCGTCTTAGTGGAAGGAGTCCGCATGATCAAAAAAGCGGTTCGCCCGTCCCAAGCCAATCCCAATGGTGGAATCATCGAAAAGGAAGGTCCCATCCACATTTCCAATATCAAACGCGCCGACGCACCAAAAGCACCTGCTGCGAAGAAGAAGGTTGCGAAGAAGAAGTAATTGAATTAATTGCCTCCCCCTCCGTATCCGTCAGGCAAATGCCGGGCGCGCGAAGGAAAGGCGGCACATCCCCGAAAAAAACAACATGCAACCCGAACTGTTAACGCTCTATACCACCCAGGTCCGCAGTCAGCTGAAAACAAAGCTGAATCTCTCAAATGTGCACCAGGTGCCGGTCCTTGAGAAAATTGTCATTAATTGCTCTGTCGGATCCCAGGCTGAACGCAAACAGGCTGTGGAAGATGCACAAGCCGAACTTGGTTTGATTACGGGTCAAAAGTGTGTGGTGACCTATTCCAAGAAGGCGATCGCTAACTTCAAATTGCGTGAGGGTGAGCCTGTAGGGGTTAAGGTGACACTCCGTGGTCGCAGAATGTATGATTTCATGATGCGTCTCGTAAAGACCGCGATTCCTCGGATTCGTGACTTTCGGGGTGTTGCGCCGAAGGCATTTGATGGCCGTGGCAACTACACGCTCGGCATTGCGGATCAAAGCATCTTCCCTGAAGTCGAGTTGGACAAGGTGAAGCGGACACTTGGGTTCGATATCACTTTCGTGACTTCGACTAACCATGACGACCACGCACGTGAATTGCTCGCCATGCTTGGCATGCCATTCCGCCAGCGGACAACCCCCAAAGCGCAGGAATCTGCAGAGGCAGTTGAAGCGGCCGCTTGATCACTGAAACTTTTTTTGAGACACTGAATATGACTGATCCAATCGCCGATTTTCTCACCCGCATTCGCAACGGCTGCATGGCTGGTAAGGAGGAGGTTTTTGCCCCCTTCTCGAAGATGAAAGCTGAGATTTCCCGCATCCTTCAAGAAGAGGGTTACATCTGGGGCTATGAGGTGGATACCTCAGAAGCTCATCCCCGTCTGAAAGTAAAACTAAAGTATCAGGGTCGTGTACCGGTCTTGAAGAACATTCAGCGAGTGAGCAAGCCGGGTTTGCGCAAATACGTCTCTGTTGACGAGATTCCCCGGGTCCTTGGTGGCCTTGGCATTACCATTCTTTCCACCTCCAGCGGTCTGATGACCGGTTTCAAGGCACGCAAGGCCAAGGTGGGCGGCGAACTTCTTGCACAGGTCTATTAAAGGAGAACAAAACCATGTCCCGCGTCGGCAAACAACCCATTTCCATTCCAGACAAAGTCACCATTAAGGTGGCCGAAGATCGGAGCATCCTTGTTGAGGGCCCGAAGGGCAAGCTTTCTTGGAAGCTTCCTGAAGGCGTTAAGCTCGATCAAGATCAAGGCAACGTTACCATTGTTCGCGAGAACGAGGAGCGGCACACCCGCGCCATGCATGGCACCACCCAGCGTCTGCTCGGGAACATGGTTCAAGGTGTGAGCCAAGGTTACCGGAAAGATCTTGAAATTCATGGCGTCGGCTTCCGTGCGGCTGTGAAGGGCAATCAGCTTGATCTCAACCTTGGCCAATCGCACCCTCGCTTGCATCCGATTCCGTCAGGCATCACAGTGACGGTGGCTGAGAACACGAAGATCTCCATCGAAGGCATCGACAAGCAGTTGGTGGGTCAAGTGGCTGCCGATATTCGGTCGTATTACCCACCCGAGCCTTACAAGGGTAAGGGAGTCCGATACGCTGGTGAGAAGATCCGCCGCAAGGCCGGCAAGAGTGTGAAATAACCTTTGAGACGAAACGAACATGGCTCTAAAAAATCGCAAAACCAATCGAGTGCAGGTCCACAAGCGGATCCGCAAAAAACTCCGGGGCTCAACAGCACGTCCTCGCCTTGCAGTGTTCTTTTCGAACAAAAACGTGTACGCCCAGCTTATCGATGATGATAAGGGGTGCACTCTCTGCTCGGCTTCGAGTAAGGAAAAGGATTTCGGCGCGGCCGGTTCCAACGTTGAGACGGCCACAAAGGTCGGTTTTGCGGTTGCGGAGCGTGCCTTGGCAAAAAACATCAACAGCGTCGTGTTTGACCGCGGCGGCTTCACCTTCCACGGGAAGGTCAAAGCGTTGGCGGAAGCTGCGCGTGAAAAAGGACTTCAGTTTTAATCTCAGAACCCTCAGACCGAATTTATGGCAGCATATCAAGACAGCTCCGCCCGTGATGGCGATTCCAACAGCGGCCCCGAAACCATTGAGAAGGTGGTTCACATCAACCGTTGCGCCAAAGTGGTGAAAGGTGGACGCCGCTTTAGTTTCAGTGCGCTCGTTGTTTCCGGCGATCAGCAGGGCCGAGTGGGCTGTGGATTCGGAAAAGCCAACGAAGTGGCTGACGCGATCCGCAAAGGCTCTGAGGCTTCCCGCCGCAACATGGAATCCGTCAAAATCCTCGGCAGCACCATTCCCCATGAGGTGATCGGTGAACACGGTGGTGGTCGAATCCTACTGCGCCCAGCAGCTCCGGGAACCGGGATCATCGCTGGCGGTGGTGCGCGTGCGGTGCTTGAGGCGGCCGGCGTCCGCGATGTGATTGGCAAATCCTTTGGTTCTTCAAATCACGCCAACGTGGTGAAGGCGACCCTTGCCGCTCTTGGTGTTCTTCGCATGCCGGATGAGATTCTTCGGGCGCGCGGAAAGACCGTGAAGGAGCGCAAGGCACTGTAAGGTTCAACCTCTAATTTTGATCGATACCTACCATGAGACTGCATGATTTGAAACCCAACCGCGGAGCCGTCAAGCGCCGCAAGCGCATTGGCTGCGGAGAAAGTTCCGGCCACGGCAAGACGTCCTGCAAAGGCAACAAGGGCCAGAAGGCGCGCTCAGGCAGCGGCATCCGGCCAGGCTTTGAGGGTGGTCAAATGCCCTTGTTCCGTCGCCTGCCCAAGAAGGGCTTCAGCAACGCCGCCTTCAAAACCAAGTTTGAGGTTGTGAACCTGAGCAGCCTCGAGAAAGCCTTTGAAGATGGAGCAGTTGTTGATGAGTCGACACTTCGTGAGAAGGGCCTTGTCAACCGCACTTGTGATGCTGTGAAGATTTTGGGCAATGGCGACATCAGTCGCAAACTAACGGTCCAAGTCAGCCACGTTAGCAGTTCGGCTCGCGACAAGATCGAGAAAGCGGGCGGAACTGTCGCCTCCGTTTAAACAGGCTTCACCCAACCAACCTTTCCGGTGGGCTGCTCGCCTGACAACCGTTTCGGTTGACAGACGGACCAGCCCACCGATTTCATTTACACCTCCCATGATTTCAGCATTTCGCGACAGTTTTAAAGTCCCAGAGTTGCGTGCGCGCATTCTCTTCACCCTCGCCATGATCGTGATTGTGCGAATTGGTGCGCAAGTCACTTTGCCCGGTGTCGATCCTTCGGTCCTCAAGGAATGGATTGATAGCCGCACAAGCGATGCAAGCAGCGGAGCAGCAGCCGTTGCTGCCTTGTTGAATGTGTTTAGCGGAGGTGGCCTGGAGAACTGCGCCATTTTCGCCCTCGGCATCATGCCTTACATCAGTGCGAGTATCATGATGCAATTGCTGACGGCTGTGGTTCCGTCGCTTGGGAAATTGGCCCGTGAAGATGGCGGGCGGCAGAAGATCACGCAATACACGCGGTTCTTCACTATCGTGCTTTGTTTGTTTCAGGGGTATCTGTTGGCCCAGTCATTGAATAACCCGGGACAAAACCCATTTCTTGGGGGTCTTCAAGACACGATCGATCAGTTGGGTCGACCTTTGGTGCCCGGATACGGGCCGGCGTTTGTCTTCACGACGGTGATTACCATCACTGCAGGAACGATGCTGATGATGTGGTTGGGAGAGATGATCACTGAGCGGGGCATTGGCAACGGGGTCTCACTTTTGATCTCGGTGAACATTGTGTCGGCACTGCCTGGCGCGCTTGTGCAGGTTTGGCAGAGCTACGTAGGGGGTGCCACGGCCGATCCAACGAAGGCTGCGATGGTGGTCCTGCTGCTGTTTTTGTTCATCGCTGTCATTGCTGGCATTATTGCCCTGACGCAGGCGCAGCGGAGGATTGTGATTCAGTATGCGAAGCGTGTGGTTGGGCGGAAAGTTTATGGAGGTCAAACCCAGTATTTGCCGCTGAAGGTGAACTATTCGGGTGTGATGCCAATCATCTTTGCCCAGGCCATCCTGCTTTTTCCAGCGCAGATTCTGAGTTCGCTGTTCCCTGACGTGAGTTGGGTGAATCGGCTGGCGATGACCCTCAGTTCCGGGTGGGTTTACTATGTCATCTCGGCGGCGTTGATTTTCTTCTTCAGTTATTTCTGGGTGGCGACCATGTTCCAACCGACACAAATCTCTGACGATCTCAAGAAGAGTGGTGGCTATATTCCTGGGATTCGTCCGGGCAAACCGACGGCTGACTTTTTGGACTTCACGATGAGCCGATTGACCTTTGCGGGGGCGATCTTTCTGACGCTGCTGTATGTGATGCCTGGAATCATCAGTCGGTGGGTCGGCATTTCTCCACAAGCGGCGCAGTTTTTTGGTGGCACCAGCCTGCTTATCTTGGTCGGGGTCGTGCTCGATGTGATGCGTCAGATCGAAACCCATTTGCTGCAAAGCCACTATGATGGATTCCTTCGGAAAGGGCGGATCCGGGGTCGTTTTGATCGGATTCAATCTTCGGGAGGTCAGGTGGCGAGTTCTTCAACCGTGGTTTTGCTATGGGCGGTGATTGCCATTTTGACACTGATTGGAATCACCTACTTCGTGATGAAGACAAAGGGCTGATTGATGTCCATGCCTGCTGGAGTTGGGCCAATGTTGGCTCAGACAAGGCGTTAACGGATCTTTTTTAGAGCACTAAGTATGGGTATATTGAGTGGCAATCGAATCCCGATTCGTCATGGCGCCCAGCAACAAGGCATCCGGAAGGCCTGCCAGAAAGCCCGGGATGTCTTGCTTGAAGCTGCGGGTTTGGTGCAAGCGGGCATCACGACGGGTGAGGTGGACAGGGCTGCTGCAGCAGCAATTAAGGCATCGGGATGTACGAGCGCCTTTTTGGGGTATCGCGGATTTCCTGGTACGATTTGCATTTCAATCAATGAGGAGGTTGTTCACGGGATTGGAGGTCCACGGGTGATTCAAGATGGAGACGTGGTGAAGATTGACGTGGGAGTCTATTATGATGGTTGGGTAGGTGATAACGCTCTTACCGTTCCGGTGGGGAATGTCGACCAAGCGACGCTCAAGTTGTTAGCTGCCACGGAGGAATCACTGCTGGTCGCCGCTAGCCATGCGCGTGATGGAGAGATGCTAGGCACCTTGTGTTGGAGTGTGGAGAATCACGTTAAGCAGTATGGGTTCACCGTGGTTCGGGATTTTGTTGGGCATGGTGTGGGGCGTAAGCTTCATGAAGAGCCTCAGGTGCCCAACTATGGGAAGCGGGGAGAGCGGCCACGGTTGAAGGCGGGTATGACTTTGGCCATTGAGCCCATGATCAATCTTGGGGCTGAGAAAACACGCATTTTGGCGGATGGATGGACGGTGATTGCGACTGATCGGAAGCCGTCGGCGCACTATGAACATGTTGTGCTGGTGACTGAAGGCGAGCCTGAAATTCTAACCGCGAGAGGAAGGATGTTTCCCGAGGGCGTTGCCAATCTCAATCCCCGGCCGGTTTCGGAGTTGAAGCCATGACACGTTTTCGCCCATGCATCGACCTGCATGAGGGCCGAGTGAAGCAGATCGTCGGTTCCTCTTTGAGCGGAGATGGAAAAGGGCTGAAGACGAATTTTGTCAGTGAACACTCAGCCGAATGGTTTGCGCGACGTTACGCCCAGGACGGTTTGGGGGGGGGACATGTCATTCAATTGGGAGCGGGGAATCAGCAGGCTGCGAAATCAGCTTTGTCCGCCTATCCTGGCGGGTTGCAAATTGGCGGAGGGATTCGACTGGAGAATGCCTTGGAGTATTTAGACGCTGGAGCGAGCCATGTGATTGTGACTAGCTTCTTGTTTGACCATGAAGGTCGATTTTTGTCAGAACGGCTTCAGGCCATGGCTAGGTTGGTTGGACCCGAGAGACTGGTGGTGGACTTGAGTTGTCGGGCGCTGGAGGGGGACGGGGGCTGGGTTGTCGCCATGGATCGGTGGCAAAAGCGGACCGATCTCCTGTTGAGCCCCGAAAATCTGAGAGAGATTGGAGGGCAATGTGCGGAGTTTCTGGTTCATGCCGTCGATGTTGAAGGGAAATGTGAGGGAATCGATGAGAGGCTCGTTGTTTTTTTAGGGCAGAATTCGCCAATTCCCGTAACTTATGCGGGTGGGGTGCATCGATTGGAGGTTTTGCATAGGATTGAGCACCTAAGTAAGGGGCGTGTGGATGCCACCATTGGCAGTGCACTAGATCTGTTTGGGGGAACGGCTGTCAGCTACCAGGACTGCTTGGCATTCAACGCACGAAAGGGTTAAAGGAGGCCTCTATCGGTGGCAGTTTCGTCACTTTTTTATTTTGCACATCGACTCGGTTTGGGTTAAACAAGACACCGTTAATGTGGGTTGGACCAACTCACTGCTAAATTGACTGCATGAATGCTAAGGGTGGTGAAACGCTGTTAAAAATCGCCAGGATGCTTTGCATCTCGGGCGGTTTTTTGTGTGCGGTGGGCATAACACATGCCCAATACGGAGCATCGCCATCGCAGAGCGGGCTGTTTTTTGACGACTTGAGGAATCGGTCTACGCAGTCAAAATTGGGCTCGGGGGTGCGCTCGGGCGAGGCGGTTTACGATTACCAGAGCGAGAATTCAGCTTTCACCTACTCAGCTGAAGGGCGTGAGATGGGAGCTGCGCAAACGGTCACTGGAATGAATGAAGCCGCCCGTCAAATGGGTCAGTCGGTTTATCGGAATGGAGGGGGGGCGACCGCTGCGAGAGCGGTAGGAGACTACACTTATTATTCCAGTCAGTACTCGAGTCCGAACACCTTTTTTGCACCAACGTATGTTTCGGATCCCTTCATGGGTGGCAAGCGGAATATCAAGGTGGGAGGGGTTAACCTTGGCTTTGGGTTCCTTGGAAGCGTCGAGTACAACGATAACGTTACCCGGTCAGGTACTGAACCTCTGGACGACATCATCAGTTCGAACCTTTTCAACATCAATGCCAACTACCAAGTGACGAAGAATAATAATCTGTCACTCGCTACTTCGCTGGGGTTCGATCACTACTTTAACCATCCAGAGGTTGCAATCGGTAACAATGGCTTTGTCTTGAATGTGCTGCCAGGGTCCAGCATTGCGTTCGATATGAAGATCGGGCCGGTTTTTGTGGTCATTTACGATCGGTTCTCGGCGCGCCCTGCGGTTCAGAATGATTTTGCGTTGGCCGCGAACCAGATTTTTGGGGTGATGCAGAATGACGTTGGCTTGGGGGCGCGTTGGGACATCAATTCGGCTCTCTCCCTATCGTTTAACTACATGCATTCGACGTCGAGATCATACGAAGAAGAGTTTTCGGATTTTGATCGAGACATGGACAGTGTGCAGGGCAATTTGACATGGAGTCCATCAGGGACTTGGAGTCTTGGGGTAGAGGGCGGGATGAGTTGGGTGCGGTATCCTGAGGGCTTCAACAATGATGGTGTATTGGCCAATGCGGGGGTGGTGTTTGCGACGCCCGTTGGGAAGAGCAGTTTCCTGAGAGTGGGTGCAGGGGTGCAGAGTTTTGATTTTGATTCGCCTCCAGACGTTACAGTAACTGAAAATGACGTGGAAGCAGCGACTGCACAACAGGTGAGCTTGAGCAACCAAGTGGCTGCTCAAACTGCAGCACTGAATCAAATGACTCCAGGAACGGTCGAATTTGAGGAACAAACCCAAGCGATTGAAAGCACCACTGAGAAATTTCAGATTGCAGCCTTGAATACCCAAACTTTGACGAGTCAACGGCAACAGCAACTTGAGAGCAATACGGGAGATACGTCTGACTTGAGCGACTACTATTTCAACGTGACCTTGACCAATCAACTGTCCGCACGGGTGAGTCAGGTTTTGTCCCTTGGACATGAATCTGCATTGAGTAATGTGGCCAACTATGTCACGGCTGACTACTTTAATTACGGCATTGGTGTCATCGCGTGGCGGGGCAGTCGTTTGTCCGTAAGCACTTATTACGAAGATGCGAACGTGTCGGGTGGGCGGAATGGAGAAGACCTGACGCAGTATGGTTTTGATGCGTATTTGAGTCATAATATCAATTCTTGGTGCCGCGCTGGCATTGGTTATCACTACGGAAATACTGATTCTGGAGGTATCGAATCTGAGCCTGACGTGGATCGGGA
>Ga0164293_10000386_pt1 | contig 34291 bp, 26 predicted proteins | sample GEODES118metaG_FD_111487 | JGI IMG/M metagenome (GOLD analysis project Ga0164293, IMG submission 111487) | Eutrophic lake water microbial communities from Lake Mendota, Wisconsin, USA - GEODES118 metaG | ecosystem: Environmental > Aquatic > Freshwater > Lake | place: USA: Lake Mendota...
GACGCCAATCCCATGGCGGTCTTCAGCGACACCATCCAGCAGACGCTCGCCAACGGGCATCCCCGTGCGCGTCCCCTTTCGGCGGCGCTACTCAAGGAGCTCGATCTCAATGACATGCTCCGGATTTACAAGGACCGGTTCGGCGACGCCGGCGACTTCACCTTCTTCTTCGTGGGGAATGTCGACCTTGCCACGCTCAAGCCGTTGGTCGAGCAGTGGCTGGGCTCACTCCCCGCCGCGGGGCGCAAGGAAGCGCCGCGCGACGCCGGCCCCAAGCAGTTCGCGGGCGTGATCGACAAGACCGTGCGCAAGGGCATCGCTCCCCAGAGCCAGAGCGTGGTGTTGCTGGCCGGCGCTGCCCCGTGGGGGCGCGAAGATGCCTATCTGCTCGACTCCATGGGCGAGCTGCTGCAGATGCGGTTGCTCGATCGCCTGCGCGAGTCGCTGGGCGGCACCTACTCGGTGAGCGTGAGCAGCGCGTTCTCCCGTCGCCTTCGTCAGGAGTGGCAGATCGCCATTCAGTACGGCAGTGCGCCGGAGAAGGCCGACTCGCTGTTCGCGGCCGTGCGCAACGAAATCGCCAAACTGCGAACCGCGCCCCCGACGGCAGCGGAAGTGGAGCGCGTGAAGGAGCAGCAGCGCCGCGAGTTCGAGGTGGAGCTCAAGCAGAACGGCTACTGGCTCAGCACCATGCGCAGCCGCGTGGAAAACGGCGATCCGCTGGAGACGATGGGCGACTACATCACGCTGATCAACGGCCTGTCCGCCGACAAGCTCGCGGCGACGGCGAAGCGGTTCCTGACCGAGGAGAATCGGGCGCGGTTCGTGTTGCTGCCGGAAAAGCCGTAGCAGCGGACGATTGGGTTAGCTGCTCGTCGGAGGCACGGAGCCGCGGAGGCGCAGAGAACAGCATTTTTACCTTTCGCTGTTCTCCGTGCCTCCGCGGCTCTGCGTCTCCGACGAGCCGTTCAGCGATTTTTCCGCGCCACCGAGTCCTTGTGTGCGGAGATAACGCGCCGGATCGCGTCACGGATGTCGCCGCCCGCCGCGACATAAACCGAGTCGAAGCGATCGAGACGCTCGGCGTACACACGGCGTGCCATCAGTACGGCGTTGTTGAGCGGCACCTTGGCCACCCATCCGGCGGGATAGGTGCGCAACTGCGGCCCGATGCTGTCCACGAGGCGACGCCGGGCGCGGGCATACACCGTGTCGCGCGCGGCGATGCGCGCGGTCGAGGCAGTGTCGGGGAGCGTCGCGAACACGCTGTCGATCTCCGTCGCCGTACGCTCCCAGAATTCGCCCAGGAGGCGGTCGTCGTGCCAGTCGTCCTGCGCACGGCGCAGCAACAGACTGTCCCCCCTGGCGCGGAAGAAATGCTCGGCCCCACGACCGCCCACGAAGGTGGCGAAGCTTTCGTTGAAGCTCACCTGCCCTTTCGCGAAGAACGTAGTGTGCAGCAATTCGTGCAGCACCGTGTTCACGAGCGTCACGCTGTCGGCCTTCACCGTGGTGCTCACCAGCGGGTCGTTGAACCACCCAAGCGTGCTGAACGCGCTCGACGGTCCCATGGTCACGTCGAATCCCTCGTCGCGCAGTGACTCGGCGGTTTTCTGCGCCTCTCCGAAATCAAAGAACCCCTTGTACGGGAAGCGGCCGACCACGGGGAACCACCATGTTTTCCGTTCGAGGCGGTCCCGGTAGGCGGCGGAGACCACCAGCACCAGGGTGTCCCGATCGAGCGGCGAGAAGGTAGTGAAGCTTTCGTCGGCCTTGAGCTGCAGCGAGTCGATGGCGAACTGCCGCGCTTCGAGCACGAGGGCCAGCTTGGCCCGCAGGGCCGGCGGGGTATTGTCTCGCGCGACCAGTTTTTCAATCGGCTGCCGGCGGGCGAGGATCTTCGCTTCTTCATACGCGGCGCGCGAGATGTAGCACCCCATGGGGGTCACCCCGAGAAAAAGCACCACAAGGGTGGCCCCCGCCGTGCCGAGGCGCGCCAGAAGACGCCGCCAATTGGTGCGGTAGCGGTGGAGACACTGCCTGATTGGCAAGTGGTGCCGCGGCTCAGTCTGGGGAGGTATCATTCCGCATCATGTCGTTCGTTCACCTGCACTGCCACTCGGAATATTCGCTCCTCGACGGCGCGAATCGTATCGATGATCTGATCAAGCGCGCGCAGCATTTCGAAATGCCGGCGCTTGCGATCACCGATCACGGTAACATGCACGCCGCCTGGGAGTTCCAGGAGAAGGCGAAAAAAGCCGGCGTGAAGCCCCTTCTGGGGATGGAAGCGTATGTGGCGCCTGGCGACCGGCGCACGCGTGGCCGTCCGGCGCCTGGCGTGAAGCCGTACTACCACCTGGTGCTGCTCGCCCGCGACCTGCAGGGCTACAAGAACCTCTCCAAGCTCTCCTCGCTGGGCTACACCGAAGGGTTCTACACCAAGCCGCGCATCGACCGCGAGTTGCTGGCCAAGTATTCCGAAGGGCTCATCGTCACGTCGGCGTGCATGGCTGGCGAAGTCGCCAACCATCTGCTCGACAACCGGCTCGACGAGGCGCGTGAGGCGGCCGCGTGGTACGCCGAGCTGTTCAAGGGGCGCTACTTCCTCGAAGTGCAGGCGCACACGAGCGAGGGGCAGGCGGGGCTGAATGCCAAGGTGCTGAGCCTGGCCGACGACCTCGGGCTGCCGGTCGTGGCGACGAACGATGCGCACTTCCTCAAGCACGAAGATCACGACGCGCACGACGTGCTGCTGTGCATCGGGCTCGGCAAGGACCGGAACGACAAGGACCGGATGAAGTACGACGACGGCCTCTACTTCAAGAGCGCCGACGAGATCCGTCCGTTCTTCCCCGGCCGCGAGGACGTGCTCACCAACACGCTGGCGATCGCCGACAGTGTGGACGTGCAGTTCGCAAAGAAGTACTACGTACCGAACTTCCCGCTGCCCGAGGGGATCGCTACCGAGAACGACCTGCTGGTGAAGCTGGCCACCGAGGGCGCCAAGGAGCGCTACGGTGATCCGCTGCCGCCGCATGTGCAGGAACGCCTCGACTACGAACTCGGGGTGATCACGAAGACCGGGTACTCGGGCTACTTCCTCATCACGGCCGACTTCATCAAGGCGGCCCGTGATCGCGGTATTCCCGTGGGACCGGGTCGTGGGTCCGCGGCCGGCTCGCTGGTGGCGTACGCCACGCGAATCACCGACGTGTGTCCGCTGGAGTTCGACCTGCTGTTCGAGCGCTTCCTGAATCCGGAGCGCGTGAGCATGCCCGACGTCGACGTGGACTTCTGCTTTGAACGTCGCGGTGAGGTCATCGAGTACGTGCGGCAGAAGTACGGCAAGGACAGCGTCGGGCAGATCGTCACGTTCGGAACGATGAAATCGCGCGCCGCCGTGAAGGACGTGGGGCGCACGCTGGGCTTCACGCCGGCCGAAACGGATGCGCTGGCGAAGCTCATTCCCAACGCGCCGAACAACTCGCTCACGGTGGCCGAGGCCATCGAGCAGGTGCCGGAGGTGAAGCAGCTGTACCAGACCGACGCGCGGTACAAGCAGCTGCTCGACTTCGCCGTGAAGCTCGAAGGCCTCTCACGCCATACGGGTGTGCACGCCGCCGGTGTGGTGATTGCGCCGGGCCCGATCGACGATTTCGTGCCCATCTGCACGCAGGCCACGAAGGGGTCGGGCAGCGACGGCGACGAGCGCGTGATCGTGACGCAGTACGACATGACGGCGCTCGAGAAGGCCGGCATGCTCAAGATGGACTTCCTCGGGCTCACCACGCTCACCGTCATCACCGACACGATCAAAAATGTGAAAGATCGGCTCGGCATCGACGTGACGCTCGAGGAACGCGGCTTCACCGACGAGAAGACGTATCAGGTGCTGCGCGCCGGTCGTACCGGGGGCGTGTTCCAGTTCGAAAGTGCGCTGGCCACCGATGTGCTCAAGCGCATGCGATGCGACCGCTTCGACGACCTCGTGGCGTCGAACGCACTTCTGCGCCCGGGTCCGCTCGACGCGGGGATGCACAACGTGTACATCCGCCGCAAGCGCGGCGAAGAGCCCACGGTGTATCCGCTCCCCGAGCTCGAACCCATTCTGTCCAACACCTATGGCGTGATCACCTATCAGGAACAGGTGATGCGTATCGCGCAGGTACTGGCGGGCATTTCGCTCGCCGAAGCCGACGTGCTGCGAAAGGCCGTGGGTAAGAAAGACGCGGAGCTCATCAAGAAGGAGCTCGGCAAGTTCACCGAAAAGGCGATCGCGAAGGGGTACGACAAAAAGATCATCGAGGAGCTTGCCGGACAGATCGAAACGTTCGGCCGCTACGGCTTCAACAAGTCGCACTCGGTGGCATACTCGGTGGTCGCGTACCACACCGCCTTCCTCAAGACGCACCATCCCGCCGAGTTCATGGCGGCGCTGCTGTCGTCGAACATCGGGAAGACCGAAGAAGTCATCAAGTACATCGCCGAAGCCCGCGAGATGGGGCTGGAAGTGCTGGCGCCCGATGTGAACGAATCGGGGTGGCGCTTCACGGTGGTGGGCGACAAGCGCATCCGGTTCGGGTTGGGCGCCATCCGTAACGTGGGACGCGGTGCCATCGACTCGCTGCTGGAGGCGCGCAAGGACGGGCCGTTCACGAGCCTGTACGACCTCTGCACGCGGGTGGACCTGCGCGTGTTCAACAAGCGCGTGTTCGAAGCGCTGATCGCGGCCGGCGCCTGCGACGGCCTGGGCGGGCACCGGGCGCAGCTCATTGCGGCGCTGGACACGGCCATCAGTGAGGCCGGGCTCCAGCAGGAAGAGGCCGAAAAGGGACAGGGGTCGCTGTTCGGCGACCTGCTGGGTGGCAGCCCCGAGGAAAGCGGTCCGGCGAAGCAATCGGGGGCCCCGTCGCTCCCCAACACGGCGCCGTGGACCGAAAGCGAGCGGCTGCAGCGCGAAAAGGAGCTGCTGGGGTTCTACATTTCAGGGCACCCGCTGGAGAAATACCGAACAGAGAGCGAACTGTTCGCCACGCATACGGTATCCCAGTTGGGCAACTGGGTGCCGGAGCAGGTAACCATCGGTGTGGTGGTCACCGCCATCAAGCGGCAGATCTCGAAGAAGTCCGGGAATGAGTTTGCCCGGTTGACAGTCGAGGATTTTTCCGGATCTTCCGAAGTGTTGGTCTTTCCGGAGGCGTGGGGGGTGATTGCGGAGCGTGTCCGCCCCGACATCCCCCTCCTGCTCAAGGGCGGGTACTCCAAGAAGGACCAGGGCGTGGAGAACGCGACATTCATCGTGGATGGGGTTACGCGCTTCGAGGAAGTGCGGGCCAGCGGTGAAGTGGCCGTGGCGATCGATCTGTCCGCGGGGCTGGACTTGCCCGCGGCGATGATGGAGGATGTTCGAGCGAAGGTGGAAGCCCATGAAGGGTCCGCTCCACTTGAGCTGCGCTGGCGCGACGCGAACGGTCGCACGGTGCGGTTCCGCTCGAAGTCGCTGACGGTGACGGCGTCCCCCGCAATTCTTTCTGACCTTCGCGCGCTGCTTGGCGCCGACCGGGTGCGCCTCGTGCGCACCGGTGGCTGACGGGCAACGCGTGAACTTTCCAGGATAGTCATGGCTGCTGCCCCGGTTCTCGAGTTCGAGCGCCCCATCGTGGAGCTCGAAAAGCAGATCGAGGAGCTCAAGCGTCTCGCTGCCGATCAGTCCATCGACGTGGCGCGCGAAATCGCGCCGCTCGAACAGAAGCTCGGCGAGGTGCGCGTACAGATCTATCAGAACCTCACGCCGCTGCAGCGCGTGCAGGTGGCGCGCATGTCGCGCCGGCCGTTCACGTCGGATTACATCAAGCACGCGTTCACCGACTTCATCGAGCTGCACGGTGATCGGCTGTTCCGTGAAGACGCCGCCATCATGGCGGGGTGGGCGCGGCTGGAAGGCGAGACGGTCATGGTGATCGGTCACGAGCGTGGCCGCGACACCAAGGAGAACCTCAAGCGCAACTTCGGCATGCCCCACCCCGAGGGCTACCGCAAGGCGCTGCGGCTCATGAAACTCGCCGAGAAGTTCCAGGTGCCCGTGATCACGTTCATCGATACCCCGGGCGCATGGCCGGGACTCGGGGCGGAAGAGCGCGGCCAGAGCGAAGCGATCGCGCGTAACCTGCTCGAAATGAGCCAGCTGCAGGTACCCATTGTGGCCACGGTGATCGGTGAGGGTGGCTCAGGTGGTGCGCTCGCGCTCGGCGTCGCCGATCGGGTGCTCATGCTCGAGAATTCCGTGTATTCCACCATTTCCGTGGAAGGATGTGCGGCGATTCTCTGGAAGGACGGCAAGAGCCCGGAGATGCGCGAAAAGGCCGCCACGGCGCTGCGCATCACGGCCAACGACTTGCTCGAATTGCGCATCATCGACGAGGTGGTGAAGGAGCCCGCCGGCGGCGCCCACTCCGATCACACCACCACCGCCAAGGCGTTGCGCGATGCCCTCATCCGCAACATCGAAGAGCTGCGGCGCCTCAAGCCGGACAAGCTCGTGCGCCGTCGTCGCGAGAAGTTCCTGCGCATGGGTCAGTTCACCGAATAGCTGCGGTTGGCGTGTCGCATCTCATCGAGGTCGCATTCCGGGGCAACCGGAAGGAGTTCTTCTCGTGGGACGGTGAGACGCCGCCCGCACTTCGTGCGGGCATCATCGTCGAAGCCGATCGCGGGGAAGACTTCGGTCGCGTGCATGCTACGGGCGAACTGGCCGAAGTGCGGTGCAAGGGATGCGCACACGGTTGTGGCACCACGCCGCCGCCGCGCAAAGCCCTGCGCCTCGCCACCAAGGACGACGAACGCACCGATCGCGAGCTGGCGGCCGAGAACGAGGACGCGCGCCGCAAGGCGATGGAGCGGGTCCAGGCGAACGGCCTCGTCATGAAGCTCACCGACGCCGAGTGGCAGTGGGACCGACGCAAGCTCACGATCTTCTTCACGGCCGAAAAGCGCGTGGACTTCCGCGGGTTGGTGCGCGACCTCGCCGCACAGTTCAAGACCCGAATCGAGCTCAAGCAGATCGGTGTGCGTGATGAGGCCAAGCGCCTGGGTGGTGTGGGGCGCTGCGGCCGTGAGTACTGCTCGGCGTCGTGGCTCCCCGATCTGCGGCCGGTCAATCTCGGGGTGGCCAAGGATCAGAAGCTGTCGCTCAACCCGCAGCAGATTTCCGGCGCGTGTGGACGGCTGATGTGCTGCCTGCGGTACGAGCACGAGTTCTACGTGCAGAGCCGGCGCAAATTCCCGAAGGAAGGGAAGATTCTCGCCACCTCGCTCGGCGAGGAGAAGGTGATCGTGTGCGACATCTTCCACGAGCGGGTGACGCTGCGCACGGCGGAGGGCGACACGCGAGTGATCGCGCTGGCGGAGCTCAAGGCCGAGTTGGGAGGCATGGAGCACGGCGGGATCGCGGAGGAGCGCACGCTTGCGGCGACCGCGGCGGAGTACGCGTTGGAGACCGCGGCGGCGATGGCAGAACTCGAGCCGCAGTCGATGTCGATGCTCGATACGATGGAGTTCGAAACGTTCACGCTGGCGCAGGTGGAGTCCCACGTCGAGGCGCCGATCCAGGCACCGGCGGAGGTCGAGCCGCAGCAGACTGTCGAGGCCGAGCCGGAAGCTACGGCACCGTCGCCGGCTGGACCGGACGCATCGACAGAGAGCGCAGAGGCCCCGCGCCGGAAGCGGCGGCGTGGACGGCGCGGCGGCCGGCGCCTTCGCGCTGCCGAGGAGCGGCGGAAAGCGGGGGATGAGCCGGGTGCCGACGTGGACGATTCCGATCCGGACGACGACTCCGATTCCGCTGACTGACGGGGAAAGAGAGAAAGAGAGACGGGAGAAAGAGAGAAAGAGGGGAACTGATATTGGGAGAAAAGGAGAAAAAGCGAAAAGGAGAAAGGCCTCGCTATTGGTGAGCCAACGCGACCAACCCAGTCTCATTTTCTCCTTTTCCCCTTTTCTCCCAATATCAGTTCCCCCTTTTCCCCGATTCTCCCAAGCGGGACCGCCCGTTCCCCCTTTCTCCGAGGAGTGGCCCCTCCTGCCTGATGGAGGCTCCGCGGACCCGGGCTGGTTACATTGGGTGCATGCCGCGATTCTACCTGACGACTGCCATCGATTATGCGAATGGCGATCCGCACCTTGGTCACGCGCTCGAGAAGATCGGCGCCGATGTGATTGCCCGGTACCGTCGCCTCTGTGGGTACGAGGTGCATCTGCTCATCGGCATGGACGAGCACGGCCAGAAGGTGCAGCAGACCGCGGCGAAGGAAGGCGTGGCGCCTCAGGCCTTCACGGACGAAATCGCCGGCCGCTTCCAGGCCATGTGGGCGAGGCTGGGGGTGGGCTACGACCAGTTCATCCGCACCACCGAAGCGCACCACAAAGCCGGCGTGAAGGCCCTCATCGAGCGCATCGCGCAGCAGAACCCCGACGACTTCTACGAGCGGTCGTACCGGGGCATGTACTGCGTGGGCTGCGAAGCCTTCAAGCAGGACGCCGACATCGACGCCGACGGCAAGTGTGTGCTGCACACCACACGGGTGCTCGAGGAAGTGGAAGAGCGCAATTGGTTCTTCCGCCTGTCGAAGTATCAGGACTACCTGCGCGAGTTGCTCACCACCAATCCGTCGTTCTGCGAGCCCGAAAGCCGTCGCAACGAGATCCTTGGCCTCCTCAATCAGGGGCTCGAAGACATCTCGGCGTCGCGCTCCCGTCTCGAATGGGCAGTACCCTTCCCGCTCACGCTGTCGAACGGCGAGACGCAGGGCACGTACGTGTGGTTCGACGCGCTCCCGAATTATCTCACGGCCACCGGCTTCCCTGACGCGGGCTACGAGGCGCGCTGGCCCGCCGACCTCCACATCATCGGCAAGGACATCACGCGCTTTCACGTGGTGATCTGGCCGGCCATGCTCAAGGCGGCCGGGCTGCCGCTCCCCCGGCAGGTGTGGGCGCACGGCTTCGTCCAGCTCGGTGGCGAACGTTTCTCCAAGAGCGCAGGCGTGAAGCTCGATCTTGGCGAAGCCATCGATCGTTTCGGCGCCGACGCGTTCCGCTATGTCCTGCTCCGCGAAGTGCCCTTCGACGGCGACGGTAACTTCTCCTGGGAACGATTCGAGGAGCGCTACACCAGCGATCTGGCCAACGCGTTCGGTAATCTGGCCAGCCGTGCGATGGCAATGGTGGAGAAGTATTTCGACGGTGTCGTGCCCAGTGCGGCGCGGCCGGCCGAAGAAGAGACCGACGACGCCGATCTCGCGGCCTATCACGCCGCCATGCATGGTGAGCAGGGGTGGCTGCTGCACGACGGCCTCAGCGCCGTGTACCGCATGACGCAGCGCGCCAACGAATACACCGCGGCCACGGCGCCGTGGGCCGTCGCCAAGGACGAGACGCGCCGCGGAGAACTCGAAGTCATCCTCGCCTCGCTCATTCGCCGGATCGCGCGTCAGACCGTACTGCTCGCGCCGTTCATGCCCAACAAGACCCAACAGGTGTGGGCCCAGCTTGGCGCGCCGGGACAGGTAGCAGACCAGCGATTCGACACGCTGGGTGGGCTCGACGTGAGCGGGTGGAGGGTGCAAAAGGGTGAACCGCTCTTTCCCCGACCCGCCTGACGTGGTGTGCGGCGTGAGTCACTGGCGCTGAGCCTCGAGCGCTGTGCTCTTGCCCCGGACGGCGCATCGCGGTCACCTCGAGCCGAACGTCTCACGCCGGGCAACATCCGTCACAAATTGGCGCCAACTGTTTCTCCGGCGGCTGTTTTCGCCCGATGTGCGTCGAGTGTCGTCCTGTGAATGTTGCATCATGAATTGAAGTTCGTATTTCCTGTACGAAGCCTTCGCGCAGGAGATATCGCATGTTCGTCACGCTCGCATCGGTAGCCGCCGGTCACCCGAATCGGTCCCCTCGCCCCCCCCGCCCACGCAGGGGGTTCGCGCTGGAGATCGTGCTCCTCATGCTCGTGATGTTCTCCGTGATTGTGCTGGCGGGTCTGTCGGCTGTCTCCACGATGTCGCGCACATCGAACGCCGATTACCGCGGCGCGCGTGCGCAGTACGCGGCCGAGGGCGGTGCCGACGATGTCATGGCGCAACTCGATGCGGCGATGCAGGATGGCATCATCAATGGCGAGGACATCGCCAGCATCACGACGCCGGCGATCACCGGGTTCCGCATGCAGCAGCGCACGCGGACCTTGGGCACCCCCGTCTCGCGCACGATCAACGCCGGTCCGTTCGCCGGTCTCTATTCGCTCAATCAGCCGATCGACATCGAAGTGACGGCGCGCGACACGAGCGGGAATCGCGCGATGGCGGTGCTGTCGGTGAACGCTCAGACCATTCCGCTCTTTCAGTTCGGCGTCTTCTACGAAGGCGATCTCGAGATTCTGCCGGGTGCCCCGATGACGTTCACGGGATGGGTGCACACCAATGGCAATCTCTACCTGTCCTCGAACGACGCCCGATTCGAGAGTAACCTGACCACACCGGACAGTGTCTTCTGGCAGCGTAAGGACGCCAGCCAGCGACTGAACGGTGTGCGGATCAACAACAACGCGGGCACCGCCGTGCTGCTCGACTTCGACAGCCGGAGTCACTCGGGTCCGCTGTTCAAGACCCGCAGCGAGCAGCGTTTCAATGGCCGCCTCATGTCGGGCGCGTTCGGCGTGAAGCCGCTCAAATTGCCGCTCCCGGCGAACATGCCGGCACTAACCCTGCTCGAACCGCGTGTCGGCTCGGACAACGCGATGGTGCAGGATGTGAAAATGGCGTGGAAGGCCGACTGGTACATCACGCTGGATGCCAGTGTCTTCAGCAGCTACGCCACGGCCGACACGAACACGATGAAGGCGAACTTCTGTTCGTTCCTCACGCACGAACGCAGCGCCACGCTGGCGGTGCCGGCGTCCGTCCAGTGCAACCGCATCTTCAAGCCGGTGCGCAACGCGTTCTACGAAGGGCGCGAAGACGCGCGCCCCAGCGGGAACGCGACCGTGCGTCCGGATCTCATCGACATTCATCTCGACACGCTGCGGATCTGGGCCGATTCGGCGAGCAGCTCGCGCGCGCCGCGCATCATCTACATCAACGTCATCAACACCAACCCGGCGGATGACCGCAGCGACTTCGTAGCGGTTCGCCTGCGCCAGGGAGCACGGTTGCCGCGCCCACGAACATCGGCCGATACCGGTGGGCTGACGATCGCGACGATCCGCCCCATGTACGTGCTCGGTGACTTCAACACGACCGTGTGGCGACCGGCGGCCATCATGGGCGATGCCATCACCTTCCTGTCGCAGCCGCCGAACCCGAACATGGACGCCCGCTCGACGTGGCCCTCGGCCACGCGATGCACCGGTTCGAGCGCGGGGTGGTGCGATGTGAACCAGCAGGTCGCCGACCAGAACACGGCACGAACCACGACGGTCAACGCCGCAATTCTCGCCGGACATTCGGCCACACCGAACGACTGGATGCGGGCCGGTACGCAGCCGTACGGCGGCGGACTCGAAAACTTCCCGCGGTTCCTCGAGAACTGGAGCGGTGTGACACATCGGTACACGGGCTCACTGGTTTCCATGTTCACCAGTCAGTTCGCCACGGGCTACTGGGGTAACACGGTCAGCGGCAACTACTACAGCGCCCCGACACGACAGTGGAGCTTCGACGTGAATTTCCGATTCCCCGAGCGCTTGCCGCCCGGGACGCCGTCGGTGGGCACCGTGCTGCAGACCGCGTTCCGTCCGCTCTACTGAGGAATGAGGCACACCATGACGCGAACTTCACTTCGTCGCCTCCATGACTCGAGAGGCTTCACCATTCTCGAGTTGATCGTCATCGTGGCGATCGTCGGGCTCACGATGGGCATCGTGGCTCCGCGCTTCCGTCTCAGCGGCACCACGGCGGTACAACTGGCCGGCACGCAGTTGGCCCAGGATATCGACGTGACCCGCACGCGTGCGCTGACCACCCGACAGAAATCGCGCGTCAGCTTCGCGTCTGCCACCAAGGGCTATGGTGGCTATCTCGATCACGACGACGACGGCACGATCAGCGAGATCGCCGTCGAGTGGCAGAACCTCCGGGGCTTCGGTGAGCGCCCCCTTCCACCGGGCATCTCGTACGGTCGGGGCGGCGCGCCGAATCTTCCCGACGATGACAGCAACGGCAGCATTACCTTCGCCGACAGTCGCGTGGAGTTCGACTCCCGTGGGCTCACGATGCCGCAGGGTTCCGGCGGCGTGGTGTACTTGCAGAGCGATACGGAGCCCGGTGCGGCCGTGGCCGTTCAGGTGCTCCCATCCGGCAACGTACGACTGTGGACATGGAAGGCTGGGGAGGGCTGGAAATGAATCGTGCTCGCGTACAATCGACCCGCCGTCGCTCACGACGGGGGTTCACCCTCATTTCGATGATGGTGGCCATGGTGCTGCTGGTGGTGGGCGTCTCGGCGCTCGCGGGTGCCAATAGCTCCACGATCAAGCTGCAGACGCTCGCCCAGAACCGGACGAATGCCATCGCCCTTGCGCGCTCGTACGCCGAGCAGGTGCGCACGCGTGATCCATGGCTCCTGCAGTCGGAGGCGGCCGTGCGGCTCAACAGCGACGGGGTCGCAAATTCCCAAGGGGCGTACGTCCGGCGCCTGACGGTACGCCAGTCGAGCAACAATCTGATCGAGCTGGAAGTCCGGGTGGACTATCCGCGGTCGACGCAGCCCGTCTCACTCGTGACGAAGATGTTCCGCGGCAACGGACTTTCGGGGGCATCCTGATGCGCACACATCAGCAGGCACAGGTCAAACGGGTGGCGTCGCCACGCCACGGCTTCACCCTCGTCGAAGTCCTCATTTCGCTCACCGTGGCGATGGTGGTGATCAGCGGCGCGGTGGCGTTCTCCGTGCAGAGTTGGAAGACACGTCGAGGATGGACGGTGCGTGAAACGGTAGACCGTGACGCGCGATTCGTTGGCCTGTCGCTCGCCCGCGACGTGCAGGAGTCGGGTATCGCCTTCACGAGCACGACGGTGTTCGCCTCGCTGGACACCTACGGCGATACGCTGTCGGTAATGAGTGTGCCCTACGAGCCTGCCGAGGCGGGCGTGTACCCGATCTACAACGACGGCGACACGCTCTCCACTTATCCGCCTGGCGGCACGTGCGGGACCAACTGCATCGACTTTCAGAAAGTCAGTGACAACTACGATCTGCGCACGGGCGATCTGGCGCGACTGCAGGTAGGTAGCACGCGACGGTTACTGCTGTTGACGTCGGTCGCCGACCGTCCGAACGGGCTGTTCCGTGTGAACTTCCTTCCCGTCTCGAGGATTGCCAATCGGCCCGCGGGACTCGACAGCCTGCTGCTCATGCGCTCCGGCACGTCGATTCAGAAGGCCAATCTGGTCTTGTACTACCTCGACCCGACCAAACAGGCGCTCATGCGGGCACAGAAGCTGGATGCTTCGGGGCAGCCGATCGGCTCTCCCGTGGCCGGCAATGTCGAGGCCTTCGAGGCGCGCCTGCTGTTCACCCGCGGCAGTGAGCATCGCACCTACAGCGGCGTGGATGCCGACACCACCAACGACGGCAACGACATCATCGGCACGAAGCTGCGTGCGAAGATTCGCAGCACGAAGAGCGACCCCACCGTGAACGGGGGCCAGCCAATCGCACGGTGGTACGAATGGCGCGTGTCGCCCCGCAACCTGCTGTACGAAAAGAACCGGATGTGAGTCTCGAGAGTTGAGACGTGGAATCGAGTCGGGAGCGGATGAGAGTTGAGCCCGGATCGCAGTGAGAGTTGAGCTGGCTAGCGGCGAGAGTTGAGTACCTCAACTCTCACTGCGAGAACACTCAACTCTCACTGCGATCCGGGCTCACGTCTCACGCTGGACGCTCGATTCTCCCTCTCGAGCCTCAGCTCTCACTTCTTGTCCGAGAAGTCAACGGTAGGCGCCGTTCGCGCCGCCGCGTCGGTGACTTCGAAGTAGCCGCGCGGCGTCGCGCCCGTGGCCTTCGCCGTCAGCACCGCAGGAAACTTGCGGATGTATTCGTTGTACTGACGCACGGCGGTGTTGTAATCCGTGCGCGACACGGCAATGCGGTTCTCGGTACCCGTGAGTTCATCCTGCAGACGCAGGAAGTTTTCGTTCGACTTGAGCTCTGGGTATGCCTCGATCGCCACCGTGAGTCGGCCGAGCGCGCCGGTGAGCTGCTGGTTGGCGTTCGCGAGTTCGACCGGGTCGCTGCCACCGGTCTTCTGCAGGGCGCCCACGAGGCCGGCACGGGCCTGCGTCACTTCGGTGAGCACCTTCTCTTCCTGCGCCGCGAACCCCTTCACCGTGCTCACGAGATTCGGAATGAGATCGGCGCGACGCTGCAGCTGCGCATCGATGTTCTGCTTGGCCTGCGCCGCCTGCTCGTCGTACGACTGAATGGTGTTATACCCGCACGCACCCAGCGCGAGCGGCAGTGTGAGCGCGACGATCATCGCGCGACGACGGGACTGACGGAAGAACGACACGGAAAGCTCCTGGTGGATGATGTTGAGGGTCGTGAATAGCAGTAGCCCGTCACCTGACCTAGGCGGCGCTACCGAAGGTGTTGAGATAGCCGACGAGCGTGGTCATACCCGAGAGATACCCCTCGAGCACGAGTTCGGTCTCACCACCTGCCAGCGCAGTGCCGCGCTTGAGCGAAACGACACGCTGGTAGGGTGAGCCATCGAAGCCACAGCGGGCGCTCACGGCGGTGACGACCTGCGCACTGTCTCGCGGCGGCGCCTCGCCGTGCAAGCGCATTACCGCGCGGAAGATGACCAGCAGACTGCTGAGACTCGCGCGCAGCAGCTCCTGCTGACGGTCGCGATCGGTGCCGGCCACCATGATGCTGCGACGCAGCCGCAGCAGCTTTCCCATGGCTTCCTGCTCTACCTGCAGGCGCAGTTCCGAGGGGGACACCTCGATCCCCTCGAGCGGCAGCGCTCCGTAGAGCACGCGATGGCGCTCGAGAATATCGGCGTACTCCATGGGGAAGATGTCGGCCGACGACTGCCACTCGGCGGTGGTCATCTCGAGGACAGGCTGATTGCCGGCTTCCTGCCACGCTCGCATGGTCTGCCCGAGGGCGCGCAGCGTATCGAGCCGGATGGACGACACAATGGCCAGCACGTTGAGATCCGACGTGCCCGCGATCTGCTCGCCGCTCGCCGCCGAGCCGTACAGCACCACCGCCTGCAGGGCGTCGCCATGCACCTGACGGAGCTGCGCCACCAACTCGTCCAACGTCATCGTCTTGGAAGCCATGTCGGAAGCCTGTGTTCACGAGAGAAGAAGAACGGCATCACCAGTCGGACCCTCCACCACCACCGCTGAAGCCCCCGCCACCGCCGAAGCCGCCGAATCCCCCGCCACCGCCACCGCCAAAACCGCCACCGAACCCGCCGCCACCCCAGCTGGACCCGCCACCGTACATCGTGGGGCCAGGAATCGGGATCGGAATGCACCCCACACAGCCGCGGCGCCGTCGGCCACCGAACGAGCTGAGGACAAAAAGCACGATGATGATGACCAGCAGCACCGGGAATTCGCCGGAGTCGCGCGAACGCGAGCGCCGGACTTCACGCGGTTGTCCATCGAGTGTGACGTTGAATGCCGCGGCATACCGGTCGGCGACCCCGAACGCGATCGACTCGATCGCGCCGGCGTAGTCCTGGGCCCGAAAGCGATCGGCCGCCTCACGACACAACGCGCCCGCCGTGGCATCGGTCAGGAAGCCCTCGGCACCCTGCCCCGTCTCGATCCGGCAGCGACCACGCCCATCCGTGGCCGTTTCCTTGGGGACGATGAGAATCACCACACCCGCGTTGCGTGCCGCGTCGCCGATCTGCGCATCAGCGCCGATCTTCCACTCGCGACCAAGTCGGAGAGAGACCTCCTCCACCGGACGTCCGCCCAAGTCGGGAAGCGTGACGATGACCATGTCGCCGCGCGTTGCGGCATTCAGCCGCTCCGCCAGTGCCGTGATGCGCTGCTCCGCATCGGCCGGAATGACGTTGGCGAAGTCGTTCACGTAGCCCACCGGCTGCGGCAACGGCGGCGGCTGGGTATGCGCTTCCACGCCGGTCAGCAGAAACAGACTGCACACGACGACGAACGTCCAAGCCCTATACCATCCGGGCTGGAGACGACGGGCTCGATCAATCACGGTCTTTCGCACGCGTGAATCATAGCATCTACTACCACACCGGGGCGCGTTTGGTGTCACGAGCCCTCCGATACGTGTCAGCGGGACGATTGAGGCACGCGGACAACAGCTCTCGCGGAGGCGCGGCGGGAGCGGAGCACGCAGAGGAGATCTTCGAAGTTCGGTGGGGTGCCCGTCAGCGCCCTCCGCCAGCTCCGCGCCTCCGCGAAAGCAGTCCCCCCCTCCCCGGGCGACGGGAATCCGCTACCCTTCTTGGATGGCCCGTTTCCCCCAATTTTTGCGCGCGGTAGCGCTCTTCGCCTCGATCGGCGCCGCGGCCGCTTGCGGGCGGGCCGACGCCGCCTCCCGCTCGGCCAAGGCCGATTCCGCCACGTCGACCACGGCGGCCGTGCCGGTCGCGACCAACGATTCCGTTGCCAACGTCGCGCTCATGCAGAAGGCCGATCGCAGCCGCCTGCAGGGGCCCGAGAACGCGATGTGGGTGGTGATGATCAGCGACTTCCAGTGCCCGTACTGCAAGCAGTGGCACGATTCGTCGATGACGCAGCTCAAGCGTGATTACATCGACACCGGGAAGATCCGCTTCGCATATCTGCACCTGCCGCTCGAAAGCATCCATCCGCACGCGCGTGCCGAAGCGCAGGCGTCGCTGTGCGCCGGCGTACAGGGGAAGTTCTGGGAGTTTGCCGACGCCATCTTCGACAACTTCGGCACGGTTCGTGGCATGAGCAACGTATCGCCGCTGCTGTCGCGCATCGCGAAAGACCTCGCGCTCGACGTCCCCGCCTTCGACAAGTGCCGCGTGTCGGCGCCCATCGCGTCGCTGGTGAACAACGACATCGCCCAGGCCAATCAGGCCGGTGTGCAGTCCACGCCGTCGTTCATCATCGGCAGCTTCCTCGTACAGGGCGCCTTGCCGTACAAGGATTTCCGCAAGGCGATTGATACGGCACTGGTGGTCGCGAAGTCGGCCAAGGGCACTTCGTCGCGCTGATCGGAGCATTTGCGTGCGCGCGCCGCTCCGTCCGCTCTACGCCGCAACGGTGGCCCTGGCACGCGGACTGGCAGCGGCGTCGGGCGAGTCGAACACGTCCGGCAGCAAACTCTGGCGCAGCGTGAACGCTCGCCGTGGGATCATTGCCCGCTGGCAAGCGCAGGCCGCAGCCGCACGCGACAGACACCGCCGGCTCATCTGGCTGCACGCACCGAGCGTCGGGGAGGGACTGCAGGCACGTCCAGTGGCCCACGCGTTGCGCCACGCGCTCCCCGAGGCACAGCAGGCGTACTCATTTTTTTCGCCCAGCGCCGAGCGGTTCGCCGCGTCCGTGGGCGCGGACTTCACCGATTACCTGCCATTCGACTCGGCAGCCGACGCTGACGCGCTGCTGGATGCGCTGCAACCCAGCGTGCTGGTGTTCGTGAAGCTCGATGTGTGGCCGGTACTGGTGGAGCGTGCGACACGCCGTGGCATTCCGGTGATGATGCTGAGTGCCACACTGGCCGAAGGGTCAGGTCGACGCGGGACCGTGTCGCGCGCGCTGCTACGCGACGCGTACGCGGCCATGACAGCGGTGGGCGTGATCGATGCATCGCATGGTGCGCGGTTGGTCGAACTTGGTGTGAACGCGTCGTGCATTCACCATACGGGGGACACGCGCTTCGACCAGGTATGGGAGCGAGCGCAACGAGTCGACCGTATGGCGCCGTTGCTGCGCGCGACGGCGAGTGCGCGACCGACGTTGGTCGCCGGCTCCACCTGGCCCGCCGACGAATCCGTGCTGCTGCCGGCGTGGGAATCGCTTCGCGTGTCGGTGCCGTCGGCGCGGATCGTCATTGCCCCTCACGAGCCCACCCGCGCCCATCTCGCTCCACTCACCGCGTGGGCGGAGCGTGCTTCCCTACGGTACGCCATGCTTGGGCAGGTCGAGCGCGGAGAGCGCCATGCGGACGAGACCGATGTGCTCATCGTGGACCGCGTGGGCGTGCTGGGCGATCTCTATGCGCACGCCACGGCAGCCTTCGTGGGTGGGGGCTTTCACAAGGCCGGACTGCACTCGGCTATCGAGCCGGCGGCCTTCGGTGCCCCGGTGCTGTTCGGCCCGGGACATCACATGAGCCGTGAAGCCGGACTGTTGCTCGCGGCAGGGGCGGCACGCAGCGTGGGTGCCATCACCGAGCTTAGTGCCGCACTCGGCGAGTGGTTGGGCACGAATGACATCGCGCACGCAGCATGCGCACGGGCGGGCAATGCGGCGCGCCTGGTGGTGCAGCAGGAACTCGGCGCCACCGAGCGCAGCGCGGCACTGGTGCGCGAGGTACTGGCCGCGCGCACGTAGCGGAGCCTCCTACAAGGCCGGCGGCGGATCCTTCTCGAAGTTGAGCTTGTCGCCGTCTGCGCGGGTGTAGACCACGATCGCACCATTGGGGCCACGATCTCCGAACTGCACCGTAGACTGATTGGGCGACAGCAGTGCCATGAAGTACACGTCGCGCGGATTGATGTTGGGGTAGCTGCCGGCGAGCGGCACTCCGTCCAGCACGATGAGCAGACAACGGTTGTTCCGTGAACTGCGCACACATTCGTCACGACGCTGCGAGAGCACGAAACCGGTGTACCCCGTAGACCGCAGCATGTCCTCGAAGCTCATCACGCGGTCACGGATGCTCGCCACGTCTTTCGGATGGAAGACCTTCCATCCGCGCCGTTCGGCTTCACGCAGGCGGATCTCGTTGAGGCCAGGGGCGGCACGAACGCGCACCGTGTCGGTTCGTACCGCCTCTTCCGACACGCTGAAGTCCACATCGAGCGTGTCGCGCGGGCCAAGATCGAGCATCCCCGACAGCGTGGGCTTCATGCCGATGCGCATCACGGAAATCGCGAACGGCTCCCGGCGTGCATTCACCGTGAGCAGGAACCGGCCGTCGTCACCGGAATAGGTCTCACCGATCGAGCGGCCATCGAGCGACAGCGCCATGATGCGCGCCCGCGGCAAGGGGCTTTCGGTGTCGGCGCGGCGCGCCGTCCCACGGATCACCTGCGCCACGAGCGAGACCGGCGCGAAAGACGCGCCGATCATCAGGAGCACTGCGCTGACACGCAGGCGTGAAGCGGTGAATGCGGGGATGTTGCGCACAATGAGTAATGGGACGGGTACGTCGAAGGGGGAAGTCCGCGAGGACTCCCCCCTTCTCTACCACCTGCCCTCGCCAAAGTTACGGCGTGGTGCGCGGCGGCTGCTTGTCGAGATAGTAGACGATGCCAGGCGCGGCGAAGCGCGCACCCGCCGAGTTCGCCGGCGAGGCGGGGTATGCGATGGCCGTGATGATCGAGCCACCGATGGTGGAGCCACCGATCGGATCGACCGACGTCGTACCGGCCGTACCGGCCGGCGCCGCCGCAGCGACGAGCGCCGTGAAGGCACCCGGCGCCGTCACGGCCGCCGCGAGCGGACCAACCGCGGCCGTCACGTACGGCGACACCGCCGCTTCAGCGAAGTTGGGCACCAGACGCGTGGCCGAGGAAAGCGTGGCCGTCGCGCTGGGCGCCGCGTGCAGATCGACCGCACCCACGCCGAACGCCTGGTGAATGGCGCGGAGCGCGATGTTGGCGCCGGTCACCGTGGGGAACACGTCGTTCAGGACCACGATGCGCTGACGCGGCGACGCGCCCGCCCGGGCAAAGCCCGAGTGCAGCAGCGTGTAGTACTTGCCCGCTTCGAATGTGATGGTCGTATCCACCAGAACGGTGGTGTTACCAGCGGCGCTGAAGTTTACGGCGTCAGCCGTGAACACGCGGAACTTGCGTGACCCGGCGGCGGTGGGCTGGTAGTTGCCCTGACCAAGCGCACGGAACGCGACGTTCACGAACGTCATAGGCGAATACTCCACCTGATCGATGAAGCGCACCGTGGTGTTCAGTGTGTCGGGCACCGCGTTGATGTACCGAACGTAGGCCAGTGGCGGGATGTTCGGCGTAGTGGGCGCATCGCTGGGCTCACTGCAGCCGACCATCGTCATCACTGCTGTGACAAGACCTGCAAGTCGGGAGAACCGCATAAGGCAAGGACTCCGAGAAGAAGCGAATCTGAAACGTTGAGCGAGACGGCCACGCGAATGCGTAGCCGCTCAGGACTGTTGCGGCCCCTCGCCGGGACGCTCGGCAAGCTCGTCTCCGAAGAGATCGAGGCTCTTGCCAAGCGTTCCGATGATGGCCGACGCGATAATACCAACCAGCAGGAGCGTCTTGAACGCGGAGAACTTGCGAGCGCGATACCCCGCGATCGCTTCCTCGGGAATCGAGACCCGTTCTCCCGTCCACGTAGCCGTGCTACCGCGTAAGTCGGTCACGCGATACACGTCGAGCACCAGAAATCCGCCTTGCCGGCTGATCACTTTTCCTTCGATCCGGTCGACACTGGCGCCGACCCGTTCCCCCAGCAGGACGCGACCGCGATCATTGATCACGACCCCGACCTGTTGGGCCACGACGGGGGGCGCGGACTGCATCGGGCGATACGAAAAGCACCCGAGTTGCAGCGCCAGCGCCAGCGCACACAGAACGCTCACGGACCGCTGCGCAATCACGTCCGATCGCGAGCGAGACGGGAGGCTCCGGTGCCCTCGCATCTTAGAACCCGTACGTCCCGCGCGGCGCGCGGTTCGTGCCGTTGTAGTAGGGCTTCTGCCGGGCCTGCATTTCCTGGTAGGGCACCGGCCATTCCACGACCGTCCCTTCCACTAGATCACCCCAGCCACGGTTGTCCGCCATCCAGATGAAGTAACCGGTATACGCCGTTTCCATGCGCTTCTCGTACTTCATCGCTTCCAGCAGGCTGCCACACGCCGTCGACGTGAAATTCGGTGCCACGGGCACTCGCGGCACGCACTTCGTCAGGTCGGTCGAATACGGTGCCGTCGCGCTCGCGACGGTGCCGATCGGATCGAGACCGTTCTTCAGGCGCGTGACGTTCACCAGCGCGGCCGCAGCCGAAAGGTTACCCCCGCGGATATGGCCCTCGGCAGCGAGCATGTCCATTTCCGTCTTGGACATATCGGTGTACGGGCCCTGTACGGAGTTGAGCCATTGCGCGCCGTAGCGACGATGATCGTACTGTGAATCACCGGGACCCACGAGCGGCACGTCTTCGCCGGTCGGACGGTTGCGGAAGTACACGCCCGTCGGGAGCGCCAGCGTCGGCGCGGTGGCCTGCTGCGCCGCACGGGTGTTGCCGCGCGGCCAACGCGTGTCGGGCGTCACGACCGTGAAGTCACTGCGTGAATCACGTGCCGTGGCCAACCAGGCGTCGTACGAGCCGGAGACGTCGGCCATGCCGTAGTAGTAGTACGGCACGGCATGCCAGCCACCAACCACATACATCTGGTTGAAGTCGTACGCGGCCGACCACCCCGTGGTGCCGCCGAGGGTGATGTTGTGATCCGCCGTGATGCCATTCGTCGCATCGTCGATGACCAGCGGCCAGTTCACCGCGGCGCGCTGCGCCGCATTGCGGGCCACACCAGCGCGGAAGCGTGCCTTGAACGACCGGGCAAGGCGCACGAACCCGTCACGCGTCACTGCCACGCCGCTGATCCACGTGGTCGGCAGCGGGAATCCGTTCGCACCGGTGGTTGCCGCCGGCGAGTTCGCAATGGCGATGGCCGAGTCCAGCATCTGCAGCGCGGCGGCATTGACCTGGGCCGCGCTGGAGAGCCCCGGCACCACGTCACTGGGTGTGGCCGGCGTCACGATCGCCGCGGAGTCGTAGGCGAGCGAGAGGTTCCCGAGGGATTGGCCAAGGATGAAGAACGCAAAGGCCTTCGCCCTGGCGTCTTGCGCCGGACTGCCGATGGTGACGCCGGCCGTCAGCAGGCGGTTCACCGCCGCGATGGCATTGGACGCCGTTCGCGAGACGCGGGAGAACTGGTTGAAGTTCGCGAGGTTACCCGACTGGTTGTCATTCCCGAGTTCATTCGAGATGATCGAGCGGGGAATCTGCGACCGCGCCGCCATACCGAAGTTGGCGACCGACGCGATGTTTTCGCCGGAAAGAATGCGCGCCTGGGTGTTGACCGATTCGGTCGCGCGCTGGGTGTTGTTCAACTGCACCCCGAGTCCGGCCACGACCGCTTCCACACCCGCAGGTGTAGAGTAGGCTCGGGCCACGTCCGGATCGTTGACATTGACGACGTTCAGTGAGTCGCCGCTGCAGGCGATGAGCCCCAGCAGCATCCCACCGCCCGCGATGCACTGCGAAACGTGCTTACGCATCGATTCTCCTCTAAAGGCTGTCCACGCGCGTGAGGGTCTTGCACGCCTCACGCGCCATGGACTCCAGGGTCAGAAGCTGGTGCTGAGCGAAATCGTAAACTGCCGCAAGTTCGGGAAGGTGTAGCCGTCGTTGGCGTTGAGCACCGCCGAACCGAGCTGGCCACCCCCCAAGCCTACTTCGGGATCGAAGCCCGTATACTTGGTGAACGTGAGCAGGTTGCGACCGATGAGGGCGAGGTTCCAGTTGCCCACGCCGGCAATCGAGCCGATCCGGTAGCCCACCGACAGTTCACGCAGCTTCACGAAGCTGGCGTCTTCGACCGTGTTATTGTTGGGGCCGAGCACGTCGTAGAGACCACCGATGCCGCCCGTCGAAACCGCGCGGAAGTAGTAGCCCAACGGCTTGGCGTCGGCGACGGACTTGCCCTGCTGGTCCGTATCGCGGTGCATGAAGTCGCCGAGCGACCACTGGCGTCCCTGGTTCCAGACATCCTTCCCGATCGTGGCGTCGAGCAGGCCGTAGGCGGTGAACCGCTTGTAGCGGAAGTTCTGCGCCGCCGACCAGCGGAAGCGCGGAAGGGCCTGACCCACCGGCAACACGGGCACGGCGCCGTTGGCGTCGCGCTCGAGGATCGGCATGCCCCAGCTCAACGGCTCGCCCGAGGTACCGCCCTTCCACGGAGCCTGCGCCGCCGGGACGCGGGTCATCCACAGATTCTTCGTGATGCCGTCGGCAAGCGTGTTGCCCTGTCCGACGTACACGATGAATCCATCCGAATTCCGCTGGTAGTCGAGGCCGGAGCCGCAGCGTGCCTGGAAGTCGGCCGGCAGCTGCGCGCAGTCCTTCACGAAACGGCGGCCATAGATCTGCCCCATGGAGCCGCCCTGGACGATCTTGAACATCGTCCCTTCCACGAAGTACTCCGGAATATCGAGGCGCGTAATGACCGACGTGGTGCGATCGAGGTTGAACCGGACCGAGTAGTCGACCGCGCGGGTCGCGATGATCGGAATGTTGAGTGAGGCTTCGAACGTGTTGTTCGTGAGCTGCCCGGCGTTCGTCCACTGGCTCGCGAAACCGGCGGCCGCGGGCGGCGGCGGCTGCAGCAGCTGGTCGTCGATGACATTTCGCGACCTCGTCAGCGTCAGGCCATACTTACCGAACAGCTCCATGTCCATGCCGTACTCGGTCTCCGTGGACACTTCGGGACGGAGGTTCTTGTTGCCGAGCTGACTCGGATTGAGCGCGCCACCGGCACCGATCGTGAACGTTTCGTACTGGGCCGTGAAGTTGGGACGATTGCCCGCCTGGCCGACGGAGTAGCGGAACTTGAGATCGGAAATCTGGTTCAGGTTGAACCACGGCTCGTCCGACAGACGCCAGGCGAACGAGGCGCGGCCGTAGGTCTGCCAGCGGTTGGCCGCACCGAACAACGAGGCGGCATCGCGACGGACGAGGGCGCCGACGATGTAGCGGCCCTTGTAGTCAAGGTCGAGGTTCGTGAAGAACCCGAGCTGACGGACGGTCGACGTCCCACCGGAAGTGAAGAAATCCGTGATTGCCGCATCGGGGTCCTGCAGGCCCGGCACGGCGAGATTGTTACCACCGGTGCTCTGCGACCGCGAGTCCTGCGTTTCGTACAGGTAACGCAGCGTCAGGCGTGACGAGAGAGCGTCGGAGAACCAGTTGCGGCGCGCCGACAGGTTACCGGAGGCGTTGAGGGAGTAGGAGCGGCCGGCGCTGCGGCTGATCGAGCCGAGGTTGGTGGAGCTGAGCGCCGAGGTGCGGTACCCGCGATCCTGCTGCGATTCCTGGAAGTTGTTCCGGCCGTCAAACCCGAAGTTGAACTCGCCGTCCAGCCACGAAAGCGGCGTCCACCGCGCCGTGGCATTGCCGACGAAACGGTCGATGCGGTTGAGCGGCTGAAAGTTCTGTGAGTTGTACGCCGGGTTCACATTCTGCGCACCCTGGTTCTGCGCCACGGTGCGGATGTACAGGCGGCCCTTGGAGTCGGTGGCGAACAGCTGCGCGTTGGCAGGCTGACGCGTGAGGCCGAACCAGCCGACACCGTTGTTGTAGTCGTTGGCCGTCGAGTAGTTGGAACGCAGCGAGAAGTTGATGTTGCCACCCAACTGCTGATCGACGTTCAATCGCATTGAGTTACGCGTGTACCCCGGCACCAACTTGACCGAGCCTTCCTGACGAAGCTGGTTCAACGAGGCGAAGAAGTTGGTGCGACCCACACGGCCCGTGGCGTCCAGCGTGGAATTGACCACCTGACCGTTCGTCAGGAACTGCTCGATGGGATTGAAGGTCTGCGGGAACTGATTGACCTGGTACAACGCACGGGACCCCACGGCACCCGGATTCCGCGAAATCCCGCCATCGTTGGCAAACGTCACCGGCGGCAGCGAGAAGTCCCCGCCGTCGTTGTTGATGCGATACGCCTCTTTGTAGATATCGACCGTGCGCGAGCAGTCGGCGACACCGGAAACCGTGACGCAGAACCGGGAGGCCGTCTCGTCCATCAGCATGAAGTGCGTAGTGGGGTACTTATACTCACGCTCGATGTCCGACTGCCCGTATTCCACCTGCGCGCGGAAGCGCACGCCTTCCGACTGGTTCTTGCCGGAGCGGGTGGTGATCTGAATGACGCCGTTACCAGCGCGCGAGCCATACAGCGACGAGGCGGCAGCACCCTTCACGACCTCGATGTTCTCGATGTCCTGCGGATTGATGTCCTGCAGACCGCCCTGCGAGATCACGCCGTCGATGATGTAGAGCGGGTCCTGGCCACGGCCGGACGCGTTGATCGACTGGGGACCACGGAGGATGATGGCGGGCGCCGTACCCGGCCGACCCGACGCCGACACGATGTTGGCACCCGCGACCTTACCCTGCAGCTGCGCGAGGGGGTTGGAGCCGGGAACCGGCATGTCCTTGTCGCTCACTTGGGCCACCGAGAACGCGAGCTTCTTCTGCTCCGTCGCGCCCGTCACGCCCGTGGTGACGATTTCCTGCAGACGGTTCACGTCCTTCTGCAGCGAGAAGTCGATCGTCTGGTTGCCGGCCCGAATCGTCAGCGGCTTCAGCTCGGCCTTGTAGCCGATCGCGCGGGCGCGCAGCTGCAGCGCCTGTCCGCGGACACGGTCGGCCGGGATCGTGAGCGTGTACTTGCCCGTCGCGCTGGTTCCCACCGAAATGGCGAGTTCCACGATGTAGACGTTGGCGTTCTCGAGCGGATCACCAAATTCGCTCTTGACTTGGCCCGTGATAATAGCAGGCCCCTGCGCCTGTGCCATGCTCGGCAACAGAAACAACAGGACCGCCGCGGGGAACCGGTACAACCACCGCATCAGTCTCGACATGCTCAGCCCTCGGCGCACATATGCCGGAAACGGGGGAGATAGACCCCACGCCGCGACAGCAGGCGGGTGCGCTGCGTCGCGACCTGGGGAGTTCCCGATCGGACAGCTGTGGGGGCTGCCAACGACCGGGAGTTCCGATGGCTCCGGTTGCTTCGGGGCCGGAGACACCGGGACTGCATAGTGCCGGACGCGCCCATCACGGGGGACGGGAAACGCGTCGCGGCATGTTGTTCAGATACTGGTTCCTTCACTTCACGGACAAGGTAGGACGAAACGCAGCCATCGGACCCTCGGCGCGTCGCGCGGTACCCACCTCGGCAGTGCGAACAGCAATGGTACCGAATTCGTCACTGAAATCAATCCCGATCATCACACTCAGGTACGTCCTGTACGTATTTGCACCGATTCGTAGCGCGTAATTTCCGAACCGTGGATTGGACTCGCAGACCGAACCGGGTGAGCGAAATGAAAAAACGCGGCCGTCGGCCGCGTTTCCCCACGCTTCGGCTTGCCTTCACGTGCGCCGGTGACTAACGGCGGGACAGCCCCGCAGGCGACCAGCTGAACCCGATGGCCACCGTCTCATCGGTGCCGACCAGATCCGACCCGCTGAACGAAGCCGACGCGCGCACCCCGAACTGGCGGTTCACCTGCCAGTGCGCACCGAGGTCGAAATTGGCGCTCAGATTGCTCCGCGACGTGGTGTTGCTACCGCAACGGCCGCAGGCATCGACCGACAACCGCGGATGCACGAACGGCGTGATGGTCATCCCCTCCTCGAGGTCGAACGTGTGCCCCACGCTGATCCCCACCGGCAAGCGGAACACCGTGGCATTCCCACCGAACGCGGCACCGGCCCCGACCGTGAGCAGCATATCCAGCGGCTGATCCGCGCGGGCGCGCGTGAGCTCCTTGCCGAGACTGCCCCCCACGAAGAACAACGGATCGACCCCGCCCTCAGGGTCGGCGAAGCCGGCGTCGATCTGCCAATGCAGCGTCTTGCTCAACCCCTCACGCCACTGGAACAGGAACGTGGATCCGGCACCGCCCACGATCCCGGCGGTGTAATCGCGAGTACTCGCCCGTGGGGTCTGCATGGACGGGTAGTTGTACGCCTGCGCGTCGACCACGCGAGGGGCAGCCACCACGAGACCAACCATCGCCGCGGCAACAGCGACAGCCATACGACTCCACGGGGAACACGCCATGATACGATCTCCAGTCGAAAGAGAATGGGTTCAGGCCGCACATTAGCCTGAATCGATCGTGGCTTGTACCACTGGGGGCGCGTTGGGGATCCGCGGGGGCGCGAACTTGGTGAGGCGGGTCACCGGGGGGATGACTGATGACTGAAAACCGAAGACTGAAAGCTCCCCCTGGCATCGCGTGATATCGGGGGGAGCTTTCAGTCTGCAGCCTTCAGCTTTCGGTCACCGCTCTCACCGCACCCGCGACCGATACGTCCGCGAGAGGCGCAGCGTGGAGCCGTCGCCAAGCACCAGCAGACCATCGCCACCGGGGAGCGGGCTCATTTCGCGCACGCGGTCCATGTTCACGACAACGCGACGGTGAATGCGGACGAACTGCCGTGGGTCGAGCGCCGCCTCGATGGCCGTGATCGTGCCACGCGTGCGGTACTTCTCGCCACCGGCGTGCACCCGGATGTAGTTGCCGTCGGCTTCGAACCAATCGACATCCACGAGGGGCACAAAGCGGGTGCGGCGCCCTTCGCGCACGAGCACGCGCAACGGGCGGCCCTCGCTGTCCCCCCGGCCGCCGTCTTCCTGCGAGAGGTCCAGCACCCCTTCCTCACCGTCGCGGCCGCCCTTGGCGCGCACGTCACCGGTACGCCCCGTGGCACGCCAGGGCGACGAGGCGATAAGCGTGCCCGTCGATGCCCCGCCCGCCGCCCGACGCCGACGGACCGTGTCTCCACCGGTGGCCGCGACCGTCGACTCGCTGCGCCCGCGGAAGAGGCCGGCGAGGTCAAGGCCACTGCTCCCACCCGCTTCCGTGAGCAACCGCTGCAGTTCGTCCGCCGTCCGCAACAGCGACAGCTGCAGCACCTGCTGTTTCGCGCGCACGAGCGCATCACGCAGGCGCCCCTCCGCCGCCGGCCACAACAGGAAGTCCGTGGCCTGCAACTCGAAGGCAGTCACCGCCTCATCTTCACGCGCGCCCACGAACACGAGACCAACGGGGCGTTGCCCGGCGGGGAGCTCACGCACGAAGCTGAAGCCGGTTCCATCGCTGAACGTGGTACTGACGACGGCGATATCGGGGATGGAGTGCGACAGCGCCGACGCGGCAGCGCGGGTGTCGGGCGCCTGCCCGAGCACCACCAAATCCATCGAAGCGGCCAGATCGGTAAGCTGCGCGAGCAGCGTGCCGGGGAGTTGGCCGAGAGCGGCAACACGGAGGGGCATGGAGAGCTGGGGATGACGCGAGCAGACACGCTGCGACCTGCACCGTGCATATCGGCGGTGGTGCGCCGCACTTGCGTGCCCTACCTACGCCCTATGCTTCGCGACCGTTGCGCTCCCGTGCGTTTCGGTGACGAACATTTCGCATTTCGGGACCAACGGTGATGACCGTGCGGCTCATCCCATGGCGCCAGCCCCAAATGACAAACGCCGCCCGACGTGACCGTCGAACGGCGTTGGCGCTTGATCTTTCGGTCGGCGCGGTGGCTCGTCGGGCACCGCTCCTGCACGACGAGCCCCGCGGCGACGCGCGCGCCACGCAGATGGGGCGCGCAATCCTCCAACTACCCACTCACAACTCGGACCTAAGGACTGCGGCCGTCAGGCCGCTGTCGCCTGCTCCGTCACCACGCGCACGGCGTCGTCCACCACCTGCAAGAATCCGCCGTCCACCTGGAAGCGCTGCTCGCCCTCTGCAGTGTCCACGCGCAGTGTCCCGCGACCCAGCAGCGTCATGAGCGGCGCATGCATGGGCAGAATGCCCACTTCACCGTCGAACGCCGGGGCGATCACCCCGCGCGCCGTGCCTTCGTACAGCACGCGCTCGGGGGAGATCACCGACACCTTGAGATCGGCCACGGATCAGCCCTGGAGCTTCTTCGCGTTGGCCACCACGTCTTCCACGCCACCGGCCATGAAGAAGGCCTGCTCGGGAAGATTATCGAACTCACCGGCGCAGATACGCTCGAACGACGAGATCGTCTCTTCGAGCTTCACGTACTTGCCGGGGATACCCGTGAACTGCTCGGCCACGGCGAACGGCTGCGACATGAAACGCTGCAGGCGACGGGCACGGCCGACGATCTTCTTGTCGTCTTCCGAAAGCTCGTCCATGCCAAGGATGGCGATGATGTCCTGAAGCTCCTTGTAGCGCTGCAGGATGCGCTGCGTGGTCGTCGCGGCATTGTAGTGACGCTCGCCCACGTACTGCGCGTCGAGAATGCGCGACGTCGAGTCGAGCGGGTCCACGGCGGGGTAGATGCCGAGCTCGGTGATCTTGCGGTTGAGCACGACCGTGGCATCAAGGTGCGCGAACGCCGTGGCCGGCGCGGGGTCCGTCAGGTCGTCGGCCGGCACGTAAATGGCCTGCACCGAGGTGATCGAGCCGTTGCGCGTGGAGGTGATGCGCTCCTGCAGCTCACCCATTTCCGTCGCCAGCGTGGGCTGGTACCCCACGGCGCTGGGCATGCGGCCCAGAAGCGCGGACACTTCGGAACCGGCCTGCGTGAAGCGGAAGATGTTGTCGACGAACACGAGCACGTCGGCGTTCTCCATGTCGCGGAAATACTCGGCGACCGTGAGACCGGCGAGGGCCACGCGCAGACGCGCACCTGGCGGCTCGTTCATCTGACCGTAGATCAGCGCGACCTTGTCGAGAATGCCAGCTTCCTGGAATTCGAGATAGAGGTCGTTGCCTTCACGCGTGCGCTCACCCACGCCGCAGAACACGGACTTACCGCCGTGGCCCTTCGCGACGTTGTTGATGAGCTCCTGAATGATGACCGTCTTGCCCACGCCGGCGCCGCCGAAGAGACCGATCTTGCCACCCTTCACGAACGGGGCGACGAGGTCGACGACCTTGATGCCCGTTTCGAAGACTTCCGTCTTCGGCTCGAGGTTGACGAAGTCGGGGCGCTTGCGGTGGATCGGCCAACGCTCGGCGTTCGCCGGAATCGGCGCACCGTCGTCCACCGGATCACCAAGCACGTTGAGGATGCGGCCGAGAGCCGGCGCGCCCACGGGAACCGTGATGGCGCTGCCGGTATCGACCACGTCCATGCCGCGCGTGATGCCGTCGGTCGACGACATGGCGACAGCACGCACCTGGTTGCGGCCGATGTGCTGCTGCACTTCGGCGGTCACTTTGATCGTCTGTCCGTCGGGCGTGATGGCCGAAACGGTGACGGCGTTGTAGAGCTCGGGCAGGTGATCGTTCTCGAACGCCACGTCGATGACGGGCCCGATGACCTGAACGATCTTGCCGACAGTGGTCGGCGCGGCAGTGGTAGCCATGATTGCGTACTGGATATGGTGAAACGTCAGCCCTGCAGTGCCGATGCACCGCCGACGATTTCGGCGATTTCCTGCGTGATCTGCGCCTGACGCGCCGAGTTGTACGTGCGCTTGAGCAGCTGCAGCATCTCGGTAGCGTTGTCGGTCGCATTCTTCATGGCCGTCCGGCGCGCGCCCTGCTCGCCGGCAGCCGTTTCCACGAGCGCCCGGTACACGGTGTTGCGCACATAGAGCGGCAACAGCGCTTCGAGGATCTCGTTGGCCGACGGCGCGAGGATGAAGTCGCGCGCGACGGTGCTCTCGCCCGTCGAGCCGGGGGCCACGACCGGCAGCACCTGTTCGGTGGCCGGCGGCGTGGACAGCGCCGACTTGTACTTGGCGTAGGTGATGAACACGGCGTCGAGGTCGCCCGCCGCATACCGTGCCATCAGCTCGTCGATGAGCGACGACGCATCGGCCGACGTGGGCCGATCACCGATGTCGGCGCGCGAGCTCGCGAGCGTACGGCCGAGGTACTTGTAGAAGCCGATACCTTTGCGCCCCACGATGTGGAGCTCGACGGACACGCCCTGTCCTTCCCACTCGGCGAGTCGTGCACGCGACTCGCGAAGCAGGTTGGTGTTGAACGCGCCGCAGAGTCCACGATTCGCCGTGAGTACCACCAGTGCCGCGCGCTTGATCTGCGCGGGGCGCCGGAGCAACGGAAACTGTTCCGCGAGCTCCGGCGTGTACACGTGCGACAGGACTTCGCCGAGCGCCAGCGCGTACGGCCGCGCAGCACTCACGCGGTCCGCCGCGCGCTTCATCTTGGAAGTGGCCACCATTTCCATCGTGCGCGTGATCTTGCGCGTGTTCTCGACGGACTTGATGCGCCCCTTCAGTTCCCGGCCCTTGGCCATGAGTCAGTTACCCGGGGCTCAGGCGGCGAACGACTTCGTGTACTGCTCGATGGCGCGCTTCAGTTCGGCCTCGGCGTCCTTCGCCAGCGCCTTGCTGCTGCGCATGCCGTCGAGGATCTGCGGGAACTGCGCGCGCAGGTACTCGAGGAAGCCCTTCTCCCACGCCCGCACCTTGCCGGTGTCGATGGTGTCGAGGAAGCCGTTGGTCACCGCATAGATGACCGCGACCTGCTCTTCGAACGGCAGCGGCGAGTACTGGCCCTGCTTGAGGATTTCGACCGTGCGCGCGCCACGCTCGAGCTGGCGCTTCGTGGCGGCGTCGAGGTCCGACGCGAACGCGGCGAAGGCTTCGAGTTCGCGGAACTGCGCGAGGTCGAGACGGAGACGGCCAGCCACGCTCTTCATGGCCTTCGTCTGCGCCGAGCCACCGACGCGCGACACCGAGATGCCGACGTTCACGGCCGGGCGGATGCCGGCGTTGAACAGGTCGGTCTCGAGGAAGATCTGGCCGTCGGTGATGGAGATGACGTTCGTCGGGATGTAGGCCGACACGTCACCGGCCTGCGTCTCGATGATGGGGAGCGCGGTAAGCGAGCCACCCGGCTTGAGGATGTTCTTGCCATCCACCACGCCTTCGTCTTCACGCAGCTTGGCCGCGCGCTCGAGGAGACGGCTGTGGAGATAGAACACGTCACCCGGATACGCTTCGCGGCCCGGCGGACGACGGAGCACGAGCGACAGCTGGCGATACGCCGCGGCCTGCTTCGACAGGTCGTCGTACACGCACAGCGTGGGCTTGCCCTCGTTGTACATGAAGTACTCGGCCATCGAGCAGCCCGAGTAGGGCGCGATGTAGAGCATCGGGGCCGGGTCGGACGCCGAGGCGGCGACGACGATGGTGTACTCGAGCGCGCCGGCCTGGCGCAGCTTCTCGACCACCGAGGCGATCGTGGACGCCTTCTGCCCGATGGCGACGTACACGCAGATGACGCCCTGGCCCTTCTGGTTGATGATCGTGTCGATCGCGACGGCAGTCTTGCCCGTGGAGCGGTCGCCGATGATGAGCTCGCGCTGGCCGCGGCCGATCGGGATCATGCTGTCGATGGCCTTGATACCCGTCTGGAGCGGCTCCTTCACGGGCTGGCGCACGATGATGCCGGGGGCCGGCGACTCGACCTTGCGGAAATGGGTCGCGCGGATCTCGCCGAGTCCGTCGATCGGACGGCCAAGGGGATCGACGACGCGGCCGATGAGTTCCGGGCCGACGGGCACTTCGAGCACGCGCGCGGTGCGGCGGACTTCGTCGCCTTCCTTGAGCTGCAGGTAGTCGCCCAGGATGACGGCGCCGATGTTGTCCTCTTCGAGGTTCAGCGCCATGCCGGTGATGACCTGCTTGGTCTCCGACGACGTGAACTCGAGCATTTCGCCGGCCATGCACTTGCCGAGGCCGTAGATGCGGGCGATGCCGTCCTTCACCTCGAGGACGGTACCGACTTCCTCAACGTTGAGATCGGCGAGGTCGGCGGCCTCGATCTCACGGAGGAGGATGTCCTTGATTTCGCCGGGACGCAGGGCGGTCTGGGTGGCCATGATGCTGGGCGTGTATATGCAGTGAAAATGCGCGGGAGCACGCGTGACGCGCGCGGGCGATGCGAATTCAGAAAACCGCGGGACGAACCGAAGTGGAGGCGGTTCGGGTACAGCTTGTGAAAATTATCACAAGGGGTGGGGTGGGGCAACCCGTCCCGCCAGCGGCGAGCGGGCGGACGGCAGATTTGTGAGGGGGGTGTTGAAAGCTGAGAACCGACAGCTGAGAGCTCCGCCCGACGATCACGCGAACGTCGGGCGGAGTCGTCAGTCGTCAGCTTTCGGCTGTCGGTTGGAACCGCCCCCAACCCCTACCCCTGCTCCCGACTCCCCCTCATCCGTGTCCGGAACAGTGGCATAACGCTGGAACCGGTCCAGCAGGTCCATGGCCCGCAACCGGCTCAGGCTGGAAGCCTTCGCCCCCACCAGGCGCTGGGTCGTACTGCTCAGGTGCGACGAACTCGCAAATCCCAGCACCTCGGCCACATCGCGCACGTCGTAGCCCGCGTTCTTGGACAACTCCGCCGCGGCCAGCACCCGCACGAGGTCGATGACCTTCTTGAGCGTAGGCGCCTGCCCCACGGCGAAGCTGCGCGAGAGATGCTCACGCGACACGCTCAGCTCCTTCGCCAGCTGGTCGGTGCGCACCGGCCGGCCGGCGCGCTTCACCACACTCTGCCAGACGGCGATCTGTAGCGGCGTTTCGAGGTGCAGCACCGGTGGCGGACTGCTCAGCGCGCGCTCGAATCGCGTCGAGAACGCCCGACGCGACACGAGATCGCGCGCGGTGGCGTCATCCACCCCTTCGATGAGCACCTCACACACGCCCGATTCGGCGGCACGCGCCACGAGCGGCGCGTCGGCGGGAAGCAACGTGGTGACGAGCACGAACGGCACACTCTGAAACTCATCGGCGCGCGCGATCAGACGCTGGGCATCATCCCCCGCGCCGGCATCGATGATGACCGCATCGACGAGCGCCTTCACCAGCTGCTCTTCCACCTCGGTCGCGCTCTTGGCCGACACGACGTGCGCCCGCCGGCGCGGGAACGCCGTGCGCACCAGCTGCCGCGCACGGTCGCGCTTGCACAGCGCCACGATACTGAGCATGGGCGTCGCATGGTCCGAACTCTTCACGGCGGGAGGCATGGACGCGCTCAGGCGGAACGAAACGGGTCGGACGGCGACGGCGTGACGATGGCCTGCATCGACCGTGGCGGGGTGAGGCGGCGCGGCGGCTCGGCCGGATCGGCGTTCACATCGACGCCCTGCACCATGGCATTCGCCCGCAACAACACATCGCGCGCATTCGCATAACTCACCAGCTCCGTGGCCTCGTCGAACGAGGCCCACCGGCACGCCGTGATCCCCTCGGCGCGCTGCGGCGTGGTGTTCTCGACCTCGGTGCGCATGAGGAAGAAGTGACA
>Ga0164293_10000387_pt1 | contig 34198 bp, 31 predicted proteins | sample GEODES118metaG_FD_111487 | JGI IMG/M metagenome (GOLD analysis project Ga0164293, IMG submission 111487) | Eutrophic lake water microbial communities from Lake Mendota, Wisconsin, USA - GEODES118 metaG | ecosystem: Environmental > Aquatic > Freshwater > Lake | place: USA: Lake Mendota...
CACCTGGCGCTTCGCGGGCACCACCGGCATGTGCGCGGACTGGATGCTGAGAAGGATCACCTGCTTGTGCAGGACGTGGCTGTGCTCCACGAAGGCCGCAAGCGAGAAGGGTGTGGCACTGCTGGTGGTCAGGAACACCGCGGTGCCCGGCACGCGGGGCACGGCCTCGCTCCACAGGCTCGCCAGGAACTCGTGGATGTTGCCTGCAGCCTCGGCCATCCTGCGGCCCACGTAGTAGCTGCCCTGCATCCACGTGCCCATCACGGTGGCGACCGAGACGCCGACCAAGACCGCGACCCAGCCGCCCGATCCGATCTTCAGCAGGTTCGCGGACAGGAACGCGAGGTCGATCAGCAGCAGCGGGCCCATGACGAGCCCCACGCGCCAGCGGCTCCACCGCCACAGGCGGCGCGCCACGAAGGACACGAGGATCGTGGTGATCGCGAAGGTGGCCGTGACCGCGATGCCGTAGGCCGCGGCGAGGTGATCGCTGCTCTGGAACCACAGGACCGTGATCACGCAGCCAACGAGCATGAGCAGGTTGACCGCCGGAAGATAGATCTGGCCCTCCGCGCTCTGGCTGGTGTGCACCACCTCCAGCCGTGGCAGGTAGCCCATGCGCATCGCCTGTCGCGCGATGCTGAACACGCCGCTGATCATGGCCTGGCTCGCGATGATCGCGGCTGCCGTCGCCAGCAGCACCAGCGGCCCTCGCAGCCAGCTCGGCGCCACCTCGAAGAACGGGTTGAATCCGTTCCATCCCTCCCCGTTCAACACGCCGTCATTGATTCGAGAGAGCGTCCACGCGCCCTGTCCGAAGTAGTTCAGCACCAACGACGGCAGGGCGAGCAGGTACCACGCCATGCGGATCGGCTTCAGTCCGAAGTGACCGATGTCGGCATAGAGCGCCTCGGCACCGGTGGTCACGAGCACCACGCTTCCGAGCAGCGTGAAGGTGTGCCACGGATTGTCGGCGACGAGCCGGAACGCCCAGACCGGATTGACGGCACGCAGCACATCGGGTTCCTGCACGATGCCCCAGATGCCGAGCGCCGCAAGCACGAGGAACCAGACGATCATCACCGGCCCGAAGACGATGCCGATGCGGCCAGTTCCGAACTGCTGCACGAAGAACAGGCCGACCAGGATCACGAGCGCAATGGGCACGATCACCTTGCCGATCCATGCCATCGATCCCCCCGGCAGCGTCTGGATGCCCTCCACCGCCGAGAGCACCGAGATGCTGGGCGTGATGATGCCGTCTCCGAACAGCAGGCCTGCGCCGAGGATCGCCAGCATGGCCAGCGTGACCTTCTCGCGACTGGGTCTTTCGCTGAGGCTTCGCGGCACCAGCGAGAGCAGCGAGAAGATCCCTCCCTCGCCGTGATTCGTGGCGCGCAGCACCACCAGCAGGTACTTCACGTTCACCACGAGGGTGAGCGACCAGAAGATCAGCGACAGCGATCCCAGGATGAAGGTCTCGGTGAAGGTCTTCTCGCCCAACCCATGGTGGCGAACGCAGTCCTTCAGCGCGTACAGCGGGCTCGTGCCGATGTCGCCGAACACCACGCCAAGCGCCGCCAGCGCGAGCGCCGCGGTGGTCGCCTTCGCATGAGGCGGATGGCCTTCCTCGTCTCGCGAGTGGTCCGCTGGCGCTGGATGGTCGGTGTTGGCCTGCATGCGCTGCCGGCTCGAAGGGAACATCATACCCCGCGATCGTTATCATCCGAGGTTCCCACGGAGGTCCATCCACCATGTCACTTTCCGACCGCGGCTACAACGAACTCGAGCGTGTCTTCCACGATCGCGATGCCGCCTGGCTGCAGGCCCGCCGCGCCGAGCTCGATGCGCAGCGAAAGGCGGCGCATTCCAAGGCCGGCCACGGCCCCCACTGGATGAAGTGCCCCAAGTGCGGCGGCGCGCTGAAGGAGGAGAACTTCCACGGCGTGCTGATCGATCGCTGCACGGGTTGCGGCGGCGTCTACCTGGACAAGGGCGAGCTTGAACTGCTCGCGCGCGCTGAACAGGGCGGCCTCAAGCGTCTCTTCGGCGGCTGACGCTCAGGCGAACGCCTCGGACATCCGGACCATCAGCCCCTCGAACGCGCGTGCCGGTTCGGGCGCGGTGCCGTTCTTGGTGGCCCGGTCGGTCTCGACCGCCATGCGGAACATGGTGGCTGCGGCATGCGGCTTCAGGCGCCTGCCCGCGCGCACCACGCTCGCGGCACTCGGGCCCCAGAGCTTCAGCGTCTTGGCGACGGAACCCTCGCCCTCGCCCTGCGCCAACAGGCAGCTCGCGTCGTGGACCTTGCGCGCCAGATCCACCAGGCTCCATCCGATCATCACCTCGGGAACGCGACTCACACGCAACAGCTCGTCAAGCTTGCGCAACGCGCCTGCCGCGTCACCCTGCACCACCGGTCCCTGAATCTCCCACGCCTGCTCCTCGCGCGAGAGCCCGGTGAATTCCTGCACGATGGCCCGAGTGACCTTCGCGGGTGCACCGCCCGGCCGAAGCGCCGCCGACGCGAGCTTGCCGAGTTCCGAATCCAGCCGGCCCAGGTCGCAACCGATCCGCTCGACCAGCAGTTCCGCAGCCGCACCCTCCATCTCCGCCTCGTGGCGCTTGCGCGTGCGCGCGATGCACCATGCCACCGCCTCATCGGGCGAGGGACTCTCGCACTTGATCACCGCGCCGACCTTCGCCACCAGCTTGTCGAAGTTGCCGGGGCGCCAGCCGCCGGCGCAGCGCATCAGCAGCGTTGCGTCGGCGCAGGGCGACTGGGCGTAGCCCTCCATCGCACGGCGACGGTCCTCGGCACCCATGAACGCCTCGGCGTTCTCGAGCACCACCAGCTTGTGCGGCGCGAACAGGCCCGGCGTGCGAAGGCCATCCAGCACGTCGGCGAGCGCCGCCTGCGTGCCATCCAGGTCGGTCCGGTCCACGCCGCCAAACCGCTCCTGCAGCAGCGACTCGAGCCGGCGCCCCCGCTCCAGTCGCAGGAACGCGTCCTTGCCATGCAGCACCACCACCCGCATCTCGGCCGTGGGATTCGCGGGTGTCTCGGTGCGCGCTGCCATGCGGAAGACTCTACCCGCCGCCAACCCATACATTTCGCGCATCGCGACCTTCGAGGCCAACTTCGACGGGCTCGTGGGCCCCACCCACAACTACGCGGGACTGAGCCAGGGCAACATCGCCAGCCAGTCCAACGCGCAGGCGGTCTCGCGTCCGCGCCGCGCCGCGCTGCAGGGGCTGGCGAAGATGCGCGCCGTCGCGGGGCTTGGCTTCGTGCAGGGCTTCCTCCCGCCGCAGGAGCGGCCGGCCCTGTGGACGCTTCGCGCCACGGGCCTGTCGGGCAGCGACGAGCAGGTGCTGCGGTCGGCGGCCCGCGACCACCCCCTGCTGCTCGCGCGCGCCTGCAGCGCGAGCGCCATGTGGACCGCCAACGCCGCCACGATCGCGCCGGCGCATGACACCGACGATGGCCGCCTGCATGCGGTGGTGGCGAACCTGCGCGCGATGCCGCATCGCTCGATCGAGCCCCCGCAGACGTTGCGCACGCTGCGCGCGCTCTTCCGGGACGCCTCTCGCTTCGAGGTGCACGCGGCGCTCGACGCATCCGGCGCCTTCGGCGACGAGGGCGCGGCGAACCACACGCGACTCGCGACCGGGGGCGCGCCAGGCATCCATTTCTTCGTGCACGGGGCGTCGGCGACAGGCGGCCCCGCGCCAACGAGGCATCCGGCCCGGCAGACGCTCGAGGCAAGCCGCGAGGTCGCGCGTCTGCTGCGACTGCCGGCTTCGCGCTGCGTGCACGCGCGACAATCCCCCGCGGCGATCGATGCTGGCGTCTTCCACAACGACGTGATCTGCGTGGGGGCCGGGGGCACGCTGCTGCATCACGAGGACGCGTTCATGGACGGCACCGCGACCATCGACGCGCTCCATCGTGCCGTCGGCAACGCGTTTCGCCCGCTGGTCGTGCATCGCGAGGAACTCTCGGTGGCCGAGGCGGTGTCGACCTATCTCTTCAATTCCCAGTTGCTGCAGGGCCCGGACGGACACCAGATCCTGGTGTGCCCGCTCGAGGTCCGCGAGCATCCTCGGGCCTGCGCGGTGGTGGACCGCATCCTGGGAGATCCATCCTCGCCCGTGAAGACGGCGGTCTATCTCGACGTGCGCGAGAGCATGCGCAATGGCGGCGGGCCCGCGTGCCTGCGCCTGCGCGTGCCGCTGGACGAGGCCGGTCGTGCGGCGCTGCACCCGGGTTTCCTGCTGTCGCCGGAACGCATGACATGGCTGCAGGGATGGATCGAACGCCATTACCCAGAGGAACTTCGGCCTGAGGACCTGTGCGACCCGACGCTGCTTCGGCGCTCGCGGGACGCCCTTGACGAGCTGACCCGATGGATGGGCGTGGGCGCGATCTACCCCTTCCAGGGCGCCACACCGCCGTGAACGCGGCGGCCGTGGCGGCACCGCACTATGATCCCGCCTCCATGCTCAAGACTCCGAACGTGATCACCCCGGATGTGCTCGCGGGCCTGCCCCGCGAGCTGGTCGCCTCGATCAGCTACCAGCGCACGCGCGAGATGAGCATCGATGAGCTGCTCCTCGAGAACCGCGTGGTGTTCCTCATCGGCGAGATCAACCACGCCAGCGCCGCACGCGTGATGATGCAGATGCTGTACCTGGAGAACCAGAAGCGCGGGCAGGACATCAACTTCTACATCAACAGCCCGGGCGGCGCGGTCGACGACACGCTGGCCATCTACGACACCATGCAGTTCATCAGCAGCGAGGTGGCCACCTTCTGCATCGGCCGCGCGTACTCGGGCGGCGCCGTGCTGCTGGCCAGCGGCCATCCCGGCAAGCGGCACATCCTGCCCCACGCCAAGGTGATGATCCACCAGCCCTTCGGCGGCGTGGGCGGCCAGACCACCGACATCCAGATCCAGGCCGAGCAGATCCTGAAGGACAAGCGCATGCTCAACGAGATCCTGGCGCGCCACACCGGCCAGAAGTTCGAGCAGGTCGCGAAGGACGGCGAGCGCGACAAGTACTTCAGCGCCGCCGAGGCGAAGGCGTACGGGCTGGTCGACGAGGTCGCCAGCTTCCCCGACAAGTCCAAGAAGTGATCCTGAGCACCCCACGGAACCAGCCATGACCCTTGTCCCCATCGTCATCGAGAAGACCGGCCGCGGCGAGCGCGCCTACGACATCTACAGCCGCCTGCTGAACGATCGCATCATCTTCGTCGGCGGCCCCGTGAACGACGTGATGGCCAACCTGGTCGTCGCCCAGTTGCTGTTCCTGGCCAACGAGGATCCGAAGGCCGACATCCACCTGTACGTGAACAGCCCGGGCGGCAGCGTGACCAGTGGACTCGGCATCGTGGACACGATGCGCTTCGTGCCCTGCGACGTCTGCACCTACATCATCGGGCAGGCCGCCAGCATGGGCAGCGTGATCGCGTGCAGCGGCACCAAGGGCAAGCGCTTCGCCCTGCCGAACGCCGAGAACCTCATGCACCAGCCACTGATCGGCGGCGTGCTCGAGGGCCAGGCCACCGACCTCGAGATCGAGGCCAAGCACATCCTTCGCATGCGCGAGCAGCTCTACGAGATCTACGCGCGCCAGACCGGCAAGCCGAAGACGCAGATCGCCGAGGACTGCGAGCGCAACAAGTGGCTCACGGCCGCGGAGATGCAGACCTACGGGCTGATCGACCGCGTGCTGGAGAAGTTGCCGGTGAAGGCGCCGGCACCCGCGCAGGGCTGAATCACTCGCTGCAGGTTCCAAACTCGATCAGGATCAGGGCCAGATCGCCGAAGTCGATCAGGCCACTGCCGTCCAGGTCGGCGTGACCGCCAGCGCTGGGTCCGAACTCGATCAGCGCCAGCGCGAGGTCGCCGGTGTCGACCGAACCCGAGCCATCGAGGTCCGGTCCAGGCTCCGCAAATCGCGCGAACTGAAAGAGATCCACGCGCAAGTTCGCGGAATCGGCGACGAGACGCATCGTCAAGGCGCCATCCGAGGCGACGAGTCCGTTGGCGTCGTCCACCCACCAACGATGCAAGCCGAGGGATCCATCGAGGACGACGGGGGCGCTTCCAATCTCGATCCAGCCTTGCGCCGGATCCCCTGCCCTCGCAGCCTCCACTCGAAGCGAACCGGCCACGCCACCACACTCGAGATGGACGAGCACGCGATCGCGAGCACAGGGTCCCGCCGCACCATCGGCCCCACGCACGCGCACCCGCAGCTCGATCCCTTCGGTACCCGCAAGCAGCTCCACGGTCTGGCGATCGGCGCGATCGACCATGGAGAGTCGCGCGGGATCCGCGCAGATTCCCCGCACAAGCGTGACTTCCTCGGTGGTCGTGGACCAGACCGACTCGATCCCTCGCGCCATGCCTGTCCAGACGCTCGCCGAGGTGCTGATGCCCCAGGCCTGAAACTCGCCGATGCCTCGCCAGCGCATCATGGCCAGACGTTCCTGAAGCATCGAAGCGTCAGCCTCGCGCATCCGCACCGGATCGACGAACAGCTGGACGCCCGGGAGCATGATCCACGGGGTGATGGTGGCCGGGTCAGCGCCCCCGAAGGAGTGAAGGCATGCATCGAGATTGGCTCGATCGAGGCGGATGTTCGCATCAACCCACTCCGAGCCCGATGCCATGAACGATGTGCCGAATGCGTACAGCGTCGGCGTCTGCAGGTCTCCCGCACCGTGCCAAGCGGTCTCCATCCATCCCTCGAGCCACCACTCGAAATCACGGAACACGCGCACGCCGCCTCCAGGCTCCGCCTGCCCGTCGATGCGGAGCGACTGGGCAAACTCGCTGGACTTGCAATCCGGCCAGGCACTCCGCACCGGCCCGTAGAACGCGATCTCGAAGGCTCCCTCCATGACGGATCGCTGCATCGAGTCGAACCAGCGACTCCATCCACGATTCACATCGGCACCGCGCCGCTGCGTGCTGTCCCATCCGGGGGCGCCGGCTGCATCGTGCAGTTGCTTCAAGGTGCGCCAGACGATGCCCGAGGGCCCCGACACCGGAATCGACTCGGAGTCCCAGCGAGGATCCGTCACGATCGCGTCAAAGAGCTGCATGGGTGGCGTGCCCCAGCAGTCCTCAAGACCAGTCCCGCCCGCTCCCTGGTAGCAGAGTTTCGGCAGGCGAAGCTCGCTGTCCATGTGAAAACGATGCGGTGCCGCAACGCCGAACTGCACCTGCAGGCGCTGGTACTCCGCAATGAAGGCCTCGGTCCAGGCGCGCGCCTTCGGCAATCCCGCAGACACCCACGGCGTCCCCGTCGCGAGCGACGCGATCGGTGATGGGACCGCCACGGCATCCGCCGGGTCATAGGCCATCGGCGGCACGGAGCGGCCGTAGTGATGAAGGATCACGCCGATCTGGTGGTCTCCGAGCTGCAGTCGACGAATCTCGCTCACGAGCCGGCTCGCCATGCTGGTTCCGGACTCCCCAGCCAGCGGATACATGCGAACCAGCGCCTGAAATGCCTGATGATGTGCGGCGCCACCAAGCAGCGGCTCCCAACTCCAGACTGTTGGACGATCTGCGGCCGCTGCCACAGCCAGAAGCGCCGCGCACAAGACCACTGCCACCTGCGCAGACCGATTGCCGATACTCGGTGACCCGGAAATCATGGGGTCAAGGTATCGCGGGAATCACGTGATTCTGGCCGAGAAAAAGGACTTCGTCGCCGATTCCATGGCCCTGCCCGATCCGGATCCACCCGAGACCCTGAGGGGTGGCTTCAGCGGGCCGCATCGCCGATGCTCCACCGGCGTCGTGGCGCCCATCCGTCACGGCCGCGCCATCGGATCCATGGCACCACCAGGCCCGCGAGCGCGCCAAGCCAGGCCCCGGCGATCGCGTCGGCCACGAACGCCACGCCAACGGCCACTTCGGCGGCGATCACCAGCGGCACCGCGATCGTCAGGCGTCGCCGCCACCGGGGCGTGGCCGCCCATCCCCACGCCGAAGCCGCCGTGACCGCGGCAGCGCGCGGGTTCGGGCTCAGGTGCTCCCACGCGTTCGCGCCGCCCGCCACGATCCACACGGCACCCTCGGCGAACAGATCGCAGAACCCGCAGGCGAGAACCGCCGAGCCGACCGTCACGAACAGCGTGAAGGCATCCTGCGCACGCGCACGCTCCCGCTGCGCCGCCATCCACAGGAAGGCGACCCCGGAGCCCACAAGCCAGAGCTCGGGCGCCCCCAGGATGCTGAATCCCGTCAACAGTCCCGGCCAGTGCGCCTCCATCCATGCGCCGAACGGCACGTCGATGAAGTGCCAGAGCACGATCAGCAGCGGAATCAACCCGATCGTCGTGCCCGCAACGAGCGCTCGCCACCACCACGACTCGAGCAGCGGAACGTCGGCCGGCACGCGGCGATCCAGCAGGATGTCATCGGCCGCGTCGATCACGCGTGCACGATACATCCTCGGCGGACAGGATCCGCGATCAGGCCCTGCGCCGGCGCGACAGCCCGGCGCACGCCGCAAGCGCCAGCGCGCCGGGAGCCGGGATCGCCGCTGGTGCGACGGAGGAACCGAACACCCACGCGTCACGCGAGCCGTCCTGCAGCGTGCGATCGGCAGCGCCGAACATGGCGGCCTCGAAGGGGGCGGCTCCCTCGGCGGTCCAGTAGTGCCAGTAGTTCTCGATGGGCCAGAGTTCACCCTCGCCGTACTGGTAGTCGCCACCCACACCGAGTCCGGTGACGAACTTGCCGAAGCTGAAGGAGAGGAAGTCGAGACGCCCGCCGACAGCCTGCGTCGACATGAGTTCCAGCGCGCCGAATCCGGTGAGCGTGCCATCCCAGCGCACGTTCACCACGTGCGTGTTCCCGTTCTCGAAGTCGAACTGCAGGCTTGCGCTCTTGGCACCGATCCCGAGGGTCTGCGTGCTCACCAGACCGGCCGTCGCGGAAGCGGCCAGTGCGCAGGAGAGGGCGAAGACGGAAAGCACGGATTCGCTTCGAATCATGGGTCGACTCTTTCTGTCCACCGATCGCGCGGCGGAACACGGGAAGGCCCTGTGCAGGCACGATGGACGCTGCGCGCCGATGGGCGCGACGGCCGTCCACCCGACTGGCGCGGGCGGGAACAGGCACGGTTCCTCAGGCGATAGACCCGACTCGCCTGCCGCAGAAAGGACGGCAGGCACACGGTGACGCGTTCGTGGCGGATTCGCACCGCCTTCCCCCGCCTGGGGAACCATCCGCCGTCCATCGGCGGACGGCGGGACAATACCACGTGCGCACGAAGCCGCAAGCGCGTCCTTCCGCGTTTCGTACCATTTCGTCTCCTATGGCCGAAGCCGGCACCGAACAGCTCATCGATCGCTTCCGCGGGGACTTCGAGAAGGTGCGCGCCGAGATCGCGAAGGCGATCGTGGGCCACACCGACGTGGTCGAGGGCACGCTCACCTGCCTGTTCGCCAATGGCCACGTGCTGCTCGAGGGTGTGCCGGGCCTGGGCAAGACGCTGCTCATCCGCACGCTCAGCCAGGCGCTGCAGTTGAAGTTCAGTCGCATCCAGTTCACGCCCGACCTGATGCCAGCCGACGTCACCGGCACCACCATCGTGGTCGAAGGGGACCACGGACGCGACTTCCAGTTCCGCCGCGGGCCGATCTTCGCGCAGATCGTGCTGGCCGACGAGATCAACCGCGCCACGCCCAAGACGCAGAGCGCGCTGCTCGAGGCCATGCAGGAGCGCAGTGTCACGGTCGGAGGCACCACGCACCAGCTCGACAAGCCGTTCCTGGTGATGGCCACGCAGAACCCGATCGAGCAGGAAGGCACCTACCCCCTGCCCGAGGCGCAGCTCGACCGTTTCTTCTTCAAGTTGCTGCTCGGTTACAGCAGCCGCGAGGAGCTGGCGACGATCCTGGAGCGAACGACCACGGGGGCGAGTCCCGAGATCCACGCCGTGCTGGACGCCGAGACGATCCTGCACCACCAGAAGCTGGTGCGCCGCGTGCGCGTGGAGCCGGTGGTGCAGGACTTCGCCGTGCGTCTCACGCTCGCCTCGCACCCAAAGGGCCCATTCGCCACGCCACTCGTGAATCGCTTCCTGCGCTTCGGCGCAAGCCCACGCGCCGCGCAGACGCTGGTGCTGGCGGGCAAGGTGCGCGCGCTTCTGGCCGGCCGACCCTTCGTGAACGCCGACGACATCAAGTCGGTCGCGCTGCCGGCCCTGCGCCACCGCGTGATGACCAATTTCGAGGCCGAGGCCGAGGGCAAGGGCGTCGACGAGATCGTGCAGAACCTGATCGAGACCACCCCGCCCACCGCGGCGGCCTGAAGGCCAACATCATGCACACCACCACCGCGTTCATCACCTCGCTCGCGCTTTGCTCCATCGCCGCCGCGCAGAACGTGGGTTCTGGCGCCGGCACCGCGGAATCGCGCGAGGCGATCCAGAACACGGGCGACACGCAGCCGCCCGCCGACGCGCCCGCCGCAGGCCCCGGCACCGACACGCGCTTCAAGCTTGCGGGCGGTTTCGTGCAGCAGTTCAACACCACGGTGAACAGCGGCGGCAACTACGCCGCCAGCCGTGCCTACGCGGCCTTCAGCAGCAAGGCGCGGCTCACCGAGAACATGAACCTCGACATGGGCATCGGCTACGAGTTCGATCACTACGAATTCCATGGCACCAACTTCGGGCTTGGCAGCACGCTGAACACCGAGGCACTCAGCATCACGCCGCGGTTCACCGTCGCGCTCGACCGGCACTGGGCGGTGGGCGGGGCACCGATCCTGCAGATGGCCGGTGAAAGCCAGGCCGACGCCGGCAAGACCATCACCGGCGGCGCGATCGCGAACTTCCGCTACGCGTTCGACCAGGAGCATGTGCTCGGCCTCGGCGTCCTCGCCAAGGGCCTCCTCGGCAGCGGCGTGATCGTGGTGCCTGCGCCGCTGGTCGACTGGAAGATCGGCGAGAGCACCCGCATCAGCAACATCCGTGGCCCGGAGGCGAATCCCTTCGTCGGCCTTGAGATCGAGCATGAACTTGGGCCGAGCCTCGATGTCGGCTTCGGCGGCGCATGGGAGTTCCGGCAGTCGAGGCTCGATGACAGCGGCCCTGACGCCGACTTCATCTTCCAGGAGTCGAACACCTCGATCTACGGACGCATCGAGTGGCGGCCGATCACGAACCTGCGCATGGATCTCGTGGCGGGCAGTGCGCTCTACAGTCGCGTGAAGACGCTCGATGGCGGCGGCGACACCGTCACCAGCACCGGCGCGAATCCGGCGCTGATCCTTGGCGCGTTCGTGAGCTACAGGTTCTGAGGCGGCAGGCGCTGCGGGTTCGTTGCGTCTGGCCAATCAGCCGGAAATTCGGCCTGATCTTCCAGACCCTCGCTTGAGCGTCGCTACCGTGGCGACATAATGGAGGGATGCCCGTGACCGCAGACGACATCCGACAGGCGCTGCGAGCCGTGCCGTTCCGGCCGTTTCGGCTGCACCTGGTCGACCAGCGCCGCTTCGAGGTGCGGCACCGCGACTTCGCGATGCTGTCGCCCAAGGGGCGATCACTGGTCTTCTACCCCGTTCTGAAGGAGGGAGCGTGGGAAGTGCTCGACGTGGCCATGATCGCGTCGCTCGAGATGATCAGCGACGCGCCGGGCGCCACGGGTTCGCAGGCCGCCTGAAGCGCGGCGCGACCGCGCCTCACCAGCCCGGCGAACCATCTCGTGGCAACGAGCACTCGACCACCACAAGGCGGCCCTCGGTCCGCTCGAAGCGCTCGCACGCATTCGCCAGCGACAGCTCGGCGGCCAACTGCGAATCCTCGCTGATCACCTGCACGTATTCCGGCAGCCTCCTGGCAGGCGCGCGGAATCCCCGCGAGATCGTGATGCCGGCACCCAGAGTCAGCGCCACCATCAGCACCCGCGTCACCGCGCGCCGATTCCGGCGAGCGCGCTGCGCCACATCGAAGGCGTCCAGGCCACGCTCCAGCGCCCGCTTCTGAAGATCGTTCAACTCACGCATCGTGACTCCTTCGGGCTCGTGCCCGCTCCGCGGCTCGCCGCAGGCGGCTGTCCACCGCGGCGGTGCCAAGACCCATCCAGCCTGCAAGCCGGGCCACCGTGCCCTCGCTGCGCACAAGCAACTCGAACATCGACTGCTCCTCCTGCGAAAGGCCCGCCACCCTGCGCGACTCGTGCCGCAAGTGCTGCAGAAGCTCGAAATCCTGCATGAAGGCCACGGCCTCCAGACGCGACGCCGCCACCCGCCGCTCGCGGTTGCGCCGGGCAAGCTCGCTACGCAGCAGGTCGATGGCCGCACTGCGCACGATCCGTCGCAGCCACGCATCGAGGCTGGCCACCGATCCGCACCGCCGCGCGCCGCGAGCCACGCGCAGCCATGTCTCCTGCGCGACATCGCCGCACAGGTCCACCCGCCGCATCAGGCAACGCCGCGCCTCGGCCTCGACCTTCTGGCAGCGCAGATGAAACAGCTCGGCGTACGCATTCCGGTCGCCACGCACCATGCGCGACGTCAGGCGATCGACGGCCTCATCCTCGAAGCCGTCGATCGCCGATTCATTCGCCGCGTCTTCGGCATGCCTGCTGGCGCGCTCGTTCATCACGGACATGTCTCAGCCATCGATGGAAGAGGAAGGCGTTGCACCCCGCGCGTTCACGCGGGCGGCGCCCCGGTCGACTCGCGCACGCCGCTGTCCGGTGGCAGGGCCTTCACGGCCTTGCGCACGGCCTTCAGCGCCTCGGCCGAGCCGTGCACGAACAGCATGCCCGACTCGCGATGCAGTCGCATGCGGAAGTCCTCCGACCGCACCGAGGCCGGAAGTCCGGCGTCGATCCTGCTGACCAATGCATCCTGTGCCAGCCAGATCTCGTTGCGCTTCGGGTCATTCTCGGCGGCCGAAGGCAATCGGAACATGGCCACCGCCTCGGAAGCCTTCACCGGCAAGGCCACCTCCGGAGCATCGGCACGGTCCGTGGTCAGCACCAGTGACGCAGGCTGGCCCGCGCGCTCCCACGCTGCCGTATCGATCGTGAACTCGCCCCTTCCGCCGGCGCTCCGCAGCGCGCCGCTTCCGAGCATGCCTTCGGGCTCCACGCCCGTGATGGAGAAGTCCTTGCCATCGACGCTGTTCAGGATCACCGTGGGCGTGCCACCATCCGCAACCACGCCCATGTCGATGACCGCCGGCTCCACGCGCAGCACCGTCTTCACGCGGCCCTTCATCTGCAGCGTCTCCTTCCAGCCATCGGTCAGGATCACGTGCACCGCCTTGTTGAACTCGATGCCGGTGCGCTTGCCCGGATCCATGGTGAGCTGCACGGTGAACGAGGCCCCGGGCGCCACGGGCTCCTTCGGCGCCTCGCTGGTCTTCGTGCAGCCGCAGCCGGCCTTGATCTCCTTCACGGTCACGGGCTGAGCGCTGATGTTGGTCACGCTCACGCTTGCATGCGCAGGCGTGGAGGCGGTGAGTTCACCGAGATCCAGCACCTCGGGCGAGAAGCGCAGCACATGCGAAGCGGCCACCGGCGCGGCGTTGGGCGCACCCCCCTGCACGCCGCCCGCAAGCGCCACCGCACCCGCGGTCAGGCAAGCCAGTCCAACACACACGGAAGTGATCTGGAATCGGGTCTGCATCGGAAGTGTGCTCCTGAGAAGTGCGCGGGCGGGATGCCGCCGCGCCGCTGTGTCACTTGCTGGGGCGCTCCGCACGCTGCGAATCACCCCAAGGTAGAACGGCGCCGACCGCCGAGATCCGTCGGCAGCCCGTCGAAATTTCCGAACTACGCTGCCCACATGCCCCGCCCAGCTCCCAAGCCGCCCCGCGCGCTGGCCGATCTGGCCAATGTCGGCCCCGCCACCCTGCGCGATTTCCACGCGCTCGGTATCCGCACCGTGGCACAACTCGCCAAGCAGGACCCCTTCCGTCTGTATGACCGCCTCTGCCTCCGCACCGGCAAGCGCCACGATCCTTGCGTGATCGACGTGTTCATGGCCACGATCGCCCAGAGCCAAGGCGCGGCACCCCAGCCATGGTGGAAGTTCACGGCGCGGCGCAAGCGAATGCTCGCTGCCGAAGCACGCCTCAGCTGACCAGTGCCGCCAGCCTTCGGCCCGCCTCTTCCACGTTCGCGCGGCTATTGAACGCGCTCACGCGGATGAATCCCTCGCCGCAGCGGCCGAAGCCCGCACCCGGCGTCACCACCAGTTGCGAGCCCTTCAGCAGCCGGTCGAACGCATCCCAGCTGCCAAGGCCCTCTGGGCACTTCAGCCACACGTACGGCGCGTTCTCGCCGCCCCAGCACCGCAGGCCAAGCGCCTCGACCGCCCCGCGCAGGATGCGCGCATTCTGAAGATAGAAGTCGGTCAGCGCCCGCATCTGCGCCTGGCCTTCCGGCGTGCACAGCGCCGCCGCGGCCTTCTGCACGGGCCAGCTCACGCTGTTGCTGCAGGTGCTCCATCGACGCATCCACAGGCCGTGCAGCGGCACGCGCGTGCCGTCCCCGGTGCTGCCGGTGAGTTCCTTCGGCACCACGGTGTAGCCGCAGCGCACGCCGGTGAAGCCGCCGTTCTTCGAGAAGCTGCGGAACTCGATCGCGCACGCGCGCGCGCCCGGCACCTCGTAGACGCTGCGCGGCACCGCCGGATCACGCACGTACGCCTCGTAGGCCGCATCGAACAGGATCAGCGTGTCGTTCGCTCGCGCCCAGTCGACCCACCGCTGCAGGCCCTCGCGCGTGATCGTGGCACCGGTCGGGTTGTTCGGGAAGCACAGATACACCACATCCAGCCGCTCGGCAGGCGGCGGTGGCGCGAAGCCGTTCTCCGGCGTGCCCTCGAGATAGGTGATGCCCTCGTAGCGGCCACCCTCCATCGCGGCCCCGGTGTTGCCCGCCATCACGTTCGTGTCCACGCACACCGGATACACCGGGTCCTGCACCGCGATGCGGTTCCCCTGCCCCAGGATCTCGAGCAGGTTGCTCGCGTCGGGCTTGCTGCCATCGGACAGGAAGATCTCGTCGTCGGCCACCTGCACGCCACGGTCGCGGTAGTCCACCTGCGCGATGGCTCTGCGAACGAACTCGTGCCCCGTCGCGGGGCCGTAGCCCTGGAACCGCTCGCGCGTGGCCAGATCGTCGGCCCCCTCGCGCAGTGCACGCACCGCCACCTCGGGCAACGGCTCCGTCACGTCGCCCACGCCGCATCGAATGATGCGTCCTGCCAGGTCCGGCCGCTCCGCGAGGAACGCGTTCACCCGCCGGGAGATCTCGGGAAAGAAGTAGCCCGCCGCCAGCTTCAGGAAGTGCTCGTTGACGCGTGCCACGACGAACTCACGCCTTCACGGCACGACGACGCTTCTTGCGCGTCTCGGGCGATCGCTTTGCGGCGACTTCCTTGCTCTTGCGCAGGTGCGTCGCGAACGCCGGAGGCAGGTTGCCGAGGACCAGCTCGCGCTTGCCCCGATGCTTGCGACGGAGACTCTGCCCCACCTTGGCGATGTCCTTCAGCTTGCGCCGACCGCCTGCCCCGACGAGCGGCGCCTTCAGCGTGCGCACGCCCGCGTACTCGAAGTACGCCAGCTCGCCGCCGTCTCGCAGCAGCGCCATCATGCGCCGGAAGATCGAGCGCACCAGCGTGGGCGGGAAGTTGTTGAAGGGCAGGCCGCACACGATCAGGTCGTACGGCCCCTCGAGCGGCGCTTCCTGGATCGGCGCCTGATGCAGCGCCACCATCGTGCGCGGCTTGCGCTTGCAGTGCGGCGCGATCAGGCGCCGCTCCAGTTCCCGACAGAACACCGGGTTCAGCTCCACGATGTCGAAGTGGTCACCGTCCCGCAGGTTCTTCAGGATCCGCTCGGTGAAGGGACCGGTGCCGGGCCCCACCTCGAGCACGCGTCGAGGGCCGCGGATGTCGCTCAGCCCCCGCGTCATCGCCTTGGCAAGCGCAGGACTGCTCGGCCACACGCTGCCGGTGTGGCGGATGTCACGGACAGCCTCGCGGACAAAACGGAGCATGCGTGCAGTCTACGAGCGGCCGTTCAGAGGGTCGGCGCGAAACGCTCGTCGCCCTTCAGGCCCAGGCAGAAGCCCGCGAAGATCTCGCCGATCTGCTCCAGGTCCTTGAGCGCGGTCATCTCGACCGTGGTGTGCATGTAGCGGATCGGGAGGCTCACCAGCCCGCTCGCGATGCCGCCACGACGCACGAAGATCGCGTCGGTGTCGGTGCCGCTGCTTCCCGGCGCAGCCGTGCGCTGCACCGGGATGTCCTTCTGCTTGGCGACATCGAACAGCCGCTGCACCACCTCGGGCTGCATGGAGCCGCCGATCGAGATCTTGGGGCCGCCGCCCAGCTTGAAGTGGCCGTGCTGCGCGTGATTGATGCCGGGGCTGTCGGTCGCGTGGCCCACGTCGGTCACCAGCGCCACGTCGGGGTGCAGCGCCTCCGCGATCATCGCCGCGCCGCGCAGGCCCACCTCCTCCTGCACGGTGCTCACCGCCACCACGCGCACCTTCAGCTCGCCACGCTTCTCGCTCGCCAGCCGCAAGCCCTCGGCCGCGGCGAAGGTGCCGATCCTGTTGTCCAGACCGCGCGCCACGATGAGACCGTCGCCCATCAGCATGCTGGAATCCATGAACACGCCGGGGTCGCCGATGTTGACCATCGCCTGCGCGCTCGCCTGGTCCTTCGCGCCGATGTCGATGTAGAGCTCATGCAGCTTGCGCACCTTGCCCTCGGCGCTCTTGTCCTGCAGGTGGATGGCCGTGGCCCCGATCACGCCGAGCACCGGGTTCTTCACGCCGGGCACCGAGCTCTGGAACTGGATGCGCTTGCCCACGATGCTGCCGGCGTCGATGCCGCCGATCGACTTGCAGTAGATGTAGCCGTTCGAGTCGAAGTGGTTGACCATCAGGCCGATCTCGTCGGCGTGGCCGCAGAGCGCCACGGTCATCACCTTGGCACCCGACTTCGCGCCGGCGGGCTCAATCGATGCGAAGCAGTTGCCGTAGGCGTCATTCCACACCTTGTCGGCGAACGGTCGGACGTAGCTCAGCCAGACCTGCTGGCCGGCACGCTCGAATCCGCTTGGGCTGGGCGTGTCGAGAAGGGCACGAAGAAAGGTCAGCGAGTCGGGGCGCATGGGGAGCGGAATGTATCCGCCACGGCCTTCGCGAACCGACTCGCCGACCCCCTCAAATGTCCCTTGCCGCCATCAACCGACCTGACGATCCGTCAGTCGGGCGAACGCGGCCTCGAAATCCTGCAGGCTCTTGGCCACGGCGCGCGGCTTGCCGCTGCTCGCCGCTGCCTGCGCCCTCGGGAACGGGATCGATGCAGGCGCCGTCGCCGGCTCCACGATCACGCGCCCCAGGCGCTGGTCCCGGGTCGAGTCCACGATCCTGTCCATGCGGCGAAGCAATCCGCGCAAGTGCTCGAGCCGGGTCGGAACCCCGCCCGAGCCGCCCTGCACGCCATTTCCCGTCGAATTCGTTTCCATGATTCCCTGCCTCCTTTGGGGCCTTGGACGGCCCTGAATTGCCCTTCAGAAGCACTCTGCCATTCGTGCACCGGAAAAGCCAAGAATCTCGGGCGTTGACTTCCGGTACACGTCGAACCCGGCTACGGGGATCAGTACCTTTTCGTGAACCGAGACTTGACGAATGAACCTCCACATGCCCCCCATCGCTCCCACCGCCCTTCTGATCGCCCTTTCCGCCCCGGCAGCCACCGTGGATCTGCCGCGCTATCCGGCCGCCAGCCCCGACGGCTCGCAGGTGGTCTTCAGCTGGCGTGGTGATCTCTGGCGAGCGCCAGCGGCGGGCGGCGAGGCGGTGCGCCTGACCACCAACCCCGGCGATGATCTGCGCTCGGCATTCACGCCGGATGGCTCCACACTGGTCTTCGAGAGCACGCGCGAGGGCACCCGCAATCTCTGGTGCATGCCGACCCAGGGCGGCGAACCGCGCCAGCTCACGTTCGGTGACAGCGCGGTCGCGCTCGGCGGCGTGGCGAAGCGATCCGACGGTTCCGTCTGGGTGATGGGCGACGCGTCACGCGAGGGCGACCTGTACCGCGCGCCACGCCCGTACATGGTGCCACTCACCGGCGGACCGCTCACGCGCGTGCATGACGCCTTCGGATCGCGCCCCTCGGCCGACGCGCAGGGTCGCGTGCTCTTCGAGCGCGGCGGCAACAGCTGGCTTCGCCGCAACTACCGCGGCCCCGATGCGCGCGACGCGTGGATGTTCACGCCCGGCGTGCCGCAGGCGCAGGCCTTCCGCCGTCTCACCAGCTGGCCTGGCAACGACGGACAGGCCCAGTGGCTCGCGGGCTCCGACGACTTTCTGTATCTCTCCGACCGTGACGGTGCGGTGAACCTCTATCGCAAGAACCTGACGGAGCCGGTCGACGCCGCCGGCAAGCGGCTCACGGAGTTCGCCGACGACATCACCGGCTACGACGTGAGCGCCGACGGTCGCACCGTGTTCCTCACGCGCGGCTCGCAACTGTGGCGACTTGATCTGTCCAGGCCCGACGCCAAGCCCGAGGCGATCACCGTGACCGCCGTCGCCGACGAGCCCGATCCGGTCGAGATGCGCAAGGTCGACAAGGACGTGACCGAGGCGCTCGCGAGTCCCGACGGCAAGTCGATGGCCTTCGTGGCGTACGGCGACGTGTTCGTGCGCAGCCTGGACGAGAAGGCGCCCGCCGTGCGCGTGACCAGCCCGCCAAGTCGCGAGCGCGAGATCGCGTGGAGCCCCGATGGCACCCGGCTCTACTTCGTGTCCGACGCCTCGGGCAACGACGACATCATGGAGGCCGTCGTGTCGCGCACGCGTGGCGAGATCCGCAAGGAGGCGAATCCTCCAAGGAAGGACGAGAAGCCAAAGATCGAGACGAAGGAGGAGGCGAGGCCGACGGAGGCCGAGAAGCCCGCGGCGCCCGCGAGCGAGACGCCCGCGACCGACGGCAAGCCCGCCGCCGACGCTCCCAAGTCCGACGCGCCCGCCGCCGACGCGCCGAAGCCCGACGAGAAGGAGGAGCCCGCGAAGCCGAAGGATCCGCGCCTGGATCCCTCGCGCTGGACCGAGGCCGTCGCGTTCGACGTGCGCCCGCTGGTCTCCACGCCCGCGAGCGAGCGTGATCCGCAGGCGAGCCCCGACGGCAAGACCCTGTCGTTCCGCCGCGGCGGCGATCTGGTGCTCCTGGACCTCGAGAAGGGATCCGAGCGCGTGTTCCGGCCGGGTTGGGACCAGGACATCGAATGGCGATGGAGTCCCGACTCGAAGTGGATCGCCTTCGCGCAGGATGATCGCGACTTCAATCGCGACATCTGGATGGCCCCGGTCGACGCGTCGGCCCCCGCCGTGAATCTCACGCGCCATCCCGACAACGACCGCGCACCGCGCTTCAGCGCCGACGGCAAGCTGCTCGCGTTCGCCTCGGGGCGCGTGAACAACGAGTTCGACATCTACACCCTCGCGCTCGACCCCTCGGTCGAGGCGCTCACGAAGGCGGAGCTCGAGACCTATTTCAAGGACGCGGGCGAGGCCGCGAAGAAGCGCAAGCCGCTGCCTGGCCCCAACGCGAAGAAGCCCAAGGCCAAGGACGCGAAGGCGACCGACAAGGACGGCGACGCGAAGGACGGCAAGGACGCGAAGGAGGACGGCGACGGCAAGGACGCGAAGGCGACCGCCGCCGAGTACCGCCTGGACGACGCGTACCTGCGCGTGCGCCGCATCACGCGCCTTCCAGGCGACGAGACCGGCCTCGAGATCACGCCCGCCGGCGATCGCGTCGTCTTCTCGGGCAACGACGGCGGCAGCGCCGCGGTTCTCAGCGTGAAGTGGGATGGCAGCGACCAGAAGAAGGTCGCCTCGGGTGGCCGTGTCTCCCAGATGAACCTCGCAGGCGACAAGGTGACCATCGTGAACGCGGGCCGCGTCAGCACCGCTTCGCCGGCAGGCGGCGGCGAGGCGAAGGCCGTCGACTTCAGCGCCACCACGCCGATCGACCGGCGCGCGTGGGCACTCCACCGCTACGACGAGGCGGCACGAACCTTCTCGGAGAGCTTCTATGACCCGACGATGAAGGGCCTCGACTGGCCCGCACTGGTGAAGAAGTACCGCGACCTGGTCGCGCGCGCGCGCACCGACAACGAGTTCGAGTGGTGCATGGCCCGCCTGATGGGCGAACTCAACGCGAGCCACACCGGCGTGACCGTGCGCGGACCCGAGGACGACTCCACACGGCGACCCGCGGGCCGTCTCGGCATCCGCACGCGTCCGGTCGAGGGCGGCTTCGAGATCATGGCCACGCTGCCCGAGGGGCCGGCCGTGAAGAGCCAGACTCCGCTGAAGGTGGGAGACGTGATCACCGCGATCGCGGGCCAGCCGCTGCAGCCGACCGACGCACTGGAAGCGCGCATGCGCGGACGCGTGGGCGAGGAGACGCTCATCACCGTGCGTCGTGCCGACGCCGACGGCCAGCCGAAGTCGGTGGATTGCCTCATCACGCCATGCGCGGGCATGGAGGAGGCGGACCTGAACTACAAGGCCGCCACCGCCAAGGCGGCGCGACTGGTGAACGAGTGGAGCGGCGGCCGCCTCGGCTACATCCACATCCAGGCGATGAGCCAGCAGAGCCTGGACGACTTCGAGCGCGACCTGTGCGCGGCGGCGAGCGGCAAGGACGGCCTGCTGGTCGACGTGCGCAACAACGGCGGCGGAAGCACGGCCGATCGCGTGCTGGCGAGCCTGATGGCGCAGCCGCACGCCTACACCGTGCCGCGCGGCGCCGACGCCTCGTACACGCGCGGATATCCGCAGGACCGCCTGTTCATCCAGCGCTGGACCCTGCCCACGAACATGCTCTGCAACGAGAAGAGCTTCTCGAACGCGGAGATCGTGAGCCACGCCTTCAAGAACCTCAAGCGCGGGACGCTGGTGGGTGAGCAGACCTACGGTGGCGTGATCAGCACCGGCGGCACCAGCCTGGTCGACGGCACCACGGTGCGACTGCCCTTCCGAGGGTGGTACACCCCCGAGGGCCGCGACATGGAGAACAACGGCGCGCTGCCCGACATCCGGGTGCCACCCAGCCCGGTGGATGAGGCGAACGATCTCGATGCGCAATTGAAGGCCGCCGTGGACGACCTGCTCGGTCGGTTGCCTGCGGGCCATGCCCCCGCCGCCAACGCCAGCACGACGGGCGATCAGCCAGCGCGGCCGGGATAAGCCTCGGCGTAGTCCTCGATCGCCGCGCGCACCACGGTGCGCGCATGATCCACCCCGTACAGGCGGTGCACCTTCACGCTGGATTGCTCGCCCGGGCGCATCTTGTAGGTCATGAAGTAGTGCTGCAGCCGCTCCACGAGTCGCGCGGGCAGTTCGGCCAGGTCGCGCGCCTCGCTCCAGATCGCGTCATCCTTCAGCACGGCCACGATCTTGTCGTCGGCCTCGCCGCCATCATCCATCAGCAGCCCGCCCACCACGCGCACGTCCAGCAGCACCTCGGCGCGGTCGATCGGGCGCTCGCTCAGCACGCACACGTCCAGTGGATCGAGATCTCCGCGCGCAAGACCGGCGACCTTCGCCACGCGCGGGCCGCACAAGGTGCGCGGGATGAAGCCGTAGATCGTGGGCGGCGTGCTGCTCGAGCGCTGCGGCCGGTCCACCCGCAGGTAGCCGCTCGCCTTGTCCACCTCGTACTTCACCAGGTCGAAGGGCGTGATCTCGATGAACGCACGCAGCAGGTCGGGTGGCTGCGGGCCAGGCTCCAGGCCATGCCACGGATGCGGACGGAAGCGCTGGTGCGCCTCGCCACTCATGCGTCGTGTCCCTCGGAGCGCTCTCGCAACTCGATGGCCTTGCTGCGCAGGCTGTCGTGCACGCTCGCCAGCAGTCCGACCAGCGGGAACTTGCCGCCCAGCGGGCTGGCTCCCAGGCGACGCAGCAGCGCGTGCGGCACGTGCTCCTGCGCAGGCAGGCGCTCGAAGTCCGCAAGCTTGCGGCCCGGGCGCCAGAAGTCGTCCAGGCACGCCTCGAGCGGCGGCAACTGCGCCTTCTGCGCGGGCAACTGCGGGCTCTGATGGCTCTGCGACACGCCCGTCGTCTGCACCGTGCGCGCCTCCTGCAGTCGCTCCAGCAGCGTGGTGCCCGGCAGGCCTCGCAGCGCGAACAGCGCCAGAGGATCCACCTCCAGTCGCTCCGCAAGCAGGCAGCTGACCGCCACCGCGTGCTTGCATGGCAGCTTCTCGCCGCAGTTGCACTCGACTTTCAGCTCCGACGGGGCCTTCGGCAGCAGGTTCACCCCGCACGCGGCGAAAGGTTCCTCGATGCCCTCGGGCATCTCACCCACCAGCAGCTTGGCCGCGAACAGCGCCTCGCGCGCCATCGCCTGCACCACGTCGACCCACTGCTCCTTGCTCAGGTGCGGCAGCGACAGCTTCACGACATACGGCCGCGGGGCGCGGCCCTGCACCAGCGCGTCCACGATGCCCGTGTCCAGGCTGAAGCTCGCGGCCTGTCCGCTGAGCGCGTACTCCATGCCCATCACGCGCGCGCCAAGCGCCGCGCGACTCTCGACCGCGTCCACGAACGCCTTCGCGAACCAGGGCAGGCCCTGCAGTCCCTCCTTGCGGCGGAACTTGATGCCGTGGCGGACGCGACGCGGCGCGTCTGGCTTGCGAGGCTGACCCTGGGCGGGATTCGCGCTCATGCTTCCTCCAGCGCGGCCGTCCGCAGGCTCAGGATGTCACGCAGCTGTCCGGTGCTCATCTCGGTCAGCCACTGCTCGCCGGCGCCGATGATCTGCGTGGCCAGCTCGGTCTTCTGCTCGATCATCTGGTCGATGCGCTCCTCGAGGGTGCCGGCGCTGATCATCTTGTGCACGTTCACGGTGCGCAGCTGACCGATGCGGAAGGCGCGGTCGGTGGCCTGGTTCTCCACCGCGGGGTTCCACCAGCGGTCGTAGTGGAAGACATGGTTCGCGGCGGTGAGGTTCAGGCCCACGCCACCCGCCTTCAGGCTGAGCACGAAGATCGGCGCGGTGCCTTCGGGATCCTGAAAGCGCGCCACGAGCTGGTCGCGCTTGGCCTGAGGCGTGCCGCCGTGCAGGAACAGCGACTCCACGTCGAGCTCGCGGCGGATCATCGCCACCAGCAGGTGGCCCATCTGCCGGTACTGCGTGAAGATCAGCGCGCGGTCGCCCGCGGCCACCACTTCCTCCAGCATCTGCATCAGGCGGATGCTCTTGCCGCTTCGTGCCGACAGCGGACGGCCGTCGGTCGGCAGCTCGATCGGCATCTCGTTCGCGGATTCGGCCACCTCGACCGCAGCCTCCTCGCTGACCACCTCGGGCGAGGTCGTCTCGCGAAGGTAGTGCGCCGGGTGGTTGCAGATCTGCTTCAGCTTCACCAGCGCGCTCAGCACCAGGCCGCGACGGCGCAGCCCCTCGGCGCGATCCACCTTCGCCAGCATCTCGTCGACCACCTTGTCGTAGAGCGAGGCCTGCTCGCCGGTCAGCGGCACATGCTGCCGCGACTCCACCAGCGGGGGCAGGTCGCTGATCACCTTCGCGTCGGTCTTCAGGCGGCGCAGGATGAAGGGCCGCACCAGACCACGCAGCCGCTCCGCACGCTCCTTGTCGCGATGGCGTTCGATCGGCACCGCGAAGCGCCGGCGGAACTCCGCCATCGGGCCCAGGTACCCCGGCGTGCAGAACTCCATGATCGACCACAGCTCGGTCAGGCGATTCTCCACCGGCGTGCCCGTGAGCGCGATGCGATGGCCGGCCTTGAGCGCGCGGATCGACGCGGTCTGCTTGGTCGGCGGATTCTTGATGTGCTGCGCCTCATCCAGCGCCACGCGCCGCCATTCCACCTTCTCCAGGCTCTCCTTGTCGCGCGCCACCAGCGCGTAGGTGGTGATCATCACGTCGCTCTTGGCGACGGTCGCCATCAGCTTGTCGCCGTGCGGGCGATCCAGTCCGTGGTGCACGTGCACGTTCAGTTCCGGGGCGAAACGCGTGAGCTCGCGGTGCCAGTTGCCGAGCACGCTCATCGGGCAGACCAGCAGCGTGGGGCCGACCTTCTCGCCCTCCGGGGCCTTCTCGCGCTCATGCTGCAGCAGCGCGATCAACTGGATGGTCTTGCCGAGACCCATGTCGTCCGCAAGGCAGGCACCCAACCCGTAGCGATCCAGGAACGCCAGCCAGCTCAGGCCAGCGAGCTGGTATGGACGCAGCGATCCCTGGAAACGCTTGGGCTGCTCGATCATCTCCAGGCGTTCGCTCGCATGCGTCGGACCGAACACCTCGGCCACCCACCCCTTCGCGTCCATGCCCAGGATCGGCAGTCCCTTGGCGTCCTCGGCCGCGCCGTGCGCCAGGCGCAGCGCCTCGATCAGCGACATCTTGCCGCCGGGATGCTGCTTGAGGAATTTCAGGCCCGTCTCCAGATCCTCGCGGCGCACCTCGACCCAGCGGCCGTTCAGGCGCACCAGCGGGCTGCCCTTGCGCGCAAGCGCCTCGAAGGCCTCGATCGAGAGTGGCTGGTCGCCCAGCGCGATCTGCCACGCGTAGTTCACCACGCTGTGCAGGCCGAAGCCGCCGCGGCGCGCGTCGCCCATCGGTGGCATGCCTTCGCCGTCCATCGACTCGCCCTCGATGAACAGCCGTGCGCCCACGCGCGTGCTCGCCTGGCTCCACCAGTCGGGCACCAGGCACTGCACGCCGCTCTCCTCGAGAATCGGCCTGATCTCGCGCAGGAACGCGTAGGCCTCCGCCGTGTCGAGATCGAGTCCGGTCGGGGCGGTCTCCTCGAGCGCATCCTCGAGCCTGGTCCAGATGCGGGAGGCGCGCGCGAGTTCGCTCAGCAGCAGCTCGGCGTTCTTCTCCGCGCCCTTCTTCGAACCGCCCTTGCCCGACGCCTGCTTCCAGATCGTCTCCGCGTCGATGACCGACGAGGGCTCCTCCGTGGTGACCAGATGGAACGCCAGCCGCCACGGATGCTTGTCCTCGTCACCGTCGCGTTCCCCAAACAGGGCTGGTGGTGGTTCCAGCAGTTCCAGCATGAGCCGCATCGCGCGGCCCTCCCCGATGTCCTCGAGCATCCCGAGCCACTGCCGGACGCCCCGCACCAGACTCACGTCCCCGGCGCTCGCCTGCGGAACGTCGCTCGCGCGATCCAGCAGGCCGCGAAGCCACGCGACGTGCACATCGGCGTCATCGCGGTCCTCGATCGCATCCTTGTAGCTCTCCTGCACCATCACGTCGCGCGCGAACGTGTCCACGCATGCGCCCAGGAAATCCTCCAGCACGGCCCAGCCGTCCGCTTCCGTGGCGTCGGCGACGGCGCGGCACATCGGCGGCATCGCGGCAAGCAGCGTGGCGGCTCGCTCGGCCGTGTGCGCATCACTGAGCCATGGCCTCCAGCGGGCTTCCATGCGGCCCGAGCGGTCCTGCTGCACGGTGGGCACCACGCGCTGGTCCTCCAGCAGCTCCAGCGCAAGTCGCGCCGCAGCGCACCAGAATCGAAGCTCGTGACCGCCCTCGTGGTCGTCCTCGCCGCGCGCGGCGTCGAACGCAACCAGCGCGGGCAACGCCGTCTGTGGAGGCACGGCGAGCGTCGGAATGTCGCAGGCTTCCAGGCGCAGATCGCGCTCGGCACCAAGCGAGAGACCGAGCTCGGACGCAAGCCGATCGCTGGGCGCAGGGCGATCGCCGTCATGTGGAAGCACGAGCGCCAGCCGCGATGGCTGCGCGCCCGCGGTGTCGATGCCCATCTTCCGCGCGAGTGCGAGCACCTCGTCGGCCGAGGTCACGAAGGCGTGTTCCGCGATCTGATCCGCCGAGCCCGGAGCGGGCCGTGTTCCTTCGCGATACGCGTCCGCCGACTCCGCCCACAGGTGCAGTGCGCCTCGGTGCCAGTTCGCGTGCAGGACGGACATGAAGGGGAGATCCTGAGGGGTACAGCCGGGCTCGAGAGACTCATGATTGCGCTGGGACTTGAACCCAGGACCTGCCGGTTAAAAGCCGGCTGCTCTACCGACTGAGCTACGCAATCGAGGACCAAGCAGGATACACGGACCCCGATCGACCCCTTTGGCAAGTTGCTGGAAAGATTATTCTCGGACGTTGTACACCAGAGAGCTCTTGAAACCAACTTTATAGGAACCACCGCGGGCGAGCCGAAATCAAGTTCGTCCGAAAATCTCCGCCATTTCACTGCCTAGCGTTGCACAGAGGGTCCCCAAAATCCGAAGTTGGGGACTGATAAGACGCCGGTTTCGCGCAGCGCCGAAGTGAGGGCCGCGGGCCGGACAGCCACAAGGGAGGCACCCACCATGGAAACCAACCTGCCAATCGTTGACCGTTTCATCGCCTATCTGGGTGATGAGCGCCACTTCAGCCCCTACACAGGCCGCTGCTACAGCCTGGATCTCCGTCAATTCATCGATCACATCGCCACGGAGGCGGGGCTCGAGATCTCGATGCCGACCGAGAAGGCCGCGCTCGAGTCGCGCAAGGCCGACGCGCAGGGCCGCAGCGTGACCGGTCGCATCCTCGCCTGCAACGTGGACACGATCCGCGGCTTCCTGTCCCACCTGAGCGACCAGAACTACTCGCTGGCCACGATGGCCCGCAAGATCGCCACGCTCCGCAGCTTCCACAAGTGGATGGAGCGCGCCGGAATCACCCAGTCGAACCCGATGACGCTGATCCGCTCGCCCAAGCAGCCGAAGCGTCTGCCGAAGGCGATCACGGTGGACCAGATCGAGCGACTGCTTGCGGCACCCGACGCGAACGACCTGCTGGGTGCGCGTGACCGCGCGATCCTGGAGGCGCTGTACTCCACCGGCATGCGCGTGAGCGAGGTCGTGGGTCTGAACCGTGGCGACCTGAACGAGAACGGCGAGTGCGTGCAGATCCGCGGCAAGGGCAAGCGCGAGCGCGTGTCACCGCTCGGCGGCCACGCGATGACCGCGATGAAGCACTACCTGCAGCTGCTGGCGACCCACAAGTCGTCGGTGCCGGCCGGCCCGACCTCTCCCCTGTTCATCAACAAGAACGGCACCCGCCTGAGCACCCGCTCGGTGCGTCGGAAGGTCGCGAAGTATCTGGTGCAGGTGGGACTGGATCCGGACATCTCGCCGCACACCATCCGTCACAGCTTCGCCACGCACATGCTGGACAACGGCGCCGACCTGCGCAGCGTGCAGGAACTCCTGGGCCACCAGAGCCTCAGCAGCACGCAGGTGTACACGCACCTCACGTCCGGACGCATGCGCGAGGCCTACGACAAGGCTCACCCGCGCGCCGAGGCAGGCTGACCGTTCAGCGCGGCGAACGCCGCGTCGGCCGCCGACATCGCATCCGATTCCCGCTGGGCCACCGCTGTCAGGTGGCCCAGCTTTCTTCCCGTCCGCGGAGACTTGCCGTACAGATGCAGGTGCACCGAAGTGGGCATCTTCGCACCGGGAACAGGCACGTCACCGACAAGATTGCGCAGCACCGACACCGCGCCGCTCTCCGTTGGACCCAGCGGCATGCGCAGCGCGGCACGCACGTGATTGTCGAACTGGCTCGTCTGCGCGCCCTCGATGGTCCAGTGCCCGCTGTTGTGCACGCGCGGCGCCATCTCGTTCGCGACCAGGCCGTCTCGGCTCACGAAGAACTCGATGCAGAGCACGCCCTCATGATCCAGTCCGCTCAGCGTGGCGGCCATGCCTGCGCGCGCACGCGCGAGCCACGCTTCGGGAAGGTTCGCGGCCGGCGCCACCGTGCGATCCAGGATCCCATGGCGATGCTCGTTGCGGCAGGGTGACCACAGGCGGATCTCCTCACGGCCATCGGCGTTCACGGATCGAACACCCAGCAGGCTCATCTCCGACTCGAAGGGAACGAAGGCCTCAAGGATGCACGGCACGGAACCCAGCCGCTCGAATGCGGCAGGCAGGTCATCGGGCGCGTCGATGCGCGCCTGTCCCTTGCCGTCGTAGCCCATCCGCCGCGTCTTCAGCATCGCGGGCAGCGGCACCCCTGCCAGCGCCGGCACGAAATCGCGCGGCGCATCCACGGGCGCAAACGCCTGCACGGTCAGGCCGCAGCCGCGGAAGAACTGCTTCTCGTGGACGCGATCCTGCGCGCAGCGGAGCGAGCGGGCGCCAGGGCGCACCGGCACCAATCGCGCGAGCCGCTCCACGGCCGCGGCTGGCACGTTCTCCCACTCGTAGGTGACCGCGTCGAGCCCCTTGGCGAAGCGCGTCAGCAGCAGGTCATCGGACATGTCGCCCTGAAGGAGTTCGCCCAGCCCCTGCACGCAGGTCTCGCCTGCAGGCGCGAGGAACCGGCACTCCACGCCGAGTGGCGCGGCCGCCTGCGCCAGCATGCGTCCGAGCTGGCCGGCTCCCAGGATTCCCAGCTTCACGACACCAGCCTCGAGGGGTCCGGATTCGCAAGCACCGCCGCGGTGCGACCTGCGCGATCGGCAGCCAGCGCCGTGGCGATCGCCGGATGTTCATGCGCCAGGATCGCGGCGGCAAGCAGCGCCGCATTCTCCGCGCCAGCCTTGCCCACGGCGAGCGTGCCGACCGGAACGCCCGCCGGCATCTGGAGAATCGACAGCACCGAGTCCACGCCCTGGAGCGCGCTGCTCATGACCGGGACCCCAAGCACGGGAAGCAGCGTCTTGCTGGCGCACATGCCCGGCAGATGCGCCGCGCCGCCAGCGCCCGCGATGATCACGCGGAGCCCACGCGCAGCGGCCGTCGACGCGTATTCGAACAGCAGGTCCGGCGTGCGGTGCGCACTGACCACGCGGGTCTCATGCGGCACGCCAAGGCGCAGCAGCGCGGACGCGGCATGCTGCATCGTCTCCCAGTCGCTCTGGCTTCCCATGATCACGCCGACGAGCGGCGCGGAGGCGGCGGGCGAGGTCATTCGAGAATCCTACGGGGCGCGGAACCTCCGCTGAAACAGGTGTTTGTGAGGTCCGAAGGCCGCTGCCGCGATGCGGTGACGGGTCCGGAAACGACCTCCGACCCTGTTACGCGGACGCTCTCAATCGCCGAGGCCGTGCCGCTTCAGGTGGGCACGCATCTCGATCGCAAATCGACCACGCGAGATCACGGCCGCCGTGTCATGCGTGGCACCGGGAAGGATCTCGATGCACGGCCGCTCGGGCTGCGCGCCTTCCACCTTCGCGCCGGTCACCGCCCGCAGCGTCTCGATCTTCGCGGCAAGCTTGCGCACGGCGCGCTCCAGATAGAAGTTGTCGCGATCGCCGACCAGCACGCGCACCTTGGTGCGGAGGACCGGATCCAGCTTGCTCCACCGCTTCTCGACCACGCGCGCGATGTCGTAGGGACTCCAGAAGTCCCGCACCAACGCATGGTCGATCGCGCCGGTCTGCGGATCGGCCAGCCGTCGCGGCATGGATCCGGTCGCGTCCGGCGGACTGAACATCGCCTGCCACGCGTCCCATTGCTGGCCGCTCGCACCCGACGGATCGATCGCGCGTTCCATGCCGATCTCCTCACGCACCGTCATCAGCACCTTCTCCATCGGGCCCACCGGTCGGCGGAAACTGCCGCGCTCGGCATCGTCCGCGTCGGTGAACAGGTTCTGGTCGCGATAGAGATCGCTCAGCTGGAAGGCGCTGAAGTCGACGGGATCCGGGGCGCTGGACCAGCAGCCGCCGAAGAAGTCGGGGTTGGTCAGCTGCAGCCAGAGCGAACTCCATCCGCCGCTCGAATGCCCGGTGAGCAGTCGAGCCTCGGGCGCGCGCACCAGCCGGTAGCGCTCCTCGAGCAACGGGATCAGCTCGCGCACCAGCGCCGCACCCCGCGGCCCGTTCATGATGCTGTCCGCGAATCCGTGATGTCCGAAGGCGCCCTCGGGATCCAGCACCACATGCACCGCCTGCGGGATGGTCCGTTCGCTTTCCGGGATCGAGAGGAGCCGCGCGATCTCCCCTGCCGCGCCCATGCGGCCGCCGAACCCGGGAATCACGTAGACCGTCGGCCACATGCGTCGCGCGTGCATCACGTCGTGATAGCCCGGCGGAAACACCACCGCGGCGCGATGACGGACCACGCGACCCAGTGCACGCGTGAGCATCGGGCTGGGCTCGTCGATCCAGGCGATCTGCCGCGTGTTCGTGGTGTCGGGCGCGGTCACCGCGGCGCCAAGTTCCAGCTCGACCGAGTCATCGGCATCGCGGCGAAGCGTCACCTCGACCGACGGCCCGATCATGTTGCCCGGCGCGCGAATGCCCGCCTCGTCCCTGCTTCGCTTGAAGACGGCCTGCGCCAGGAACGGTCCATCAAGCGCGTCCAGGGATCCCGGCCAAGCCGACACGGCATCGCCCGTCAGCTCGATCTCGCTGCCGACACGCACACCCGCCACGGCTCGACTGCAGATCGGCTGCGGATCACTGAAGAAGGGCGCATCGGCCGGCTCGCCGTCCTCGCGACATCGCGCGCTCTTCAGGAAGACGACGACCCGGCCCGCGGTTGGACCCGCCGCGAGGGCTTCCGAAAGCGGCTCGGGCACGCGCACCACCAGTCGATCGCCCGCGTGCGCAGCGCTCGCCAAGAGCCACGCCGCCAGACAGCGTCGAAGGGCGAATCGAGGCATGAGCATCGATGGTAATCGCTAGAATCGCGCCGCCATGCAGCCCCTTGCCGCCATCGTTCGCCGAGCCGCCCTTGCGCTTGGTCTTGTGGCGGCGGCGCTCGCGGGATGCGAGGGCAATTCGCCGCTCGAGCGTCATGCGGACCGCTTCCTGCGCGAGGGTGGCGACGGCATCTTCGGACAGACCGGTGTCACGCAGAACCTCACGTTCCCGGATGCGCCGGGTCTGGTCCACGTGCGTGTCCGCAACCTGCAGGGCGATGTGCGCATCCGCGGAAACCGCACCGAGGCCCAGGGCGAGACACTGGTGCGACTGCGTCCCAACTCCGAGGTCGACTCGGGCTATGCCGCCACCACGCAGCTCGACACGATGAAGTGGGACGCGCAGATGAAGCCGCAGCCGGACGGCAGCCGCCTGCTCGAGATCACGATCGCCACCGAGGACCCCAAGGCGTGGTTCGTGCGCTGCGAGATCGAGATCGACACGCCGCGCCTCGGTCGCGTGGATGTGCTCACCGATCACGGTCGCGTGCTGGTGGTGGACAACCGCGGCGGCGTGGTGGCGAAGACCACCTTCGGCGATGTCCGCATGCTGACGCCGTGGCCCGTGCTGGAGCCCTGTCGCATCGACGTGAAGGACGGCGACGTGGAGTGGATCGTGCGCGGCGAATCGAGCGGCAAGTTCGACTGCGAGACGATCGGCGGCAGGATCAACGTGTATGCGCGCTACGGGCGCTGGATCGCGGTCGATCCACGCAACGACCATGACTCGCTCGCCGCCACCCTCAACGGTGGCACGAATCCCGTGGTGGTGCGTGCGCAGGATGGCGACATCAGCGTGATCGTGGTCGAGGACCCGCACGACACGGGCACCTTCGCCAAGCCCTGAGGCGGGCGCATCATGAAGGAAGTGCAGGATCACTGGTTCCGGCTGGCGAAGGCCGAGGGCTACCGCGCTCGCAGCGCCTACAAGCTGCTGGAGCTCGACGAGCGGCTGCGCCTGCTGCGCAAGGGTGATCGCGTGCTGGACGCCGGTGCCGCGCCCGGAAGCTGGACGCAGGTGGCCGCCAGGATCGTTGGCGAGCGGGGTCGCGTGGAGAGCGTGGACCTGAAGGCGATCGATCCAAAGGGACTGCCGGCGAACGTGCGCGTGCACCAGGCCGACCTGCGCGAGATCACGCACGAGAGCCTTGGCGGCGGACGCTTCGACGCGGTGATCAGCGACATGGCGCCCGACACCTCGGGCGTCCCCATGGCCGATGCGGCGATCAGCTGCCGGCTCTGCCATGCGCTGCTGGATCGTTGCGCGCACCTGCTGCGCCCCGGCGGCTCGCTGGTGATGAAGGTGTTCGAGGGCGGGGACTATCCCGAACTGCTGAAGCGCGCGAAGTCACTCTTCGCCGAGGCGGGCGCGAGCAAGCCCAAGGCCAGCCGCGCCGAGAGCGTGGAGATCTTCATCTGGGGCAAGGGCTGGAAGGGGCCGCCGCAGAATGGCGACGAGGCTCCTGCACGTGCCCGGCCTCAGCCCGGCGCGGGATGGCGCAAGCCCGAGGCCTGATTGCGGGCCTTTCCCGCGGAATGCGCACGGTTCCTGAACACCGGACCCCTAGAATCGGCGCATGGCACGCGCCGCCGACGGCTCGCCGAATCCGGCCTTCACCGACCTTCCGGTGATCGGCGTCAGCATGGGCGACCCGATGGGAATCGGTGCCGAGGTGATCGCGAAGTCGCTGTGCGACCCCGCCATCTCGCGCATCGCGCGCTTCGTGGTGTATGGCCAGAACCAGCTGCTGGTCGACGCGGCTGAACGCGCCGGACTGCGCCCCGCGTGGTTCCGTCTCGCCAAGGAGGGTCTCTCGAGCCAGCGCGCGATCGCCGCCGAACCCGTGGTGGTCGACTACGGCCATGAGGACACGCTGCCGCGCGAGCATGCGCCCAGCCGAGCGGGCGGACTCCTGTCCAAGGCCTTCGTGGAAGACGCGATCACCGACGCGCTGCGCCCGATCGGCGACCCCCGCCGCCTTGACGCGGTGGTGACGGGGCCGATCTCGAAGGAGAGCTGGAGCATGGCCGGCTTCCGCTGGCCGGGACACACCGAACTTCTTGCCGCGCGATGCAAGGCGCCGCATCACACGATGCTCTTCGAGAGCCCCCGCCTTCGCGTGGCGCTCGCCACGGCGCACGTGGGCCTGATGGAGATCCGCGACCTGCTCACGATTGGACGCGTGTTCGACCCCATCGAGCTGGGCGCCGCCCACTGCCGCAGGCTTGGCATCGACCGCCCGCGCGTGGCCGTGTGCGGCCTGAATCCACATGCCGGCGAGCGGGGCCTGTTCGGTGACGAGGAGAAGCGCGTGATCGCGCCCGCCATCGACATGGCGCGCAGCGCAGGCATCGACGCGCATGGCCCGTTCCCGGGCGACACGATCTTCATCGATGCCGCCGCGGGCAAGTGGGACCTGGTGGTCGCGATGTACCACGACCAGGGCCTGATCCCGGTGAAACTGCTCGGCTTTGACCGCGCCGTGAACGTGACCGTGGGTCTTCCGATCGTTCGCACGAGTCCCGACCACGGAACCGCCTTCGGCATCGCGAACCGAAACGCCGCCAGCCCGAACAGCATGAAGGCCGCGATCGAGCTGGCGGCGAGACTTGCGCGTCAACCCGAGGTTCGCCTGGAACGCCCACGTACCGATGCGCGCTCGCATGCGTCGGAGCCGGGCACCGAGGACGGTGGCGCGGGCCGCTGAGCCTCGACACGCGTGTTCTGTTCCGTCGACGGCTTCTCCGCGACGGTTGCACCCGCACCGCGCCGTCCTCCACGACGACGCGTGGCGCCCGCAGCGACCGCACCGATCGCCGCGGCCGGGCACGGCCCTGGCACCGGCATCGCCGTGATCCGCAGGTTGTCGAGGCGGATGTTGCCGCTGCTGCTGGTGGCGCCATCGACGACCAACCGCACGCGCGCGCTCGACACCTGCTCCAGGAAGTCGAACGAGGAAAGGTCGACCGTGTGCACCTGCCACTGCGTCGTGCTGGCGTCGATCGAGCCTGCCAGGCGCCAGGCGGTGCCATCCCAGACCTGCACCGAGGTCGACGCGAAACCGCTGGCGCTGCGTCGCGCCGCCACGCCGAACATCAGGTCCACGAGTCCCTCGGTGCGTACATCCAGCACCAACGCGCGCCCGTTCTGACCCGAACCGGTCACCACCAGTCCCATGCCCGCGACATCACCGTTCCATGCATGAAGATCGGTGCCTGCCAGCGCACTCAATCCGCCCGAGAACTCCAGCAGGCTCATGGAGCCGGCGCCCTGATCCGCACCCAGGGCCGCCGGCACCGCGCCTGACAGTCCGTTGAAGTTCCAGTTGGCCACCACGTCGGCCCGTGCGCCGCACGCGCAGAGCCACAGACTCGCCGCGCCCGTCAGGGCCGCGGCCATGCCACGATTCGATCGACGCATCGCTTCCTCCTTGAGTTGAGTCGGCGGAACGCTCCGCCACGGTGACCTTGTATGTCACCGA
>Ga0164293_10000388_pt1 | contig 34198 bp, 34 predicted proteins | sample GEODES118metaG_FD_111487 | JGI IMG/M metagenome (GOLD analysis project Ga0164293, IMG submission 111487) | Eutrophic lake water microbial communities from Lake Mendota, Wisconsin, USA - GEODES118 metaG | ecosystem: Environmental > Aquatic > Freshwater > Lake | place: USA: Lake Mendota...
GCCGGTCGGTACCGGCGCCACGCTGCAAAGGACACACGTCATGAAGGCCGAAGGTCACCCCGAATACCACCTGATCACGGTCAAGATGACCGATGGCACCGAATTCCAGACCCGCTCCACCTGGGGCAAGGAAGGCGATGTGCTCGCGCTCGATATCGATCCGCTGAGCCACCCTGCCTGGACCGGTGGCAAGCAGCAGCTGCAGGAAGGTGGCCGCGTGGCCGCGTTCAACAAGCGCTTCGGCGGCCTCAGCCTCAAGAAGTAAGCGACATTTTCAGCTTGCGGCCTTCGGGCCGTGCGAGGAAGGCGGCCCGACGGGGTCGCCTTTTTCGTTTTCGGGGTGTTTTCTTGAGGCCACCTATCGGTGGCGCAGACCACCCGCCCCGCCTTCCCACCCGTCCACCATAACATAGTGGCACTATTGGTGGCCGGCCCCTCGGCGAAAACGTCCTCCGGACGTTTTCGTCACCCTCGGAAGGAGGCGGTGCGGGTGGTCTGCGGTTCGCCACAGCGAACCTCTAGATCAATCAGCGCACTTGATGCAGCGCGTGGCGGCGGGTTCCGCCTCGAGCCGCGCCAGCGCAATTCTCTCGCCGCAATTGGTGCAAGTGCCGTAGGTGCCATTGTCGATCCGGGTGAGGGCGAAGCCTATCTGGCGGGCCTCCGCGCGCAGCACTTCGTCCACGCCTTCGAGCGCCTCGTCATCGGCCAGATCGACCGCCTGTTCGGCGTAATCGGCATCGAGGGGCCCACGCAGATCGTCCCCGATCTCGTCTGATCGTTCGGTCAGTTCGGCGAGCCTTGCGCGCAGCTTTGCTGCCAGATCGGAATAATCGGTCATCAATCTCTCCAGGGTTTTTCGCGATACCATTTGGTGATCACGTATTTGACGCCCTTCCTGACCTTCATCCCGTGATGGAGCGTTGCCGGGTTGACATCGCCGCCGGGCAAGCGGTTGTTCCAGCACAGCAATTTTCCTGGCTCGGGGTGGAAGGTCTTGTCCAGCACCTTGAACCGTGTAGCACCCCCTGCGACCACGTCATTGAGATAGATCATGAAGGTCCAGGTGCGGTTGCCCGACTGGGCGCAAAAGGTGTGATAATCGGCCCCGCCAGGGTTGAAGTAATCGGTGTGCGGCTTGAACTCTTGCCCTTCGGCATAGCGCTGGCCCTGCAACAGCTCGCCATAGGCCGGATCAAGCCCGCATAGGCCCGTCAACAGCGCCTCGAACCGCTGCACCGCGGGCAGATCGGCGGCCAGATCGCAGGTCTCGCTCGTCCGGAAATAGGCATCGCCATTAAAATCGGCGATGGTCGAGGGGCGGCGGCCGTGATCGATCAGCGAGATCAGTTCGTTGCACAGATCCGGCGGCACGAATCCGCGCAGCTGGAAAAGTTCCGCCTTTGGCGAGGGCAGGCGCTGGATGCCCTCTTGTGCCATCAGCCGCTCGGTCACGGATTCGCCGGTCTTGATCATGGGTAGTAGGATAGTTTGCGCGCGCCGCTTCGCAACGCTTTCGCACCGCGCGTAACAATCTTGCGCCGGACGGGCGCAAAAGCAGTTTTCGCTTCCCTTGGGCAGGCCTTTGTGCAAAAGGCGCGGTCCCGTCCAAAGCGGACTTGACCGGGCGTGTGCCTTGCGTAAACCGCGCGCTCTTCGCGTGGACTTGGCAGCGACCGGACGGGTTGCTTTCAGGCAGGGGCGTGTGGCGATCGTAGCTCAGTTGGTTAGAGCGCCGGTTTGTGGTACCGGAGGTCGGGGGTTCGAGCCCCCTCGATCGCCCCATCACCCCCTCCTTTGCTGATGTTCCCCGCGCTGCAAACGGGGAAGAGCTGATGACCGCCTTCTGGGCCGAGCCCGATTACGACGCGCATGAATGCGTGCAGCTGGTGCATGACCGGGCGAGCGGCCTGACCGCGATCATCGCGATCCATTCCACCCATCTTGGTCCGGCAGCGGGCGGCACGCGGTTCTGGCACTATGCCGATCCCTCCGGCGCCATGCGCGATGCGCTGCGCCTGTCGCGCGGAATGAGCTACAAGAACGCCATGGCCGGCCTGCCGATGGGCGGGGGCAAGGCGGTAATCCTCGCTGACCGCACGGGCACCAAGACGCCCGCCATGCTCGCCGCTTTCGGCGATGCGGTCGAGGCGCTGGGGGGGCGCTATGTCACGGCCGAGGACGTCGGCATCACCGAGGCGGACATGGTCGCTGTCTCGCAGCGCACCGCGCATGTCTCGGGCCTGCCGGTGGCGGGCGAGGGCAGCGCGGGCGGCGATCCTGGCCCCTTCACCGCGATGGGCATCTTCCTCGGCATCAAGGCCGCGGTCCGCCACAAGCTGGGCAAGGATAGCGTTGCGGGCGTGCATGTCGCGCTGCAGGGCACCGGCTCGGTCGGCGGAGGCGTGGCGCGGCTGCTGGCGCAGGAAGGCGCCAAGCTCACCCTCGCCGATCTCAACGCGGCCCGCGCGGCCGAGCTCGCACGCGAGTTGGGCGCGAGCGTGGCGTCGTCGGATGCGATCATGTCGACCTCCTGCGATGTGTTCAGCCCCAATGCGCTGGGCGCGATCCTCGATGATGAAGGCATCGCGCGGCTCGATTGCGCGATTGTCGCAGGCGGGGCCAACAACCAGCTCGCCAAGGCTGATCACGGCGCGGTGCTGGCGGCGCGCGGTGTCCTTTATGCGCCCGACTATGTGATCAATGCCGGCGGGATCATCTCGGTTGCGCTCGAATACCTCGCGCGCCGCGCCGGAACCCCGGCCGACATCAACGAGGTGCGCAAGCGGCTCGCGCAGATCCCGGGCCGGCTCGAATCGATTTGGACCGAAAGTGACAGCACCGGCACCTCGCCCGATGTCGTCGTGGACCGCATGGCGCAGAGCCTGATCGGGCGCCGCTGAACGGGCGCCGCGAACCGCGTGCATTCGGGAACAATTGCGGGCTCGCGTGAATTGCAGTCTTGTCCCCGGCAGGTGGAAGGCTACAAGCCCCGCCAGACGCAAAAACCTATGCACATTTACGCAAACCCCACCCGATTTCTCGCCCTTGCCAAGTGGCTTATGCCGCTGTGCTTCTGGAGCGGGCTTGTGCTTGCCGCAGGGGCGATGGCGTGGGGGCTGTTCATGGTCCCGCCTGACCGGCTCATGGGTGAGACAGTGCGCATCCTGTTCATCCATGTTCCCGCCGCGTGGCTGGGGATGGGCGGCTGGGCCGGGATCGCGATTTCCTCTGCCATGCTGCTGATCTGGAAGCACCCGCTGGCCGCGCTTGCCGCGCGCGCGATTGCGCTGCCGGGAATGGTGTTCTGCGCGATCTGCCTTGCCACCGGCTCGATCTGGGGCCGCCCGACTTGGGGCACCTGGTGGGAATGGGACGGGCGGCTCACCTCGATGCTGGTGCTGTTGTTCCTCTATGCCGGTTACATCGCGCTGTCGCAGGCGGCGAGCCGCGAGGGCTCCTCGTCCAAGATTGCCGCGATCTTCGGGCTGGTGGGCGCTATCAACGTGCCCATCATCAACCGCTCGGTAGTGTGGTGGAATTCGCTCCACCAGCCGCCCAGCATTACCATGGGCAAGAGCGCGATTGATGCCGCCTATCTGTGGCCGCTGCTGATCGCGGTGATCGGTTTCTCGCTGTTGTTCGGCGGGATCGTGCTGATGCGGATGCGCGCGCTGATTGCCGAAAGCCAGGTCGAGGCGCGGTTGCGGCGCCAGGCGCTCGATGATGATGCGCCGCGCGCAGGCGTTGCTGCGGTGCCAGTGGTTGTCGGGGAGCAGGCCTGATGCGTGAAGAACTCAACCAATGGGATTTCGTGATCCTCGCCTACGGGGTGGGGATTATTGCGCTCGCCGTGCTGGCGGTGTGGGCTTGGCAGGCGATGGCCCGTGCCGAGGCACGCCGCGACGCGACCCGGCGGCGCTGAGAGGATAGTGAGCATGAAGGCCAAGCATCAACGTCTCGCGCTCGTACTGATCGCGCTGCTGGCGATTGTCGGTGCGGGCCTGCTGGCGGCGTGGACGCTGCGCAATCAGGCGAGTTATTTCTACCTGCCCGAGCAGATGGCCGCCACCCCGCCCGAAGTCGGGCAGGCAGTCCGGCTGGGCGGCATGGTGCAGGCCGGTTCGATCAAGACCGAGGCTAACGGCGTCACGGTCAACTTCATGGTCACCGGCAACACCGCCGATGCGATCCCGGTGCGTTACAGCGGCATTCTGCCCGATCTGTTCGTCGAAGGTTCGGGTGTGGTCGCCGAGGGCAGTCTCGGCCCGGACGGGGTGTTCTTCGCAACTAACCTGCTCGCCAAACATGACGAGAACTATGTCCCGCGCGAGCTTGAGGGCATGGGCACCGAAGAGGCTGCCAAGATGGCGGCCGACACAACGGTGGGACTGAAGTAGCATCGTGACACAGATGAGGGCCAAGCAATGATCGCCGAAATCGGATTGGCCGCCCTATGGCTCGCCGCCGCGTTGGCGGTGTTGCAGATGGTCTCGGGCGGTTTCGCGCTGCGCTCTGTCGAGGGCGCGCCCAATCCCATGGCGATCTATGCGCGGCCCGCTGCGGTCGTGCAGGCGGTGCTGGCGGTGCTGGCCTTCATCCTGCTGCTCTACGCCTTTGCGGTCACCGATCTTTCGATCAAGCTGGTCGCCACCAATTCGCATTCGATGAAGCCGATGATCTACAAGCTCACCGGCACCTGGGGCAATCACGAGGGCTCGATGCTGCTGTGGGTCGGCGTGCTGGCGCTGTCGGGCGGCTTGCTGGCCGCATTTGAAAAGCGCCTGCCCGAACGCACCATGGGCGCGACGCTGGGCGTGCAGGGCTTCGTGGCGCTGGGCTTCTATGCCTTCCTGCTGTTCTCCTCCAACCCGTTCGAGCGGCTGCCGGTGCCCGCGGTCGAGGGTGTGGGGCTCAATCCGCTGCTGCAGGATATCGGCCTCGCGATCCACCCGCCGACACTTTACGCCGGCTATGTCGGTCTCTCGGTCGCTTTCAGTCTGGCGATGGGCGCGCTGCTGACCAAGGAGGTCAACCCCTCCTTTGCCCGCGTGATGCGCCCGTGGGTGCTGGGCGCGTGGGTGCTCCTGACCTTCGGGATTACCGCGGGTTCCTACTGGGCCTATTACGAGCTGGGCTGGGGCGGTTGGTGGTTCTGGGATCCGGTCGAGAACGCCTCGCTGATGCCGTGGCTGGCGGCGACCGCACTGATGCATTCGGTGAGCGTGCTCGCGGCGCGCGATGCCTTGCGCACGTGGACGATCATGCTCGGCGTGCTGGCCTTCTCGATGTCGATGCTCGGCACCTTTCTCGTCCGCTCGGGCGTGCTGACCAGCGTCCATGCCTTTGCCGTGGACCCTGAGCGCGGGGCCTTCATCCTCGGGCTTTTGGGGCTCTATATCGGCGGGGCCTTCACCATTTTCGCGCTGCGTGCAGGCGCAGTGGCCGAGGGCAAGCGCTTTGCCGCCACCAGCCGCGAAGGCGCGCTGGTGTTCAACAATGTGATGCTGTCCGCAATCCTTGCGATTGTGCTGCTCGGCACGCTTTATCCGTTGCTGACCGAGGCCTTCGATGTGCGCGTCAGCGTCGGCCCGCCCTATTTCAATCCGGCCGCCGCGATCTTTGCAGTGCCGATGTTCCTCGTCATGGCAGTGGGTCCGTTGCTGCGCTGGAAAGAGGACAAGCCCGCGCGCATCCAGTTCGAGATGCTGCTGGTGGCCGCGGTGCTGATCGGGGTGATTGCCCTGGTGAGCTTCTTCGGCCAGTTCCCGCTCCTGCCGATGCTCGGCCTCGGGCTGGCGGCGGCGCTGGCAGTGGCGGCGGTGCTGCCGCTGAAGGGCCGCAAGCTGACCCGCGTGCCGTCGGCGACATGGGGCATGGTGCTCGCCCATTTCGGCGTCGCGGTCTCGCTGTTCGGCATGGCCTGCGAGGGTGCCTTCACGCAGGAGCGCCTCGCAGCGGTGGCACCGGGCGGCACCGAGCAGGTCGGCGATTTTGCGGTCACCTTGCAGAGCGTGACCCCTGTGGCCGGCCCCAACTGGACCGCGATCGAAGCGCGCCTCGCCGTCAGCCAGAACGGCGGCGAGCCGGTGATTCTCTCACCCCAGGCACGCAATTTCTGGTCGCCCCCGCAAGCCACCAGCGAAAGCGCTCTGCTGACCCGTTGGAACGGTCAGCTTTACGCGGTGATCGGCAATCAGGCCGAGGACGGGCGCTGGCAGATCCGCGTGTGGTGGAAGCCGTTCGTCACCTTCATCTGGTATGGCGGATTGCTGATCGCGCTGGGCGGCGTGCTGGCGATTGCCGGGCGCGTGAAGGTCGATGTGAAGCGCCGCAAGGCGACCGCTATGGGCGATGCCCGCCGCGCCGATCTTGAAGCGCTGGGCGCCGCCGCGCCGGTTCCGGCGGAGTAAGGGCGTGACCCAGAACCGGTTGTGGCTGTGGTTGCCGCTCGCGCTGTTCGCGTTCTTCGCGGGGTTGGCGGGCTATATGCTCACGCAGGAGAAAGACCAGTTCGTCGAAAGCACGATGATCGGCGAGGCGTTGCCCGAATTCGTGCTCGAACCGGCGTTCGGCGGCCTGCCGGGCGCGGCACGCGCGGACTTTGTCGGCGGCAAGCCCCGCCTGCTCAACATCTGGGCAAGCTGGTGCCTGCCCTGCATCGCCGAAGCCCCGCAGCTTGACGCCCTGAAAGCGAAAGGAGTCGAGATCATCGGCATTGCCATTCGCGACCGGCCCGAGGATGTCGCCAATTTCCTCGGTCAATATGGCAATCCCTATACCCGCATCGGCAGCGACCGGATTTCCGAAGTGCAGCTCGCGATCGGCTCGTCGGGCGTGCCCGAGACCTTCGTGATCGATGCCAAGGGCGTGATCCGCTACCAGCATATCGGCGATATCCGCGCAGATGATGTGCCGGTGCTGCTGGCCGAATTGGAGAAGGCGCAATGATCCGGGTGATGCTCGCGCTGCTGGCTGCGCTCATGGCTCTGCCTGCGGCCGCACAGGACTCCATGCCGCCTGCGCCCTATGCCTATAACCAGCTCGAAGACCCGGCCAAGGAAGCCGAGGCCGCCGCGCTGATGGCGACCTTGCGCTGCCTCAAGTGCCAGTCGCAGTCGATTGCCGACAGCGATGCGCCGATGGCCGGCGATATGCGCCATCAGGTGCGAAGCCGCATTCGGGCGGGCGAGAGCCCCGATGAAATCCGCGTCTGGCTGATCGCGCGCTATGGCGATTATGTCAGCTACGAACCCACCGTGAGCGCGGCCACCTGGCCGCTTTTTGCGATTCCCGTGCTGGTGATCCTGATTGGCGGGGGCGTGCTGCTGCGGCGGCTCGGCAAGCGGCGTTCGGATGCCAATGTGGACGGGGGAGAGGCGGCATGATCGGCGGCTGGCTGGCGGTCGCCGCGCTCGCGCTGGCGGCCTTCGCGCTCGCAGCCTTCCTGCTGCGCCTGCCGCGCGAAGGGCTTACGCTGTTTGGCGCTGTGCTGGTGTTCGGGCTTGCGGGCTATGCCTGGCAGGGTTCGCCTGGCCAGCCGTCTGCGCCCAAGCCGCCCGCGGCGAGCCTTTCCGATCAGGGCGAGGCGATGGTCGAAGGACGCGCGGCGCTGTTCGATCGCATATCGCCGCCGCCCGATTATCTGCTGACCTCGGATGCCTTTGCCCGGCGCGGCCGGTTCGGCGATGCCGCCGGATTGTTACGGCTCGGGCTGGAGGAGAACCAGCAGGATCTCGAAAGCTGGCTTGCGCTCGGCCTCGCGCTGGTCGGCCATGCCGATGGCTTTGTGACGCCGGCGGCAGTGCAGGCCTTCGGCCGCGCGCGCGCGATCGACCCTGCGCATCCGGGCGCGGATTACTTCCTCGGCTATGCCTATCTCCAGAGCGGCGAGATCCGCGCCGCGCGTTCCGTGTGGGCGGGCCTGATCGCGCGCTCGCCCCCCGATGCGCCGTGGCGCGAGGGGCTGGAGGCCGAAGTGGCGCGGCTCGACGACATGATTGCCCGCGCACCGATGTTGCAAGGCCAGTGACCGGCGCGTGTCAGCGGCGTGAGCGATATTGCAGGTGCGAACGCGCGGTGCTAGTTGCGCCTTCTCGCCTCACTGAGTCGTTCAGGCGGGATGGGCGGTACCGAACTGACGGGAAATCCGATTGAGATGACCACCTCCACCACAGACACCGCCACCACCGCGACCGCAGCACATGGTCACGGGGCCAAAGCCTCTACCCTGACGCTCGCGGTCGGCGCGGTTGGCGTGGTGTTCGGCGATATCGGGACCAGCCCGCTTTATGCCTTCCGCGAAACCTTCGCCTCGCACCACGGCGCGCCGGGCATTTCGCCCGATTCTGCGCATATCCACGGGGTGCTGAGCCTGGTATTCTGGTCGATGATGATGGTCGTGACGGTCAAATACGTCCTCACCATCATGCGCGCCGACAATGGCGGCGAGGGAGGGAGCCTTGCGCTGCTGGCGCTGATCAAGCGGACCTCCTCAAAGGCCGGGTGGACCGCGCCGCTGATCCTGCTCGGGGTTTTCGCCACCGCGCTGTTCTACGGCGACAGCATGATTACACCGGCGATCTCGGTGCTGTCGGCCACGGAAGGCCTGCAATATATCGTACCCGGCTTCAAGCCGTGGATCGTGCCGACGGCGGTCGCTATCCTGTTCGGCCTGTTCGCGATCCAGTCACGCGGCACCGACCGGGTCGGCAAGCTGTTCGGCCCGATCATGCTGAGCTATTTCACGATGCTCGCGACGCTCGGCGTCATGCACCTGTCGGTCAATCCGGCGATCATCCTCGAGACGATCAATCCGATCAATGCCCTCAGGTTTTTTGCCTTGGATGGCTTTGTCGCCTTCGTCGCGCTGGGCAGCGTGGTGCTGGCGGTGACCGGGGCCGAGGCGCTCTATGCCGATATGGGGCATTTCGGGAGGAAGCCGATCAGCTTATCGTGGATGACCTTTGTGTTCCCGGCGCTGATGCTCAATTACATGGGGCAAGGTGCGATGATCCTGTCCGCAAACTCGCCTGAGGCGGCCGCTGCGCTGGTCAAGGACCCTTTCTTCCTGATGATCCCCGATATCGTGCGCGTGCCGGTCATCATCCTTGCGTTGTTCGCCACCATCATCGCCAGCCAGGCGGTGATTTCGGGCGCGTTCAGCCTGACGCAGCAGGCGATCCAATTGGGTTTCATCCCGCGCATGGAAATCCGCCATACCAGCGCGGCATCCGCCGGGCAGATTTACATCCCGGTGATCAACTGGGGCCTGATGGTCATGGTCATACTGCTGGTGCTGTTTTTCCAGTCATCGACCAATCTTGCCGCAGCCTATGGGATTGCCGTGACAGGCGCGATGTTCATCGACTCGCTGCTGCTGGCGGCGGTGCTGTTTGCAATGTGGCGCTGGCCCTTGTGGAAGGCCGTGCCGCTGGTCGCTGTGTTCCTGATCGTAGATATCGCCTATTTCGGCGCCAACCTGATCAAGGTGCCGCAGGGCGGGTGGGTGCCGCTTCTCATCGGCTTCGTGATCTTCACCTTGCTGACCACCTGGTCGCGCGGGCGTGAGCTGATGCGCCAGTCGATGACCGAAAGCGCGCTGCCGATCGAGATCTTCGCCAAGAGCGCGCACGGCAGCTCGACCCGCGTGCCCGGCACCGCGGTGTTCATGGCCTCGACCAATTCGGGCGTCCCCTCCGCGCTGCTGCACAACATCAAGCACAACAAGGTGCTGCACGAACGGGTGCTGATCCTTACCGTGCAGGTGCGCGGCATGCCCTATGTTGACGAGGCCGAGCGTTATGATTGCAAGAGCCTCGGTAACGGCTTCTACCGGGTGACGATCTACTGCGGCTTCCTTGAAGAAACCGACGTGCCCAAGCTCCTGAGCACGCTCACCCTGTGCGACGGGGCGTTCGACATGATGCAGACGAGCTTCTTCCTGTCGCGCCAGACGCTGCTGGCTTCGGCCAAGCCGGGCATGGCAATCTGGCGCGAGAAACTGTTTGCCTGGATGCTGCGCAATGCGGCGAGCGCGATGGCGTTCTTCAAGCTCCCGACCAATCGTGTGGTCGAACTGGGAAGTCAGGTGGAGATCTGAGCTTGCGCCTGCTCTCCCGCTCCGCCCTGCCGCTGGCCTTGCTGCTCGCGGCTTGCGCGCCGGAGCAGGGCGGCGAAGCGTCGGCACGCAAGGCGGAGGACGCAGCCATGACCAACCCCGTCTTCCATTTCGAAATCCCGGTGACCGACATGGAGCGCGCAGTCGCCTTCTACGAGGCCGTGTTCGGATACCGCCTGACGCGCGAAGCGGTCGACGGCTATGATATGGCCTTCTTTCCCCGTGCGGACGGCCAGCCGGGCGCGAGCGGGGCGCTCGCCAAGGGCGATGTCTATCGCCCCTCGCATGATGGGCCGGTGATCTATTTCGATGTGCCCGATATTGATGCCGTGCTGGCGCGGGCGACGGCGCGGGGATCGCAGGTGCTTTATCCCAAGAAGGATATCGGCGCGGCAGGCTTCGTCGCCGAAATCGAGGACAGCGAAGGCAACCGCATCGCGCTCTCGCAAGTGAAGCCCTGATCAGCCCCCCGTCGGCGGCTCGTTCTTAAGCGGCTCGTCGCGGTCTTCGAAGCTCAGCCCGTGCTTCAGCAGCATCGGGATCTGGCTAAAGGTGAACAGGAAGGTCAGCGGCAGGAACACCCAGAACTTGGCCCACAGCCAGCCTTCGAAATCCAGCTGCGCGCGCAGGGCTTCGTTGAGGCCCGCGAGCAGCAGGAAGAACACCCCCCAGTTGCGTGACAGCTTGCGCCAGCCTTCGTCCGACAGGCCCTCGAAGGCGGCTTCGAGCAGGATCTTGAGCAGTGCGCGTCCGGCGAAGAACCCGCCCAGCAGCGCCACGCCGAAGCAGGCGTAGATGATCGTCGGCTTTAGCTGCACGAAGGTCGGGTCGCCGAAGAAGATCGTGAGGCTGCCGAAGCCGACGATTAGAGCGGTCGAGAACCACAGCATCGGCGAGACCTTGCCCAGCCGCCACTTGGAGATGATCAGCGCCGCCACCGCCGCGATCATGAAGGCACCGGTGCCATAGATGATCGCGCCCAGCTCTCCGGCCGGATTGGGATCGGCAGGCGCATTCATGCGGTAGACGCCGAGGAACACCAGCAGCGGGCCGTAATCGACTGCGACATTGAGCCAGCTCGAGGCGGCTTTCTTGGTTTCACTCTCGCTCATCACGCCACCCCGGCAATCACCCGCGCCACCAGATCGGGGTCGAACGGGCGCAGGTCTTCGATCTTTTCGCCCACCCCGATCGCGTGGATGGGGAGGCCATATTGCTCGGCCGCCGCGACCAGCACACCGCCACGTGCGGTGCCATCGAGCTTGGTCATGATCAGGCCGGTGACGCCTGCAACTTCCTTGAACACGTCGATCTGCGCGAGCGCGTTCTGGCCATTGGTGGCATCGAGCACCAGAACCACATCATGCGGGGCTTCAGGGTTGAGCCGGCCGAGGACGCGGCGGATTTTCGCCAGCTCCTCCATCAGCTCCGTCTTGTTCTGCAAGCGGCCCGCAGTGTCGACGATCAGCGCGTCGATCCCGGTGTCGGTCGCTTGCTTGACCGCATCGAACACGATCGCCGCCGGATCGCCGCCTTCGGGCCCGCGCACCAGATCCACCCCGATCCGGTCCGCCCATGTCGCCAGCTGGCCGATCGCGGCGGCGCGGAAGGTGTCGCCTGCCGCGAGCAGAACGCCGTAATCGTCCTCCTGAAACAGGTGCGCGAGCTTGGCGATGGTGGTGGTCTTGCCGCTGCCGTTGACCCCGATCACGAGGATCACCTGCGGGCGCGGGAAGGCGGTGATTTCGAGCGGCTTTGCCACCGGGCGCAGTATCGCGGCGATTTCCTCGGCCACGGCTTCCTTCAATTCGCGCGCGGTAATCTCGAGCCCGAAGCGTTGCTCGGATAGCTTCGCGCGGATGCGCGCGGCCGCCGAGGGTCCGAGGTCGGACATGATCAGCGCGTCCTCGACCTCGTCCAATGTCGCATCATCAAGCTTCGCCGTGCCGCCCACGCCCGCGAGGTTCGCGGTGAGGCGCTCGGACGTCTTGGCAAAGCCGCCGAACAGGCGCTGGCTCCAGCTGGTTTCACTCATACGAGCAGGCCCTCCCTGACCTCGCGCACCGTCACATCGAAAAGCGTGCCCGCCGCCGTCCCCGGCGGCAAGGCAACGCGGGCGTAGCTGGGCGCATAGCCGGTGCCGTCGCGTTCGGCGAGGACGGTGAGCGTTTCGCCCACAAGGCTGGCGAGCCAGTCGGCGCGGTGGGCGGCGGCGCGGGCGCGCAGGTCTGCGGCGCGGGCTTTCACCACATCGCGCGGCACCTGCGGCATCCGTGCGGCAGGGGTGCCGGAGCGGGGCGAGAAGGGGAAGATATGCGCGTGGACGATACCCAGTTCATCGATGATCGCGAGGTTGTCTGCATGATGCGCTTCGGTTTCGGTCGGGAAGCCGGCGATCAGATCGGCGCCAACTGCGATATCGGGGCGCAGCGCTGTCAACCGCGCGACCAGTTCCACCGCATCGGCCCGCAGGTGGCGGCGCTTCATGCGCTTGAGGATCAGGTCCGCGCCGTGTTGCAGCGACAGGTGCAGATGCGGCATCACCCGCGGCTCGTGCGCGAGCAGATCGAACAGGCCGTCGTCGATCTCGATCCCGTCGACCGAGGACAGGCGCAGGCGGGGAAGGGCAGGGAAGGCTGCGAGGATCGCGCCCACCAGCGCGCCCAAGCGCGGGGTGCCGGGCATATCCTGCCCCCAGCTCGTCAGATCGACGCCGGTGAGCACCACTTCCTTGGCCCCGGCAGCGCAATGCGCCTCGACCTCGCGCAGCACCTCGGTGATGGGGAGCGAGCGGCCGACCCCGCGCCCCTGCGGGATGATGCAAAAGGTGCAGGCATGATCGCAGCCGTTTTGCACCGCGATAAAGGCGCGGGTGCGGGCCGGCGCGACAGGCGGCGCATCGCCGGACACATTCCACGCCCTCGGATCAAGCTTGGCCGCGTTGGCGACCAGCCCGTCAACCTCGTCCATCGCGCCGATGGCGGCGCGGTCGATCTCGGCTGCGCAGCCGGTCACCACCAGCCGCGCCGCCGGATGATCGCGGCGCGCGCGGCGGATGGCCTTGCGGGTCTGGCTGAGCGCCTCGCCGGTGACCGCGCAGGAATTGACCACCACGAGGTCCTGCTCGCCCGCCAGTATCGCGCGCATCCGCTCGCTCTCGGCAATGTTCATGCGGCAGCCGAGCGAGATAATCCGGGGTGCGTTCAAGCCCCCGCTCCGCGGGCGTAATCGTCCCAGTCGAAGCTGCCGGAAAAACTCGTCGTCGCAGGCCCGCTCATCACGATCGTGCCGCCCTGTTCCCACGCTATCTCGAGATCGCCGCCGGGCAGGGTGACCCGCACCGGGCTTTTGGCCAGACCCTGACGGATCGCTGCAACCGCGGTGGCGCAGGCGCCGGTGCCGCAGGCCCGCGTCAGCCCCGCGCCGCGCTCCCATACGCGCAGGCGCAGATGGTCCGGCCCGGCAAGGTGCGCGACATTGACGTTGATCCGCTCGGGGAACAGCGGGTCATGCTCGATCACCGGACCGAGCACATCGAGCGGCACGGCATCGGCATCGCCAACAAAGAAGATCACATGCGGATTGCCGACATTGACCGCCATCGGGCTTTCCAGCGCGCCCTTGTCCATCGGCCAACCCACCGGCATCCGCGCGGTGTCCATCGGGTAGGCGAGCGGGATCGCGTCCCAATCGAAGCGCGGCGCGCCCATGTCGACCCGTGCGCCAGCCTCTGTGGGCTCGAGCGTGATCGGCCCGCCGCCGGTGGCGATAGTCACCGGCTCGCCATGCAGCAGCGCCACCGCTCTTGCGGCATTGCCGCAGGCTTCGACCTCGCCGCCATCGGCATTGAAGATCCGCATCCGGAACGCATGGGTCGCATCCGGTTCGAGCAGCACCAGCTGGTCGCAGCCGATGCCGGTGCGCCGGTCAGCCAGCGCGCGCGCGATTGCTGGCGTCATTACCGGCAGCGCCTGCTCACGCGCATCGAGCACGACAAAGTCATTGCCGAGCCCGTGCATCTTGGTGAAGGCGATCCGCTGCGTCACGGCTGCGCATCTATGCACGCACGGCCTGCGCGTCCAGTCCCGCGCGCGCGGGAGCGGCTCAGGAGCTGGCGGCGCGCGGCGGGCTTTGCGGCAAAGCAGCCGGTGCAGCGTGGCGCGGCGCGGGCCCGGTCAGCTTGCCGACGGCGGACAGGCGACGGCGCACTTCCTCGGCGGTTTCGGGCTTGCCATAGAGATAGCCCTGCGCCTTCAGCTTGCCCATCGCGCGCAATGCGGTGAGGATTTGCTCGTTCTCCACGCCCTCGGCGGTGAGCGGCAGATCGAGCCCGCGGCCCATCGCGACGATCGCATCGACCAGCCGCGACTGGCCCGAGGGCTTGCGCAACTCGCTGATGAAGCTGCGATCGATCTTGATCCGGTCAAACGGCAGGCTGCGTAACTGTTCGATGCTCGAATAGCCGGTGCCGAAATCATCAAGGCTGATCTGCACGCCCTGGTTGCGCAAGGACGTGATCATCGTGCGCACCAGCCCGAGATTCTCGTGCAGGCAGCTTTCGGTGATCTCGATCTCGAGGCGGCGGGGCGGGAAATTGGCCGCCACCAGCCGCTTCAGCAGGCGTTGGGCAAACCACGGATCGCGCAGCTGCACCGGCGAAATGTTGATTGAAAGGTTCAGGCTGTCGTCCCATTCGCGCGCATCGGCAAAGGCGCGGTCCATCAGATCTTCGGACAGCTGGGTGATCAGGCCCATTTCCTCGGCGATGGGGATGAAGATTTGGGGGCTGATGAGGCCGAGCTGTTCCGACTGCCAGCGCGCCAGCATCTCGAACCCGACCAGCTCGCCGCTGTCGATATCGATCTGCTGTTCGTAATAGGGCACGAATTCGCTCTGGTTGATGGCGCGCCGGATTCCGGTTTCCAGCTGATTGCGGAAGCGCAGCTCGTTTGCCATGCTGGGTTCGAACCAGAAGTGGCGGTTCCTGCCCTGCTTCTTGGCGTGGTAGAGCGCCATGTCCGCGTGGTGCATCAGCGTCCCCGCCTCGATCACCGGCCCGGGCAAGCCTTCGTCGTCGTGATCGGTCGCCAGCCCGATCGAGATCGTCAGTTCGAGCGTGATATCCAGCACCTCGAACGGTTCGGCAAGGTTGGCGAACAGGCGGATGACAAGGTCATCGATCCGGTCGGTATGGCCCACCGGATAGGCCATGACAAAAGCGAACTCGTCACCCCCGAGGCGGGCCAGCCGGACCTCGCGCGGGAGCAGGGCGCGGAGCCGATCACACAGTTTGACCAGCACCGCATCACCGTAGATGTGGCCATACATATCATTGATCTGCTTGAAGTTATCCAGATCCATCATGCAATAGGCAATCGCCTCGCCGCGCTCGGCCGCTGCGGTGCGCAGCGCCTCGGTCGCCTCGATCATGCTGCGCCGGTTGAGGCATTGGGTCAGCGGGTCGGTGGCGGCAAGCAGGCGGGCCTCATCCTCGGTGCGGCGGCGCTCGGCAATTTCACGGGTGAGTTCGCGGTAACGCCGCCAGCCGAAGATGATGAGGGCAATATTGAGCAGCAGCGCGCTGACCAGCACCCGGTCGGGCGCGGTGCTGTCGCCCAGCAGCGAGCGCACGGTGCTGGGCAGAACCGCTCCGCCGGTTGCCACCAGCAGGAGCACCGCAGCCACGGCAATGCCCGGCGCAACGACGTCGCGCCCGGCGGTTTGAAGCGGATTGTCTGGTTCGTGATCTTTCAAAACCGTCAGCCCTGCGAGATTCTGGCAAGGGCTTGGTTGCATCACTGCTATCCCTCGATCATGCAAACTGTCGCAGGGTCTGCTAAATATTGGGTTAATCAGCGCAAAATGCGACCTCCGGCGTAGGATGGGGGCTTGGCGAAAGGCGGCGCAGCGGGGTAACGGCCAAGGCACCATCTTTCCTCTGTCCGCCAAGGAGCCAGCGCCCCATGTCCCGCACCACGCCGAACTATTGGCTGATGAAGTCCGAGCCGTTCAAATACAGCTGGGACGATCTGGTTGCCGAGGGCGAGGGGACTTGGGACGGGGTGCGCAATTATCTGGCGCGCAACAACCTGATGGCGATGCAGGTGGGTGACGAGGCGTTCTTCTACCACTCGCGCGAGGGGCTGGAGATCGTCGGCATCTGCACCATCAGCGTGACCGGGATCGGCGATCCCACCGACGAGACCGGCAAGTGGGCCGCGGTGAAGATCAAGCCCAAGAAGAAGTTTGCCCGTCCGGTGATGCTGGCAGCGATCAAGGCCGAACCGCGCCTTGCCGAGATGCAGCTGGTCCGCCTGTCGCGCCTGTCGGTGTGCGGGGTGACGCCGGCCGAGTGGCAGGTGATCTGCGAAATGGCGAAGGGTTAAGCGGGGACTAGGCGGTCGCCTTTGCCCGCGCGCGCAGGCCTGTGATGGTCGCGCCGCTCGCTGCGATCCGTTCCAGATCGGTCACGGCGTGAATCAGGCGCAGGCCGGTGCGAGCCTTGGCTTCCCCCAACGCGGCGCTGAACTGTTCGGTGGTCTCGGCCCGCATGCTCCAGGCGCCATAGGCAGCGCCCAAGGCCGCAAAATCGGGGTTGGCGAGCGTCGTCGCTGACACGCGCCCCGGATATTCGCGCTCCTGATGCATCCGGATCGTGCCGTAAGCGCCGTTATCGACCACCACCACGATCAGGTTCGCGCCATATTGCGCAGCTGTGGCGAGCTCTTGGCCGTTCATCAGGAAGTCTCCGTCACCCGCCACCGCGACAACAGTGCGCTCCGGGAAGCGCAGCGCTGCCGCGATCGCAGCGGGAACGCCGTAGCCCATCGCCCCGCAAGTCGGCGCGAGCTGGCCGGGGAAGGCCTCGTAGCGCCAGTAGCGGTGCCACCAGCCGGCAAAATTGCCCGCGCCATTGGCGATCATCGTATCGGCGGGCAGCGCCTCGCGCATCGCCGTGACGCAGGCCGCCAGATCGATCGCTGCATCGGACGGGGCAGGCGTTGACCATTCCAGCCATTCGCGGTGCGCCTCTGCCCCGGCATCGAAGGGGATAATCGCGGTATCTTCCCACAAGGCCGCGCATTCAGCGAATTCGTCAACCGAAGCGCACAGCGCCAGATCGGTGCGATAGACCCGGCCGAGTTCTTCGGGGTCGGGATGGATATGGACCAGCAACTGGCCGGGGTGTTCGAGGCTCGGAACTTCGTAGCCATCGGTGGTCGCCTCGCCCAGCCGCGCGCCGACCGCAATGACGAGATCGGCGTTTTTGACCCGCTCGACCAGCTTGGAATTGGGTCCATAGCCGAGATTGCCGGCATAGACCGGGCTATCAGGAGCGATGGCATCCTGCCTGCGGAAGGCGGTCGCCACGGGAAGCCCAATCCGTTCAGCAAATTGCTGGAAATACTCGCGCGCTTTGGTGTTCCAGCCCGCCCCCCCGATGATCGCGATGGGGCTCGCCGCATCAGCGATCAGATCGAACATCGCCTGCATTGCATCGGGACAAGTTGCCTGCGCCGCGCGGGTGACGAAGGGCCGGGGCTGGATTGCGGCAGAGACGTGTTCGACCAGCATATCCTCGGGTAAGGCGAGCACTACCGGGCCGGGGCGGCCATTGATCGCGACGGCATAGGCGCGCGCGACATATTCGGGGATGCGCGCCGGATCGTCGATCCGCGCTGCCCATTTGCAGATCGGCCCAAAGAAGGCCGGAAAATCGACCTCCTGGAACCCCTCGCGCCCCTGCATGCCGCGCGCGACATCGCCGACGAACAGAATCATCGGCTGCGAATCCTGATGCGCGACATGCACCCCGATGCTGGCATTGGTCGCGCCCGGGCCGCGGGTAACAAAGGCGACGCCGGGCCGCCCGGCCATGCTCCCGTCGGCGCAGGCCATGAAGCAGGCGCCGCCTTCCTGACGGCAGGTCACCACGTCGATTTCGGGCCGCTCGGGCAGGGCATCGAGCACGGCGAGGAAGCTTTCCCCCGGCACCGTGAAGATCCGCTCGCACCCCTGCTGGGCCAGACAATCGACCAGCAGCGCGGCGGCGCTCTTCATGGAATCAGACACGTAGCACTCTCCCGGTTTGTGTGCCCGCCTCTACAACCGGGCGCGCGGCGGCGCAAACCGGGGCGCTGCATAAAGAAATCGGCGAAAGACTGTCCCACGGTGTGACAGGTTTGGCGAGTGCGGTGTCAAAAGGTAAAGAAAATGTTAACACCGCAGCATGAGTCGCGCCCGCCTGACCGCCGATCTGATCACCCGCCCACGGCGGTGTGAACAGCGTCGCAGAAGCCTTGTTCTCACCGACGAGAGCGCCCGCCACCCGTTCCGTGCGGTGCTTCCGCCGGATATCAAGCGCGATCTGATTCCGATCCCGGCCGAAGACCTCTGGCGTCTGACGCGCGCCGACGTGCGCGGCTTTGCCAGCGTTTATGTCGCGGCGACTGCCGCGATCCTCGTCTTTATCATCTAGTCCGCTCAGCCGAATTCCGGCCCGCTATTGTCTTCCAGCGCGTGCAGCTTGCGCGCCAGCTGGGCCGAGAGCAGACACAGGATCAGGCTGATCAGCAGCTGTTCCTGAAGCGGGATGCCGAGAAAGCCCAAGCCCCCGGCCACGGCTGCGCCCACCACCATGAACACCGACGAGATGAAGTTGTTCGCCGCGACCGAGCGCGAGGCTTCGGACTTGTCGACCTTGGTGGTGAGGAAGGCATAGAGCGGCACCACGAACATGCCGCCGGCCACCGCGATCAACAGCAGATTGGCGGTCAGCAGTAGCGCCAGCGGTTGGGCGAGGAATTCCCACACGGTGAACAGCTCGCCCGTAGGCTCGAGATTCCACATCCGGCAGATCAGATAGAACCCGATCAGCAGCACGCCCAGCGCCAGCACCGAAGGCGCCGAGTAGCGCGCCGAGATATCGCCCTTGAGCAGAGTATTGATCGAAACCGAGCCGATCGCGATCCCGGCCGAAAACGAAACCAGCAGCACCGTTGCAACCTGCTTGTCGGCCAGCAGCACATTTTTGGCGAGCGGGATGAACTGCACCGAGAGAATCGCGGCGATGGTCCAGAAATAGCTGATCGCGAGCACCGAATAGCGCAGCTCGAGATTGCCCATCGAGAAAGCGATCAGCGATTTCGAGGCGCGGATCGGGTTCCAGTCGACCTTGGTCTCGGCGGTCTGCGGCGGGGCAGGCGGCACCCAGCGGCAAATCATATAGCCCACCAGCGCAAGCGCGATCACCGAGATGGTGCTGTCCATAGGCGCCATCGCCCCGCCCAGGATCATGCCGGCAAGGATCGCAAGATAGGTTCCTGCTTCCACGAGCCCGGTGCCCGCCAGCACTTCGTCCTTGTGCAGGTGCTGCGGAAGGATCGCGTACTTGATCGGGCCGAAGAAGGTCGAATGCACCCCCATCGCAAATAGCGCCGTGAACAAGAGAGGGATCGCGATTGCCTCGATCTGCATGCCGCGAGCCGCCAGCACCAGGCCAGTCGCGCCTATGGACATGATGATAATCTCGGCAAACTTGATCCAGCGGATGATCGTGGTCTTGTCGCGCATATCAGCCAGCTGGCCCGCTGTGGCTGAGAACAGCACGAAAGGCAGCACGAATATGGCCGTCGCTACGCCGCTGATCAGCGTTTCGGTCTCAGGCGAATCATACACCTGATAGACCAGCAACATCACCATCGCGTTCTTGTAGAGATTGTCGTTGAGCGCGTTGAGCAGCTGGGTCAGGAAGAGCGGCAGAAAACGTCGCTGGCGCATGAGGTTGGTGGATGTGGTCATGCGGTGATTTCGCTGGTGCTTCCCTGAGAGTTACTCGCGACATAGCGCGCAGGCTTGCATTCACAAGAGCGCAAGCCGCTGCGGGCTTTGTGGGGAAGCCTAGGGACGGGGGGTTTTGCCGAGGTTAATGGCGCGCTACAGCGGGGTTGCATCATGTCGAGCTTACCCAACATCCTCACGCTTTCGCGCATCTTCGCAGTTCCGCTGCTGGCGTTCTTCCTGTGGTGGCCGCAGTGGCAGCTGGGTTATCTGATCGGCTTCGTGCTCTATTGCGTGATCGCGATCACCGACTTCTTCGACGGCTATCTGGCGCGCGCGCACGGGACGGTGTCGAAGCTCGGCGTTTTCCTCGATCCGATTGCCGACAAGATCATGGTCGCCGCGGTGATTCTGGTGCTGACTGCGCAAGGCTATCTGCGCGGGCCTTATGCGGGCGATGTCCATGTGATCGCGGGTCTGGTGATCCTCGTGCGCGAGATCGCGGTCTCGGGCCTGCGCGAATTTTTGGGCGGCATTCAGGTCTCGGTGCCGGTCTCGAAGCTCGCCAAGTGGAAGACGACCTTCCAGCTGGTCTCGCTCGGCGCACTGATCCTTGGCGGGGCGGTGCATGGCCAGCCGTGTCAGGCGGTGGGCGACATGTGCAAGACCATTGGCCAGAGCTGGGTCCATCTGTTCGGGCTGGTGGCGCTGTGGACGGCCGCCGTGCTGACCTGCGTGACCGGGTGGGATTACCTGCGGGTCGGCCTCAAGCACATGGATTAGGCTAGCAAAATTGGGCTGCCAAGAACGGCAGGCTTCGAGTTACAACATATCGCATGGGATCGTTGGAATCACCTTCCGCCAGGGCCTACGTCCGCTTGCTCGCCGAAGAGGCGAGGCGGGGCTCCAGCAGCAGGCGCGATGTGCGCTTGAACAGGGTAACTATACCCGTGCCACGGCGCTGATCGGCGATGCCGAACTGCTGGCTGAGGATGTCCACCACCTCGTTGGCGATTTCGAACGACGCTAGATCTGCAGGCTGATGACGCTCGATGATTACGATATAAGAGATGCAGCGGTTCCTGCGCGCGCCCGCTCGCAGCTACGCTTCGCGCTGCCCTCGCGTGGGCTGCGCATGGCGATCGGCACCAGCCTGGTGATGAGCCTCGCGCTTACGGAGTGGTGAGGGGGGCTCTCAGCCTTCGGCGCGCGGCGCTGCTATTCTGCCGATGAGCCCGGTGCCTTGCCTTAGCGCAGAAAAACACCATATTTTGAGAGGCGGGGGCTGACACCGGCATGTCGGCAGGCTTTTGACGTGCGGGGGTTCCAATGACAACCGAGAGCGCAGCGACAGCGAGCAATCATCCGCGAGGGTTGTATTTCCTAATACCAACGCGCATTGATCACGACCCATGCGCCCACTGGCGCATGCCGATAGACATGATGCGCCATGGCTGACTGACGAGGTTGTTCCAGGCGAAGCAGCAGTGGTCGACGATGTCGTCGTAGGATTTGAAGATGCGGTTCGACAGCCAGTTGTCACGCATGAACTGCCAGACGTTCTCGACCGGGTTCAGCTCGGGGCATAGCGGCGGCAGCGGCAACAGCGTTATATTGGCCGGAACGACCAGTTTGGCAGAACCGTGCCATCCGGCCTGATCAAGGATGACCACGGCGTGGGCGCCAGGCGCGACGTGGAAGGCGACCTCTTCAAGATGCATGCTCATCGCCTCGCTGTTGCAGCGGGGCATGACGATGCCAGCAGCCTTGCCTTCGGCGGGGCAGATCGCACCGAAGATCCATGCCGAGGAGCGCCGTTGATCGCGAGGAGCCGAAGGGCGCGTGCCGCGCCTCGCCCAGCGCCGGGTGAGCTTGGTCTGCTGCCCGATCCGGGCTTCGTCCTGCCACCACAACTCTATGGGTGTTCCTTCGGGGAGACTTGCGCGGATTTGCGCCAGACGGGCAGCGAAGCCTTTTATTAAATTGGCGATGTCATCGCCCTTCTGCCCGCGGTGACGCGGCCGCGCGGAGAGCTTGCGATAACCCATCGCCCGAAGCTCGCGGCTCAAGGTGTGGCGGGTGACCGATAGTTGGAACTCGTCCCATACCCACTGAGCAAGGTCGGCAAGCCGCCAACGCACCACGCTATGCGCCGCCGGGACCGGCCCCGTCTCGACAACCTCGGCAAGACGAGCCCGCTGCTGGTCGTTCAGGATCGATGCGCGCCCGGGTGCTTTGCGCGGTGCCAGCCCATCAGGGCCATCTGCGTTGAAGCGCAGGACCCAGTCGCGCACGATCTGCAGTGTGACCCCGGCAAACTTCGCCGCGTCGCTCCGGCTGCCACCGTCCAGGATCAGCGCTATGGCCAGCAGTCGTCGAACCTGGTCAGGATCGCCGCATCGTCCCGCAAACCGCCGTAAATCCTCCGATGTCTGATCCGCCCGAACCCCAATCGCTGCCGCCATCGCAAGCCTCCATGTGCTTGCGACACTGAATCAGGTCGACTGACCAAGGGGAATCCCAGCCCGTGAGTCATCCGCAGCGCTCATTGGTATAAGAGCCTGGAAGTTCAGGCTTTTCGCGAATGCATTGAGCAATGCTTCATCGAAATGGCCATCCGCGGCAAGCATACGCTCGATTGCTTTAGTCGGTTCCCATGCTGCCTTGTAGGCGCGGTCCGATGTCAAGGCATCATAGACGTCGCAGATAGCCCCCATACGCGCAATGTGCGGAATCTGCTCGCCTGAGAGGCCGAGGGGATAGCCCGAACCATCGATCTTCTCGTGATGCAGGCGGGCAACGTCCAAGGCCGCAACCGGCAGATCCGGGACGCTCAGAAGGGTCTGAAATCCTTGCTGCGCATGGGACTTGACCACCTCGAACTCTTCATCCGTCAGTGATCCGGGCTTGTGCAGCACATTTTCAGGAATGCGCATCTTTCCGACGTCATGCAGCAATCCACCCAGCCCGCATTCGCGCACTTCGTCTGCGGGCATATCGAGATAACGGGCGAATTTGAGCATCAAGGCACACACGGCTACTGAATGAAGGTAGGTGTATTCGTCCGCCGTCTTCATCCGGACCACGTCGAGGAGCATGCTTTCTCCTCGTTCAAACATCTCGTCGATTTCCTCGACGAGCTTGAGTGCCTCTGCGACCGGGATATCGTCGCCAAGACGGGCGGCATCAAAAAGCTTGCCCACAACAGATTTGGCGCGCGCTACCGAGCGAACCGCGCGATTATATTCCGCTCGCCCGGCCGGCGTGACGAGGTTCCGAAGTTGGTATGATTGCCGTCTATTGTGATCGGCTATGTTCTCACCGATGCGATCAACCAGATGCGCTTCCAGTCGAGACTGCAACGCCTCGTCTTCGACCGGGCCGCATCCCAGCGCATCATCGATTTCGACATAAGGAATACGCGAGCTGATCAGGCGGTCGACATCCGATTGCGATGTCAATTTGAAGCGCGTCCGCCAGAATGGGTGGCTGAAAAATGATCCTCCCACGCGCCGGACGTGCATTCCAAGCCTAACACTTTCGGGTTTAATTCGTCTGATCAAGGCAAAAAACCGCGTCGCGAGAAGATCTCATTTTTTTTAATTTTACCTCCTAGGTTTGAGCAGACCATTGTCGAAGCGCACGTAAAAACCGCTAGGGGAGACAAAAGAAGTCGTTAACGTTGAATGGCAGCTTTCCATCTGTGGACCTCGGGTAATCGCGGCACCGAGTCGGATGTTCCATAGTGTTGCGATCCTGGCGCTTGGCCCGGTGTTGTGCAACACGGGAGGTTTCGATGCCGCATTCTGTAGGATTGGACGCTTCGCAGAAGACGACTGCCATCTGCGTGGTTGATGCTGAGGGCAGGCGTATCTGGAGAGGCGGCTGCCCGACGCATCCCGAGAAGATCTCTATGCTGGTTTCCAGGCACGCTGGATCTGATGCGAATGTTGGAGTGGAGACCGGCGCGATGACGCCTTGGCTCGTGCATGGCCTGCGAGCTTCCGGCCTACAGGTCGAGTGCCTCGATGCGCGGCGGGTGAAGTCAGCGCTGCAGATGCGTTTGAACAAGACGGACCACAACGATGCCGAAGGCCTGGCCCAAGTGGTGCGAACGGGCTGGTATCGGGCGGTGCACGTCAAGTCACTTGAAGCTCATCAGGCGCGATCGCTCCTTGGAGCCAGAGCTCAGCTGGTCGGGATGCGGACGCGGCTTGCCAACATGATACGCGGCGTTCTGAAGACCTTCGGCATCTTGCCCGGGAGTGAGCGAGGTATGCGGTTCGACCGGCGCGTTGAGCGCGCTATGGATGGTTCGCCCGAAGTTGCGGCCATAGTGCATCCGCTGCTGGTTTCCTGGAGGCATATGCGTGAGCAGATCGCCGGTTTCGACGTCGCCATCCAGCGCAGTGTCAAGGCAGACCCCACCTGCCGGCTGCTGATGAGCGTTCCGGGCATCGGGGCACTATCGGCGCTCGCATTCGTCAGCACCATTGAGGATCCGGCACGGTTCTCGCGTTCTCGGGCTGTCGGTGCTCACCTCGGTCTGACGCCCAGACGCTATCAGTCGGGAGAGATCGATCGAAGTGGGCGGATCTCCGGCTGCGGCGATGCCTTGGCGCGAATGCTCATGTATGAGGCAGCGGTCGTGATCCTGCACCGAGTCAGGCGATCGTTGCCTTTGAAGTACTGGGCACTGGCGATCGCAGAGCGCTCGGGGTCGGGCAAGGCGCGCATAGCTCTCGCACGCAAGCTATCGGTGATACTGCACAGCATATGGCGGTCGGGCGAGCCGTTCCGCTGGGGGCCTGAGACCGCCGCGCAATAGTTTATCAGATCATCCCACCAGGCGGATGAACTTGTCGCCTCGGGCGAGGTGCGGGTGACTGCGCTTTAGGGGCCATGGGTACGTCACTGTGACGCAAGCCCGTTGTGGACCTTGCAGCACTCGCGCTTTTCCAACCGGACCAGATGTTGCGGCGGTATTTGCCGACCGCGGAGAGAACCATGACCCGGAAAGCGACGAAGAAGCAGGCTTGACGAGGGAGGCGCGATTAGAGAACGTCCCTTCGGATGCAAGCGGTAATTTCGGGTATGGATGCACGTAGTCGGATGCTGCCATCTGTCCGGCCTGTTTGCGCGGGCGGAGCATCCTGATCGCCGCGCCGCTCGTCGCCCTTTGGGCGCGGCAGGCGCGAGCTGGGATCGAGCCGACCAGCATCACCAAGATTGCGACCGGTGCCGCGCTGATTGGTGCCTCGGCGTTGCTGCTTTCTGCCGGTGCCTTGCTTGCCGGAAGCGAGGGACGGGTTTCGGTACTGTGGGTGCTGGCGGGCTATATCGGGATGGGGATCGGGTTTATGTGGTACTAGCCGGTCATGCTGGCGCTGGTTTCACGGGTTGCACCGGTTCAGGTCAAAAGCACACTGATGGGCGGGACATTTCTTGCGCTGTTCGCTGGATCGCTGCTGATGGGTTGGGTCGGCAGCTATTATGACCAATTGAGTGGCGCACAATTCTGGATGCTCGATGCATCGATCGGCTTCGGAGCGGCGCTTGCAATCTCGCTCGCTCGCCGTCCGCTTGAGGCATTGCTCGATCCTAACCCGCCCGCAGTTCTTCCGCTAGCAACCTGAATTCCTCACTTCGCGGGCTGTTCTTCCTCCACGCCAGCACGATCTCGCGCTTGGCGGTGGGGCTGTCGACGGGCCGCGCGACGACCTGTGTGCCGACAAGGATGCCCGCCTTCAGCGCCATTTCGGGCAGCATGGTGAGGCCGAGGTCGTTGTCGACCAGCTGCACCAACGTGTGCAGCGATGTGCCGATCATCGCCGCGCTGGCGCGCAACTCGGCGCGGTTGCACGCGGCCAGCGCGTGATCGCGCAGGCAGTGGCCATCCTCGAGCAGCATCAGCCGCCCCTGATCGATCATCTCGGGCTTGATGCTCGCCGGGGGATCGCGCGGGTCGTCCTTGGGGAAGGCGATGAACAGCCGGTCGTCGGCGATATGCGCGATCGCGGCATCGCCGGTTTCGAACGGCAGGGCGAGCAGCACGCAATCGACCCGCCCGTGGGAGAGCGATTCGAGCGCGTCGTGGCTGGTTTCCTCGCGCAGCATCAGCTTCAAGTCGGGCCGCTCGCGCTTCAGGCGCGGCAGCACACGCGGTAGCATGAAGGGGGCGATGGTGGGGATCACGCTCATGCGCAGCTCGCCCGACAGCGGCTTGCCCGAGGCCTGCACCAGATCGGCGAGTTCCTCGGCCTCGCGCAGCAGCCGGTTGGCCTTGGCCACCACCTGCTCGCCCAGCGCGGTGAAACGCACGACGCGGCGCGAGCGTTCGACCAGCGTTACCCCGAGCAGCGATTCCAGCTCGCGGATCCCCGCCGAAAGCGTCGACTGCGACACAAAGCTGGCATCCGCCGCGCGGCCGAAATGGCCGTGTTCATGCAGGGCCACGAGATATTGCAACTGCTTGATGGTGGGCAGGTAAGTGCTCACACTGGGCCGCTCATTCCGCCGCCGGCGTATCGGGCTCGTCCGGCTGATCCTGCTGGGCGGCCACCACCACCACATCGTCGATATGGGTCATCTTGAGCTTGCCGCGCTCCACCGCGAAGGCGAGCTTGCCCTCGACCAGATCGAGCGCGTCCTTGCCGAACACCTCGAACCGCCAGCCTTTGAGCACCGGCAGATTGCGTCCGCCTGCGGCAAGCGCTTCCATTTCCTCGGCGCGGGTCAGCAGGCGCGCGGCGACGTCGATTTCGCGCGCACGGATCTTGAGCAGCAGCTTCAATAGATCGGCGACCAGCGCGCCTTCCTTGCCCAGCGGCGCGCCGCGGCCGGCCCTTTCGGGCATCTCGTCCTTCGACATCGGCTCGGCCTCGGCCAGCACCTTCATCAGCCGCTTGCCGATGTCATTGTCTTTCCAAGCGGCGGAAAGCCCGCGCACCTTGGCAAGATCGGCCTGGCTTTTGGGCGGGTGGCTGGCGATGTCAGCGAGTGTCTCGTCGCGCATGATCCGGCCGCGCGGGATGTTCTTGTGCTGCGCCTCGCTTTCGCGCCAGGCGGCGAGCGCCTTCATCCGGCCCAAAACCTGCGGATTGCGGCCCGACTGGCGAATGCGTTTCCAGGCGACGCCCGGATCGGTGAGATAGTTCGACGGATCGGCGAGCTTTTCCATCTCGGCATCGAGCCAGATGCCGCGCCCGGTCTTGATCAGCTTTTTCAGGATGCGCGGAAAGATCGTGGCCAAGTGGGTTACGTCGCCGATCGCATATTCGATCTGCCGCTCGGTCAGCGGGCGGCGGCTCCAGTCGGTAAAGCGCGCGCCCTTGTCGATGACGAGGCCCATCCAGGTTTCGACGAGGTTGGCATAGCCGATCTGTTCGGACTGGCTGATCGCCATCATCGCGATCTGGGTGTCGAAGATCGGATGCGGGGTCTTGCCGGTGAGGTTGACGATGATCTCGACATCCTGCCCGCCGGCGTGGAAGACCTTGAGGACGTCCTCGTTCTCGCACATCAGATCGAGCAACGGGGCAAGATCAATGCCTTCCGCCATCGGATCGATCGCGGCGGCTTCCTCGGTATTGGCGATCTGCACCAGGCACAGCTCGGGCCAATAGGTGTTCTCGCGCATGAATTCGGTGTCGACCGCGACGAATTCGGACTTGGCGAGGCGGGCGCAGAGGTCGGAGAGCGCCTCGGTCGTGGTAATCAGCGGATGGATTTTCATGTCATCTTTTCGCGGTTAGCGGGCGGAGTGCCGCCCTCGGGAGTCATCCCAGTTTGCCCCTGCACCGCTTGATCAGGTGCAAGGCTTGCCCTGTTGGCGCGCTGACGACGAAGCTCAGGCTTCAACCAGCGCCGCCGGCGCGCGCCCTAGCGTCATAGCCGCGATGAGGACAAGAGTTTAGATGGGACGCGTTCTCGTCCACACCTTACGGGCTATCGCCCCAACAGACGATCCAGCCAGCTTTTCGGGCCAATTGTCGCGGTTTCTAGACCGTCGTCCCCGTCCGCCTTCTCCAGCCGGCTGCGCAATTCGCGCCCGCTGATGCTGGCCTCGGGTTCAACCGTGGCAAGGCGCGGGGTTGGCGTGGCTTGTACCGGCGCTGGTGCCGGGCTTACGGGCTCACCTTGCGGCAGCAGCCCCATGGCCTCGCAAATCGCGGCGACAGGCGCGTCGAAAAACGGAAAATCCTCATTGCTGCCGACCAGCACCGCCAGCGGCTTGGGCAAGCCCTTGGTCCGGATCGCCTTACGGACAGCAAGATACAGCACAATGGCCGAGGTGCAGGCGGCCAGCACATAGGCATCGCCGGCCGCGTCATCCTCTTTCCGCGCAATCGAGGAAGCGGTTACCGCGCCGTAGAGGGCCGACATGCCTTCGACTTCAATGGCGTTGTCGATCTCGGCAAAACAGCCCTGCCAGCACGAGCCATAGTTCGAATAAACCGTAAGGATCTCGGCGCGGGTCGCTTGCGAGAACCTGACCTCCGGTTCGTCAGTGTAATAATTTGTCTCGATATAGGGGGCCATGCTGCCGTTAGCGTCAGGCTTGAGATCGACGTGGCCGGGCCAGCTGAAATCAATCCCGATGGCGGTGATGGTCTTCGCGGATTTTTCTTCGCTGGCGATGGTGTCGGCAAGCTTGTCCCAGCCCTTGAGCGACACTGTGTCCGGATCGGCGCGCAAGGCAAGGTCGATGATCGGCAGGCCCGCGCCGGCCAATGCAGCCATCCGCTCGCGCACGCTGGCGAGCGCGGCATCGGCCTCGCCGCAGCGCAGCAGCGCTTCCAACTCCTTGCGGAACGCGTGTTGTTCGGCCCCCCTTGACAAATGCCCGCTGCATGACTGGGCGCCCTTTCCTCGCACCCCCGCTCTACACGCTCAGGTTTTCCGGGTAGTTACGATCCGTTGTCCCGCCTGCGCGCACACCCCCACTGGATTTACGCAGGCACCTCGCCTAGAGGCGCGCCTTCGCAACCGCAAAACTTCGGACAATCGATAATGCACCCCTACCGCACACATACTTGCGCCCAACTTTCTTCCGCCAACGTGGGCGAGACCGTCCGCCTGTCGGGCTGGATCCACCGCAAGCGCGATCACGGCGGCGTGCTGTTCATCGATCTGCGCGATCATTACGGCCTGACCCAGATCGTCGCTGACAGCGACAGCCCGGCGCTGCCCGTGCTCGAAGGCCTGCGGGTCGAGAGTGTCGTCACCATCGAGGGCGAGGTGAAGGCGCGCATGGCCGAGACGGTCAACGCGAACCTTTCCACCGGCGCGATCGAAGTCTTCGCGCGCGGCATCACGGTGCAGAGCGCGGCCGAGGAACTGCCGATGCCGGTCGCCGACGAGCAGCCGTATCCTGAGGAAATCCGCCTCAAGTATCGCTTCCTCGATCTGCGGCGCGAGACGCTGCACAAGAACATCATGACGCGTGTTGCGGTGATCGCCGACATGCGCGCCCGCATGGTCGCGGTCGGCTTCAACGAATTTTCGACCCCGATCCTGACCGCGTCCAGCCCTGAAGGCGCGCGCGACTTCCTCGTGCCGAGCCGCATCCACGCGGGCAAGTTCTACGCGCTGCCGCAGGCGCCGCAGCAGTACAAGCAGCTGTTGATGGTGGCGGGCTTTGACCGCTATTTCCAGATTGCCCCGTGCTTCCGCGACGAAGACCCGCGCGCTGACCGCCTGCCGGGCGAGTTTTACCAGCTCGACTTGGAAATGAGCTTCGTCACCCAGGAGGAAATCTGGGAGACGATGGAGCCGGTGATCCAGGGCACCTTTGCCGCCTTCGCGGGCGACAAGGCCGTGACCCCCGCAGGCCAGTTCCCGCGCATCCCCTATGACGAAGCGATCCTCAAATATGGCAGTGACAAGCCCGATCTGCGCAACCCGCTGATCATCAGCGATGTTTCGGCGCATTTCACACAGTCGGGCTTCGGCCTGTTCGAGAAGATCGTCGGCGGCGGCGGTGTGGTGCGGGTGATCCCGGCGCCCGCCACCCACGAGAAGAGCCGCAAGTTCTTCGACGACCTGAACGATTGGGCGCGCAAGGAAGGGTTTGCGGGCCTCGGCTATGTCACCCGCAAGGCCGGCGAGTTCGGCGGGCCGATCGCCAAGAACCACGGGCCCGAGCGCATGGCCGAGCTCTACGCCGAGCTGGGCCTTGGCGAGAATGACGGGCTGTTCTTTGCGGCGGGCAAGGCCGCCGATGCCGCCAAGCTGGCGGGCGCTGCACGCATCCGTGTGGGCGAAGAGCTTGGCCTGATCGACGAGAACGCCTTCGCGCTCGCCTGGATCGTCGACTTCCCGTTCTACGAATATGACGAGGAGGCCAAGAGGGTCGAATTCAGCCACAACCCGTTCTCGATGCCGCAGGGCGGAATTGATGCGCTGCAGAGCCAAGATCCGCTGACGATCAAGGCGTTCCAGTACGATCTGGTCTGTAACGGCTATGAAATCGCTTCGGGCTCGATCCGCAACCACATGCCTGAGACGATGGTCAAGGCGTTCGAGTTGGTCGCGCTCTCCAAGGCCGACGTCGAGGAGCGGTTTGGCGGCATGTACCGCGCCTTCCAGTATGGCGCGCCGCCGCACGGGGGCATGGCCGCAGGGGTCGACCGGATCGTGATGCTACTGTGCGGGGCCAAGAACCTGCGCGAAATCACACTGTTCCCGATGAACCAGCGCGCCGAGGACCTGTTGATGGGCGCTCCCAGCAACCCTGAACCGCGCGCCCTGCGCGAGCTCAGCTTGCGGGTTGTCGAGCCGCCGAAGAAGGAAGGCGCCTAAAGCGTCCCGCATTCACCGGGTCTGAGGTGCGCTTGCCCTGTGGGCGGTGCACGTCATGCCCACTTGCGCTTGCTCGCGCCCTTCATTAGGGCGGTGGCGAGTTTATTTAACCCCAGTTCAAGAGGGAATATCATGAGCGATACTGCCGATCGGGTGGCGAAAATTGTCGTCGAGCATCTCGGCGTCGAGGCGGACAAGGTCACCCAGGATGCCAGCTTCATCGACGATCTCGGTGCAGACAGCCTCGACATCGTCGAGCTGGTGATGGCCTTCGAAGAAGAATTCGGCGTCGAAATTCCCGATGATGCGGCCGAGAAGATCACCACGGTTGGTGACGCGACCAAGTACATCGAAGAACACAAGGGCTAAAGCCCGCAAGGACGCCACGGTGTCCGTGCGTGTCCGCCATTTCCTGATATTGGAAAAGGCGGGGCATTTGTCTGGCAGCATGTTTGCCGGAGCGCGGATCAGGGCTTAGACAGGCTCAGCCCCTACCCGGGTTGGGCCTGTTGCTTATTCGGAGAAGATCAATGCGCCGTGTGGTTGTAACCGGGCTTGGCCTCGTCACCCCGCTTGGAGCCGATGTCGAAACGACATGGGCAAACCTCATCGCAGGGGAAAGCGGGGCGGGCCAGATCACCCGTTTTGATGCCTCGAACCAGAAATGCACCATCGCATGCGAGGTGAAGGGCAAGGATCACCCTTGGGGGTTCGATCCCGATCTGCGCGTGGATCACAAGATTCAGCGGCAGGTCGATCCGTTCATTATCTTCGGCATTGATGCTGCTGGCCAGGCGCTCGAAGACGCTGGCCTCACAGACATGACCCAGGCCGAAAAGGAGCGCACCGGCTGCTCGATCGGTTCGGGCATCGGTGGGCTGCCGGGGATCGAGATCGAGAGCGTCAACCTCCACGAACGCGGCCCCGGGCGCGTCTCCCCGCACTTCGTGCATGGCCGCCTGATCAACCTGATCACTGGCCAAGTGCAGATCAAATACGGCTTCATGGGGCCGAACCACGCAGTGGTGACGGCGTGCTCGACCGGTGCCCATTCGATCGGCGATGCCGCACGGATGATCATGGCGGATGATGCCGACGTGATGCTGGCGGGCGGCGCGGAAGGCACCATCAACCCGCTCGGCATTGCCGGTTTCGCGCAGGCACGCGCGCTCAACATGAGCATGAACGACCGTCCGACCGAAGCCAGCCGCCCTTATGACCGGAACCGTGACGGCTTCGTCATGGGCGAAGGCGCAGGTGTGATCGTGCTCGAGGAATACGAGCGGGCCCAGGCGCGCGGCGCGAAAATCTATGCCGAAGTCACCGGCTATGGCCTGTCAGGCGATGCCTATCACGTCACCGCTCCGCATCCCGAAGGCAAGGGCGCGGAACTGGCGATGCGGATGGCGCTCAAGAAGGCGGGCCTCGGCCCGGGCGATATCGACTACATCAACGCCCACGGCACCTCGACCATGGCCGACACGATTGAACTGGCCGCCATCAAGCGCGTGCTGGGCGACGATCTCGGCGGCGCATCGATGAGCTCGACCAAGAGCGCGATCGGCCATCTGCTGGGCGGCGCGGGCGCGGTTGAAGCGATCTTCTGCATCCTCGCGATGCGCGACCAGATCGTGCCGCCAACGCTTAACCTGCATGATCCCGATGATGGCACCGAAGGCATCGATCTGGTGCCGCTGGTGGCGAGGAAGCGCGAAGTGCGCGCCGTACTCAACAACAGCTTCGGCTTTGGCGGCACCAACGCCTCGATCATCATGCAGAAGGTCGACTGATCCCCGTGAGCCGTGCGCGTCTTGTCCTGATCGGCCTCGTCGCGCTGGCTCTGGCCGCACTGGTCTTCGCGTCGACCCTGATGGGCTCGGCGACGGTCGAGAAAGACACCAGCTTCACGATACCCGCAGGTGCCTCGGTTGCTGCGGTGGCGGACAAGCTTGAGGCCGAGGGGCTGATTTCCTCGGCTCCCGGGTTTGTGCTGCAAGCGCGCATCTTCGGCTCGGACGCGCCGATCCAGGCGGGCGAGTTCCTGATCGAGGCGGGCATGAGCCAGCGCGAAATCCTCGCCGCCTTCCAGTCTGGCGATGTCATCCGGCGGTTTGTGACGATCCCCGAAGGCATGCCCTCGATCCTCGTGTGGGATCGGCTGATGGCCGAGGAACTGCTGACCGGCGAGGTGGCGGTGCCGCCCGAAGGCTCGATCCTCCCCGACACCTACGCCTTTGAGCGCGGCCAGTCGCGCAAGAGCCTAGTCGAGCAGATGCAGGCCGCGATGGACCGCGCGCTCGCCGAGGAATGGGCGAAGCGCCGCCCCGGCATCGCGGTCGATACGATGCGCGATGCGCTTATCCTTGCCGCGATCGTGGAGAAGGAAACCGGCAAACCCGAAGAACGCCGCATGGTCGCCGGGCTCTATTCCAACCGGGTGCGCACAGGGATGCGGCTGCAGGCCGATCCGACGATCATCTACCCGATCACCAAGGGCAAGCCGCTGGGCCGCCGCATCCGCCAGTCGGAAATCGCCGCGGTCAATGGCTACAACACCTATACCCGCGTCGGCCTGCCCGAAGGCCCGATTACCAATCCGGGCCGCGCCAGCATCGCCGCGGTGCTCAACCCCGAAAACACCGCTGCGCTGTTCATGGTCGCCGACGGCACCGGCGGGCACTGGTTCGCCGACACACTCGCCGAACACAACGCCAACGTCGCCAAGTGGTATGCGATCCGTAGAGAACGCGGTGAAATGTAGCTAAGGTTGGCAGGTGGCCGATCCCTTCATTCTCACCGCCGCGCTGCCGACCGACCTTGGCGCTTGGGCCGAGGGCTTGCGGCGCGTGCATTATCCCATCGAGCGCAATCACCTCCATGCCCATGTCACCTTGTTCCATTCCTTTGCGCCGTCCCTGCTCGAGGAGCTCAAGGACTTCCTCCCCCGCGTGACAGCCGAATTCGCGCCGCCGGAGGGCGCGGTGAAGGGGGTGATGGATCTCGGCAAGGGCACCGCTATCGCTCTGGAAGCGCCGCAATTGCTGAACCTGCGCGCGGCTGTAGCCGAACATTTCCACGGCAGCCTGACAGCGCAGGACCTGCACGAGCCGCGCCCGCATATCACCATCCAGAACAAGGTGACCAAGGACGAGGCAAGGGCGCTGCAAGCCAGCCTCGGCCCGGTGCTCGCGCCATGGATCGCCAAGGGACGCTTCACCTTCCCCGCGCTGGAACTCTGGCACTATCGCGGGGGGCCGTGGGAGCGGGTCAAACCTTTCGCCTTGCGCGGGCGCGAGCGGCTCTAGCGCTGACCGGCTTGGGGCTTGACCACGGGCCATGCGCGCCTTAAGTGCGCGCCTCGCCCGGGTCGACACCCGCAAGCGAATCCGGCCGCGCAAAGCTGTCGGATGCCCATGGGGCGGAGTAGCTCAGCCGGTTAGAGCAGCGGAATCATAATCCGCGTGTCGGGGGTTCGAGTCCCTCCTCCGCTACCAA